>JAESGS010000929.1_pt1 | contig 12081 bp, 14 predicted proteins | sample 9269761 | NCBI WGS metagenome assembly JAESGS01 (sample SAMN15741799, study PRJNA653493) | algae metagenome | isolation source: Cyanosarcina radialis HA8281-LM2 and co-occurring heterotrophs from damp... | place: USA: Makauwahi cave, Hawaii | collected 2011-01-06 | reverse complement strand
CGATTCGATGCCCATCCTGGTCAGCATTGCGCCGATCTGCGGGCCGCCGCCATGCACGACGATCGGGTTGACGCCGGATTGCTTGAGCAGCGCGATGTCACGGGCGAAGGCCCGGCCGAGCGCGTTGTCGCCCATGGCATGGCCGCCATATTTCACCACCACCGTCTTGTTCTCGTAGCGCTGCATGTAAGGCAGCGCCCGGGAGAGCAGCGCAGCCTGCTCGGCGGCGGTGGAAATGGGGTCCGTCGTCATGTCGAATTTCCCTGCGGTGATGCGGGGGCTATTAGCGGCAAAAGTGCCGGCCCGCAAACGCTTGCCTTCGAGGGATTGCTCGCTGAAGATGACAGCAATGTTACGGCCGGGGAGGCAAGCATGTCCGGACTGACCACCGAACAGTTCATCAAGGCGCGCAGCGCCCGCCAGGATCATCTCGTCAAGACCTTCGCGGTGATGTTCTTTGCCGTCATCGGCGACATGTACCTGATCCTGTCCTACGGTCCTCTGCTCGGCAGCTCTGGCAAGGCCGGCATGGCGGTGCTGGTCGTGACGGTGGCCGTCTATTCGATCCTGGCGGTCAAGGCGGTCCTCGACGAGCTGGAGGCAATGCGACGCGACATCCCCAACAGCCTCGCCGGCAGCGAATATGCCAGCCACATCGCGCAGATCCCGGTCGGGCTGTTCAGGACGCTGACCATCGCCCTCAATCTGGCGATCGCGGTCACGCAGCTCTGGGCGATCTTCTCGTTCTGACGGACGCGTCGGCAGCCATCGCCTACGATTTTTCGGGCCGGACCAATCCGAACCGCCATCCTCTGCGTATTGCAGGCGTTTCAAGCGACACCTGCCGGCATTTCCGCCGGCGAACAAACACGCCGATCGTTCCCAATGGAAGCCCGACCGTTGATGAACCGCGCCCTGCCCTACGTTGCAAAAGCAGCGCAAATGCCTAGTTTGGCGGCGATGACGCCGCAGGACATCACCAAACTCATCGTGCGGACCTCGATGAAGGACCGCGCGGCGTTCGATCTGCTTTACCGGCAGACCAGCGCGAAACTTTTTGGCGTCTGCCTGCGTGTCTTGAGTGACCGGGCCGATGCCGAAGAGGCGCTGCAGGAGGTTTTCGTCAAGATATGGACGAAGGCCGACCGTTTTGCCATCTCGGATCTCAGCCCGATCTCGTGGCTGGTGGCGATCGCGCGAAACCATTCGATCGACCGCATCCGGGCGCGGCGGCAGGCAACGGCGGATCTCGACGCGGCAAGCGAAATCGCCGATCCTGGGCCAAGCCCGGAGGCCATGGCGGTGTCAGGCGACGAGAGTGGGCGAATCCACCACTGCCTGGAGGAATTGGAACAAGATCGGGCTGCGGCGGTCCGGGGCGCGTATCTGAAAGGCGAAAGCTATGCCGAACTGGCGGAACGCTTCAACGTCCCGCTGAATACGATGCGAACCTGGCTGCGGCGCAGCCTCTTGAAACTGAGGGAATGTCTCGAAAGATGACTTCCGTGGACAACAACGAGCCTGAGCTCGGCGGCGACGACCTGATCGCGGCCGAGTATGTACTGGGCGTCCTGTCCGCCGAGGAGCGCGCGGCCGCAACGCGGCGCATCGAGGCGGATGCCGCGTTTCAGCGGCTGGTCGATCATTGGGAAGGACATTTCTCGCCGATGGCGGCGGCTTACGATGCCGTCGAACCCCCGGCTGCCTTGAAGGCAGCCATCGACCGACGGCTGTTTTCAAATCAAACCGAGGCGGAGCGCGCCCCTGCGGTCGGGTTCTGGTCGAGTATCGCCGTCTGGCGCACGATTGCCGCCGCGGCAATTGCCGCCCTTGCCCTCTACATTGCCATCCCGCTCATCAATCCGACGGTCGAGAGCCCGCAGAACCGCTATGTTGCGTCGCTTGCGGCCGACGGCAGCGACGTCCATTACTTCGTCATCTACGATGCGGCGAGCGGCGAGGTGTCGCTGTCGCATGTTTCGGGCGCGCGCGCCGCCGGCCACGACTTCGAGCTATGGGTGATCGAAGGGCAGAACGCGCCGGTCTCGATTGGCGTCATTCCGGTCGGCGCCACCACCCATGTGTCGGTAAAGCCGCAGAACAAGACCAGGCTCGATGCCGGCGCCGTGCTGGCGGTCAGCCTCGAGCCGACCGGCGGATCGCCGACCGGCCAGCCGACCGGGCCGGTCGTCGCGACAGGCGACCTGAAGAATATCTGATCGACACACATATGGCGTGAACGGCCTGCCGCCCCGCAGGCCGTTATTGCTTTGCCGGCAGATGTCGCGGGCAGCTCGAGCTGCGGCAGGAGTGAAGAAATCCTGAAAGAATTTTGCGGCCAGATGAAACTTCGGGGAATTTGAACCCGTGTCTTGGTTCGTCCCACCCCCGAGAAGGGGAACTCAACCAAGGAGTTTTTCCAATGCGCAAATTGACTTCGATCCTGATCGCCAGCGCCGTTGCCCTTTCGGCCCTCGGCTCGCTCGCCTACGCCGAAAACCCGATGGTCGGCGGTGCGCCGATGTATGCCGACAAGAACATCGTCGAGAACGCCGTGAACTCGAAGGATCACACCACGCTGGTCGCCGCTGTGAAAGCCGCCGGCCTGGTCGAGACGCTGCAAGGCGCCGGCCCGTTCACCGTCTTCGCGCCGGTCAACGCCGCGTTCGACGCGCTGCCGGCCGGGACCGTCGACACGCTGCTCAAGCCCGAGAACAAGGACCAGCTGGTCAAGATCCTCACCTGCCACGTCGTGGCGGCCAAGGCCATGTCGGCCGATGTCATGAAGATGGTCATGGACGATGGCGGCGCGCACAAGGTCAAGACCGTCGGCGGCTGCGAGTTCACGCTGAAGGCGGATGGCGGCAAGGTGACCATCACCGATGAGAACGGCAGTGCTGCAACCGTGACGATCGCCGATGTCGAGCAGTCGAACGGCGTGATCCATGTCATCGACAAGGTGCTGCTGCCCAAGATGTGAGCTGGTGACAGGCGGAGTTCTCTCCGGTTCTCCGCCTCAAGCCTCTCCAAAGCGCCTCGCCGCATGAACCCCGCGGCGAGGCGTTTCGTTTGATGTTTTCGCGCATGACTTCTTCTCAAAACCGCTACACATTTTTGGGAGACATGCGACTGCCTTGCGCATGTCTTCTTCCCAAAACCGCTACACACTTTTGGGAGACATGCGACTGCGATGAAGTGATGCTCAATCGGAAGTGATTTCCCGCCAGGCCACGTGCCGGCATAGTTTGCGGCACGACAGGAGACGACCGATGTATAGACGTGATTTGCTGAAAGGCGCAGGCGCCCTTGCTTTGCTGGCTGGAACCACTGCCATATGGCAGTTCGGCATGAAGGCGAAGGCGGTTGCCGAGACCTTCGAGATCACCAAGACCGACGAGGAATGGAAGGCGATCCTCACGCCGGAAGCCTATGCGGTGCTGCGCCACGAGGACACCGAATATCCCGGCACCAGCCCGCTGCTCAACGAGAAGCGCAAGGGCACCTTCGCCTGCGCCGGCTGCGACCTGCCACTCTACGCCTCCGAGACCAAATACGATTCCGGCACCGGCTGGCCGAGCTTCTGGGAAGCGCTGCCGAATGCCGTCGCATCGAAGGATGACAGTTCCCTGGGCATGATGCGCGTCGAGTGCCATTGCCGCCGCTGCGGCGGGCATCTCGGCCACATCTTCGACGACGGCCCGCCGCCGACCGGCAAGCGCCATTGCATCAACGGCGTGTCGCTGCAGTTCCATGCGGCGGCGGCTTAGCGGCGCTCCTCGCGTCGGCCGTTTTTCCAGCTATCCAGCAACCTTAATGCCCACCTCCGCCGGCCGCCGCCGGCGGCTTGCGCATCAGCATGGCGAAGATTGCCAGCGAGGCGAACAGCACGGTGAGCAGGTAGAAGACGTCCATGAAGGACATCATCCAGGCCTGCTGATGCACCATGCCGCTGATCTTAGCGATCGCAGCGCTGGTGCCGTCGATGCCATGCGACTGGAAGTTGCGGGCCATGTCGGCGACCTGCTTCTCGGCCTCGGCATCGCCCCAGCTGACATGCTCGGCCAGCCGCTGGTAGTGGAAATAGTTGCGGTCGGTGAGCACGGTGTTGATGACGGCGAGCCCGACCGCGCCGCCGAGATTGCGGGTGAGGTTGAACAGGCCTGACGCGTTCTTCAGCTTGTCGGGTGACAGCGTGCCCAGCGCCAGATTGTTGATGGGCACCATGCACAGCATCAGCGAGGCGCCGCGCAGCACCTGCGGGATCAGAAGCTCGTAGAAATCCCAGTCGGCGGTCAGATGGGTCATCCACCATGTGCCGGCGGCAAAGCCCAGGAAGCCGATCATCATCATCAGGCGCAGGTCCATCTTGCGCGACAGGATGCCGGAGACCGGCGCCATCATGAACATGGCGAGACCGCTGACGAACAGCGCCTCGCCAATCATCATGGAATCGTAGCCGCGAATGCGCCCGAGGAAGAGCGGATAGAGATAGGTCAGCCCGTAGAGGCCGATGCCCATCACGAAAGAGAAGACCGAGCCGAAGGCGAAATTGACGTTGGAGAAGGCGCGCAGGTCGACGATCGGCTCCTCGACCTTCAGCACCCTCCAGAAAAACACGATGGCGCCGATGGCCATGACGATGGCGAAGATGAAGACGCTCTCATCCTGCAGCCAGTCATTGTTGGGGCCTTCCTCCAGCACGAATTCCAGCGAGCCGAGGAAGGCGGCCATGCCGATCAGACCCCACCAGTCGAACTTCTTCATCAGGCCGCGATTGGGCTTGTCGAAATCGATCAGCGACCAGGCGGCACCGGCGACCAGTATGCCCGGCACGACATTGACCAGGAACAGCCAGTGCCAGGAGAAGGCGTGGCTGATGTAGCCGCCGACCGTCGGGCCGATGGTGGGCGCCAGCGTCGCTACCAGGCCGATCATCGGCGAGACGACGGCGCGCTTCGAGGGCGGGAAGATGGTGAAGGCCGCCGCAAAGACGCTGGGGATCATGCCGCCGCCGATGAAACCCTGGATGGCGCGGTAGACGATCATCTGCTCGATGTTGGTGGCGGTCGCGCACAGCGCGGAGGCCAGCGTGAAACCCGCCGCAGAGATGGTGAACAGCACACGCGTCGACAGGAGACGGCCAAGGAAACCGGAGAGCGGGATCATCACCACCTCGGCGATGAGGTAGGAGGTCTGCACCCAGGAAATCTCGTCGGAACTGGCGCTCAGGCCGGCCTGGATTTCGGACAGCGAGGCCGACACGATCTGGATGTCGAGGATTGCCATGAACATGCCGAACACCATTGCCAGGAAGGCGATGACGCGGCGCGGATCCATGGTGTCGGCTGCCGGCGCAGCGCGCGCACCGAGTGTTGCGGTTGCGGTGGACATCGGTCAGCCCAACCTTCTTAGGATATCTCAGTGAGCGGCGGCCACGATGGCAGGTGCGGTGCGGCTGTCGACATCGACGACCACGGACAGGCCGGCCCTGAGCTTGCCGGAAGCCAGCACGTGCTCGGGCACGTCGATGCGTACCGGCACACGCTGCACCACCTTGGTGAAGTTGCCGGTGGCGTTTTCGGGCGGCAGCAGCGAGAAGACGGCGCCCGAGGCCGGCGCCAGCGACGACACCGTGCCTTCGAACTCCTCGGCGTCGAGCGCATCGACCGACAGCTTCACCTTCTCGCCGGGAACGAGCCGGGCGAGCTGCGTTTCCTTGAAGTTGGCGACGATGTAGAGCTTGTCCAGCGGAACCACGACGGCAAGCTTCTGGCCGGGCGTGATCATGTCGCCCTGCTCGACCGACATGTTGCCGACCACGCCGTCATAGGGTGCGCGCAGCACGGTGAAGGAGAGGTCGCGCGCCGCCTTGTCGCGGGTCAGCTCCAGCGTCTTCAGGCTGCTCTCGGCTTCCGCATACTGCGCTTCCAGCACGCCGATATTGGCCTTGGCGCTGGCGATCTGCGCATCGGCGCCGATGACGGCGGCCCTGGCCTGGTCGAGCGCGGTCTGGGCGTCGTCGAGCTGCGCCTGGGTGCCGACCTTGCTCTTGACGAGCTGCGAGGCACGGTCGGTGGCGCGGCCGGCATTGGTGGCGGCAGCCTCGGCTGAAACCTTCTGCGCTTCGGCCTGCTGCAAGGCGGCGCGCGCGGCCTCGGTCTGGGCGGCGATACGCTCCAGCGTCTTGCCTTGGGTGGCGATCTGCGCCTCGGTCTGGGCCAGCGCGATGTGATAGTCGCCGTCATCCATGACGATCAGCGCATCGCCCGCCTTGACGTGGTCGTTCTCTGTGACCGGCACGCGTGCGACGTAACCCGAGATCTTCGGCGCAACGAACGCCATGTCGGCCTGGACATAGGCGTCGTCGGTGGAAATCATGAAACGGCCGGTCGTCCAGTAGTCATAGCCATACCAGCCGGCGCCGCCGGCCAGCGCCAGCGCGACGATCGGCATGATGAACGAACGCGCCGAACGCTTCTTCTTCGCAGGTGCCTGCTCGGGTGCCGGAGAAGCTTGCGGCTCAGCGGGCGGAGCTACGGTCGGCGCTTCGGTCGAAGGCTTGTCTATTTCGGGAACGGCCTTCGGAAAGGGGCGGATATCCGAGGTCGAGGAATCGACCGCCGTGGACAAGACAATAGGCTTGGCGGACATTGGGAGGATCCGATCTAGTTGAACTGAACCGTTCGGTTTGAATTGACATAGACGAGCGTCGAGCGCATATCAAGGGTGAATCGAACCGCTTGGTTCGAATTATTGCGAGGTGATGATGACTGCTGACAGGACGGTGGACGTGGCGGACCAGCAGGACATGCTGGAAAGCCTGCGCCGCGGCCGTCCGGCGGCGGGGCAGGATCCTGCCAAGCGCCAGCAGATCATCGACGGCGCCCGCCAGGTCTTCATCGAGATGGGCTTCGACGCCGCGTCCATGAACGACATCACGCGCGCCGCCGGCGTGTCGAAGGGCACGATCTACGTCTATTTCGCCAACAAGGAAGAGTTGTTCGAGGCGCTCATCGAAGAAGAGCGCCGCACCATGTTCCAGGATCTCTACAGCGCCCTGGAGCTAGGGGGCGACGTGCGTGACAGCCTGATCCGCTACGGCATGGCGCTGGCGGCCAAGATCACCTCCGACAAGGTCATCATGGCGCAGCGCACGGTGATCGGCATTTGCGAACGCATCCCGGAGCTCGGCGCGCGGTTCTATGAACGCGGCCCGAAAATCGGACACGAAAGAGTGGCAGCCTTCCTGAAGGACGCTATGGCGAAAGGCCTGCTGACGATCCCGGATATCGAGCTCGCCGCCTACCAGCTCACCGATCTCTGCCTCAGCGGCTATTACCGGCAGAAGCTGTTCGGCTACCGGACCGAGGGCCCGGCCCGCGACGAGATCCTTGCTACCGTCACCGCCGGCGTCGACGTCTTCCTGAAAGCCTATAAACCCTGACGGCCGTAGGGATCAGGTCGAGATCGCCTGCACCACGGCCTCGCGCAGCATGTCGATGCCGTCGGCCTTTTCCGACGAGGTCGACAGCACCACGGGATAGGCGGCCGGCCGCCGCTTGATCCTGGTCAGCGTCTCCTCGACCAGCTTTTCGGCAGCCGGCGGCTTGATCTTGTCGATCTTGGTCAGGACGAGCTGGTAGGAGACGGCGGCGCGGTCGAGCAGGCCCATCACCTCCTCGTCATTCTTCTTGATGCCATGGCGAGCGTCGATCAGCACATAGACACGCTTCAGCGTGACGCGGCCCTTGAGATAATCGAAGACGAGTTTCGTCCAGGCATCGACCTGCTCCTTCGGGGCCTGCGCGTAACCGTAGCCGGGCATGTCGACCAGCGCCAATGGCGGCAGGTCGTCGAGCGCGCCGGAATAGCCGTCCGGCACGAAGAAGTTGAGTTCCTGCGTACGCCCCGGCGTGTTGGAGGTGCGGGCGAGCCCGCTCTGCCCGACCAGCGCATTGATCAGCGACGACTTGCCGACATTGGAGCGCCCGGCAAAGGCGATCTCGGGCGGCCCTTCCGGCGGCAGGAATTTCATGGCGGGAACACCGCGGATGAACACCCACGGCCGCGCGAACAGGGTTTGCGTATCGACCATAGATTTCGCTTTCGTGGTGCTCACTTTCTCCCCGCTCACTTTCTCCCCGCTCACTGGGCTGCCTCGAGCTTGCCGATGTCCTTGCTGCGGATGGCGGCGAGGTTGCGCGTGATCTTGTCGGCCGGCCAGTCCCACCAGGCGATGGCCTGCAGCCGGCGGATGGTGCCGGCGTCGAAGCGCGACTTCACGACCTTGGCTGGATTGCCGGCGACGATCGAATAGGCCGGCACGTCATGGCTGACCACCGAGCGCGCCGCCACGATCGCGCCGTCGCCGATCTTCACGCCGGGCAGGACGATCGCTTCCATGCCGATCCATACGTCGTTGCCGACCACCGTGTCGCCGCGTACCTGGCTGATCCAGGTCTGCGTGTCGAAACCTTCCTCCCAGCCATGATGGAAGATGTTGAAGGGATAGGTCGAGAAACCCGACATGTCGTGATTGGCGCCGTTCATGATGAAACGCAGGCCTTCGGCCAGCGCGCAGAACTTGCCGATGATGAGCTTGTCGCCGATGAAGGGATAATGATGCAGCACGCAGCGCTCGACGAATTTGTCGGGGCCGAGCGGGTCGTCGTAATAGGTGAAGTCGCCGATCTCGATATTGGGCGCGTCGACCAGCGCCTTCAGGAAACCGACACGCGGATGCATCGGGATCGGATGCTTGATGTGTGGATTGGGACCGTGATGCTCCATGGCCGCCGCCCTTAATGCCTAATGAATGGCGGGATATAGAGCAAATCCAGGAGAAGTGGAAACCGGTTCTCCGTCCGGATTTGCGTAGAATCAATAGCTTAGCGCCAGAGGCATCTCATAGGATGCGAAAACGACGCTCATGCGTTCGGCCTCGGGCGGCACCCCTCATGATCCGCTTGCAACTCAAAGCGGCCGAGGCCCGCGATGCCCGTCGCGGAACCTCGGCCCTGCCTCTGGACGGCTCCCAAGAAACACGGGCGGACGGGCCGCCCGAGCGCGTCACTTCGGCAGAAGCACCTTGTTGACGACGTGGATGACGCCGTTCGACTGGTTGACGTCGCCGATCGTCACCTTGGCGGCATTGCCGGACTCGTCGATGATGTAGACGGCGCCGCCCTTGACCTGCGCCGTCAGCGCATCGCCGCTCACCGCCTGCAGATTGTAGCGGCCGCCATTGGCCTTGGCCTTGCGCATCAAATCCTCGGCGGACAGCTTGCCGGCCACGACATGCTCGGTGAGGATCTTGACCAGCTGGTCCTTGTTCTCGGGCTTGAGCAGCGTGTCGACCGTGCCGGGCGGCAGCGCATCAAAGGCGGCGTTGACGGGCGCAAAGACGGTGAACGGGCCGGCGCTCTGCAGCGTCTCGACCAGGCCGGCGGCTTTCACGGCGGCGACCAGCGTGGTGTGGTCCTTCGAGTTGACGGCATTCTCGACGATGTTCTTGTCGGCATACATCGGCGCGCCGCCGACCATCGGGTTTTCGGCGGCGAGTGCCGGGCCGAAGAGTGCGGCGGCAGCAAGGGCTGCGGACATGACGGTTGTCTTCAGGGACTGGATACGCACGGGGATTCTCCTCCTGGAAAGTGTTTGGTGGAAACGCGGACAAGAGGAGACACGGCGTGCGCTGCGCCGAGTTTCGCGCGGTAAAGCGAACGTGATCGATCATGATATGACGTGTGAAGAAGGCTTCACGCGTCACATCGTGAGTTCTTGGATTCGAGCATGTCTTTTGTCCCGAACCGCACAACACTTTTGCTGCGCTGACCTTCGGTTCGGGAGACATGCTCAGGTCCAAAGCGCAAGCAGGAACAGCGCGGAGGCGCCGATGCCGGCCAGCGTGCGCACATGGTTCCACATCGTCCAGCGCGACAGGTAGTCCTGCCAGAGTGCAGCACCCTCGCTGCTGTCCGCCGCGACCGCGGCCAGCGCATCGTTCATTGGCACGTTGAAGACCATCGTCACGCCGATGATGCCGATGAGGTAGACGAGGCTGCCGGCCAGTACGAAGGCCTGGCCCGTCGGGATCCAGGCCAGGAACCAGGCGACGATGAGGAACAGCGAAAGCAGCGCCGTGCCCATGAATGCGCCAAGGAACCAGCCGTTGAGGATGGTCACATTGATCGAGTTCATGGCGGCGATGCCGTTGGCGGGCGACAGCCTGGCGAAGGCCGCCATGATGCAGACGGAGAAGATGAAGAACAGGCCGCCCATGATGCCGGAGCCGAGCGTGGCGGCGAAGGTGACGATCTGCGTGAAACGCTCCATGTCAGGCTCCTTTTGCGACGTTCTTGCCCGCAGGGTTCCACATGCCGGTCGCGGCAGCTTCTTCCACATAGGTCGAGAAGTCCCGCGCCGGCCGACCGAGCACCTGCATGACACCGTCTGTCGTCTTTTCGTTGCGGCCGTCCATCACCTCGGTGAACAGCACCAGCAGGAAGTCGATGACGTCGTCGGGAATCTGCTCCGCTTTCAAACCGGCGCGAAAATCCTCGATGCTGATCCGCTCGAAGGCGATCTGATTGCCGCTCGCTGCGGCGATGGCGGCGACGGCTTGCGGGAATGAGATCAGCCGTGGCCCGGTGAGTTCATAGAGCTTGCCGACATGGCCGGCTTGCGTGAGTGCGGCGACCGCGGCGTCGGCGATGTCGTCGGCATGGATGAAGGGTTCGCCGACGTCGCCGACCGGCAGCGCCACCCTGCCCGACAGCAGCGGATCGAGCAGCATGCTCTCGGAGAAATTCTGCATGAACCAGGCGCAGCGCAGGACGGTCCAGTCGGCGCCCGACGCCATCAGCAGGTCCTCGGCGTGCTGCGCCTCCTCCTCGCCGCGGCCCGACAGCAGCACCAGGCGCTTCACGCCATGCTCGAGCGCCAGCGTGACGAAGTCGCCGACGGCGGTCGCCGCTCCCGGCACCGCGAGATCGGGGAAATAGGTGATGTAGGCAGCACGCGTGCCTTCGAGCGCGGCTGGCCAGGTCGCTCGGTCGTTCCAGTCGAAGGAGGGCGTGCCGGAGCGTGAGGCGATGCGTATCGCCACGCCCTTTGCCTGAAGCCGCTCGGCGACACGCCGCCCGGTCTTGCCGCTGCCGCCCACCAGGAGGATCGGTTTTTCTGACTGCACGGTCATGTTTCATCGTCTCCGCTAAACATGAGTGATTCTCATGTTTGCAAACGTGATAAATCCTCATATTATGGAAGTCAATTGCTTTTCGGCGGGAAATGAAATGGCGAAGGCGGGGCAGGAAAAGGGCGTGGCCGCGGCCGGCAGAATGCCGATGCAGCAGCGCAGCCGCGAGCGTGTCGAGCGCATGCTGGCGGCGGCCACCGAGCTGATTGTCGCCGGAGGCAGCGACGCGATGCGTATGAGCGAGGTGGCCGAGCGCGCCGGCGTGCCGATCGGCTCGCTCTACCAGTTCTTCCCCGACAAGACGGCGCTGATCGGCACACTCGTCGAGCGCTGCAACGCCGAGAGCCGCCGCTGCATCGAGGAGGCGCTGGCGCCGGTGACGGACGAGGCGGGATTCCGCGCCGCCTTCAACGCGCTGATCGATATCTACTACAGGCTGTTCGTCGAAGAGCCCGCTATGCGCGACGTGTGGTTCGGCGCACAGGCCGACAAGACGCTGCGCGACGTGCAGTTCAGGGAAAGCCGCGAGAACGGCGCGCTGGTGGCAGCGGTGCTGAAACGGCTAAGGCCGAAAGCAGACGCCAAGGCGCTCGAGGTCTCGGCGCTGGTGGTCATGCATCTCGGCGAAGAGGCGATGCGGCTTGCCATCTCGGTATCGCGCGCGGAAGGCCGCGCCATCGTCGAGGCGTATAAGAGGATGGCGCTGGCGGAATTGGGAATGCGATAGCCGATCGAACGCCGGAGGGGCAGCGCCTACGTCGAAAGGAGATCGCGAGCGACCCTGCATCGAAAGGCCCGCGCGAGGCGGGCCTTCGATCATGCACTTCGACCTTATTCCGCCGGTGTCGGTTTTCGTTTGAACAGGCCGGCGAGGTTGTCCCACA
>JAESGS010000926.1_pt1 | contig 12115 bp, 9 predicted proteins | sample 9269761 | NCBI WGS metagenome assembly JAESGS01 (sample SAMN15741799, study PRJNA653493) | algae metagenome | isolation source: Cyanosarcina radialis HA8281-LM2 and co-occurring heterotrophs from damp... | place: USA: Makauwahi cave, Hawaii | collected 2011-01-06 | reverse complement strand
CCGTCCTGCTCGTCGAGGACGAGGAGGGCGTCCGGACGCTCGCCCGCGTCATCCTGGAGCGGTACGGCTACCGCGTGCTGGAGGCGGCGGACGGGGCGGAGGCGCTGGACGTGGCCCGGCGGGAGGCAGACATCTCCCTGCTCGTGACCGACCTGGTGATGCCGAACGTGAGCGGGCCGGAACTCGCGGCCCGGCTGTCCGCCGTCCGCCCCGGCTTGCCGGTCCTGTTCCTCAGCGGGTACGCCGACGACGCGGTCATCCACCACGGCATGATTACGCCCGACACGCCGTTCCTCCAGAAACCGTTCACCCAGGACGGCCTCGCGGGCAAGGTCCGCGAGGTGCTTGGCGAACCGGACGATGGGTGACGCCCACGCCGGCCTCCCGGCCTCCGCCCCAGTCCTATGAGAGATTTCCCATAATGCTGTTGTCCGGCCAGGGGATTCTCGCCGCGAAGAGGTTCTCGCTCGGACGCCCGTTTCGGCCTCGCCTCAACTCCTGTCCCGACCTTAGTGGTAGGCAGAATTTGCCAGCCATTTCGCCGCAAGTCTCAGGATTTTTTCAAACCACAGAGTAGCGGAAAACTTCCTCCGCTCTACATTGCAACCGTCGTCACTCTAATTCGGCGTTTAGCATCCGATTTTCCCGCGGACCTTTCCCCGAGGGCCATCGTTGTCGTTGTGGTCGCGACTCCTGGGCTTGGCCGCCGCGTGCTGGGCCAGCGGGGCCGTGCTGCTGGCCGGGCCGCCGGTGAACGCCGGCGTGGCGTTCTGGCCGCCGGTCGGCGTCGCACTCGCCGGGCTGCTCGTCGGCGGCTCCCGCCTCTGGCCCGGCGCGTTCCTCGGGTTCTGGGGGCTGGCCGCCTTCGCCCCCGCGGCCGTCGCCCTTCCCGCCCCCCTGCCCGGCCTGTACACGGCCGTCGTCTACACCGTGCAGGCCCTGCTGGGCGCGTGGCTGATCCGGCGGCTGTGCGGCTCGGCCTCGCGGCTGGTCCGGTTCGCGAAGATCGTCCGGTTCCTGCTCGTCGCCGGCCCCGGCCACTGCCTGCTGGCGGCGACCGTCCGCGTCCTGGTCGAAACGTTCCCGGACCCCCGCGCGGCGTGGCTGCAGGTCTGGGCCGCGGACACGATCGGCGGGCTGATCGCCGCCCCGGTCGTCCTCGCCCTCGTCGCCCGGCCGCGGGACGTGTGGCGGCCGCGGGTCCGCACGGTCGCGGTGCCGCTCGCGGTGCTCGCCGCCGGGTCCGTCTTGGCGCACGGTTACGCCCACCGGACGGACACGGCCGTGCCGCACCGCCGGGTCCAGCGGACGGCCGAGACGCTCGGCCTGCGGTTGGAGGCCGAGGGCAACCGGCTGGCGGCCATGTTGGAGACGTACCGCGACTGGATGCGGCGGGGCGTGCCGACCGAGGACGCCCGGCAGGCCATCGTCCGCAACCGGTCGCGGGAGTTCCACGCCATGTTCCCGGTCGCCGGCGACCTGCAGTTGATCGCCGAGGCCGCCGCCCCGCCCGCGTACCGGGAGGCGATGCGGCAGACCGCCCGGACCGGCGAACCGGCCGCGACCGGGCTGCTGCCGGGCGACCCGGACCGGTTCGCCATCCTCGTCCGGGCCGCGGCCGCCCCGGACCGGCCGGGGACGGACTACCTGGCGTGCCTCATCGACGCCCGGCAGATGGTCCGGGACACGCTCGCGATCCGCGAGCCGCTGTTCACCGGCGTGCTGGCGGAATCGGCCGCCGGCGTCCCGGCGGACGCGATTTCCAAGGCCCACCCGGTCCGGTTCGCCGACCGGGACTGGGCGGCCGTGGTGTACGCGGACCCGGCCTACCCGCGGTCCCTGCCGCAGGCGTACGCGTGTACCGCGACGGTCGTATCGCTCGTCGCGGCGGCGCTGCTGGCCAGTCTCGTCCTGGCGTTGACCGGCCGCACGGCCGTCGTCGAGGCGGAGGTCCGGCGGCGGGCGGAGCAGCTGGCCCTGGCGCAGGCGGACCGGGCGAAGGTGGAGGCGGCGCTCCAGCAAGCCCGGCGGGAGGCCGCCCTCGGCCGGCTCGCCGGCGGCGTCGCCCACGAGTTCAACAACCTGTTCACCGGCGTCCTCGGGCACGCCAGCCGCGGCCGCGACGCCCTGCCGCCGGACCACCCGGCCCAGGCGGAACTGGCGCGGATCGAGCAGGCGATCCTCGACGCCGGGGAGATTTGCCAGCAAATCCTCGCCTCGACCGGCCGGGGCACGACCATCCGCCAGCCGATCGAGTTGAACGGGTTCGTCCCGGCCGTGGTGGCGGACGTGCGGCCGCGGCTGCCGAACGCCCCGGACGTGCGGGTCGCCGTGCTCCCCGCGCCGGTGACGCTGACGGCCGACGCCCTCCAACTCCGCCGGCTGCTGACGAACCTGTTGACGAACGCGGCCGAGGCGTACACGGAACCGGGCCGGCCCGTCGTCCTGAAGTACGGGCTGCTCGACGGCGTGGCGTGGCTGGAGGTCACGGACGAGGGGTGCGGCATCCCGCCGGACGTGCTGGACCGGGTGTACGAGCCATTCTTCACGACCCGGTTCGTCGGCCGCGGCCTCGGGCTGTCCGCCGTCCGCGGGATCGTGCAGAGCCACGGCGGGACGGTGACGATCACCAGCCGGCCGGCCGCCGGGACGACGGTGCGGGTGACGCTCGACAACCGCGTGCCGGCGGACACGGTGCTGACGCCGCCGCCGTCCCGCCACCCGACCGTCCCGCTGACCCACCCGGCGTACACCCCCGCCGGCCGGGCCGGGCTGGCCGTCGTGGTGGACGACGACGCCACGGTCCGGGAGTTCGCGGCCCTGTCGCTGCGGGGCGTCGGCTGGGAGGTGCTGCCGGCCGAGAATGGCGAGGAGGCGGTGGGGCTGGTCGGGCGACACGCCGACCGGGTGCGGCTGGTCGTGCTGGACCTGCTCATGCCGGTGATGGACGGGCACACGGCGCTCGGGCTGTTGCGGCAGCGGCACCCGGCCCTGCCGGTCATCCTGATGAGCGGCTTCTCGGACTTCGACCTGTCCGGCGAGTTCCGCGGCGGGACGCCGCTGGCGTTTTTGCGGAAGCCGTTCCGCCAGGCGGAGTTGTTGGATTGCGTCGGTGAAGTGCTGGCCCTGGCGAAGCGGTGACTCGTGTAGGTCGGCCGAGCCGAGGCCGACCACCTTCCCACCGCAATCGCTTCCCGAAAGCGCAAGGGCGAGCGTCGCGGCGTGAGCGCGACGTGCCCCGATACGGCAACGACGGGCTTCGTAGAACTCTGAGCGGAAGCGACGGGGTGTGGGTCAGTGTCCCTCACCCCGTCGCTTCCGCTCAGGGTTCCACAAGCGAGGGCGGCCGGTCGCCGCGAGACACGAGGCACGTCGCGCTCACGCCGCGACGCTCGCCACGGCAGTAGCAACCTCATCCCCGCGGCAGGCTGGTGGTCGGCCGACCTACCTTATCCCATCATCCCCTCGATCGCGGCGATGGCGTCCGGCAGCTCCGCGAGCGTGTCGATCACCGCGTCCGCCCCGGCGTCCAACAGCGCGTCGCGGGCCTTCTCCCGCCGGGCCTCGCGGTCCGCCTCCGACAGTTCCCGGAACGCGGCCTCGCTCAACCCGATCTCGTTGCCGCTGTCCGTGACGCCGACGGCCCACGCCCCGGCGTTCTTCCCCTCGGCCATGTCCGCCCGCGTGTCGCCGACCTTGAGCACCGCGCCCGGCGGGAAGACGTTCAGCCGCTCCATCAGCCGGAACGTCATCCACGGGGCCGGCCGGCCGTGCGGCACGTCGTCCGCGCACACCGAGGCGTCCGGGACGAACCCTTGTTCCTTCGCCGCGGCGAGGCACACGTCCAGGGCGGCGTGGAAGTAGCCGGTCGTCGTGCCGACCTTGATGCCGCGGTCGCGGAGGAACGCGGCGCACGCCGCCGCCTCGGGGACGAGCGTGGCGCACGCCCTCGCCGCTTCGAGTTGGAGCGGCGTGACGACGTGATACAGCTCGACCACGTCGGCCTCCGTCCACGGCCGGCCGAGCGCCTTGAGCATCTCGCGGACGTGGTCCTTCTTGTGCAGCCCCATCGGGGCGCGGGCTTGTTCTTCCGTGACGGCGATTCTCTTCTTCGCGAACGCCTCGACGAACGCGAGGACGGGGGCGCGGGAGCCGAAGTCGATGAGGGTTCCCGCCCAGTCGAAGACGACGAGTTGAATCGGCATGGCATCGCCCGCGGCGGTTAGCCGAGATACCGTGGCAGCACCCAATCGACGACGAGCAGCAGCATCACGCCGGCGAGGTAAACCAGCGACCCCCGCAGCACCGACCGGGCCGTCTGCTCGTTCCGCACGACCGCGAACCGCACGCACCGGGCCAGGAACCACACGCCGAGGGCCGCCGAGCCGATGAGGAACAACAGCCGGGCCGAGCCGAACAGGAACGGCGTCAGGCCGACGAGCAACAGCAGGCCGCACGTCGCGACGGTCGCCACGCCGGTCCAGAGGCCGTCCGGCCGCTCGACGCACGGGAGCATCTTCATGCCGCCGCGGGCGTAGTCGTGCCGGTGCAGGAACGCGATGCTGTAGAAGTGCGGCAACTGCCACACGAATAGGACCGCGAACAGCGCGACGGCGTCCGCGGACAGCGCCCCGCGGGCGGCGCACCACCCGATCACCGGCGGCAGCGCGCCGGGGACCGCGCCGACGACCGTGTTCCAGGCGGTGATTTGCTTCAACGGCGTGTACACGGCCACGTACAGGAACCCGGTCACGGCCGCGGCGACGGCCGCCTGGTAGTGCGGCACGGCGACCGCCAGGTACGCCACGCCGACGGCGGCGAGCGTCAGCCCGAACGACAGCACCTCGGCCGGGTTCATCCGCCCGCCGGGGATCGGCCGGTTCCGCGTGCGGTTCATCCGCGCGTCCGCGCCGCGCTCGAGCCAGTGGTTGAGGGCGCTGCCGCCGGCCGCGACGAGGCCGGCCCCGATGAGCGTGTGCAGAAGGACCGCGAGGTCCGGCGTCGGGGCCGCGCCGAGGAAGTACCCGACGGCGACGGTGACGAGCGCCATCGTCGCGATCTTCGGCTTCGTCAGCTCGACGTAATCGGCGACGGTCGCCCGGCCCTCGGCGGGCGGGGCGGTCGCGGGTCGCGGCAGCGTGGCGGTGGCGGGCATGGTGGTTCGTCTGCTCGGGGTGAAGGAGTAATTTACGGAACGCGGGCCGCCATAGTAGTAGGCACACTCCGTGTGCCGTCTCCTCGGCGGGTCGGCGAGTTCGTCCGAGCCGCTGCGACCGACAGCAAACGGCACACGGAGTGTGCCTACTACTTTGGCCGGCGGCCGAGCCGCACGGCGGCGGCGACCGTCGCCGCGAGCAAGCCCGCGCCGATCAGCTGGTGGGCCGTCCGCATCACGGCCTGCGGCTTCGTCACCTGCCGCTCCTCCGGGAGCTTCTGCGCCTGCGGCCCGGCGGCGACGAACTTGCCCATGTACGACTCGACGCCGAGCAGCAGCTGCGTGCCGAGGATGAACATCAGGTGGATCGCGATGCCGCGGAAGACGGCCTTCGCGGCCGGGTTCAGCAGGATTTTCGCGGCCAGCCAGACGAGGAACCCGGTGGCGACGAACGCCGTGAGGATGTGCAGCCGCTGGGCGACGGACGACCCGTAGTGCCGCACCCACACGGCCCACACCAGTTGCACGAGCAGCACGCCGACCGTGACCCACGCCAGCCGCGTGAGGGAGGCGCGGTCGTTTTCAGCGAGCGAATCCGACTCGCGGCGCGGGGAGCACAACACCATCGCGGCGACGAGGACGGCGAACGTGACCTGGCCGAAGACGCCGTGGATCGCGGCGAGGTTCGTGCCGGCCAGCGCGTTCAGGAACACGCGGAACCCGCCGAGCAGGCCCTGAACCATGACGAACACGAGGCCGAGGTTCGCGGCGAACCGCACCCACCCGCCGGGCGTCCGCCGCGTCGCGGCGACGACGCCGAAGCACAGCACCGCAACGGCGAACGCGGCCGTGCCGAGGCCCTGCCCGACGGGCCACTTCGTCACTTGCTTGAGCACGTCGGACTCGACGAGCCGGTCGGCGAAGTCCGACTGCTTCGGGTCGAGGTGGCGTTGTTCCCGTGCCTTCTCTTGAACCTCGCTCCAAACCTTGCCCATGCCGCGGTGGAACTCGCCGTAGGACGCGAGCAGGCCGACGAGCGTGACGAGGCCGACGATTTTGAGCCGGCGGTCCGGCTCGGCGAGCCATGCGCCGACGGCGAACAGGCTGACGGCCGCCCCGGTGAGCCACCCGGCGAGGCGGTGCGTGTGCTCGACGAGAAACCCGAACTCGAGTTGCTGCCAGTCCTGGCCGAGGAGGAACCAGGGTTCGGTCGGCCAGACCGGGTCGGCCATACCGACGCGGAACGTGGTGACGAACCCGCCGAGGGCGAGCAGCAGCACGCACAGCAGCACCGTGACGATGCCGGCGAGGCGGACCCAGCGGGGGACAGGTCGGACGGTACTCATGTCATATAGCGGTGGGCTTGCCCACCGGCGGTTTCGAGTCTTCGAGAAACCGCGTGGGCCTGCCCGACACAGGGACGTTCCTCCCGACGCGATCACCTTCCCGCGGGCGCGTCGGCCTTCCTCCCGCGGGAACGTTCCTCCCACCGCGTAAAGTTCCCCGCGATAGGCAGCGTGGTGCGGGCCTCGAAGACTCGGCCCGCACGGTGGGCAAGCCCACCGCTATTTGCCGTAGACAACAACCCGCACGTCCGGCGGCAGGTGCCGCGGGACCGGCAGCGCTTTCAGGAACAGCACCAAGTCCCACGCCTGCTCGTCCGTCAGCGTCGCCGCGCCGACCGCCGGCATCCCGGACGGCGGCACGCCGCACCGCACGCGGCGGAACAGGTCGAGTGGCTCGCCGCCGGCGCGATAACTTCCCGTACTCAGGTTCGCCGGCCGCACGGCCACGCCCCAGTCGTCGTACAGGTAGTGCGTCTCCCGGCCGTAGTCCCGGTGGCAGCTCGCGCACGCCGCCGTCGCAAAACTCTTGAACCCGCGGCGGACCTTGTCGTCGTAGGCCGCGTCCGCGCCGCCGTCCTTCGCCTCGATCGTGGGCACGGCCGGGCGGACGACCCTCGCTTCCGCCTCGGCGAAGTTCCGCACCCACTTCGCCAGCGCCGCCGACGCGAACGCCTCCGGCGGACCGCCGAGGCCGTCTTCACTCAGAACCGCGGACAGCAGTTCGGTTTCAACACGCCCGCGGACGGAAAGGAAGAGCGTGTAGCCGACGACCGCGTCGAGTTGGTCCGGCGGCAGCAGCGCGAAGCCGGGCATCGAGTTCCCGGCGATGCCGACCTTCACCATCGCCACGAGGTCGTCGCGGGCCGGCACGCCGGTCGTCGTCGAGACGTACTTGAACTTCGCCAGCCGGAAGTCCCGCGGGTGCGGGTAGACCCACGCCCCGGTCGGCCCGCGGCCGTCGCCGGCCGTCCCGTGGCACTGGGCGCACTTGTCCTTGTACACCCGCCCGCCGGCGGCCAACTTCTCCGGACTCAAGCGGAGGGCGTCACCGCCCGGCAGCCTCGGCGCGGCCGGCGTGCCGAACAGGTCGTCCAGCACGGCCGCGAGCTTGTCCCGTTGGTCCTTCGGCAGCGTTTCCGGCTCGTATAGCGTGCCGCCCCGGTTCGCGAGGTTCTTGATCGCCTCGTCGAGCTTGCCGTTGGCGTGCAGGTCGGCCGGCGGCGTCGGCGGCAGTTTCGCGACGATGGGGTCGGAGCGGAGGAGGAATCGGAGGTTCGGGTCGTACCCGGACGACTCCGGCGACGAGCACCCGCCGAGAACGAGCAGGGCGAGGGCCACGCCCCCGCCCGTGAGAAACCGGTGTCGTCGCATGGCCGGAACCTGCGGCCGCGTCAGAAGGCGTAATACTGCCGCGTGAGGTAGTCGGTGAGGGTGAACAGGAACAGCAGGAACGTCCAGAACACGGCGGCCGCGGCCGTCAGCCACGTCAGCTTGTCGCCGTGCCGCAGGTCCATGAAGAACACCGTCAGCACCACCCCCTGGACGCACGCCACGGCGAGGCTCACCCACACCTTGACCGGGCCGAGGTCGGTGAACCCGATCAGCATCGCCATGCACGTCAGCCCGGCGAGGATCAGGAAGATCAGCGTGCTGCCGCCGACCGTCGCCGGCGGGGCGTGGTCGTCCTCGAAGACGATCGGCTTTTGAACGTGCTCGGACATCGCGATTCTCTCAGTACCGTGTGTCGCCGGTCTCCCCGCCGACGTTCGTCGGCGGGCTTTCGCCCTTAAAAATGCAGCGCCTCGGCCGTGTGGCTGCCCGCCATGTACAGGAGCGGGAACAGGAAAATCCACACGAGGTCCACGAAGTGCCAGTACAGGCTCATCACCTCGATGTACACGTACCGCTCCTGCGGCACGAAGAACCCGACCTGCGCCAGGTACAACTGCCACACGAGCAAGCCCAGCCCGACGATCATGTGGATGACGTGCAGCCCCGTCATGCTGTAGTAGAACATGAAGAAGATCTGCACCCGCTCCCGCTCGTTCCACGTCATCTTGTCGCCGATCGCCTTCGCCTTCGCGCTCTTGTGCTCCAGCACGTGCTTCAGGTTCACCGCGAAGACGCTCACCTCCCGCAGGGCCGGCTTGCCGAACTCGTCGGTCGTCGAAACGAGCGTCTTCGCCGGGCCGGGGATCAGCCCTTCCTCGTAGTCGCCGTAGTACTCGCGGGCCTTGAACCCGAGGAACACCGTGCCCAGCACGATGGTGGCGAGCAGCCAGAGCTTCAGCCCGGCCTGCTCCTGCTTGTACGCGGCGCGGATCGCGAGCGTGATCGTAAAACTGCTCGACAGCAGCAGGAACGAGTTGATGCTCGCGATCAGCGGGTTGAGGGCCGTGCTGCCGGCCTCGAACTCCTTCGGGTACCAGATGCGGTACGCGGTGTACGCGCACAGCACGCCGCCGAAGAACAGCACTTCCGTCACCAGGAACACCCACATCCCGAACCGGACGGAGGCGTGCTGCTGGCGGATGTTGTTGAAGTGGTGCGCGACGATCGGCTGGTTCGCCGGGTGCGCCACCGCGTGCCCGTGTTCCGTGTCAGTGGCCACTGGTCCCCCCGTTCCCGGCCGCGTGGCCGTTCGTCTCGTGTGCGTGCCCGGCCTGGAGCGTGTACTTGCTCGGCAGGGCGTACTCGTACGGGCCGTGCGTCACGACCGGCAGTTCCTCGAAGTTGTGCGGCGGCGGCGGGCTGCCGACCTGCCATTCCAGCCCGGTCGCCCGCCACGGGTTCGCCCCGGCGTCCTTCCCGAAGAACAGGCTGGCCGTCAGGTAGAACACCGGCATCACGTACCCGATCCCCTGGATCGTCGCCCCGGCCGTGGACAGGATGTTCATCAGCTGGAACTCGGCCGGGTAGTACGGGTACCGGCGGGGCAGCCCGTGGTAGCCGGCCACGAACTGCGGCAGGAACGTCAGGCTGAACCCGACCAGCATCACGACCGCCGCCAGCCGGCTCCAGAAGTCCGAGTACATCTTCCCGGTCATCTTCGGCCAGTAGAAGTGCAGCCCGGCCTGCCACGCGAACATCATCCCGCCGACCATCGTGAAGTGGAAGTGCGCGATGACGAAGTACGTGTCGTGCAGGTGGATGTCCGTCCCCATGATCCCCAGGAACAGGCCGGTCAGCCCGCCGATCGTGAACAGCACGATGAACCCGATGGTGAACAGCATCGGGGCCTCGAACGTGATCTGCCCGCCGTACAGCGTGGACACCCAGTTGAACACCTTGATGGCGCTCGGCACGGCGACCATCATCGTCAGGGCGGAGAACACCATCCCCAGGTACACGCCCTGGCCGGACAGGAACATGTGGTGGCCCCACACCAGGAACCCGACGACCGCGATCCCGACGGACGACCACGCGACCGCCTTGTACCCGAAAATGTTCTTCCGGCTGAAGCAGGTGATGACCTCGTTGATGACGCCCATCCCCGGCAGGATCATGATGTACACGGCCGGGTGGCTGTAGTACCAGAACAGGTGCTGGAACAGCAGCGGGTCGCCGCCGAGTGACGGGTCGAAGATGCCGACGCCGAAGATCCGCTCCGTCGCCAGCAGGCAGACGGCCATCGCTAGCACCGGCGTCGCCAGGATTTGGATGACGCTCGTGGCGTACATCGCCCAGACGAACAGCGGCAGCCGGCCCCACGTCAGGCCGGGGGCCCGCATCTTGTGGACGGTCGCGATGATGTTCAACCCGGTCAGGATGGACGAGAACCCGGTGATGAACACGCCGAGGCCGGCGAGCAGCACGTTCGTGTGCGAGTACTTGCTGCTGTACGGCGGGTAGAACGTCCACCCGGTGTCGAGGCCGCCGACGAGGAGTGCCACGACGAAGAACATCGCCCCGCCGAACCAGACGTACCAGGACAGCAGGTTCAGCTTCGGGAACGCCATGTCCTTCGCGCCGATCATCATGGGCACGAAGAAGTTCCCCAGCACGCCCGGGATGACCGGGATGAGGAACAGGAACAGCATGATCGTGCCGTGGGCGGTGAACGCCTTGTTGTACTGGTCCAGCTCCAGGATCGCGCCGGTCGGCTGGAGGAGGTTCAGCCGGACGAGGCCGGCCGCGATGCCGCCGCACAGGAAGAAGACGGTCAGCGGCACGAGGTACAGCAACCCGATCCGCTTGTGGTCCACCGTGAGCAGCCACGACAGCCAGCCGTGGGCGTGGTTCAGGTAGTTCACCTTCGGCGGGCCGTACAGGTCCGCGACCGGCGGGGCGGTCTGCGGCGTGTAGTCGAGTTCCAGGACGGTCGCCGTCGGGACAACGACGGTCGGCGTGGGAATGGCCGGGGTCATGTTAGTTGTTCCCTCCCTTCGGCGGGGTCGGATTCATCGGGGGGGCGGGCGGCGGCTGGTTCCCCAGCGACTCGGCGGCCGTCGGCGCGCCGACCGGGGCGGCGTCCTGCGAGGTCCGCTTCGGCAGCCGCCCGGCCTTCAGGTACTGGACGTAGGCGACGAGCTGGCCGAGTTCCTCCTCGCTCAGCTGCGCCCGCGGGTAGGCCGGCATGATCGGCTTCCACCCGGCGTGGACCTTCGCCATCGGGTTGCGGATCGACTCGCGGACGTAGGCGGCGTCCGCGGCCACCGACTTCCCGCCCTCGACCGGGACCTGCGAGCCGAACAGCCCCTCCAGGTTCGGGGCGCGGTTCGACGAGTTCACGCTGTCCGCGTCGTACACGTTGTTGTGGCAGTTGATGCACTGCATCTTGAAGAACAGCTGCTGGCCGTGCCACGCGGCCGTCCCGTCCGTCGGCCGGTCGCCGGGCGTCCCCTGGGCGTCCGTCTTGTGCCCGTCCAGCCACGCGGCGTAGTCGTCCTTGTCCATCACGTGGACCTTGCCGACCATCTGCGAGTGCCCCTGGCCGCAGTACTGGTCGCAGAAGATGTGGTACGTGCCCGCGAGCGTCGGCTTGTACCACGTCTGCACGTACCGGCCGGGGACGGCGTCGATCTTGTTCCGGAACGCCGGGATGCCGAAGTTGTGGATCACGTCCTCGCTGGACACCGTGACCTTGACGGCCTGGCCCTTCAGCAGGTGCAGCTCGTTGATCTCGCGGACGCCGTTGGGGTGTTGAATCTTCCACATCCACTGCTTGCCGACGACGAAGATTTCGGGGGCGTCGGCCGGCGGGTGGCTGGCCTCGTCGAAGAGCGGGATGCCGAACACGAAGAACGAGACGAAGAACGCCGTCGGCACGGCCGTCCAGAGGAACTCGAGCTTGTGGGAGCCGAGGATGCGGACGGACTTGCCGCCGGGCTTCTTGGCGTACCGGAAGCAGAGGTACGTGAGGCCGGCGTAGACCAACAGGCCGGCGATGGTGGTGACGGCGAGGATGTAGAGGAACAGCCAGTCGTACCGCTCGGCGAAGTCGGTCGCCTGGGCCGGCCACGCGGGCAGGCCCATGCCGCCGACGCCCGGCGAGGTGGGTTGTTGGGGATACATGCGGTCGTCCTCGTCGGTCAAGTCTCGGTCGCGGGGTCGCCCGCGGTAACTCTGTCTTCTCGTCCCGACTGTCGTTGAAACTCGCGGCCGCCGCGTGGGT
>JAESGS010000923.1_pt1 | contig 12150 bp, 10 predicted proteins | sample 9269761 | NCBI WGS metagenome assembly JAESGS01 (sample SAMN15741799, study PRJNA653493) | algae metagenome | isolation source: Cyanosarcina radialis HA8281-LM2 and co-occurring heterotrophs from damp... | place: USA: Makauwahi cave, Hawaii | collected 2011-01-06 | reverse complement strand
CGCCGCAAAGGCGTCCCGGCATCTGGCGGACATATTTGGTCTTGCACGCGAAGAGACCGACATAGGGCCCGCCGAATTGCAGCCCGACGCCGAGCGATTGCCCCTCACCGACGACGATATCGGCGCCCATTTCGCCGGGCGACTTGATCAGGCCGAGCGCGACGGGTTCGGTGACGACCGCAATCAGCAGCGCGCCCGCGGTCTGGCACGCTTCGGCGAGCTTGGTCATATCGTCGATACGGCCGAGGATGTCGGGATATTGGACGACGACGCAGCTCACCTCCTTGTCGATGCTATCCGCGAGCGCGGCCCAGTCGGTGCCGGCTTCAAGGCTGGGGTCACCGTCGACCAGCACGTCGCCGGTATATTTCGCCATCGTGCGCGCGACGCTGCGATAATGCGGGTGCAGCCCGGTCGACAGCAGCGCCTTGGCGCGCTTGGTGATGCGGCGCGCCATGACGATCGCTTCCCAGCAGGCGGTCGAACCGTCGTACATCGACGCATTGGCGACGTCGGTGCCGAGCAGCCGCGCAACCTGCGACTGGAATTCGAACAACATCTGCAGCGTGCCCTGCGCGATTTCGGGCTGGTACGGCGTGTAGGCGGTCAGGAATTCGCCGCGTTGGATCAGGTGATCGACACTCGCCGGCACATGATGGCGATAGGCGCCGGCGCCGAGGAAGAAAGGACCGTCGCCGGCAGCGCGATTCCGGCGTGACAGCGCCGCCATATGGCGCTCGACTGCGAGTTCGCTGGCATGCATCGGCAGACCCGTGATCGGGCCATCAAGCCGCGCTTCGGCCGGAACGTCGACGAACAGGTCATCAATCGACGATGCACCGATGGTCGCGAGCATCGCTGCGCGATCGTCGGATGTAAGGGGGAGGTAACGCATGAACTACTCCGGAGAAGAGGCTGAATTTGTGGAAAGAAGCTGCGCAACGTCCGCCAGCGAACCGCGGAAGATCGCGGGACCACTGTGCGTCGTGCTGACCCAGGGGGCGAGCCAGATGCGGAAGCCTGCGTCGCGCACACGCCGGCAAAAGGCATAGTCGTCGGACAAAAGCGCCCGCGTTTCGGCTTCGACCAACGGCGAAAAGCAGGCGGCTTCATATTCGCCGACGCCATGCGCGTCGCGCTCGGCCGGATCGGGCCGGAACGCGATATCGGGAAGCGTATCGCGCAGCGTTTCGAGCACGTCGCGCCGGATGAGCATCATCGCGGTGCCGAGCCGCGACAATTCGACGAGATCGGTAAGTGCGAAACCCTGCGTTGGATCGAGAAACTGCAGCGCGAAATCGCCCGCGAACCGCGCGAGATCGGCAGGATCCTCCCTGCCGAAACCGCGTTCGACCGCGAGCGCGACGTTGCGCCAATTCACCATCCGCCGCGGATAGGCCGCACCGAGCACCGCGCACTCGGGCCGCGCCGCCATCGCCCGCACCATCGAAAACACATCGTCCGCGGTGAAGTCGATATCGGCATCGACGAACAACATGTGCGTGCAATCGCTCGCGAGGAACATCGCCGCCAATATGTTGCGTGCGCGCGTGATCGACGGTTGATAGAGGATGAATTCGAACCGGACCGATATGCCCTGCGCCTGCGCCCTCAGCGCGAGATCGAGCGCCGAGCGCACATAGGTACCCTGCGCCCCGTCATAGATGGGCGTCGCCACCATCAGGCGGCAGGTCGCAAGCGCAGGGTCGATGTTCGTCACACTATCTCCCTCCCCCTCCCGCACGGGAGGAGGACCGGATCAAAGGTCGTCGCAGAAGGCCTTGTACGCTTTCGCGTCCATCAACCCGTCGAGCTGGCTCTTGTCGCCGAGCGTCATGCGGAAGAACCAGCCTTCGCCTTCGGGATCCGAATTGACGAGCGCGGGATCTTCCTCGAGCTGCGCATTGCCTTCGGTCACGGTGCCATCGACGGGGGCATAGACGTCGCTCGCCGCTTTCACCGATTCGACCACTGCGGCATCGCCGCCCTGGCTGAGCTCGGCGCCGGTGTCGGGCACTTCGACGAAGACGATGTCGCCAAGTTGGCCCTGCGCGAAGTCGGTGATGCCGACCGTCGCGACGTCGCCGTCGACGTCGATCCACTCATGCTCTTCGGTGTAATAACGCGGCATCAGTCAACCTCCTGTTTTACGAACATAATTATGCGGAACAAAGGGCATCGCCGCCACGGTGCAATGGACCAGCTTGCCGCGCACTTCGGCGGCGATCGCGGTTCCGGCCACGGCGTGGTCACGCGGGACATAGCCCATCGCGATCGGCGCGCCGACGCTGGGCGCGAAACCGCCCGACGTCACGACGCCGATCTCGTCCTCACCGTCGAACAATTTGGCGCCTTCGCGGACAGGCAGCTTGCCATCGATGAGCAGGCCGACGCGTTTGCGCGGCGGGCCATCTTCGAGGTGGCCGAGAATGCGCGCCGCGCCGGGGAAATTTTCTTCCTCGCGCCGGCGCTTGCTGACCGCAAAGCCGAGGTCGGCTTCGGCGGGGTCGATCGCGTGGGTTAGGTCGTGGCCGTAGAGCGGCAGACCCGCCTCGAGCCGCAGTGAATCGCGCGCGCCGAGCCCGATCGGCTTCACTTCTGCCATCGCGCAGAGCGCGTCCGCGAAAGCCTCAAGCGCCTCGTTCGGCAACGAGATTTCGAAGCCGTCTTCGCCGGTGTAGCCCGAGCGGCTGAGCGCAATCGCATGACCGTTCCAGGTCGCACGCGCCGCCTGCATGAAGACGAGGGTCGCCGCCTCGGGCACCAGCCGCGCGAGCGCATCGACCGCCTTCGGTCCCTGAAGCGCGAGCAGGCCATAATCCTCATTGTGGTTGAGCGTGATGTCGTCGGGCAGGTTTTCGCGCATATGCCCGATATCTTCCCACTTCACTGCCCCATTGACGACGATGCCATATTGGTCGCCTTCGTTGGTGACCATCAGATCGTCGAGGATGCCGCCATCTTCGTCGAGCAGCAGCGAATAACGCATCCGGCCGGGCTTCAGTCCCGCGATATCGCTTGGAAGGAGTGTTTCGAGCGCCGCGGCGACATTGTCGCCCGACAGTGCCAGCTGCCCCATATGGCTGACGTCAAACAAGCCGGCGTTTTCGCGGACCCACAGATGTTCGGCCATGATGCCTTCATACTGGATCGGCATCCAATAACCGGCGAACTCGACCATCCGGCCGCCCTTCGCTCGGTGCCAGGCGTCAAGCGGCAGCGTCGCGGTGTCGACCGCCGTTTCGTCACCCGTAAATTCCGTATCGGTCATGCCAGTCTCCCGCGGTTGCACGGCGTATGCGCGGCCCGGTGCCGCACCCTGTCGCCATGCCCCCTCTGTCACGGGAACCTGAGAGTTTTCCCCCATATCATGGGGTTACCCCTTCGGTGGTTCCGGTTTAGGGCCGGAACGCTTTCCAGAGTGTCCGTTCCAGCCTGCGCGGTCCTGCTGACCTGAGAGTTTCCGGGGCGGTTGCTCCTTCGGTGGTGAGGCGCCGGTTACCCTGCCCTCACGCTCTCCCGCGCGGCCGGTCGAATCTCTTGGCAGAGGCCCGACAGACGCTTCGAGCCTTGGCGCTGCCCTTTTACGGAGTCAATCGGCGAGCGCGCGGATTGCGTCGTTTTCGTGGATATACACGCCCGAACCACCTTTCCCGGCCAGCGCGACGATCGCGGCGGCGACGGTATCGCCCGAAATCGAACGGTAGCGGCGAAAGGCACCATGGAGCAGCGCGTTGGTCAGGGGGGCGGCGATCGTCGCAATCCCCTCGGCCAGCCGCTGCGGCCCAGGTCGATCGCCGCGCAGCAGACCGGGGCGGATCAGGTCGAGCCGTCCGAAATCGAGCGCACGAAGGTCGTCTTCGGTCTGCCCCTTGGTGCGGAGGTAAAAATTGCCGCTTTTTGCTGCGGCGCCAACCGAACTCACCGCAATCATATGCGGCGTGCCGGCGCGTCTGGCCGCGCCGGCAACAGCGAGGACGAGGTCGTGGTCGACGGCGCGAAACGCTTCCTGCGATCCCGCCTGCCGGATTGTGGTGCCGAGGCAGCAGATCAGCACAGCCGGCTTTTCAGCCGCTATGGCTTCGGGCCAACGGTCAGAGGGAATGACGAGCTGTTTGTGGAGCGGCGCCAGTCCCTCGACATCGCGGCGCGCGAGCACGGTCACGGGCGCGTTGCCAAAGCGTTCGATCACCGCGCGCCCGATAAGCCCCGTCGCGCCGACGATCAGCGCGTCAGGCATGCGCCAGCGCCCCCGGCACCGCGTCGCGGCCGAAGATATCGGCGTAACGGTCGATGGCGAAACGGTCGGTCATCCCCGCGATATAATCACCGATGTGCCGGTTTGTCGCGCATTCTTCGCCCGGCAGGCGCCCCGACCAGTCCTCGCCCATCAATCGCGGGTCGTCGGCATAGGCGGCGAACAATCGGCCAACGACTTCATTCGCCGCTTCGGCCGCCGCAACCTGTTCGGGGTGGTGATAGAGATTGGCGTACATGAAACGCTTGAGGTCGCGCTCCTCCGCCGCGAGACCGGCCGAAAAACCGCCGAGCGTCCGGCCTGCGGCGCGCACCTCGTCTACGCTCCCAACGCCTGCCGCGGCGACATTGGCCTCGGTCGCCGCGATCACATCGTTGACCATCACGCCGATCTGGTCGCGGACAAGCTCGCGCAGCAACCGATCGCGCGGCGCGCCGGGAAAGCGTCCCTCAACCGCGCGGAAATTAGCGGCGACGAAGGGCTGTTCCATCAGCTGATCGAGACACAGCAGCCCGGCGCGCAGGCCGTCGTCGATGTCATGATTGTCATAGGCGATATCGTCGGCGACCGCCGCGATCTGCGCCTCGAGGCTGGCATGGCTACCGAGATCGAGCCCAAAATCGCCGTCGATTTCGGCGAGCGCCCAACCGGGGTTCGTCACCGGGCCATTATGCTTGGCAAGTCCCTCAAGGGTTTCCCATGTCAGGTTAATACCGTCGAAGCGCGGATAGGGACATTCGAGCCGCGCGAGCGTGCGCAGCGTATGACCGTTGTGATCGAAGCCGCCATGCTCGGCCATCGCGGCCTTGAGCGCATCCTCGCCCGCATGCCCGAACGGCGGATGACCGATATCGTGCGCAAGGCACAGCGCCTCGGTCAGATCCTCGTTCAGCCCGAGCGCGCGCGCGATACCTCTGCCGATCTGTGCGACCTCGATGCTGTGGGTCAGGCGGACGCGATAATGGTCGCCGTCGGGCGCGACGAACACCTGCGTCTTGTGACGCAGGCGGCGAAAGGCAATCGAATGGATGATGCGGTCGCGGTCGCGCTGGAAATCGTCGCGCGGGCCGCGCACCACACGCCCGAGTTCGGCATGAAGGCGCCCGCGGCTTTGCGCGGGGTCGCTGGCACAGTCCGCGACGCTCACTTGACCGGATCGACGGACTGGCCCGCCTCGCTGTTGAACAGGAAGCCGTCGCCGCCCGCCTTCTTGTATTCGCCCAGCCAATCCTGCGCCGCCTTGCGGTCCTTGAACGGGCCGACGAGCAGGCGGCGCGTCTTGCCCCATTCGGTGGTCGCGCCCGACTTGCCTTTGAACACGGCGGGGCTCTTCTTGGCGAATTTGCCGAAATCGGTCGCGAGCGCCTTCGCGTTGGCGCCCGTCGCCACCTGCACCCAGATGCGCGCAGGATTCGCCTTTTTCTCGGCTGCCTCTTCCTTCGCCTTCGCGTCCGCTTCGGCCTTGGCCTTCGCTGCGGCGCTATCCTTCTCGCGCTTGGCGGCTTCGGCGGCGTCGGCCTTGCGCTTGTCGGCCACCAGCTTGGCGAGCGTGTCGGCCCCGATCGCATTGTCCGACTGGACCAGTTCCTCGGCCGGAATTTCGATCGAACCGACGATGTCGGCGAGCGAAGCGAGCGGCGCCGCTGAAACCGGTGCGCGCGCGGCCGCTCCAGTCGATGACGGCGGCGCCGCAGGCTCGATCACGCTGGGTGTCGGCGCCGGGCTCGGCGCTGCGGCGGTCGAGCGGCCCATGTCGGCGATCGAGAATCCCGGTCCGACCGGCCCCTTGTGGGCATCGACAGCCGTGCCGACGGATTCCGGCGTGGCCGCGGACGGCGTAGATATCGGTGCGGGTGTGGGTGCCGGGGTCGATGCGGAGGCAGCGGGGACCGGCGTGGGCGTCGATATCTGTGTCGACGCGCTCAGCGCCGGCCGAATCGCCGAACCGGGCGACGGCTGGAGCGACGGCACCTCGGCGGTGTCGCGTCCTGCCGGCGTCGAGGCGGACGACGACCTCGCGGTTGGCGATTTGGCGATCGGCGCGGCAGCGACCGAGACAGGCGGCTTTGCTGCAGGCAAGGGATCGGGCTTTCGCACAGCCGTCACGGGGGTGGGCGCGGCAGACGCGATCTCGTGCCGCTTGCCGCCCATCGTCTGGCGCTTGCCCGTTGGGGCTGGCGCCAGCGAAGGCGGCGGCGAGGCCGCGGCGACCTGGACCGGCTTGCGTTTCGGCCCGAGCTGCCCGTTCGGGAAACGACCGAAATGGGCGGCGGCGGCCTGCTGCGCCGGATTGAGCCGGTCCATCTGGACCAGATAAGGCATGATATTCTGCGCCATCGCGGGCGGCATCGTCGCATTGACGATCTCGGTCGCCTCCTTGTCGCGGCCGTTCATCGCAAGGATCATCGCGCGGAGCCGCCAAGCGCCGCGGTCCTGCGCGCGAAGCTGCGGTGTCAGCATGGCAATCGCGCGATCGGCATCGCCGCTGATCCCGAGCGACAGCGCGTAACGCCGCGTGAGTTCGTCGTTCGGGGTGATCGACAGCGCGAGCTGGTAATCGCGCTGCGCCGCGTCCTGTTGCCCCAGTAAATCGCGCGCGAGCCCGCGATCAGCCAGAAACAGCCGCTCCGACGCCCCCAGCAACTGCGCTTCGCCGAAATAATCGAGCGCGCGCGTCGGATTTTCGGAATGGACCATCGCCGAACCGAGCGCCGCCTTGACCGCGCCGTCACGCGGGCTCGCCTGTTCGGCGCGAACGAGAAAGCCGAGCGCGGCGCGATAATCCTCGAGCTCAATCGACGCGCGGCCGGCATCGAGCAACGCCGCCGTGTCGCTATTGTTCGACGCGATGCGCGCGAGCGCCGACGAGAGCAAGGTCCGCGCAGCCGTCCGCTTCTGCATTGCGGCCTGCGTCGCGGCGTCGGGCGGCGTCACCTGCAAGGCGTGGACCGGCCCGATCAGGGCCGCCCCAAGCAACAGCATGCCGAGCGCGCCGGCAAACCGCCGTGCGCGCACCGGCCCCGCCGTCAATTTCGCTTGCCGCATGGGCAACTCATCCCGATTTCCGGCCTGCCGTGCCCGGCGGGCGGCCGCTCGATAGCCCCGTTACTGGTTGTTCTGCCGTCCCAGGAAACGCGGAATATCGACTCCGTCTTCCTTGCCTTCGTCGCTTTCGGGCGCCGAAGCCCCACGCGACAGGCGCGACATGCGTTCGAACAACGTGCCGCCGCCGATCGACCGCGCAGGCGCTTCGTCGGCCGGTGTCGGATCCGCAGCGGGGGCCGAGCGATATTCGGCCGGCGCTTCTGGAGCATCGAGCACGAGCTCGTCGGCGGTATCGTCATAGGTCGCGGCGACCTGCGACAATTCCATCGGCTCTTCTTCGGCGGCGGCCGCCGGAGCCTCGGGCTCGGCATCGCTCAGCGAGAAGCCGGGGGCCGGATCCTTGTCCTCGGCCGCAGGCGCTTCGACCACAGGCTCTTCACGAACCGCGGGTTCGACGACTTCTTCTGCCACCGGAGCGGGCGTCGCAGCGCGAGCGGGGGCGAAGGAGAAGCTGCGCGTCGCAGGCGACGCCTGAGCAACCTCGCCACTACCGTCGATGCCGGTGGCAACAACCGATACGCGGATCTTGCCGTCGAGGCTGTCGTTGAACGCGCTGCCCCAGATGATGTTGGCGTCCGGATCGACCAGTTCGCGAATATGGTTCGCGGCTTCGTCGACTTCCATCAGGCGCATGTCCTCGCCGGTGATCGAGATGATGACACCCTTGGCACCTGCCATCGACACGCCGTCGAGCAGCGGGTTGGCGATGGCTTTCTGTGCCGCTTCGAGTGCGCGGCCGTCGCCTTCGGCTTCGCCGGTGCCCATCATCGCCTTGCCCATTTCGCGCATCACGCTGCGAACGTCGGCAAAGTCGAGGTTGATCAGGCCGGGCATGACCATCAGGTCGGTGATCCCGCGCACGCCCTGCTGCAACACTTCGTCAGCCATCGTGAACGCTTCCTTGAAGGTCGTGTTCGGGTTGGCGACGAGGAAGAGATTCTGGTTCGGGATGACGATCAGCGTGTCGACATGCTCTTGCAGCTCGGCAATGCCGGCCTCGGCCGAACGCATGCGGCGATTGCCTTCGAAGGTGAAGGGCTTGGTCACGACACCGACGGTCAGGATGCCGCGGTCGCGCGCCGCCTTGGCGATGACCGGTGCCGCACCGGTGCCGGTGCCGCCGCCCATGCCGGCTGCGACGAAGCACATATGCGCGCCGTTCAGTGCCTCTTCGACCTGCGCGATGCTTTCCTCGGCGGCCGCGCGGCCAACCTCGGGCCGCGAACCCGCGCCCAGCCCCTGGGTGATCTGCGTCCCAAGCTGGATGCGCCGTTCAGCGGGCGAAGCGTTGAGCGCCTGCGCGTCCGTGTTCGCGACGACGAAATCGACGCCCTCGACACGTGCCGCGATCATGTTTGCGATGGCATTGCCACCCGCACCGCCGACGCCGATCACCGCGATGCGCGGCTTCAGCTCGTCGACCTGCGGCGGGCCAATATTGATGCTCATCAAATAGTCTCCCTGCAGCGGCGGACAGGTGCCGCTTCCCCAACTTTGCGACCCAGCCGGGCGGTAGTCCGTCCGCCCGGTTTTCTACTACCGCATTGCACTATTGTGACGTGGGAATCACCCAAAAAATTAACCTTTTCGTCGCGTATCATTCAAAAACTGCTCTTAAGTGCCGCCATAAGGCGATGGAGGATCGAAGTCCCCGCCGGCTTGTACACATCCTGTGCCATCATCGGCAGGTCACGAAGGTCGACGGGATCCGATGCCGCATAGAGAACCAGACCCGCGAGCGTCGCGAAAGCGGGGCCACTATGCGCATCGGGCAGTCCGTGCAAGCCGCGCGGTCGCCCGACGCGCGCGGCGCGGCCGAGCGCGCTCTGCGTATAGTCGGCGATGCCCTTGAGGTCGGCGCCGCCGCCAACGAGCACCACCTGCCGCCCGATCGGGCCGACGAAATGCAGGTCCTTCAAGGTCCGGCCGATCTCGCCCATCATCGCGTCGAGCCGCTGGCGGATCACCGCCACCAGCTGCGCGCGCGTGATGCGCGGGGAGTCGCTGCCCGACGGCGCGCCGGGTTCGAGTTCGATGATCTCATTATTGTCGCGCGGCGATGCCGAGGCCGAACCGTAGAAGCTCTGCAGCCGCTGCGCCTGGCTGCGCCGGATGCCGAAGGCCGAGGCGATATCGTCGGTGATATCACTCGCGCCAAAGGGCAGCGACACCATTTCCACGAGCATGCCGCCGGCATAGAGCGACACGGTCGTCACCGCCGCGCCGAGTTCGACGAGCGCGACGCCGAGGTCGCGTTCTTCGTCCGACAGGCAGGCAAGCCCTGCCGCGATCGGTGACGCCACGACGGCATTGACGTCGAGATGCGCCTGGCGGACTGCGGCCTCGAGGTTCCGCACCGGCGCACCGTCGGCCATGATGATATGGATGTCGACGCCGAGCCGGTCGGCGTGAAGCCCGATCGGGTTCTTCACCCCTGTCAGCCCATCGAGCGTATAGAGCGCAGGCTGCGCATGCAGGATCATGCGGCCTTCGGGATCGATCCCTGCGCGCCCCGCGGCGAGAAGGTCGTCGATATCCTCCTGCTCGATCCGGTGGCCGCCGAGTTCGCTTTCGATCGGCGCCACGTCGCTGAGAAGCCCGCCGGCCGAGAAGCTGACCCAGACATCGTCGATGTTGAGCCCGGCGATCCGCTCGGCCTGCTCGATCGCCTCGCGCACGATATGCTCGGTCTGTTCCATGTCGGCGACATAGCCGCGCTGGACGCCGCGGCTCTCGCGCTGGCCGGTGCCGAGCACATGCAGTTGGCCGTCGGCGGTCTGTCCCGCGATCAACGCGCACACCTTCCACGACCCGACATCGAGCGCGGTGATGATCTTTTCGATGCGCGGCGGCGCCATCGCCCTACCCTTCGTTCGACTGCGCGACGGCGACCGCGTCGACCGCGGCGCGCGCGTCTTCGAGCTTCGCCGGAGCCACCTGCCCTTCGTGCGGCAAGCGGAGCACGAAGCGTTCTGGATCGCGCATGTCGAAGCGCAGGATTCCCCGCCCGAGCAGGCGATTGGCCCCGTCCATATGCGCGAATTTGGCAAGCGCCGCCTTCGCCTCACCCTCGCCTTCGGGCAGCGAGAGCGTCTCGCCGCTGCGGAAACGCAGGTCCCAGCGGCGGTTGCCGACCCAGGTCGCGCCGGCAAGCAGCTCCTTGAGGCTGCTCGCCTCGGTCAGCAGGCGATCGAGGTCCTGCGACCGCTGGTTCGCTTTCGGACCGATGACGAGCGGCAGGTCGGGCATCGTCGCGACGGTGACGGGTTCGAGCACGACGCCCTTCTCGTCGATCAGCGACAGGCGGTTATTATGCTGCCAGATCGCCGCCGGCGTGCGCTCGACGATGTCGACGACGAGCGTGTCGGGCAGGCGGCGCGACACGCGCGCATCCTTGATCCAGCCATATTTCATGAGGTCGGAGCGGACATCCTCGAGATCGACCGCCGCCATCGAGCGGTCTTTCTGCGCGAGCGCGATGTCATAGACCTTGAGCCGGTCGATGCGGTCGGCGCCGACAACCTCGACCTTCTTGACCTGAAAGCCGGCGCGGCCGACCGCCTGCGCATATTCCTCATGCACCTTCGCGGTGACGCCGGTCGCATGCGCCGCGATGCCCACGACGGCGCAGAGGCTGAGCCCGATCGTCCAGTTCGCGACCCTTTGCAGCCGCTGCGGGCTGATCGGCAGTGCGTTGATGATCGCGTTGAGACGCGACTGCTGCACCTTCCGCCGTTTTTTCGGCGCGCGCACCGGGCGGCGCGGCGGCGCCTTCCCGCGCTTGATCTGTGTCTTGCTCATGATAACGCTTCCCCCACGATGCGTTCGACGAGTTCGGCATAATCCATGCCGACGGCGCACCCCTGTTCGGGCACAAGGCTGAGCGGCGTCATGCCGGGCTGTGTGTTGACCTCGAGCAGGAAGATGCCCGCAAGGCCATGTTCGTCGTCCCAGCGGAAGTCCGAGCGCGAGGCGCCCTTGCAGCCGAGGAGCCGATGCGCCTCAAGCGCGAGATCCATCATCCGCTGCGCGACGTCAGCCGGGACATTGGCGGGGCAGACATGTTCGGTCAGCCCGTCGGTGTATTTGGCGTCATAGTCGTAGAAACCCGACTTGACGCGCAGCTCGGTGACGGCGAGCGCCTGATCGGCGAGCACGGCAACCGTCAGCTCACGGCCCTTGATAAAGGGTTCGGCGAGCAGACGGTCGAATTCCTGCCAGGGGCCGACTGCCTCGCGCGCGATGGGGTTGCCGTAATTGCTGTCGTCCTTGACGATCGCGACCCCGACCGACGAGCCTTCGTTGACGGGCTTCAGCACATAGGGGCGCGGCAAGGGGTCGACTGAAAACAGGCTTTCGCTGTCGACCATGGTCCCCGTCGGCATGGGGATACCATGCGGCACGAGCGCCTGTTTCGTCAATTCCTTGTCGATCGCGATCACCGAGGTGACGAGCCCGCTGTGAGTGTATTTGAGGCCCATCAGGTCGAGCATGCCCTGCACGGTGCCGTCCTCGCCCGGAACGCCGTGGAGCGCGTTGAAGACGACATCGGGTTTCGCCTCGGCGAGCCGTAAGGCGACGTCGCGGTCCATATCGATGCGCGTGACCTTGTGCCCGCGCGATTCCAACGCGTCGGCGACGCCGTTGCCGCTCATGAGCGACACTTCGCGTTCGGCGGACCAGCCACCCATCAGGACGGCGACATGCCAAGGACCCCGGCTCACTTCTTCACTCCTACGCGCTGAATTTCCCATTGCAGTTCAACACCGCTCTTGTCCTTCACCCGG
>JAESGS010000922.1_pt1 | contig 12152 bp, 14 predicted proteins | sample 9269761 | NCBI WGS metagenome assembly JAESGS01 (sample SAMN15741799, study PRJNA653493) | algae metagenome | isolation source: Cyanosarcina radialis HA8281-LM2 and co-occurring heterotrophs from damp... | place: USA: Makauwahi cave, Hawaii | collected 2011-01-06 | reverse complement strand
CCGCCGGGTGAGTGGGTTACCCGGCGGCTCACGCCGCTCGGCTCGCCGTTGACTCACGGGGCCGTCGTCGCCGGTTCGACTTCCGAAGTCGAAGCCGGACTTCGGAAGTCAGTCCCTGCCGGCTCCGCGGTCTTCGCGCGATACAATGAAGCATTCCGACGCAAACCACTCCCGGAGCCTCCCATGCCGTCCCCGATGACGATGACCGAGCAAGTCCTGGCCAAGGCCGCCGGCCGCGACCACGTCGCCCCCGGCGACAACGTCTGGGTCAACGTGGACGTGCTCATGACCCACGACGTGTGCGGGCCGGGCACGATCGGCATCTTCAAGAAGCACTTCGGCGAGAACGCGAAGGTCTGGGACCGCGAAAAAGTGGTCGTCATCCCGGACCACTACATCTTCACCAAGGACGCGATGGCGAACCGGAACGTGGACGTGCTCCGGGCGTTCGCGAAGGAACAGAACCTGCCGTACTTTTACGACGTGGGCGGCGACCGCTACAAGGGCGTCTGCCACATCGCGCTGCCGGAGGAAGGGCACACCCGGCCCGGCGAAGTGCTGCTCGGCACGGATAGCCACACCTGCACGGCCGGGGCGTTCGGCCAGTTCGCTACTGGCATCGGCAACACCGACGCCGGGTTCGTGATGGGGACCGGCAAGACGTGGCTGAAGGTCCCGCCGACCATGCGGTTCGTCTTCCACGGCAACCTGCCGCCGTACCTGATGGCGAAGGACCTCATCCTCGCGGTCATCGGCGACATCGGCGTCGATGGGGCCACGTATCGCGCGATGGAGTTCGACGGCGACGGCGTGTTCGCGCTGAACATCGAAGAACGCATGACGCTGTGCAACATGGCCATCGAGGCCGGCGGCAAGAACGGCATCATCCCCGCGGATCAGGTCACGCTCGACTTCGTGAACCACCGCGGGAAGAAGTCCGGGAGCAAGCCGTACACGGTGTTCAAGCCGCAGGCCGGGGCGGGGACGATCTTCGAGAAGGTGTACGACGTGACGAAGATGGAGCCGACGGTCGCGAAGCCGCACAGCCCGGACAACAAGGCGAAGGTCAGCGAGGTGAAGGGGACGAAGCTCGACCGGGCGTACATCGGCAGCTGCACCGGCGGCAAGCTGACCGACTTCAAGGCCGCGGCCGCGATCCTGAAGGGGAAGGAAGTCCGGATCGACACGTTCGTCGTCCCGGCGACGACGGAGGTGGCGGCCGGGCTGGACACCGAAACCATCGACGGCGTGACGCTGCGGAGCATCTTCCTGACCGCCGGGGCGAAGATCGGCGACGCCTCGTGCGCGGCCTGCCTCGGCGGGCCGAGCGACACGTTCGGCCGGCTGAACACGCCGATCTCGTGCATCAGCACGACGAACCGGAACTTCCCCGGCCGGATGGGCCACAAGGAGGCGAAGGTGTTCCTGGCGTCGCCGCTGACCGTCGCCGCGAGCGCACTGACCGGCGTGATCGCGGACCCGCGGGAGTTGCTGGTATAATCGGGCGGACTACCGGAGGACGAACATGACCACGATCACCATCACCGACCCGGTGCTGGCCAAACAATTGGCGGAGGCGAAGGGGCCGGTCGAGTTCCGCGACGCGGCCGGGAACGTGATTCACTCGACCGACGGCCCCGGCCTGTGGGCGCCGCCGGAAGGGTACGTCCCGCCGTTTTCCGAGGAAGAGATGACGCGGTTCAGTCAGAACCGAGAAGGCCGACCGCTCAAGGACATCCTTCACGACCTGCGTGAGAAGTACGGGCCATGAACTACCGCGTGATCTGGAGTCCGCGGGCCGAGGCTCAACTCGCGGCCGTTTGGACGGCCGCCCCGAACCGGAACGACGTTTCGGTCATGGCCGATCTCTTGGAACGCTCCATCGGCAGCGATCCCTTCCGCGTCGGCCGGTGGCGGGCGTCGAGCGTGAACCGCGTCGTCACCGCCTCGCCGTTGGGGTTGTTGTTTGACATCGTCGAGGACGACAAGAAGGTCATCGTGCAGGCGCTTTGGTTCGTTCCAGACCGTTGAGGGAGTGCAGCCATGTCCGCCATCGTCATCACCGACCCGCAGTTGCTGGCCCAACTCGCGAGCGTGTCCGGCACGGTCGAACTCCGCGACGCGGCCGGCACGCTCGTCGGGCAGTTCCAACAGCGGAACCCCGGCGCGCTGCCGCCGGGCGTGAAGTCGCCGATCTCCGACGAGGAGCTGGAGCGACGGCGGAAGAACCTTACGGGCAAGCCGCTTTCCGAGATCATCAAGCGACTCGAAAGCGGCGACCGATGAGTTACACGGTCGTTTGGAATCCGGACGCCGAACGCGAGTTGGCCGAGGCGTGGCTGAACGCGCCCGATCAAGCGTTGGTGACCCGGACGGCTCACGGCATCGAACAAGTGCTAGCCCGCGAGCCGCTCACGTACGGCGAGTCGCGGAAATCGAGCGTGAGCCGCGTTGCCTTTGAATCGCCACTCGGCATCGACTTTGAAGTCATCGAGGACGACAAGCGGGTCATTGTGACTTCGGTATGGCTAATCTCTTGACGTTCCGCTCCCACGGGGTTTTCGATGTACGTCGAATCCGTGTCGATGACTGACTTCCGGTGCTTCGCGAAGGCGGAGACGACGTTCGTTCACCCCGGCACGGCCGGGCTGCCGGCCGACGCGCTGAAGAACGTGACGCTCCTGATCGGCGTCAACGGGGCGGGGAAGACGAGTTTGCTGAAGGCGCTCGCTCTGGGCGTCCTCGCGCCGATCCACGACGGCTTGGGGTATCGGCCGTACTCGTTAGTCCGCAAGGACGCCCGGCCGGGCGACCGCGTCGCGCGGGTCGTCGTGTCGTACCGGTTGCGGAACCAGGATGCCGAGTTCAAGGCCGACCGGGCCGACCTCGCGGCCCAGTCCTTCTCCCACGAACTCGGCATCGAGTCCTACGGCACGGAATCCTCGTTCCACCCGCCGGTCGTCCGTTCCCTCCTGAGCGGCAAGCCGCTCCTCAAGTCGTTCCACGACGCCGAATCGCCGAGCTTCTTCCTCCTCGGGTACGGGGCCTTGCGGCGGACCGAGCACGTGGAGAACGTCGATTCCAAGTGGTCCCGCGCCCGCCACCCGCGGTTCCAACGGGTGGCGGGGCTTTTCGACGACGCCATCACGCTGTTGCCGCTCGCGTCCTGGTTCCCTTCCATCCCCACCAAGAAACGGGCGAAGGAAGTTCGGGAGTGCCTCAACGGCTTGCTGCCGGGGACCACCCAATTCACCGGGACGTTTCAAGACAACGACGCCCTGTTCGACCACAACGGAATCGTACTCCCGTTCGGTGCCCTGTCCGACGGCTTCCGGTCGTACGTCGGCCTCGTCTCCGACATGCTCAACCACCTCCACAAGGTCGCCCCCGAGAAGGCCAAGCTGACCGACCTCGCCGGCGTCGTCATGATCGACGACATCGACGTCCACCTCCACCCGGCGTGGCAGCGGGAGGTCCTGCCGAGGCTGGCCGCCACGTTCCCGAAGCTGCAATTCATCGTCACCACGCACAGCCCGCTCGTGGTCGGGACCGTTCACGCCGCGAACGTCCGTGTCGTCGAGGAGAATGAGATTCGCGAGTTCACGGAGGCGACGGACGGCAAGTCGGCGGACCAAATCCTCGTCAGCTCGTACTTCGGGCTGAAGTCGCCGCGGTCGCCGGCGAAGGAGAAGAAGTTGAAGCGGATCGCCAAGCGGGCCGCGGCCACGCACGACCCGAAGGCGGCCGTCGATTTCCTGAAGGAACTCACCGGGACGATGACCGACTAACCCCGTGCCCCTCGCCATGATCCGCTATCCGATCACGTCCGCCGCGCTGGACGCCCTCGTCGATGCCGCCGTCCCGCCGTGGCGGGGGAGGGCCGCCGCCCGCACGGCCGGGTTCGTCGCCGCCGGGAAGTACGAGGAGTCGTCGTCGATCTGGTCGGACGTGAAGCCGGTGTTCATGACGCTCCAGCACAACAAGTGCGCGTACTGCGAGCGGGCGCTGGCGGCCGGCGACCACGGCGGGGCCATCGAGCACGACCTCGAGCACTTCCGGCCGAAGTCGTCGGTCGTGGACTGGCCCGGCGCGAGCGAGTTCGCGTTCCCGATGGGGGCGGCCAGCCCGCCGGGGTACTTCTGGCTCGCGTACCACCTGCAGAACTACGCGGCGTCGTGCAAGAAGTGCAACAGCCCGCTGAAGAAGAACTACTTCCCGGTGTCGGCCGCCCGCGGTACGGCTACGACCGACCCGCCGGGGTTGAACGCCGCGGAGAAACCGTTCCTGCTCCACCCGATCGGGGACATCGACGACGACCCGCGGGAGGTCGTCACGTTCCTCGGCATTACCGCCATCCCGGCGAAGAAGACCGGCCCCCGCCGCCGCCGCGGGGACGTGACGATCGCGTTCTTCGCGCTGAACAACCGCGAGGAACTCCGCGTCGAACGGGCCGAGTTGCTCGACTCGCTCGGCAACCACCTGGAGACGATCAACGACCCGGCGGCGACCGACCTCCGCAAGGCGCGGGCGAAGGGCACGGTCGGGCGGATGCTCCGGCCGCAGGCCCGCCACTCGTCGTGCGTCCGGTCAATGGTGGACCTCTACGTCACCGATCCCGTTCAGGCGCAGGAATTGATCGACGAGGCCCGCGCCTTTCTCGACAGCCTCCCCTGACGGGTGCCGGACATGCCCTACGACCGCCACCTCGCCGCCCGCGTCCGCGCCGCCCTCGCCCGCCGGCGGGGCGTCACCGAGAAGCCGCTGTTCGGCTGCCTCGGGTTCTTCCTGAACGGCAACGTCTTCCTCGGCGTTTGGCGCGATTCGCTCATCGCCCGGCTCGGCCCGGACGCGGAGGACGCGCTGCGGGAGCCGTGCGTGCGGCCGTTCGATATCACCGGCAAGCCGATGCGGAACTGGGTGGCGGTCGGTCCCGACGGGGTGCGCGACGACCGGGAGCTGGCCGACTGGGTGCGGCGGGCGATGGCGTTCGGGCGGACGCTGCCGGGGAAATGAAAACAGCCCCGGTGGGCCGGGGCTGTTCCTGCAGAATCGTCTGCGGCTTATCTCACCAGTCCGGGCCGGTCGGGGCCGGCTCGGGGGCCGGGGCCGGAGCCGGGGCCGGCGCGGGTTCCGAAGGCGGGGGAGGGGTCGGGGTGCCGGGGTCAACTGGGAAGACCGAGGGGTTCTCCCGTTGTTCCATCACTTCCAAACGCAGCTTGAACGACATGGACGGGCCATCCTGAGCTAGGATAGGGGGCGGAAAATAACGTCCACGGTGGACGAGATTAACCGCTGCTTACACTAACGGCATCGGTAGCCCCCTTCAATAATTCTTTTCCACAAACCGAAGGTGTTTCCGGAGATTTCCGTCCGTTGTCGCGCCCGTCCATAAATATGCACAAAAATCTGTCCGGTGATCGGACAGAGGAAAATTCAGGAAACCTGTTTTTCTGCCCTTAGTAGCAAAATGGACAACGAAACCAGAACTTACGATTTGAAGGACGAACGACCGTCCAGGCGGCGGTACGTGCCGCTTCCAGACCACTCGCCCGCGGACGAGGAGGATCCGCCGCGGGAGGGGTCGTTCGCGGAAAAGTTCATGCTGTGGGATCCGTTCCCGCTGCTGATTACCGTCGTCGTGCTGACGTGGGTGGGCCTCGGCCTGTGGGCGCGGCGGAAGCCGGCGGTCGGCCTCGTGCTGGCCGGGGCCGGGCTGGTGACGGTACTGGTCGGGGAGATTTATCTGTACGCGCTGATCGTGCGGGAGAGCGGAATCGCGGGCGGGCTGCTGTCGTTCTTCTTCGACTGGTACCGGCTGATCTACCTGCACATGAACATGGAGCTGACGCTGCGGCCGAACGTCATCGTTTTCTGCGGCGTGCTGATGGTGGTGACGGGGCTGTTCTCGTTCGTGAAGCACGCCCCGCCGGGGTGACGGCGCGGCCCGTCGGCCGCGCCGGTCGTTCGCGTCACTTCGCCAGGTTCGTGAACTTGATGTCCTTGAACTCGACCCGCATCTTCGGGTAGCCGGCGTGCGCCTGGAACGCGATGATCCCGTCCTTCGGCGCGTCCTTCTCCTTCTCTTTGCCCGGCAGTTTCGGGAAGTCGTCGTCCACCATCGTCGTGCCGTTGACCTTCACCGTGATGTGCGTCCCCTTCGCGACGATGTGGTACTCGTTCCACTCCGTCTCCTTCACGGCCTTCTTGATGTCGTCCGGCTTGGACGCCTTCATCATCCCGCCGACGCCCTCGCCGTACAGGCTGCCCCAGTACCCCTTGCCGATGTCCACCTGCGGCCCGGCGACGACGAACTTCTTGTCGTCCTTGAGCGTGCTGCGGATCTGCACGCCGCTGTTCCCGACGGCGTCCCGGAGCTGCGTCTTGAAAGACATTTCAAAATCGGAGTACTTCTTCTTGCTGACGAAGAACGTGTTGTACTTCGGGTCTTCCTTCGTCTCGCCGACGACGCTGCCGTCCTTGATCGACCAGATGTCGGTCCGGCCGTGCCAGTTGTCGGGGTTGAGGAAGTCGGCCGTGTCGTCGGCGCGGGCGGTCGTCGCGGCGGCGGCGGTCAGGGCGACCAGGAGCAGGCGGGAGAGTTTCATGGGGAACGTGACTCCGTGAAAGGTGGGACCCGCCCGGCCTGGGGCGGTGCGTGTATCCTGATGAACGCCGCCGCCGATTTCAACCGGTTGCCGCCCGGAATGTGAACCGCTACGTTCTCGCTACCAAGCCCCGGCCCCGGCGTGCGGGCGGATGACCGAATTTTCCCCCTCTCCCCCGGCTCTGCGGGGGAGAGGGTCGGGGTGAGGGGGAACGGGCGTCACGGACCAAGAAACGCTCCTCCCGTGTGAGGGAGGCGTTCCCCCTCACCCTAACCCTCTCCCCCGCAAAGCCGGGGGAGAGGGGACCAAAGTTCCTACCCACCGCCTCGCCACCTCGGAGCCTCTAGTGTCTTCGACCACTCGAACTCTCGTCCTCGCCGTCGCCGCGATCGGGTTTCTGTTCGACACCTACGAACTGCTCATGTTCCCGGTCATCGGGGCGAACGCCATCGCCGACCTGATGAAGGTGTCGCCGCAGGACCAGGTCGTCCGCGAGTGGGCCGGCCGGATGCTCTGGATCGCGGCCCTCGCCGGCGGGGCGTGCGGCCTCGTCGGCGGGTGGCTGATCGACCGGCTCGGCCGCAAGACGATCATGGTCGCCAGCATCCTCATCTACTCGCTGTCGCCGGTCGCGGCCGCGTTCAGCACCGAACTCTGGCAGCTCGTCCTGTTCCGCTGCACGACGTTCATCGGCGTGTGCGTCGAACTTGTCGCGGCCGTGACGTGGCTGGCGGAACTGTTCACCGACAAGCGGACCCGCGAGATCGCCATCGGGTGGACGCTGGCGGCCGCGTCGCTCGGCGGCATCCTCGTGACCGAGGTGTACAACCTGATCGTCGAGTACCTGCGGGACAACCCGGCCGGCATCGCCGGGTTCCCGGTCGCCCCGGCCGCGTGGCGGTACACGCTGCTGACCGGCCTCGTGCCCGGCGCGCTGATCCTGTTCCTGCTGCCGTTCGTCCCGGAGTCGCAGGTGTGGAAGCAGAAGAAGCTCGACGGCACGTTGAAGCGGCCGCGCCTGGGCGAGCTGTTCACCCCGGCCCTCCGCCGGACGACGATCGTGACGACGATCCTGTCCGCGTGCGGGTACGCGGCCGCGTTCGGGGCGCTGCAACTGACGCCGCTGCAGATCGCGCCCGGCCTGCCGGACCTGGCGGCGCGGCAGGCCGAGGTCGGGAAGGCCGAGAAGGAGGCGAAGACGGACGACGAGAAGAAGGCCGCGGCCGCGAAGCGGAAGGAGTTGACCAACGACACGCAGGCCCGCCGCGGCGACATCCAGCGGTGGCAGGAGATCGGCGGCCTGACCGGGCGGATCCTGCTCGCGGTGTTCTTGACGATGATTCCCAGTCGGACGCTGATCCGCCTGTTCCTCGTGCCGGGGATCGTGCTGTTCCCGCTGACGTACCTGGTGCTGCGGGAGAACGACTACGTCATCTTCGCGGCCGCGATCTTCTTTTGCGGGCTGCTGACGGTCGCGCAGTTCAGCTACCTGAGCGAGTTCCTGCCGAAGGTGTTCCCGCTCCACCTGCGGGGGACCGGGGGGAGCTTCGCCACGAACGTCGGCGGCCGGATGATCGGTACGATGGCGGCCCTCCTGAACACGGAGTTCCTGTCGAAGCAGTTCGCCGGCACGCCGCCGGTCCAGGTGGCGACGGCCGCGGCGGTGATCGGCGGGGCGGTGTACCTGATCGCGTTCGCGGCCACGTTCTTCCTGCCGGAACCGAAGCACGAGACGACGTAGCCCCCGCGGAATCGAGCGCGGCGGGGTGGTCAACGCCCCGCCGCCCGCCGCGGTCGGCCTCGACACCCCTCCGCCCCTCCCGCTAAATTTTCCCGTCCCGCACCGACGCGCCGCCTTACTTCCGCCGGTTACCGGCGGGCGACACGGATCGTCGCCCTCGGAGGTTCACCCATGACCCCACGGACGGGCACGCTCGCTTGCCTCGCGGCCCGGCTCGATTTCGACCGCACCGACGCCGACCTGCTCGACGACTTCGTTCGCCATCGGGACGAGGCGGCGTTCGCCGCCGTCGTCCGGCGGCACGGCCGGGCCGTGTTCGGCGTCTGCCGGCGAATCCTCGGCAACGCCGCGGACGCGGACGACGCCGTGCAGGCCACGTTCCTCGTCCTCGCGAAGAAGGCCCACCGGGTCGCGTTCCGCGCGGACGTGTCCGCGTGGCTGTTCGCCGTGGCCGTGCGGGCCAGCCGGGAGTTGCTCCGCCGCCGCGCCCGGCGGCGGGAGGTCGCGAACGTGCCGGACGCGGGGGCGGCGCACGACTTCGACACCGAAGTCGGCCGCGTCGTGCTCGACGAGGTGGCGAAGCTGTCGGCCGCGTACCGGGCGGCGGTCGTGCTGTGCGAACTGGACGGCGTCAGCCGGCGGGACGCGGCCCGGCGGCTCGGCGTCGCGGAGGGCACGCTGTCCAGCCGCCTCGCCGCCGCCCGCAAGCAACTCGCCGTCCGGCTCACCGCCCGCGGCGTCGCGCCGGCCCTCGTGCCGTTCGCGGCCGGGCTGCCGGCGGCGCTGGCCGAGACTGTCATCGCGGTGTCAGTGGCCTCCGAAGTCCCGTCTTCCACCGTTTCGGAATTGATGGAGGTCCTCATGCGAACGGGCAGCCCGCTCGCGGCCGGGAAGGTTCTCGCCGCCGTCCTTATGCTCACCGTCGTCGTCGCCGCCGGTCGATCCGGGGATGACCCGAAGCCGTCCCCGATTCAACCCGCCGCCGCGAAGGTCGTCGTCGAGGCGAAGGAGCAAGGCCGACTCGCGCTGTTGTTCCGCGAGGAGGTGCGGTATCTGACGCCGACCGGGAAGGAGCTTCAGCGGATCGACTACGCGGCCGCGAAGAAGCTGGACACGAACTTGCACACCGGCAGCGTCACCATCGGCGGCGGCAAAGGACTTGTGGAAGTGCAACGATACCTCCCGTCCTGCGGCCGCACCGGGCCGGGCGGCGCGGTCCCGCTCGCGTCGACGAACGGGATGAAGTTGCTCTCGCCCGGCGCGTCACCGGCCGTGAGGGCCGTGGCGGCGAACGAGGACACGGAGCCGGTCGTCGGGTGGGAGGCGGACGGCCGGCACTTCGTCACCTGCGCCGCCGAGATGAGCGCCGTCTGGGGCTTCACCGGGTACAAGGCGTTCCGCGTGAACGCCGCCACCGGTAAGCGCGAGCAGCTGCCGTTCGGCCCGGAGCACGAGGTCATCGACGTGTCGGCGGACGGCGCGGTGTTCCTGACGTACCGCCATCGGCCGCGGGCGTTCGGCCTGCCGGGGTTCTCGACGGACGGGATCGCGCTCTGCATTCTCGACCGCGCGGGAAAGAACCGACACGAGCCGTTTGAAGACGTTAAAGACCGCGAGTCTCGGGGACACCGCGTTTCGCCCGATGGGAAACGGACGGCTCAAATCACGGCACTAAAGAATCAGCCGACCGACCCGTCGCCGTTGACGATCACTGAGTTCTTTCCCGAGAAGGACCGGCTCGGTTCGGAAACTCGAGTCGTCTACTTCAAACTCGCCGACGGCCCGGTCGAGTGCCAGGCCGTCGCGTGGTCGCCGGACGGGAGGCAAATCGCCTCGTGCTGGCGGCCGCTGAGCTGGACGGACAAGCAGACGTGGCACGTCGTGGTGTGCGACCCGGCCGGCCGGAACATGAGGACGGTCGCGACGTTTGAGAGCAAAGGTGACGAGCAACTGCGGTCCGTCGATTGGTGGTGAGGCTTCAATTGTAGGGCGGGTCAAGGCTTTGCGCCGACCCGCCGTCGCCTCGTGTGCCCCGGCGGGTCGGCGCAAAGCCTTGACCCGCCCTACAAATCATTGGCACTACTTTCGGCTGTCACCCCATCAGGTAGCCGCGGAGCTTCACGAACAGCTCGTTGCACCGCTGCCGCCACGCCTCGTCGGCGAGGAGGCTGGCGTGCTGCGGGCGGAACAGGACGTGGACCGCCAACCGGTTCGGCTCCCGGTGCGGGCTGACCTGCCGCATGTGCAGCGCCACCTCGACCGGGCCGTCCGACTTCTTCCCCAGGCCCAGCCACCCGAACTTCCCGTTCGCCGCCTTCACCCCGACCTTCTCCAGCCGGACGCGGACGAACCCCGGCTGGTTCTCCAGCACCTCGCCGCCGGTGTCGGTCACGAACCCGCGGAGCTTCATCACCGCGACCGACTCCGGCATCCACGCGTCGAGCTGAAACGGCAGCGTGCCGAGCGTCACGATCGGCTCGAACACCGGGGTGGGAGCCGGCGGCCGCGCCGCGGCCGGCCGCGGGGCCGCGGCCGGCGTGTTCGTCATCGGGATCGTGGACGGGGCCAACGACACGGCCGGCGGCGGCGTGAGGTGCCGCACGTCCGCCTGGGCCTGGGCCACCGCCGCCGGCGCGATCGTCGTCGCCACCAGCGCGATCGGGTTCTCGTCCGTCCCGTCCAGCGGCGGCGTCTTCGCGACCGGGTGGAACCCGGTGTCCGACACCGGGCCGCCGCCGGACACCGCCTTCGCGTAGGCGTCGGCCAGTTCCCGCGCCGTCTGCGGCCGCTTCGCCGGGTCCTTCGCCAGGCACCACCGGATGACCTCCTCGACCGCCCGCGGGGCGATCTTGCCGAGGCCGAGTTCGGAGAACTTCGGCGGGTCCTCCGTCGCGTGGGCGAGGAGCACGTCCATGCTCGTCGCCCCCTGGAACGGCAGCCGGCCGGTGAGCAATTCAAAGAGCATGACGCCGACCGAGTACAGGTCGCCGCGGTGGTCCATCATCTCGCCGCGGACTTGTTCGGGGGCGATGTACCCCGGCGTGCCGACGGCGAAGTCCACGGCCGTGTCCGTCACTTGCTTCAGGTGGCCGTCGTCGATGAGCTTCGCGAGGCCGAAGTCCATGACCTTCACCCGCTCCTTCGGGGTGTCCGGCTCGGAGATCATGATGTTGGCCGGCTTCAGGTCGCGGTGGATGATCCCCTGCTCGTGCGCGGCCTGGAGCACGTCGCACAGCTGGGAGACGACCCGCGACACGCGGCCGAACGAGAGGCGGTGGTTCTTCTGGAGGAGCGCTTCGAGGTTGATCCCCTTGACGTACTCCATGACGATGCACGACCCGTACTCGTCCGACGCGCTCGCGTCGTAGAGCGTGACGGCGTTTGGGTGCGTGAACCGGGCCATCACGAGCGTTTCCCGTTGGAACCGCTCGCGGAATTTCGGGTCGCTGGCGACGTGGTCGTGCATGATCTTCACGACGACCGTGCGGTTCAGGTCGGTCTGCCGGGCGAGGTAGACCTTGCCCATCCCGCCCTCGCCGAGCAGTTTCTGCGTCTCGTAGCGTCCGAGGTAAGTCCGTCCAATCATGTATTCCTCATCCGCTCTCGGGCCAAGCTGCGGTTGACGCGAGTTTAGGTCGAAAATTCCGGGAACGCCAATCGTGAGAGGGGGTTAACGATTAACGAGCGGCGTAAGAATCAGGCCGCGGCGCACGTTTCGGCGGCGTGCGCGAAATCGCCGCCGGGTGTTTCCGGGAGGGGACGTTGGGTGGGTGAGAGATTCCCCGCGGATGTTCATCCGCGGGCTT
>JAESGS010000920.1_pt1 | contig 12201 bp, 10 predicted proteins | sample 9269761 | NCBI WGS metagenome assembly JAESGS01 (sample SAMN15741799, study PRJNA653493) | algae metagenome | isolation source: Cyanosarcina radialis HA8281-LM2 and co-occurring heterotrophs from damp... | place: USA: Makauwahi cave, Hawaii | collected 2011-01-06 | reverse complement strand
GGGCGTGACCATGTACCTGCCGGAAGGCGACAAGTACAGCTACAACCGCACCGCCATCGAGTCTCAGCTGTGCTCGCTGTACGGTGGCCGCGTGGCCGAGGAGCTGATCTTCGGCGCCGACAAGGTCACCACCGGCGCCTCCAACGACATCGAACGCGCCACCAAGATGGCCCGCAACATGGTCACCAAGTGGGGCCTCAGCGACGAGATGGGCCCGATCGCCTATGGCGAGGAAGAAGACGAAGTCTTCCTGGGCCGTTCCGTCACCCAGCACAAGAACGTGTCCGACGAGACCGCGCGCAAGATCGACGAAGTCGTGCGCAGCATTCTCGACAAGGCCTACCAGCGTACCCGCAAGATCCTCACCGAGAACCTGGACAAGCTGCATACGATGTCGCAGCTGCTGCTGGAATACGAAACCATCGACGTGCCGCAGATCGACGCGGTGATGGAAGGTCGCCAGCCGCCGCCGCCGATGGGATGGAACAAGTCCGGCAAGGATGGCGACAAGGGCGATTCGCGCCCGCTGCCGCCGATCGGTGGCCCGGCCGCGCAGACCTGAGTCGCGTTGCCAGCCTGACGTCGAAAGGCCAGACTTGCGTCTGGCCTTTTTTTGGCCACGACGTTGCCGGAGGCGGGGTGCCCGACGGGCGTCGCGTTGAGATAAGGGGATGTCATGAAGGGGAATGCGATGAAGGCGGTACGGAAGGGAGGCCTGCTGGTGGGGTTGTTGCTCGCGCTGCCGTTCGCGCACGCTGCGGATTTCACGGCGCAACGGACCGTGCCTTACGCTGAGGATTCGATCGTTGCCGGCAACATCAAGCGTGAGTGCGAGATCAGTACGCAGCTGCCGGCGGCGTTTGCTCGCTTCGCGGCCGAGTCAGGCCACCAGGTACACCTCCAGGACGCACCGGGTACCTCGTCGGGCAAGGTCGTGACGATGGAGATCCACGATGCCCAGAGCGCCGGCAATGCCTGGATGGGCCACCACAAGTCGGTCACCGTCAAAGGTTCGCTGTATCGCGACGGGCAGCAGGTGGCCCGGTTCGTGGCGCGCCGCAATTCGAGGGGTGGATTCGGCGGCGGTTTCAAGGGATCCTGTGCCGTGCTCGAGCGGACCGTCAATGCCATCGGCAAGGACGTGGCGGCATGGTTGAACAACCCCGTCGACGGCAGCCAGCTCGGCGATCTGCGCTGATCGTCGCATCAGGAAGACCGACATGTTCGACACCGTTCCCCAGATCGACTGCGCAGGCCGCATCCTCAAGCTCGATCATGCCCGGGTCATGGGCATCGTCAACGTCACCCCCGATTCGTTTTCCGATGGCGGCGCGCATGACACGCTGGAAGCCGCGGTCGCGCATGGCCTGAGGCTGGCCGAAGAGGGTGCGGACATCCTCGACATCGGCGGTGAATCGACGCGTCCGGGCGCCGATGAGGTATCGCTGGAGGAAGAGTTGCGCCGGGTGATCCCGGTGATCGAACGCCTGGCGAAGGAAACCGCCCTGCCGATCAGCATCGATACCTCCAAGCCCGAGGTGATGCGTGCGGCCGTGCAGGCCGGCGCGGGCATGATCAACGATGTCTTCGCCCTGCGGCGCGACGGCGCGTTGGAGGCCGCTGCTTCGCTGGGCGTTCCCGTCGTGCTGATGCACATGCAGGGCGAACCGAGGTCGATGCAGGCCGCGCCGCAGTACGACGACGTGGTGGGCGAGGTGCACCGCTTCCTGGCCGAGCGCATCTTCGCTGCCGAGATGGCCGGGATCGCCAGGAAGCACATCGTCGTCGATCCCGGCTTCGGCTTCGGCAAGGACACTGCGCACAACCTGCAGCTGCTCGCGCAGCTGGACCGCTTCGTCGAACTCGGCGTGCCGGTGCTGGCGGGCCTGTCGCGGAAGCGCAGCATCGGCCAGCTGACGGGGCGTGACATCGCCAGCGAGCGCGTCTCCGGTTCGGTCGCCGCGCATCTCATCGCCGTGCAGCGTGGCGCCCGCCTGGTACGCGTGCACGACGTGGCCGCGACGGTGGATGCGTTGAAGGTATGGACGGCGGTCGCCGACGTGGTGCTGCCACGCAAGGCCGCCACGACGCCGACGCTGCGCTGGCCCGACGACGACTGACGTGGCCGGAGGCCGCGGCGTGCCGCGTTGGAGCCATCAGGTCCGACGGGGAATGCGACATGCGTCATGCGCTGTGGATGGCCTGCCTGTTCCTTGCTGCGTGCGGACAATCACCCGTACCGACGGTGCGCGTCGTTCCCGCAGCGGTGCAGGCGGCAGCAACGCCGGGTGATGCGGTGGAAGGCCTGCGCGTGGCCACCCGCGTGGGCTGCAATGGCTGCCATGGCGAAGGCGGGCGTGGTGACGTGTTCCAGGAGAACAAGGACATGGGCCGCATCGTCGCGCCCAACCTGACACAGCGTCGCGCGCTTTACGACGACGCGGCGCTCGCGCGACTGATCCGCGAAGGCAAGACCCATGACGGGCACGTGCCATGGGGCATGCCGATCAAGATGTTCCAGCACCTGAGTGATCGCGAAGTCCGCGACATCATCGCGTGGGTGCGCAGTACGCCAGCCATCGACAACCCCGGCCTGCCGGAGGGTCGATGGTCCGATGCCCTGATCAAGGCCACGCGCGACGGCACGCATCCCTGGCTGCCCGACATGCAGGCCGATGCGGGAAACGTGCCCCCGGCGGCACCGCCCACGGAAGCCTTGGCGCTGGGCAAACACCTGGCGATGACGTCCTGCACCGAATGCCACGGCTGGGACCTCAACGGCTGGGAAGGCGACCCCGCACCGTCGTTGGTCGTGGCCAAGGCCTACACGCTGGAACAGTTCACCCGGTTGATGCGCACGGGTGAAGTCGCCGCAGGCGGAAAATCGAAGACGGGGCTGATGAGCGGCGTGGCAGCCTACCGCTACCCGGTGCTGACCGATGCGGAGATCGGTGCGCTGAAGCAGTACCTGGATGCGCGCTGAGCCCTCGCGACACCGGGAAGGTATCGCGAGGGCCTGCGTTTCAGCGGACCTGCGCCTGGCTGCGCAACGCCGGCACGGTGTCGGCGCGCCGCGACGCACGGACGGTGGTCTGGATGACGTCGCTGGTCAGGGCGGACGTGGACGACGGCGAAGAGTTGGACGTCGGGGCCGCGACCGGCACGGGCTGCGACGACGACGGGGCATTGCGCACCGGCACCAGCGGCTGCGAGCTGTTGGCGCGGATGGGTCCACCGCCCGTGGACTGCTTCCAGTTGCGCAGCAGCGTGCGCAGCGCTTCCGGCTTGTTGGTGGATTCCAGCGCGCCAGCCTGGTTCTTGCTGTTCTCACCATGACAGCCCGCGCAGGTGCGGATCTCGCCCGGCTGCATCGTCACCCACACGCGTTCGCGCACGATGGCGGTGCCGGCCGCGTCGGTGGTCTGCCACGTCAGCGCACGGTTGGCCGGTACGAAAGCGGCGGTGGAACCATCGGCGGCGATCTTCACGCTGCCGGCCGGGCCACCGGGATTGGCCGGGTTGTGCGGGCTGGTGGTGGGCTGCGCGATCACGCGACGCCCGGCGTTGTAGCCGTTGTACGCGCGGATCTGGTTGCCTTGCAGGATCTGGTAGTGGCTGATGTCGTAGACGCGGCCGCTGCCCTTGCTGGTCTTGATGCCGCCGGGGACCTGCAGGTTGAACGGCTGCTGCGTGTCGCCCTGGTCGCGGCTGGTCTGGTTGCGGGTGACGATCAGCGACAGGCCGTTGGTCTTCATCCAGTTGCGCAGCGCGGTTTCGTCGACCTGTTCTTCGGCCAGCACGGCGCTTTCAGGCGCCTCCAGCTTGAAGCTGCCGCTGCTGGGACGCGGGCGCGCCACCACTTCCACGGCTTCCAGTTCCCACAGCGTGCCGTTGTAGCTCTGCTGCACGTCCGGGGTCCACCACGACACCGACTTGCTGATGCCCGAGGTCAGCGGGCTGCCGGCAATGAGCATGCCGGAGGCATCGGTGCTGAGCTGGTGCAGGCGGAACTGCACGCCCGCCTGCACCGTGGCGCTCGGCGTGTACGTGGCGAGCATCTGCCCCGTGCTCATCGGCAGCGGGTTGCGGAAGCGGCCACCGGGCAGGCTGTTGTTGGTGGCGGCCGGCGAGGCGTCCACGACCGTCATCTGTTCGGCATTCAGCGTCGGCGCGCCGGTGAGGCGCACGATCTGGTCGCTGGTCATCGAACCGAACTCACGCGCATAGATCGCGTAGTACGTGCCCGGCGTGCGGGGATCCTCGCGCATCTGGAACAGGCCGCCGTCCATGCGCACGAACTTCTTGTTGGCGATGATGGCGGTGTTGCTGTAGTCCGACAGCGCGCTGTCATCCGCGAACGACTTGGTGATGTAGCCGAAGGACAGTTCCTGCCGCCCGATGTGGTTGAGCGTCAGCTCCTCGGTGCCGTCCTGGTTCATCTGCCACGGCGTGAACAGGTTGTAGTTGTACTTGTTGACCTGGCCGTAGGTGGTGCTCATGCCCAGGCGCGACTCGGGGAAGACTTCCGGCTTCAGACCCACGTTGGCGGCACCGGCCGCCTCACTGGCCACGTCATAGGCGCCATAGGTCCCGGCGTCGGCCTGCTGGTCGCGCTGCAGATGGTCCCAACGGGTGAAGACCACGCGGCCATAGCTGTCGATGATGGGCGAGAACGCGCCGCTGGGTGCATGGTTGAGCATCTTCAACTCGCCCGAGGCCGGGTTGAGGCTGTAGATGCCGGTGACGGTCGGCGTGCTTTCGTACTCGTCCAGCTGCGGATACAGGTGCGCCTCGCCACCGCGGGGGCGGTCCGAGGTGAACAGGATGCGGTCATCGCTGGCATACAGCGGCGACACGTTGTTGTACCCGGTCGGCTGGCCGGCCACCTTGGTGATGACCGCGGTCTGGCCCTGGGCCAGGTTGGTCACTTCGTAGATCTGCCACTTCACGTTGACGCCTGCGTACTGCTTGGCCGGCGCACCGACCAGCATGCTGAAGACGGCCTTGGTGCCACTCCAGTGCACGGTGGGCTCGCGCACCGCGATCGCATTGGCGGTCTGCAGCCCGTCCATGCCGAAGCCGGCTTCCCGGGTCAGGTTGCGCAGCGATCCATTGGGGTAGCGGATCATCAGGTCGCCACCGCGGGGCACCGCGCCCATGTCGGTCAGGTGGTTGGCGAACGACGACAGGCGGCTGGCGAAGCGGTCGCCGCCGGGAACGGGCACCTGGGTGACAAACAGGATGGGCGTGCTCACGGCCGAGGTGACGACCGCCGCCGACGCGGTCGGCACGGCGGAAGCCGCCACGCGACTGCCCGACGCGGCCGCCGGTACTGCCTGCGCGGAGGCATCGGCAGGCGCGCTGACGTCGGCTTCGCCGCTGCAGGACGCAAGGAAAACGGACAGGCCCATGGCCAGCGTTGGCAGGAGCTTGGTGCGAAAGGCGCCGGAGGCAATGGGCATCAGGGTGCTCGTGATCGTTACGGGGTTTCGAAGGCACGCGCTGTCCCGTGCATGGGCAATGCCGTGCAACCGGCACCGTCTACGCAAGGCATGACGCGGAAGAAGCATCACCGGATCCGTCACGCACCCCGTTGAGAGGGCGCCCCCGTCGGCTCCGATATGGGCGGGTGAAGCAGTGGCGCTTCTACCCGACCATGGAATTGCGATGGAAGAATAACGGCCGCGCAGATAATCGCCAGCCCCAAAACGCAATACCGAGCACTGAAGCACAATATTGGCGATAAAAAATGAGTGACTTCAAAAATGGTCCCGCGATTGCGTGCGGGTCATCGCTGATTAAGGTTGTCCCATGGCCTATCCGCGTCGGGCGGCTGGATTTCACGCGTCCTTAATCAGGGTCGCAGATGCCTCTTTTCAAGCCGTATTGGACAGGCTGCCGCTGTGTTGTCGCTTCCAGGTCCGGCGTCTTGTGTAACCGTGCTTCCTCATCGGGATCTGCGAGACCGAATGAGGTGTCGTCGTCGGAATAATGCTGATGGCGGTCGCAGGTCCGCGTGGATTAAGTCGCCCGATTATCAGGACGCGACGTCCCTGCAATATCCGTTCCGAATGAAACCGGCACGCCGGGCGTCACCTTCGCGCGGCCGTGCAGGTTTCGGCAGGCGCACCTGCTCGCCATCGTCCTGCCCCCCGCAGGCTAAGCTGTACGCCCTTCGTTGCGCTGCCACGCTCCCATGCCGGTCGATCCGCGCCCGCTCGCCCTGGCCATCATGGGGCCCACCGCTTCGGGCAAGACCGCGTTCGCGCTGGAGGTGGCCGAACGCTTTGATGGCGAGATCGTCAGCGTCGACTCGGCCCTGGTGTACCGGGGGCTCGACATCGGCGCAGCCAAGCCGACCCGGGAGGAGCGTGCCCACGTTCCGCACCACCTGCTGGACGTCCGGGACCCCTGGCAGACCTATTCGGCGGCGGAATTCGCCCAGGAGGCGCGCCAGGCCATGGACGACATCGCGGCGCGCGGACGGTTGCCGGTGCTGGCGGGCGGCACCGGTCTGTACTTCCAGGCATTGCTGGAGGGAATGGCGGCCATGCCCCCTGCGGACCCGGCGCTTCGCCAGCAGATCGGTGCCGAAGCGCAGGCCCGGGGCTGGCCGGCCCTGCATGCCGACCTGGCGCAGGTCGATCCGGTCGCTGCCGCCCGCATCCATGCCACCGACCCGCAGCGCATCCAGCGGGCGCTGGAGGTGTTCCGCCTGACCGGCACGCCGATCAGCCAGTGGCAGCGCGAAGCACGCGGCCAGCGCCTGCCGTACCGCGTGCTGAAGCTGGTGCTGGCACCGGCGGACCGCGACGTGCTGCACGAACGCATCGCCCGCCGCTTCGACCTGATGCTGGCGCAGGGCTTCCTGGACGAGGTCCGTGACCTGCGCGCGCTGCCCGCCATGCAGGCCGTGCCGGTCCCGCTTGACCTGCCGGCGGTGCGGGCCGTGGGTTACCGGCAGGCGTGGGAGTGGCTGGACGGGCAGGGCAGCGCGGCCGACTTCCGCGAACGCGCCATTGCCGCCACCCGCCAGCTGGCCAAGCGGCAGCTGACCTGGCTGCGCGGCGAACTGGATGCCCGCTGGTTCGACCCGGCGCATCACCAGGGGCGCCTGCGGCAGGCACTTTCGCTGTTTCTGGGCAACCGGTAGCTGGTCAAGGCCCCGATGTTGTGTAACATCGGGGCTCCGGACGGCTGGGGAGCTGGTTTGCCGGTCCGGTCTGAAGCACCTCATACCAACTATAAGAACGCAAGGCGGGAGTACGACATGTCCAAGGGGCAATCCCTGCAGGATCCTTTCCTGAATGCACTGCGGCGCGAGCGCGTGCCGGTTTCGGTCTACCTGGTCAACGGCATCAAGCTGCAGGGCACCATCGAATCGTTCGACCAGTTCGTGGTCCTGCTGCGCAACACGGTCAGCCAGATGGTCTACAAGCACGCCATTTCCACCGTGGTGCCGGCGCGCAACGTGCGCGTGGGCCCGGGCGGCGGCTATGTCCAGCAGGGCGAGGACGGCGAAGAAGGCGGGGAAGACGAAACCGCGTGATAATGCATGCCTCGTTTGAAGAGGCATGACCCCATTGTTTGAAAGATCCCGCAAGGGCGAGCATGCGTTGCTGATCCAGCCGCATGCCGGCGGTCCGCCCGACGACGGCGCCACCGAGGAATTCGCCGACCTGGCCCGCTCCGCCGGTGCCACGGTCGCGGCGTTGCTGACCGCACGCATCGACAAGCCCAGCCCGTCCACGCTGATCGGCAGTGGCAAGCTGGAGGAAGTGAAGGCCGCGGCCGACGCCACCGGCGCCGACCTCATCCTGGTGAATTTCCCGCTGTCGCCCGGCCAGGAACGCAACCTGGAGAAACTCCTGCAGCGCCGCGTGCTGGACCGCACCGGACTGATTCTGGACATCTTCGCCCAGCGCGCCCGCAGCCACGAAGGCAAGCTGCAGGTCGAACTGGCGCAGTTGAAGCACATGGCCACGCGCCTGGTCCGAGGCTGGACCCACCTCGAGCGCCAGCGCGGCGGTTCCATCGGCCTGCGCGGCCCCGGCGAAACGCAGTTGGAAACCGACCGTCGCCTGCTGCAGAAGCGGGTAGAACAACTGCAGAAGCGGCTGGAAAAAGTGGAAGTGCAGCGCACCCAGATGCGCCGCGCTCGCGTGCGTAGCGAACTGCCGCGCGTGGCGTTGGTGGGCTACACCAACGCCGGCAAGTCCACGCTGTTCAACGTGCTGACCGGTGCCGAGGCCTACGCGGCCGACCAGCTGTTCGCCACGCTGGACCCCACCGTGCGCCGGGTGGAACTGCCGGGCGGCGGCGTGGTGCTGGCCGATACCGTCGGTTTCGTCCGCGACCTGCCGCACGAACTGGTCGCGGCATTCCGCTCCACCCTGGCCGAAGCGCGCGAGGCCGACCTGCTGCTGCACATCATCGATGCTGCCGATCCGCTGCGTGAAGAACGCATCGCGCAGGTGGACGAAGTGCTGCAGGAAATCGGCGCGGGCGATCTGCCGCAGATGCTGGTGTTCAACAAGATCGACCGCATCGAAGGCGCCCAGCCGCGGCACGACCAGCCCGATCCGGGCGTGGCCGACGGGCAGGCGCCCAGTGCCGGCATGGGCCGCGAGCGCGTGTGGATTTCCGCGCGCGACGGGCAGGGCATCGACCTGCTGCGTGGCGCGCTGGCGCAGCGGCTGGGGTTCCAGCGCGTGCGCGGTCGGCTGGACCTGCCGGCGAATTCGGCACGCCTGCGTTCGCGGTTGCATTCGCTGGGCGCGGTGCTGTCCGAAGACCACGACGAGCACGGCTGGCACCTCACCGTCGACCTGGCACTGGCCGATGCGCAACGCTTGGCGGCGCAGGCGGGCGGGCATCCGCTGGAAACGCTGCTGCCGGCCGCGGAGGCCGAGGACTGGCGGCAGTAGGACGGCGCTGGCTTGTTGTAGGAGCGACGTCAGTCGCGACCGCGGAAATTCCGTGACAGGGTTCTTGTCTCGGGCGATTCGTCCATGTGGTCGCGACTGACGTCGCTCCTACAGGGGATCCGGGTCCCATGACCTCCCGGCCTTGTCTGCGGGCCGGGTTGGCCCAATCTTGTAGAATCGGACACGCGCCGGTCCTCGGCCCGCGCGAACTTTTCACTTCGGAGTGGGCATGGCCTGGAACACCCCTGGAAGCGGCGGCTCTGGCAGCGGCGGATCTGGCAACAACGGAAACCGTAATCCCTGGAAACCCCGCGGCGGCGGCTCTGGCAGCGGCGGCGGCATCGGCGAAGTGATCGAGCGCCTGCGTGGCCTGTTCGGCGGCAACGGCGGTGGCGTCAATCCGCTGCGCTGGGTCGCCATCGGCCTGGGCATCCTGATCCTCTTCAGCAGCTTCCAGCTGATCGGCGAACAGCAGCGCGGCGTGGTGCTGCGCTTCGGCCAGTTCGCCCGCGTCATGGACCCGGGCCCCAACTTCAAGTGGCCGTGGCCCATCGAAAGCGTCACCAAGGTCAACGCCACCCAGGTGAACAACTTCAGCAACACCGTCTCGGTGCTGACGCGCGACGAGAACATCGTGCGCATCCAGTTCAACGTGCAGTACCGCGTCAGCGACCCGCGCCTGTACCTGTACGGCACGCGCGCTTCGGTGGCGGTGCTGGAACAGGCCGCGCAGAGCGCCGTGCGCGAGCAGGTCGGCCGTTCCGACTTCAATGCCGTCATCAACGAGCGCGGCCCGCTGGCCGAAGCCGCGAAGGTGCGGCTGCAGGCTTCGCTGGCGGCGTACAGGACCGGCCTGCTGGTCAGCACGCTGGAGCTGCAGGACGCCCGCCCGCCGGAAGAAGTGCAGCCCGCGTTCGACGCCGTCAACGGCGCGCAGCAGGTGCGCGAAAGCCTGATCAACGAAGCCCAGGCCTACGCCGCCAAGGTCGTGCCGGAAGCCCGCGGTGAAGCCGCCCGCCGCCGCACCACCGCCGAAGGCTACAAGTCGTCCATCATCGCCAAGGCCGAGGGTGACGCCGCGCGCTTCAACCTGCTGCAGGCGCAGTACAAGGATGCCCCCGACGTCACCCGCAAGCGCCTGTGGCTGGACACCGTGCAGCAGGTGCTGTCCGAAAACCGCAAGGTCATCGGCGGTGACAGCCGCCAGCTGATCTACGTGCCCATGGCCGGCGCCGGTGCACCGTCCGCGCAGGGCGCGGCCCAGGCCGCGCTGCCGTCCGAGGTGGTGATGCCGTCGGTGGAAAGCACGCCGTCGGGCAGTGCACGCAATGCGGTGCGCACACCGCGACCCGCAGGCCGTGAGGAGCCGCAGCGATGAAAACTTCCCTTCTTGTCGGCATCATCGTCGCCGTCCTGCTGGGCCTGATGGGCTCGGTGTACGTGGTGCGCGAAGGCGAGACCGCGATGGTCTTCAACCTGGGCCGCGTGGTGCGCGCCGGCATCAAGCCGGGCCTGCACTTCAAGGTGCCGCTGGTGGAAACCGCGCGCGTCTTCGATACCAAGCTGCAGGTGCTGGAGATGACGCCCGCGCGTTACTTCACCTCCGAGCAGAAGGACGTGCTGGTGGACTTCGTCGCCATCGGCTACATCCAGGACGTCAGCGCCTTCTATCGCGCCACCGGCGGCGTGGACAGCGTGGCCACCGATCGCCTGGCGCCCATCATCACCAGCTCGCTGCGCAACGAGATCAACTCGCGCACGCTGCGCCAGCTGGTGTCCGGCGACCGCAACGAACTGATCGCCAAGCAGCTGGGCGCCATCAACGAAGACGCCAAGGCGCTGGGCATGCGCATCGTCGACATCCGCCTCAAGCAAGTCGACCTGCCCACCGACAACGACGTGCTGCAGAACGTGTACGAGCGCATGAGCGCCCAGCGCCGGCAGGAAGCCAGTCGCCTGCGCGCGGAAGGCGAGGAGCAGGCCCGCACCATCCGTGCCCAGGCCGACCGCGACCAGACCGTGCTGGTGGCCGAGGCCGAGCGCGACGCCCAGAAGCTGCGCGGCGAAGGCGACGCCACCGCCGCCCGCATCTACGCCGAAGCCGCCAACCGCGACCCCGCGTTCTACGCTTTCCAGCGCAGCCTGGAGGCCTACCGGGCCTCGTTCTCGGACGGCAACAGCGTGATCGTGCTGGACAAGGACGATCCGTTCCTGCAGTACCTGCGCAACGACCGCTGAGCCGGTCCCCCGCCGCCCGCTGAACACAGGTCCCGCGTGCCCACGCACGCGGGACCGTGCGCGGCCGGGCCACGCGCGTTTGCGCGTTGGTTCCAGCAAACGGCCGGGGTGATGCCCCCCGGCTGGCTGCCAGCCCCGCATTCCCGTCAAGCCGCCATGCCCGAACTCTGGTCCGCCCTCTGCCTTGTCATCATCGTCGAAGGCCTGGTGCTGTTCGCCGCCCCCGGTGGCTGGAAGCGCACGGCCATGCAGCTGCTGTACCTCAGCGACCGCGAACTGCGCACCGTCGGCGGCATCATCCTGATCGGCGGCCTGCTGGCCCTGTGGTGCCTGCGGCATTGACCCCATGGGCCGGAGGGATCCGCGTCCGATCACGCAAATCCCACCCCACGGGGTAGCCCCCGCCCCCCAAAACCCGGATAATGCACAAAAGCCGGACGGGCGCTCTGAAGAGCCAACCCCGCCCGGCTTTTTCCATGTCTGGGGGTGACCCGCGGGGCGACAACGGTCGCGGCTGCGGCGCCCGGGTCTGCCGATCCGCGCGACTCACGTCGTCCCCACAATGAATCTCCTGGAGTCAGTGCAATGGGTCAGTCAGTCGTCGTTCTCGGTGCCCAGTGGGGCGATGAAGGCAAGGGCAAGATCGTCGATCTGCTCACCGAGGAAATCGGTGCGGTCGTCCGTTTCCAGGGCGGCCACAATGCCGGCCACACGCTGGTCATCGGCGGCAAGAAGACCGTCCTGCACCTGATCCCCTCCGGCATCCTGCGCCCCGACGCGCTGTGCCTGATCGGCAACGGCGTGGTGCTGTCGCCGGCCGCCCTGATGAAGGAGATCGGCGAGCTGGAAAGCGCCGGCGTCGAAGTGCGTTCGCGCCTGAAGATCTCCCCGGCCACGCCGCTGATCATGCCGTACCACATCGCCCTGGATCAGGCCCGCGAGAAGGCCGCCGGCGGCAAGGCCATCGGCACCACCGGCCGCGGCATCGGCCCGGCGTACGAAGACAAGGTGGCGCGCCGCGGCATCCGCGTGGCCG
>JAESGS010000916.1_pt1 | contig 12230 bp, 14 predicted proteins | sample 9269761 | NCBI WGS metagenome assembly JAESGS01 (sample SAMN15741799, study PRJNA653493) | algae metagenome | isolation source: Cyanosarcina radialis HA8281-LM2 and co-occurring heterotrophs from damp... | place: USA: Makauwahi cave, Hawaii | collected 2011-01-06 | reverse complement strand
CTCTGGGTTCTACAAGAAATGATATCCAGCCGCCGCGTGATTCGAGACAACACGTCGCGCTCACGCCGTGACGCTCGCCGTTGCGATGCGTTCCGCCGCCGACGGCGTGAAGGTTGAAACGAAAGCGGGACGCCTCTCAGCGTCCCGCCCCCGCGCGAGTCAATCGCCCCTTACGCCGGCTTGACGGCGACCTTCGCCCCCGCCTCTTCCAGCTTCTTCTTGATGTCCTCGGCCGTCTTCTTGTCCACGCCTTCCTTGATGTTCTTCGGCGCGCCTTCGACCGTCGCCTTCGCTTCCGCCAGGCCCTGGCCGGTCAGCTCGCGGACGACCTTGATGATGCCGATCTTCTTCGCCGCGTCGAACCCGGCTTCCAGGACGACGTTGAACTCCGTCGGCTCGGCCGCCGGGGCCGCGGCAGCACCGCCGCCGCCGGCCGCCGGGCCGGCCATCATCACGCCGCCGGCCGCCGGCTCGATCTGGTACTTTTCCTTCAGGTAGTTCTTCAGCTCGACGGCCTGGGCGATCGTCAGCCCCGCCAGCTTGTCACCGAGTTCAGCAACCGCGCTCATGGGAAGGTCCTTTCGGAGTTAGTGCCGGGTGAAGCGGCCCGGCGAAGCGTAATAGTTTGAAGTAGGGTGGGCATTGCCCACCGCGCGCGGTGGGCAATGCCCACCCTACGGAGAACGTCAGGCCGCCGGCGGTTCGCCGCCGGCCGGGGCCGCCGCTTCCGCGGGGGCCTTTTCTTCGATGGTCTTCAGGATGCTGGCCAGTTCCGCGCCGGGGCTGGTGATCGCCGAGATCAGGCTCGACCCCGCGCCCAAGAGCGCGCCGAGCACGTCGCCGATCGCCTCCTGGCGGGTCGGCAGCGTCTTCGCCAGCTCGAACGTCACCGCCTGCCCGTCGGCCACGGCCGTCCGCACCTTGTACTTGTCCGGGGCCTTCGGGTCCTTCTTCGAGTCCTTGATCGCCCCGTCCACGGCCGTCGCCAGGCCCTTCACGCTCTCGCCGCCCCAGCACAGGAGCGTCGTCCCGGTGAAGCCCTCGGCCGCCACGCCGTTCTCGGCCAGCACCTTGCTCGCCAGGGAGTTCTTGACCATCTTCACGCCGATCTTCTTGGACCGGAGCGTGCGACGGAATTCAAAGTCGGTCGCCGCGTCCACCTTCGTCGGCTCGACGAGGACGTAGCTCGTCACGCCCTTGAAGGCGGCCCGCATCGCGTTCAGCTCGAGTTCCTTGATCTTCTTGCTCATGGGTGTCTCCAGGGTTACATCGAGACCCGGATGCCCGGACACATGGTCGCGGACAGCACGATGCCTTGGATGAAGTTCCCCTTCACCCCGTTCGGCTTGGCCGCGCGGACGGCCTCGACGAACACGTTAATGTTCTCCACCAGCTTCGTCTCGTCGAAGCTCATCTTGCCGACGCCGGCGTGGATCTGGGCCGTCTTGTCCGACCGGTACTCGACCTTACCCGCCTTGAACTCCTTCACCGCCGCGGCGATGTCGGCGTTCGCGGGAATCACCGTCCCGGCCTTCGGCGTCGGCATCAGCCCGCGGGGGCCGAGGACCTTCCCGAGCCGGGCGACCTGCGGCATCATGTCCTGCGTGGTGATCGCCACGTCGAAGTCCATGAAGTTTTCCTTCTGGACCTTCTCGACGAGGTCGGCCGCGCCGACCACGTCCGCGCCGGCGGCCTTCGCCGCGGCCTGCTTGTCCGCCGGGGCGAACACGGCCACGCGGACGGCCTTGCCGATCCCGTGCGGCAGCGGCACGGCCCCGCGGACCATCTGGTCGCCCTGCGTCGGGTCGATGCCGGTGTTGATGTGAATCTCGACCGTCTCGTCGAACTTCGACCGCTTGAGCGACTTGAGCAGCGCCACCGCCTGCTTGAGCGGGATGACGCCGGCGTCCTTCGCCTTCTTCGCGTTGGCGGCGATGACCTTCTTGAGCTTCTTGCCGCGGGGCGGGCAGACGCCGGCGGCTTTCTTCTTCTTCGGCTGGTTCGGATCGCCTGCGGCCGGGGCAGAGGCGGCCGGCGTGCCGTCCGGAGCGGGCGGCGGCGTCGCGGGCTTCGCGGCGGCGTCCGTCGGCTTCGGGTCGGCGACCGGACCGGCCTTCGCCTCGGCCTGCGGCTGGTCCGCGGCCTGAGTAGCGGCGTTTTCTTTGGCCATGATCCTTCTCGCACTCAAAAAAGCATCCCCGGTCCGTCCGGGGATGTGGTTCGCATAGTAGTAGGCACACTCCGTGTGCCGTTTGTTCGGCGTCTCGGTGAGTTCTCGGAAGTCGCTGCGACCCGTAGCAGACGGCACACGGAGTGTGCCTACTACTATGCCGTCACCGTGATGCCCATGCTGCGGGCCGTGCCGGCGATGATCCGGGCGGCGTGGTCCACGTCGCGGGCGTTCAGGTCGTTGAGCTTCTTCTTCGCGATCTCCAGGACCTGCGCCTGGGACAGCGTGTGGTTGGTGTACTTGCCCTGCTTCTTGGCCGTCGCCGGGATGACTTCCTTCCCCTGCTTCTTGCCCGCGGGAATCTTCGCGGCGAGCTTGATGAGGACGGCGGCCGGCGGCGACTTGATTTTGAACTCGAAGCTGCGGTCCGAGTAGACGGTGATGATGACCGGCAGCATCAGGCCCTTCGTGTCCGGCCCGGCCGTCTTGTCGTTGAATTGCTTCACGAACTGACCGATGTTGACGCCGTGCGCGCCGAGGGCGGGGCCGACCGGCGGGGCCGGGGTGGCGGTCCCGCCGGGGCACTGGAGCTTCACCTGAGCCGTAACCTGCTTCGCCATGATCCACCTGGAATGCTGCTACAACCGCGGTTCGCCGCGCAGATAGACAGATTGGTGTACAACCGAGGGCCAGCGCGGCCAGAGCGCGGCGGGAAAAATGCGCGAAACGGCGGGGAAAACCCAAGACTTCCGAAGTCCGGCTTCGACTTCGGAAGTCGATCCCGCGCGGGGACGTTGAGATGGCACGGTGTCGTTGCCGGTCCGACTTCCGAAGTCGAAGCCGGACTTCGGAAGTCAGGTTCTGCTTACTTCCCGTACACCGCCTTCGGGTCGAACACCGGGTCGGCGACGACCTGCAACTCGCCGTCGGTCAGCTCGCGGAAGAAGCAGGACTTGTACCCCTCGTGGCACGCCGCCCCGCCGATCTGCTTTACCTTCAGCAGCACGGCGTCCGCGTCGCAGTCCACGAACACGCCCTTCACCTCCTGGACGTTGCCGCTCTCCTCGCCCTTCCGCCAGAGCTTGTTCCGGCTGCGGCTGAAGTAGACGGCCCGCTTCGTGCGGACCGTCTCCTCGAACGCCTCGCGGTTCATCCACGCGATCATCAGCACCTCGCCGGTGTCCGCGTCCTGCGCGATGGCCGATACCAACCCGCCCGCCTTGTCGAAGTTTAGCATCAGTAGTCCTCTTGCACCGGCGGGCGGCCGAACGCCGCCTTCACGTCCGGGTTGGCGAGCACGATCACCGCCCAGATGCCGACCGGCGTGGCGCAACAGCAGCACCCCGCGAGCGGGATGATCCCGGCGATCGCCCCGGTCAGGGCGAGGCCGTAGCTGCCGAGCGACCGCATGGCCACGCCGCCGACGATCATCAGCAGCGACAGCACCGCCCCCAGGATGTAACTCCCGCGGTTGATGGGCGTGTCCATCCGCATGTCGTCGGCGGACTCCTTGTACACCTCGGTCCACCGGTCCTTGTCCGGCCCCGGCGGCATGCCTTCCACCCAGTCGCGGAACATGTCGGCCGCCGCCGTCGGGTTCTGGAACGAGTAGACCAGCGACGTGATCTCGAGCAGCAGGCCGATGGTCCCGAACACGATCAGGATGATCGCCGGGAAGGCGACGCGGGACCGGGCGTAGTCCCGGCGGCCCGGCCGCCGCGGGCGGTCGTCGTAGTCCCGGTCGTCGCGGTCGTCGTACTCGTTCATGGTCGGCCTTCGTTAGTAGGTGAGCACGCTGAACACGTCGTAATTCGCGAGCTTCTCGCGGCCATTTAGGAACGCCAGCTCGACCAGGAACGCGCACCCGGCGACGACCCCGCCGGCCTGCTCGATCAGCTTGCCGCCGGCGGCCATCGTCCCGCCGGTCGCGAGCAGGTCGTCGATCAGCAGCACCCGCTGGCCGCGCTCGACGCCGTCGATGTGCATGTGCAGTTCGGCCTCGCCGTACTCCAGGTCGTACTTCAGGCTGTACGTCCGGTACGGCAGCTTCCCCGGCTTCCGCAGCGGCACGAGCGGCTTGTGCAGTTTCAAGGCGAGCGGGGCGGCGAACAGGAACCCGCGGGCCTCGGCCGCCGCGATCGCGTCGATCGGCTTCCCGGCGTACCGGATCGACAGCAGGTCGATGGCGTGCTGGAACGCGGTCGCGTTCGCGAGCAGCGGCGTGATGTCCTTGAAGAGGATGCCCGGTTTCGGAAAATCGGGGATGTCGCGGATGAACGGCGTCAAATCCATGTGTGGAATCCCGGAGCGCGTGGAACCCGCGTGTTCCTTTATAGCGGGGGCGTGATGTCGGACCTTACGATTCGCCGGGCCACGGTCGCGGACGCGGAAGTCATCGCGGAGTTCAACCGCCGCCTCGCGTGGGAGTCGGAACACGTCGCGCTGGACATGGCCGTGCTGCGGGCCGGCGTGACGGCCGGCCTCGAAGACCCGCACAAGGGGTTCTACACCGTGGCCGAGCGGGGCGGCGAGGTCGTCGGGCAGACGCTCGTGACGTTCGAGTGGAGCGACTGGCGGAACGGGTGGTTCTGGTGGGTCCAGAGCGTGTACGTCCGGGAGGACGCCCGCCGCGGCGGGGTGTTCCGGGCGCTGTACCGGCACGTCGAGCAGCTGGCGGCGGCGGACCCGGCGGTGATCGGCCTGCGGCTGTACGTGGAGGCGGACAACGACCGGGCGAAGCAGACGTACCGCGCCCTCGGGATGCGGGACACGAGCTACGGGATGCTGGAGGTGTACCCGCTGCCGGGGCGGGCGAAGCACGTCGGGTAGCCCGGCCGTCAGAGGAACTTGCCGACCGGGAAGACGGCGACGAGCGGGGCGATGACGGCGAGGAACTCCTTTAGCCAGGTCGGGGCGACCGGGGCCGCCGGCGTGGCCCCGGTCGCGGCCCCGGTCGCGGCCGCCGGCAGGCCACGGCCGAGGACCAGGCCGCACGGCACGAACACGAACGCCAGCGCGACGGTGAACACCCCGCCGATCAGCAGCCCGACGCCGGACGCCATCTGGTGGACGTGTTGGACCAAGAACTCGTCGTCGAACAGCAACTCCGGGAGCCGGTGCTGGACGGTTACCTGAACGGCCCCGGCGACCAGCAGCCCCGACGTGCAGTACAGCAATCGCTGGAACTCCCCGAAGCATTCCTCCCGGTGGGCACTCGCCTCTCGGTGTTCGTCGGATTCCAGCCGCTCCGCCGGCCGGGTGGAGGAGTGGACCAGCGCGCCGAGGGCCAGTGGCACTGCCACAAGCACCGCGATGATGGACCCGTTGCCCACGCCCGTCAGCCAGGACGCCGCCTCCTCGATCTTGACCGCCTTCCGGGCGGCGGTCTGCAGAAGGGTGGCGACGTTCTGTTTCCCGGTGAGTGGGAACAGCCCGGTCCGGTCGAGCAGCAGGACCGTCATCAAGGCTGCGACCAGAATCAGGGCAGGGAGGGCGAACGGTAGGACGCCGGCCCCGCGGCCGTGCCGCGTTGCGGCCCGGACGGCCAACACTAGGACCACGACCGCCATCCCGCCCTGGAGCAGGTTGGCGACCGTCCAGACCTGCAACAGGGACAGGCACCGCGCCTGGACGTCGACGTACATCGCCCGTCGGTCGAACGCCTCGGTCGCCTCCTTCAGACTGCCGATCAGGACCGCCGGTTGGGACCCGATGAGCGGCCCGGCGGGGTTCTTCTTCTCCTTCCCCTTTTCCGGTTCCGCCGGGGCGCGGGCCACTAACTGTCCGAACCGGTCCTTGAGCCGTTGGTCGGGTTGGGCGTCCGGCCCGGTTAGCTTGTCGGTCGCGTCGAGCAGGCTGTTGCCCGCCACGAGCAACAGGGCGGCGGTGACGGCCACGCCGAGGGCCGGGAGGCAGGCGAGCCGGAGCCGTCGTGACATCATCGTCGGGACCTCGTGGCGCGGGGTGAAGGCGAACATATCCGACCGGCCGCCGGATTGCAATTACCGCTTGAGCACCAGCTCGCCGCCCACCTCGCCCGCTAGCTCGAACCCGGCGATCAGGAAGTCGTCCCGGACCCGGACGCCGACGAACCGCAGGTCGTCCAACCGGGCGGACAGCTTGACGCTCGGGCCGGCGGTCAGTTGCCCGTACCGGCGGTTCGCGTCCGCGCGGGCGGCCGCGAGGGCCGGGCCGAGGTCGAGGCGGACGCGGTCCTGGACCTCCCGGCAGACGGCGTCCTTGCGGAGCCAGGCGGCCGCGCGGGTCAGCAGGTCGTCCGTCTCGACGGCGAAGTCCACGCCCGTCAGCCGGACGACCCCCCGCTCGTCCGCCGCCAGCCCGCACGTCAGGAACAGCGTCCCGACGACCGGCCGGCCGGCCCGCCGGTCGGCCCGCACGTCCAGCCGGGCGTACACCGCCTCCCCCTTCGCGAACAGGGCCGCGTCCCGGATCAAAAGCGTGTCGCCGCCGCCCAGGTCGATCCGCCGGCCCCGCACGGCGGCCGCCAGCGCCGGGTTCGCCGCCGCCAACTCGACGCCGACCGGCAGCAGCACCCGGAACCGCGGGTTAACGTCCTTATTTACGACCAGGGGCGTCAGCGGGGTCGCCGCGCGGGCCTCTGGCGGGCGGGCGAGGACGGCCGTTTGCACCGCCCCGTCCACCGCCACCCGCACCGTCAGGGCGTCCGGCCGGTCGAACCGCAGCGACTGGAGGTAGACGTTCTCCGGGGTGAACAGGGCGTACCCGTCCGGGTTCGCGGTCAGCTTCTGCGGCTGGAACGCCGCCGCCCACGCCGCCCCGACGTGCTCGCGGACCTTGAGCTTGTCCCGCGCGTCCGCCAGCACCCCGGCGACCAGCGCCGGCGCGAACGAGTTGACGGCCGACTGGAACTCCTTCTTCAAGGAGAGGTTGATCAGCCTGAACAGCTTCGTGTCCGCCTGGTTGACCGTCACCGCGAGGGCGTGCTCGTGGGTGAAGTTCCACGCCCCGTCCAGCCCCGGCGCGATCCACCCGTCCACCGCCGCGTCCACGGCGAACGTCGCCGACAGCGTCGGCGACTTCGTCTTGATCGTGGGGCCGAACGGCGGAATCTTGACGATGATCCATTTGAACGCGCTGACGTGGACGCGGCCCTTGAGCCGCGTCGTGAGCCGGACCTTCGCCGTCTCGCCGTCCTGCCGGGCGGTCAGCGCGAGCGGGTCGCGGGTCAGGTCGTAGCCGACGCGGATGCCGCTCAGGCCGCCCGTGTCCGGCGGGTTCTGGTTCCCCTGGAACCGCTTCGGCACGGCGGCCTCGGCGAGCGCCGCCAGGTCGGCGAGCGGGGCGTGGAGCGTCAACCCCATCTGCGACCGGTAGCCGGGGAATGCGTCCGCGATGCGGGCGGCCGACCCGCGGACCGGCTCGACCACCGGCAGCTCGATCGGCCGCTGACGGAACGCGCGGTCGAGGTACGCGATCCCGAGGAACCCGAAGTTGATAAGGAGGGCAAGGGTGTAGGCCCGGCGCATCGCACGTCTCCGGTGAAGGGGCGACTCGCGAGACGGAACGTATCGTTATTCGCTCCTTGCGATGTGTTCGCAACAGACACACGATTAATTCACAGTTATCGTCAGACAGAATGTGCTACGAACTGAAAATGAGAGGATTTTGAGGCGGGCCAATACAACTCGCCCCGATTTCACCCCAGTCGGAACAGCTTCTTCAGCGCCTCGATCAGCGTGCCGCGGTCGCCGTCCTCCTTGCTCGCGTCCTGCAGCGCCGCAATCGGGCCGTGCAGCAGCTTGTTCTGGAACAGCCGGAACGCGCCGGCGACTTGCTCCTTCTCCGCGTCCGTCAGCTTGCCGTTCAGCTTCGCCAGCAGCGGCCCCAGCACCTCGTCGCGGACCTTGTCCACCTCGCTCCGAAGTTGCTGAATCACCGGGCCGTTCTTCCGCCGCTGCCAGTCGTCGAGGAAGTTCCGCACCTCCAGCGCCACGATCTGCTCGGCCGGGCGGAGGTGCGCCTGCCGGGCCGCGATCGTCTGCTCGCGAATCCGCGTGAGGTCGTCGATGTTGAACAGGCACACGCGGTCGCCGTCGTGGATGGCCGGGTCGAAGTCCCGCGGCACGGCGATGTCTAGTACTACCAGCGTCCGGCCGTGCCGCCGCTTCGGGACGATCTGTTTCGCGAACCGCTTCGCCGTCACGATCGGCTCGCCCGCGCCGGTCGTGGACAGCGCGATGTCGGCCTCGCCGAGGGCGTCGTCGAGCTTGTCCCACGGGATCGGCGTGCCGCCGCACCCGGCCGCCACCTCGACCGCCTTCTCCGGGCTGCGGTTCGTCACCAGGATGCGGCCGGGCCGCAGTTCCTCCAGGTGCTTGAGCGTCAGCCGGCCCATCTTCCCGGCCCCGATGACGAGGACCGTCTTGTCGTGAAAGTGGTCGAACACCTGCTTCACGTAATCGACGGCGACGCTGGACACGGAGACGTGGCCGAGCGAGATGCCGGTCTCGGTGCGGACCCGCTTCGCGGTGCGGAGGGCGTGCGGGAACAGCGCGTTCAGGAGCGGCCCGGTCGTGCCGAGCTTCTGCGCGAAGTCGAAGGCTTGCTTCACCTGCCCGGCGATCTGCCCCTCGCCGACGATAAGGCTGTCGAGGCTGGCCGCGACGCGGAACAGGTGGCGGGCGGCGTCGCCGTCCAGGTGCGAGTACAGGTGCGGCTGGAGTTGGGCGGGGGAAAGGCGGTGGACTTCCGCGAGGAACTCGGTGGCGAGGTCGGTGCTGAGGGCCGTCGGGCCGAGCGGCCGGGCGAGGAACAGCTCGACGCGGTTGCAAGTGGACAGGATGGCGGCCTCGCACGCGAAGCGGGCGGCGAGTTCGGTCGCGGCGCGGGCCTGCAACTCCGGCGGGAACGCGAGCCGTTCGCGGACCTCGACGGCCGCCGTGCGGAAGCTGCACCCGATCACGCGGAGGTTCATGCGGACCCTCCGAAGCCGAAGGCGTTCTTGGCTTTGTTCCCTCCCCCCTTGGGGGGGAGGGCTAGGGAGGGGGGTGAGCTTCCCGCCTCGGAGACAATCCTCACCGCGGGAGGAAGGCTTACCCCCCTCCCTAACCCTCCCCCCCAAGGGGGGAGGGAACAAGAGTGGACGCGGGTAGGTGTTCGCGAGTGGTCGTTCCTCACTTCCCGCCCTCCGCGAACGGGTGGGCGGCCATCAGCACCATCACCAGCAGCACGAACGCCAGGATCGACCACACGGCTAGCCGCCGGCCGGACACGTGGGCCGCGTACCGCATGTACACCAGCATCGCCACCACCAGGATCAGCCCGTAGCTGCCGAGCACCTTCACCGACGGCGTGAGTAGCGCGCTCACCGGCTCGTGGTTCAGCATCAACATCCCCAGCAGCACGCCGGCCGCGAGCAGCGGGAACGCCGCGTTCACCGCCCGCCGGCTCATCGCCTCCAGCCGCTCGAGGCTGAGCAGCTTCAGGTCGAGCGGGTTCGCCTTCGTCCGCAGCCGGTGGGCCTGCACCAGGTACATCACGCTACTCAGGAACGCGACGCTGAGGCCGACGGCCGCGAGCAGCAGCAACAGGCCGTGGACCGCCCCCCAGAACTTCTCGCCGACGAGCCACGCGGGAACCTCCACGTCGGCGGTCCCACTGAGAGTAACGAGCGCCAGCGACAGCCCGACGAGGGCGACGACGACCGGCAGCACGAACACGCCCCACGCCTGCCGGGCGTGGTGCAGGCTGCCGTAGAAGTAGAACACGGCCAGCACCCACGCGAGGAGCAACAGCGACCCGTAGGACGTGGCCAACGACGGGTGATGAATCGCGAGGTACGCGGAGTGCGTGAACAGGCCGACCGCTCCGAGGGCGAGGCCGGCGGGGCGCATGCCGGCCCGCGGCCACCGCAGCCGGGCGAGTTCGAGGCCGAGGGCGAGCAGGTAGCTGAGGCCGAAGCAGGTGTGCGACACGCCTTGCAGCGTGGACAGCGTCATGGTCGAAATTATATAGCCGCCGGTTTACCGGAGGGCCGTGGCCTTCCGACTTCCGAAGTCCGGCTTCGACTTCGGAAGTCGAGCGGGACCGGGACCGAAGGGGAATTGAAGGTACGCCGCGGCGCGGGATCGACTTCCGAAGTCGAAGCCGGACTTCGGAAGTCTGGTGCGGCTAATCCGCCTCCCGCACGCCCTTCACCATCATCTCCCACACCGCCGCCTCCCCGCCCGTTCGCAATCGCTCCAGCCACGGCCAGTCGGCGAACGCGTCGAGCAGTGCCCGCCGCCGCTCCGGGTCCGCGATTCGCTCCCGCGCCAACGGGCGGATCGTCTCCAGCAGCCGAATCCACGTCGCGAACGCCTCGTCGAACTCCGCCTCCAGCTTCTCGCGGATGCGGCGGGCCAGGGCCGGGGCCGCGCCGCCGGTACTCGCCGCCAGCACCAGCTCGCCGCGGCGGACGACGGCCGGCAGGGTGAAATCCCCGGCCGTCGGGTCGGTCGCGGAGTTCACCCACACGCCCCGGCGGATCGCGTCGAGCGCCACCCGGTCGTTCACCGCCGGCGTCGCCGCCGCGAACACGAGCGCCATGCCCTGCATGTGGTCCGCGTGGTAGCTCGCCTGGACCCACTCGACGGACGTGTCGGCCGCGAAGTCCGCGTGCAGCGGCTCCGGCGCGACGAGCCGGACGACCGCCCCGCCGTCGCGGGCCGCCCGCGCCTTCCGCCGGCCGACGGCCCCGCCGCCGACCACCAGCACCCGCTTCCCCCGCAGGTCGAGCAACACCGGTATCATCCCGCCCCCGCTTCCCGTTTGCGTTCCCATCCCGGATGTGTCATTGTAGGGGTCGGTCTTTGAATCGCCCTAGCCCCCCGGTTCGCCCCCAGCCATGAACTATTTCACCCAACGGCGGTCGATCCTCGCCCGCGACCTCAAGAAGGACAGCCTCGACGCGATCCTCGTCACCAACCCGGTGAACGTCACGTACCTCACCGGGTTCCTCGGCGACAGCTCGTACCTGCTCCTCACGGCCAAGAACGCCGTCCTCGTCAGCGACAACCGGTTCGAGCAGCAGATCCAGGAGGAGTGCCCCGGCCTGGAGGTCCACATCCGGCCGCACAACAAGACGACGCCGGAGGCGGCGGGCGAGTTGCTCACGAAGGCGGCCGCGAAGGCCGTCGGCATCGAGGCCGACCACGTCACCCTCGCGCTGGCCGCGGCCCTCGGCGAGTACGCCCCGAAGAGCCAACTCGTGTCGATGCGGGGGAAGGTCGAGGCGTTGCGCGTCTTGAAGGACGCGTCCGAGGTGGAGGCGATCAAGGCCGCGATCCAGGTCGCGGAGCGGGCCTACGTCATGTTCACGAGTACGCTCCGGGAATCCGACGACGAGCGGGACATGGTGGCGGCGATCGAGAACTACGTCCGCCGGGCCGGGGGCGACTGCACGCCGTTCCCGCCGATCATCGCCGTCGGCGAGCGCGGGGCGCTGCCGCACGCCCCGCCGACGCACAAGCGGATGACCGACGGCAGCAAGCTGCTCGTGGACTGGGGCGCGGTGCTGAACGGCTACCGCAGCGACCTGACGCGGACGTTCAAGTCGCCGTTCGTCATCGCGCCGACCCGCAAGAACAAGGGCGAGCGGGTCGGCCACGACTTCGACAAGGTCTACGAGACGGTGTTGAAGGCCCAGCAGGCGGCGATCGCCACCATTCGCGAGGGCGTGCCGGCGAAGGAGGTGGACGCCGCGGCCCGCAAGGTGATTTCGGACGCCGGGTATGGCGACTACTTCACCCACGGCCTCGGCCACGGCATCGGGTTGGAGACGCACGAGGCCCCGCGGGTCCGGCAGAACTCGACCGACACGCTGGAGGTCGGCATGGTCATCACCATCGAGCCGGGCATCTACATCCCCGGCTGGGGCGGCGTGCGGATCGAGGACGACGTGGTCGTCCGCCGGGACTGCGGGGTGGTGCTGTCGAGCCTGCCGAAGGAGAACGTGTAACGGCGAGTCGCTCTTATATAGCCGCCGGCTTGCCGGCGGGGTTTTTGGGGGGGCGCAAAACCCCCCCGGCAAGCCGGCGGC
>JAESGS010000914.1_pt1 | contig 12244 bp, 13 predicted proteins | sample 9269761 | NCBI WGS metagenome assembly JAESGS01 (sample SAMN15741799, study PRJNA653493) | algae metagenome | isolation source: Cyanosarcina radialis HA8281-LM2 and co-occurring heterotrophs from damp... | place: USA: Makauwahi cave, Hawaii | collected 2011-01-06 | reverse complement strand
GGCGTCGAGCCGCCTCGCGCGCGAACTCGGCGCGATGGAAGAGAGCGACGAAAAGACGGCGCAGGCGAAGATCCTCCAGATCCTCAACGAGCATGCGCCGCTCTATTACGCCGAAAAAGTTTAATCGCGTCCACAGCGATGAAGGGAAGGGCGGTCTGGTAGGGCCGCCCTTTTTCGTTCAGGGGTAGGTCGCGCTCACGAAATACAGCCCGTCGGGCGGCGCGTTGAGGCCGAGCGCGTTGCGGTCCGCCGCGTCGAGTGCCGCCTTCAAATCGCGCGCCGACCATTTGCCATAACCAACCAGCGCAAGGCAGCCGACCATCGAGCGCACTTGATGGTGGAGGAAGCTGCGCGCCGCAGCTTCGACAATGATCTCGTCACCGTGGCGGCTGACCGACAGTTTATCCAGCGTCTTCACCGGGCTTTGCGACTGGCAATGCGCCGAGCGGAAGGTCGTGAAGTCATGAAGTCCGATCAACTGCTGCGCCGCCGCGTGCATCGCATCGGAATCGAGCGGGCGCGCGACCTGCCAGGACAAGCCCTTGTCCCACGTCAGCGGGGCGCGGCGGTTGACGATGCGATATTCGTAACTGCGGCCAATACAGGCAAAGCGCGCGTGCCAGTCGTCGGGGACGGTCTCGCATCCGACGATCGCGACCGGCGCGGGGCGGAGCTGCGCGTTGAGCGCCTCGGTCAGCTTGAACGGGGTCAGCGGTTTTTCGATATCGACATGCGCGCGCATCGCGATGGCATGGACGCCGGCGTCGGTGCGCCCGGCGCTGAACACCTGCACCGTCTCCGCGGTGAAACGGTGGATCGCTTCCTCGATTGCCTGCTGCACGCTCGGTCCATGCGCCTGCCGCTGCCAGCCCATGAAAGGGCGGCCGTCATATTCGACGGTGAGTGCGAAACGCTTCATGCGAGGCGCGTACCCGCCACGATCGCGCGTCCGCGGAGCAATTCGCCGGCGTCCATAGCGGGCTTTCCGGCGCGCTGGACGCGCATCGCGCGGATCGCGCCGGGGTTGCAGGCAATGGTCAGGCGGTCGTCGAGCGTCGTGCCGGGGACCGCGCCCGCGACGGTGTCAGCGGGATGGACAACCTCGGCCGCCAAAATCTTGTAGCGCTCGCCATCGAGTTCGAAAAAGGCGCCGGGCATCGGGTTGAACGCGCGGATTTGCCGCTCGACCTGCGCTGCGCTCGTCAGGAAATCGAGCCGCGCCTCGCTCTTGTCGATCTTCGCCGCATAGGTGACGCCGTCCTCGGGCTGCGGTTCGGGCGGGAAGGCGTGGAGATCGCTGAGTACCTTTACCATCATCAACGCGCCCATCTCGGCGAGCTCGTGCGTCAGCACGCCCGCGCTCTTGCGACCCATCGGCGTGGTTTCGATCAGCCGCATCGCACCCGTGTCGAGCCCGATGTCCATCTGCATGATCGTGACGCCGGTCTCGGTATCGCCCGACAGGATTGCGCGCTGCACTGGCGCGGCGCCGCGCCAGCGCGGCAGGATCGAGCCATGGACGTTGAGGCAGCCCTCGCGCGGCGTGTCGAGGATCGCCTGAGGCAGGATCAGGCCGTAGGCCGCGACCACCGCGATATCGAGGTCGAGCGCCGCGAACTCGGCCTGCGCCTCTTCGGTCTTGAGGCTTTTCGGCGTGCGGACGGGCAGGCCATGTTCCTCGGCCCAGACGTGCACCGGGCTCTTCTGCAATTTCTTGCCGCGCTGCGCGGGGCGTGGTGGCTGGCTATAGACGGCCACGATATGATGTCCCGCCGCGTGGAGCGCGGCGAGCGTCGGTACCGCAAAGGGCGGCGTTCCCATAAAGGCGATGCGCATTGTCATTTCTCGCGCGCCGCTTAAGACGATCCGTCATGGCATCGCAAGAGATTGAAGCGCTCGTCCAGCAACTCGCCCGCCTGCCGGGCCTCGGCCCGCGCTCGGCGCGGCGCGCGGTGCTGCACCTGATGAAGAAGCGCGAGAGCAGCTTCGCACCGCTTCTCGCGGCGCTCCAGACGGTGTCCGAGCGGCTGGTGACGTGCAGCATTTGCGGCAATGTCGACACGCAGGACCCTTGCGCCATCTGCGCCGATCCGCGCCGCGATGCGCGGTCGCTATGCGTCGTCGAAGAGGTCTCCGACCTCTGGGCGCTCGACAAGTCGCGGCTCTTCCCCGGCAAATATCATGTCCTCGGCGGGCGGCTGTCGGCGCTGGAAGGCGTGCGTCCGCAGGACCTCAGCATCGACGCCCTCGTCGCGCGCGTCGCCGGAGGCGGGATCGACGAGGTGGTGCTGGCGATGAACGCGACGCTGGAAGGGCAGACGACCGCGCATTATCTCGCCGAGCGGCTGGAGGGTTATCCGGTGCGGCTCACGCAACTCGCGCACGGCCTGCCGGTCGGCGGCGAACTCGATTATCTCGACGAGGGCACGCTGGCGCAGGCGCTGCGAGCGCGTCGGCCGGTGGGATAAATGAAGATCACGAGGCAAATCTGGATTTTGGCGCGCGGTTGGACGGACGGGGTCTTGCGTGATTCCGCTTCGCGCGTCGAATTGACGTTACTCCCCGGGATGCTGCCATTCCTTCCGTTGGCACTTATTGGCCATCGATTTCCGCGGGCGTGGATCTTCGCTGCCGTTTGGTTTGTGGCGTGGATGATCTTCGTCTCTTGGCGCTATCTGCGTTATCTCAAAGAGATATCTATAAAGGGCGATCGCCATTTCGACCGTGTCGGCAAATATGATCTTCCACCCGAATATGCCGATAGCGAAAGCGCGACAGCGGCGAGGCAGCGGCGAAAACGGTAGGTTAGCCCCCTTGACCCAACGCCCCCTCGATCATACCTGAGCCCCATGGCCATCCTACCTATCATAGAGACCCCGGATCCCCGGCTGCGCGTCATTTCGAAGCCCGTCGAGACGTTCGACGCCGAGCTGAAGACGCTGGTCGCCGACATGTTCGAGACGATGTACGATGCCCCCGGCATCGGGCTCGCCGCGATCCAGGTCGGCGTCGCGAAGCGTATCCTCGTCATCGATTTACAAGAGCCCGATCCCGAGGACGAAGAGGGCAAGAAGGTGATCCGCGAGCCGCGCGTCTTCATCAACCCCGTCTTTTCGGACGAGAGCGAGGAGCATAGCGTTTATCAGGAGGGCTGCCTGTCGGTCCCCGAGCAATATGCCGAAGTGACGCGTCCGGCCGAGGTCACCGTCGCCTGGCAGGACGAGGACGGCAAGCATCATCAGGAACGCATGACCGGGCTGATGGCGACGTGCATCCAGCACGAGCATGACCATCTGGAGGGCATCCTCTTCATCGACCATCTGTCGCGGCTGAAGCGCGAAATGGTGCTGAAGAAGCTGGCGAAGCTCCGCAAGGCGGCCTGACCGGCAGATAACCGACAAAAAGAAACCCCGGCTTTCACCGGGGTTTCTTTTTGTCTGCGATGTGGCGTCGGCGGTTACCCGGCCTTTGCGACGCCCACCATTGCTGGGCGCAACAGCCGGTCCTTCAGCATATAACCTGCCTGCATTTCCTGCACGATCGTGCCCGGCGTCTTGTCGCTCGGGATTTCGAGCATCGCCTGATGCTGGTTCGGATCGAGCGGCAGGCCGATCGCCGCGATGCGCGTGATGCCATTGCGTTCGAAGACGCTGAGCAATTCGCGCTCGGTGGCCTCAAGCCCTGTGATCAGCGGCTTGATCGTGTCGTCGGCACGCTGTTCCTCGCTAAGTGCGGCGAGCGCACGGCCGAGATTGTCGGCGACCGACAAAATATCGCGTGCGAATTTGGTCGCGGCATAGGCATGCGCGTCGGCGATTTCCTTGTCCTTGCGGCGCGTGACATTCTGCGTCTCTGCGCGCGCGTAGAGCAGATCCTGCTGAAGCGCCGCGACCTGTTCGGCGAGCTGCGCCAGCTCTTCATTCTCACCTTGCGCCGGGTTCGCGGCCTCGGCGGTGTCAACTTCGGGGTTCGCGCCGTCGTCGACCGGCGTGTCGTTTTCAATGTTCGTCATAAACCTATCGTATCAGTCTGGAGAGCGATTGTGCGGTGAAATCCACCATGGGAACGATCCGGGCATAGTTCAAGCGCGTGGGACCAATGACCCCGACCACGCCGACCACGCGTCCGTCCGCGCCGCGATAGGGCGCCGCTATCACGGACGAGCCCGAAAGCGAGAATAATTTATTCTCCGATCCGATGAAAATACGGGTGGCGCTGCCCTCGCGCGCGCTGTCGAGCAATTGCGCAATGTCCTGCTTGGTTTCGAGTTCGTCGAGCAACTGGCGGACGCGGTCGAGGTCGCCGACCGCGCTCTCGTCGAGCAGGTTCGCTTGCCCGCGCACGATCAACACCGGACGGTCGGCGCCGTCGGACGACCATATCGCGAGGCCGCGGCTCACAAGGTCCTGCGCGGCACGGTCGATTGCGATCCGCTCGGCTTCGATCTCGTGGCGCACCCGCGCCATCGCTTCGGTCAGCGTCAGCCCGCTGAGCATCGACGAGATATAATTGCCCGCCTCGACCAGCGCCGACGGGTTAAGCCCCGGCGGAATGTCGATGACGCGATTCTCGACCGCCCCGTCGCCCGCGACGAGCACGACGAGCGACTGGTTCGCCGAAAGCGGAACGAAGGCGAGTTGTTTGAGCACGCGCTCATGCTTGGGAACGAGCACAAGCCCGGCGCAGGCCGAGAGCCCCGACAGCGCCGACGTCGCCTGCGCGAGCGCGCTTTCGATCGGGCCGCCCTCCGACAGGCTCGCCTCGATCTGCGCGCGGTCCTCCGCCGAGGGTTCGGCAACCTGCATCATCCCGTCGACAAAGAGTCGCAAACCCTGCTCGGTCGGCAGGCGCCCGGCACTGGTGTGCGGGCTGGCGAGCAGGCCGAACTCTTCCAGATCCTGCATCACGTTGCGGATCGACGCGGGCGAGAGGTTCAGCGTCGCGAGTTTCGACAGCGTGCGCGACCCGACGGGCTGGCCGGTCTCGAGATAGGCGTCGACGACCAGCCGGAACACGTCGCGCGCGCGCGTGGTGAGTTCGGTGATCGGCGGGGTGGTCATGCGAGAGATTTAGGGTGGAGGACGGGCGAGCGCAACGTCGATCCCGTCGCGGAATCGAACGGGCGCGATGTCCGTCCAGGTCGGGCGATGCGGCTCGTCGGGAAAATTTTAACGTTAATTTCAAAATCTTGATTAATTTCCGCCCGCGCTTCCCGCGGAAAACCGCCCGGAATATGGTTTCAGCGGATAATATATTGACCCCGGTACCAGTGCCCAATAGCCTGCCTGTACAGTCTGGAAAATCGCTGCATCCTTTCGACACAAACCGGATGGGTATCAGATATGTGGGACCGGGGTTTTCGCATCGTCGCCATGTTCGCGATCCTCGGCAGCTGTGGAGGCGGAGCAGTCGTGAGCCAATCGGAAACCGGAAACTCCACGCCGCGCAAGACCGTCATCAAAGCCCCCTCGCCGCAGGCACAGGCGAATGCGCCGCTGTTCTGGACCGATGCCCGTCAACTTCGCGTGCTCTGCCTCGTCAACACGCCGCGCGGGGTCGATGCCGGCGAATTGCATGAAGGGCTTTGTGAGCAAGCGCGTTCGGCGATCGCACAGGCCGCGCCGGTGCCGGTCTCGGTCATTCGCCTTGGCGATCCCCAGATATTGAAGCCCGATACGATCACTTTGCTCGTCCATGTCTCGATTAGCGGAAGCGGTGCCGATAGCCTCGCGGCGCTGACCGTCCGTCCGTTCCGCAATGCTTCCAACAATGGCGATCAGCTGTTCGGTGCCGCGCCGCGCGCCGTTCGGGTGGGTCCGAACGATCGTTCGGCGCTGGCCGCGCTCGCGCCCGAACTGCGAGCCGCGTTGGCCGACACGCTGCCATGGAAGGCGCGAAACTGACCGGGGTGGATAGGACATCATCGATCGAAATCAATCGCCCGGCGTACCGGGCATCGTAAGCAGCAGGAGAGGGCAGATGGCTATTATTCGTACCGACGAATTTCACGAAGATCATGCGGACCGTGGGCCCGAGGTGATGATCGACACAGTGAATTCCGGTATCGATCCCTCTACCGAGTCGGCGTCGGTCGACGGCATGACGGGCACGGCGCCGAACGGGAAAACCTATTGGACTCCTGCCCAGATCGCCCAATATCTCAATCGCTCGGGGGCGAGTTGGACGGGCGGGCCCGATCCCGCGCCGCAGCAGGACGCCAATCTTCAGGAAATCACCTTCGGTTTCCATCTCGATCAGCTCAGCCTCGAAAACAATGGTTATGTCTATGAGTTTGAAGGGGAATATTACGGCCTTGCCGAATATTTCAACTTCGCTGCCTTTTCGAATGCCCAAATGGCGGCGACGCGGCAGGCGATGCAATATTGGGACGATGTCGCCGCGGTGTCCTTCCGCGAAACGACGTCGGATGACGCCGACATCAATTTCGGCAATCTCGCGAACGCGCCGAATACGCAGGCTTATGCGCGCCTGCCGCTGGGCACCTTGTCCAGCGATGCCCATGTCAACGAGCAGGTTCAGAAGATTGCGGGCGATGTCTGGGTGTCGGCCAGTCAGGCGAGCAATTTCCAGCTGACGCCGGGCGGTTATGGCCTGAACACCCTTGTCCATGAAATCGGACATGCGATCGGCCTTTCGCACCCCGGCAATTATAATTTCGGCCCGGGATTTCAGGTCAACTACGCCAATGGCGCCGAATATTATCAGGACGCGCGCAACTATACGATCATGTCCTATTGGAATCCGCGCGACATCGGTGCGCGCGATTTCAACTTCAATGTGATGGGGATCGCATACGGTTCGACCCCGATGGTGCACGATATTCTGGCCATCCAGCGCCTCTATGGCGCCGACATGACGACGCGGACCGGTGACACGGTCTATGGCTTCAACAGCACCGCAGGTCGCGACGCGTTCGATTTCACCATCAACACCGCTCCCACCGTCGCGATCTGGGATGCCGGCGGCAACGATACGCTCGATGCCTCGGGCTATAAGACCGACCAGATCATCGACCTCAATCCGGGCTCGCTGAGCAGCATCGGCGGCGTCACGCTCGCGGAGGCGCAGTCCCGACTTACCTTCGATCAGGTCAACGCCAATCGCGCCGCTATGGGGTATGCGCCGATCGCGCTTGCGACCTATAATGCGAATATGGCAGCGCTGGCTGCGAACCCGCTTCTCGGCAGGCTCACCGACAATGTCGGCATCGCCTATGGCGCGTGGATCGAAAATGCTGTCGGCGGCGCCGGCGACGACGTCTTGGTGGGCAATGCGGTCGCCAACAGGCTGAATGGCGGTACGGGGACCGATACCGCAAGCTATCGCGGCGCTGCCGCGGGCATCACACTCGTGGTCGGGGCGAATTTGGTCATTGGCACCGGCGATGCCGCCGGCGACAAATATATCAGCATCGAACGGTTCGAAGGCAGCAACCATGCCGATACGCTGGGCGGCGGCAACGGCAATGACTGGCTGTCGGGGTTGGGCGGCGATGACAGGATCACCGGTGGCAACGGAAATGACACGCTACTTGGCGGGGCAGGCGTCGACACGATCGATGGCGGCAACGGCAACGACCTGCTCGACGGCGGTGACGGAAATGACCTGCTCAATGGCGGCAATGGCGACGACACGCTCACCGGTGGCGCCGGGAACGACCACCTTTCCGGGGGCAATGGCAATGACGTGCTGACGGGCGGTGCCGGGAACGACACCATCGACGGTGGCAACGGCAACGACGTGGCGACCTATGCCGGAGCGCGATCCTCTTATCAGGTCACGTTCAATGCCGGCGTCCTGACCATCATCGACCTCGATGCCGCGGCGGATGGCGACGACGGCACCGATATGTTGACGGGCGTCGAGACGATCCGCTTTGCCAATGGCGAAACATATAGCGTCGGGAAAAAGGGCATCACCCCGTCGGCATCCGCGGCGACGGCGAGCGTCACCGACCTGCAACTGCTTCACATGGCACAGGACATGGCGGTTTTTGGTGCAAGCACGGGCGAAGGGCTGTCGATCAGGAACCGGGATTATGGCTATCGCTACGATTTCGTCGCCTGAACATCTGGCATAGCGGCTGGAACGCCCGGAACAGCAATGTTCCGGGCGTTTTGGCTGTCAAAAGGGCGCGTGCAATCGGGGAGGCTTGTGGTTAGCTTTCCAGCCTTCTTTGGGGGAGAAAGCCGTGACGATACCGCCACTCGATCGCGACGACCCGCTCGACGATTTCGATCACCGCGATATCGTCCTGCTCGGCCGCAGCCACCGCGTCTATACTATGGGCCGCGGCCCAGCGGTCATCGTCATGACCGAAATGCCCGGCATCAGCCCGCATGTCGCGCGCTTCGCGCGTTGGGTCCGCGACGCGGGCTTTACCGTCTATATGCCGCATATCTTCGGGAAAGACGGCGCGGTGCCGCGCATGCCCGGCGCGCTGTTCACGATGATAGGCGGCTGTATCAGCCGCCAGTTTCGCGCGTTTCAGGCAAATGAAAGCTCGCCCGCGGTTCAGTGGCTGCGCGCGCTGGCCGCGCTCGCGCATCAGGAATGCGGCGGCAAGGGCGTCGGCGCGATCGGCATGTGCTTCACGGGCAATTTCGCGCTGTCGATGATGCTCGAACCCGCGGTGCTCGCGCCCGTGCTCGCTCAGCCGTCGCTGCCGATCAATGATCCGGCCGGCATGCATATCGCGCCGGGCGAACTCGCCGCCGTGAAGGCGCGAATGGAGGCGGAGGATCTGACCGTGCTCGCCTATCGCTTCGAGGGCGACAAATTCTGCAAGGCGGCGCGCTTTGCGGCTTATGAGGGTGCGCTCGGCGACCGCTTCATTGGCCGGGTGCTGCCCGACAGCGCGGCCAACCCCGACAGCCCGATGAAAAACCCGCACAGCGTCGTCACGATCCACCTGATCGACGAGGCGGGCCAGCCGACGGTGCAGGCGCGTGATGAAATCCTCGATTTCTTCAAGATGCGGTTGAGCGAATGAGGCCGGCGGCCTAAGGGCCACGGCAATCACCAATCGAAAGGATATTTTATGCGCCCTTCAGGCCGCGCGCCCGATCAGATGCGCCCCATCGCGATCGAAACCGAATTCACTATCCATGCCGAAGGCAGCGTCCTCGTCAGCTTCGGCAATACCAAGGTGCTCGTGACCGCCAGCGTCGACGAGAAAGTACCGTCGTGGATGCGTGGCAAGGGTGCGGGCTGGGTCACCGCCGAATATGGCATGCTGCCCCGCGCGACGCACACGCGCGGCAGCCGCGAAGCGGCGAAGGGCAAACAGTCGGGTCGTACGCAGGAAATCCAGCGGCTTATCGGCCGCAGCTTGCGCGCGGTCGTCGATATGAAGAAGCTCGGCGAGCGCCAGATCATTATCGATTGCGATGTCATCCAGGCCGATGGCGGCACGCGCACCGCGTCGATCTCTGGCGCGTGGGTCGCGCTGCGCCTCGCCGTCGACAAGCTGCTCGCGGCGAAGACGATCGCCGAGGACCCGATCGAGGACAAGGTCGGTGCGATCTCGTGCGGTATCTATCAGGGCACGCCGGTGCTCGACCTCGACTATGACGAGGATTCGGCCGCCGAAGCCGACGGCAATTTCGTGCTCACGGGCAAAGGCCAGATCGTCGAAGTGCAGGCAAGTGCCGAGGGCGCGACCTATGACGAGGAAGGCCTGCTCCGCCTGCTCCGTCTCGCGCGCATCGGTTGCGGCGAAATCTTCGCGGCGCAGGACAAGGCGACGGGCCGCTGAGATGACGCGCAGGCTCGCTCCCGGCAAGCTGGTGATCGCCAGCCATAACGCAGGCAAGGTGCGTGAAATTCGTGCGCTGCTCGAACCCTATGGGATCGAGCCGGTGTCGGCGGGCGATCTCGGCCTGCCCGAGCCCGAGGAAACGGGAACGACCTTCCGCGAAAACGCGCTGCTCAAGGCGCATGCCAGCGCGTCGGCGGCGGGCCTGCCGGCGCTCGCCGACGACAGCGGGCTTGAGGTCGCGGCGCTCGGCGGGCGTCCGGGCGTCTACACCGCCGACTGGGCCGAGCGGCAGGCGTTCGAGGGCGAGCCGGGCCGCGACTGGTATATGGCGATGGGCAAGGTCGAGGGTCTGCTCGCCGAACAGGGGCCGGACGTCGACCGCAGCGCCTGTTTCGTCTGCACCCTCGCGCTCGCCTGGCCCGACGGCCATGCCGAGGTGTTCGAAGGACGCGCGCAAGGTAGCCTGACCTGGCCGCCGCGCGGGCTGCTGGGCTTCGGTTATGATCCGGTATTTGTTCCGACCGGTAACACGCTGACTTATGCGGAAATCGATCCGGTGGAAAAGCATGCGATCAGCCACCGCGCCGATGCTTTTGCGAAGCTGGTGGCGGGCGCGTTCTGAAGCTGGCGCGCCGTCAGGCGCGAAACCTGATCTTGTCGTCGATCTCGATGAAGCGCGACCGATCACCCTTTTTCCGGATGTCCCGCAACGCTTGTTTGCGACATTCGGGATCGTGGTTGATCCGGCGGGCGACGAGCCTGCGCATTTCCTCGTCGGCGAAGATCAGGTCGTGGGCGCCGTCGATGCTAACGCCAAACTTCTCGCGGGTGCGTTTGACGAGCTGAACGAAATCCCGGTTGCCGATATCCATGATGTTCCCCAGCGTCGCTTTCGGGAAGCGAGCCTAGCCATGCAGACATTCGCTGAAAAGTGACTATATCGCCCGACATGGCTGAACCGCTCGCCCTTTATGTTCACTGGCCGTTTTGCGTGTCGAAATGCCCCTATTGCGACTTCAACAGCCATGTCCGTGAGAGTGTCGATCAGGCGGTTTGGCGCGAGGCGTTGCTCGCCGATTTGCGGTATGAGGCGGCGTTGTTGCCGGGGCGCACGGTCGGGTCGATCTTCTTCGGCGGCGGCACGCCCAGCCTGATGCCGCCTGCAACCGTCGCGGCGGTGATCGCGGCAGCAGGCGACGTGTGGGGCCTCGCCGATGACGTCGAGATCACGCTCGAGGCCAATCCCAATTCGGTCGAGGTCGCCAATTTTGCCGACCTCGCGGCCGCCGGGGTTAACCGCGTGTCGATAGGCGTGCAGAGCTTCGATTCCGAAGTGCTTGAATTCCTTGGTCGCGCGCACAGCGAGGATGAGGCGCGCCGCGCCATCGCGACGGCGCAGGAGCATTTCGCACGCGTCAGCTTCGACCTGATCTATGCGCGGCCGGGCCAGTCGATGGCCGCTTGGGAGGCCGAGCTGGCGGGCGCGCTTGCCTTCGGCACCGACCATCTCTCGCTCTACCAGCTCACGATCGAACCCGGCACGCGCTTCGCGACCCTCGCGGCAAGGGGCGATCTCACCGTCCCCGACGGCGATGCCGCCGCCGACCTTTTCGATGCGACGCAGGCGATGACGCGATCCGCCGGCCTGCCGCGCTATGAGGTGTCTAACCATGCGCGTATCGGGCAGGAGAGCCGCCACAATCTCGCCTACTGGCGTTACGCTGACTACGCCGGGGTCGGTCCCGGCGCGCATGGGCGGCGACTGGGGCAGGCGACCGAGCGGCACAAGAAACCCGAGAATTTCATCGCGGCGGTGGAGCGCAACGGTCACGGGTTGAAGGTCGAAAGCGATCTGCCGGCGCACGAGCGCGCGACCGAGGCGATGTTGATGGGGTTGCGGCTGACCGAAGGCATCGACCTTGCGCGCATCGAGACGCGTAGCGGACTGGCGCGCAAAGCGTTCGTCGATGCGGATGCGGTGGTGCGGCTGACCGGGCAGGGCCTGATGACGCAAGATGGTGACCGGCTCGCCGTCACCGACGACGGCATTCTCCTTCTCGACTCGATCCTTTCCGAGGTGGTGCGGACCGGCTAGGCTCGCCGCGAAGCGAGGCCGATTTTGAGCGATATATTGATCCGCGACTGGGATGCCCATCTGGCGCACGAGAAGCGCCGGTCGGAGCACACGCGCCGCGCCTATCTCGCCACCGCCGAGCGCTTCTGCGCCTTCCTGTCCAGCCATCGCGGCGGCGCGGTCGATGCGCGCATGCTGAAGGCGCTGACTCCGAACGACCTGCGCGCCTATCTCGCCGAGCGCCGCGCCGAAGGGCTTGGCAATGCGTCGGCCGCACGCGAGCTTTCGGCGCTGCGCGGCTTCCTGCGCTTTGTCGGCGGAACGAACGCCAGCGTGCCGCAGATGCGCGGGCCGCGCGTCAAAAAGGGGCTGCCGCGCCCCGTCGCGCC
>JAESGS010000909.1_pt1 | contig 12328 bp, 15 predicted proteins | sample 9269761 | NCBI WGS metagenome assembly JAESGS01 (sample SAMN15741799, study PRJNA653493) | algae metagenome | isolation source: Cyanosarcina radialis HA8281-LM2 and co-occurring heterotrophs from damp... | place: USA: Makauwahi cave, Hawaii | collected 2011-01-06 | reverse complement strand
TGCCGCCGCCAACGATTTCAAGCTTGTCGTTGGTCTTGGCAAATTCCACGGCGATCTTGGCAGCCGAGACCGGGTCGGTCGAGGTTGCGAGAGCCGTGGGACCGGTCAGCAGTTCGCCGATACCGGTGTAGGACGTGCCATCGAGCGCGATTTTGGCAAGACGGTTCTTCGTGACGCGAAAGTCGGCCCCTGCGTCGCGCATCTGCTGGCGCAGCACCGTCGACTGAGCGACGGTCATGCCGAGGTTGCGGACGACCACAACAGCAGCAGCTGATCCCAGCGTAGCGTTCAGCGAGGATACGGCTTCGGCCTTTTCCGTACGATCCATGCCTATACTCCACTCATCTGCCCGGATGCCCGCGCGCCGAAACGCACGCGCCGCCGGGCGGCTAACACACGCAAAGACAGACGCGAGCCAAGGCTCGCCTGCATTTGCGCAACGATGTCCGATGGGGTCGGTCAAGACGCGTCGCCTGAATACAGGCGGGCGACCGAAAAAGACTGTTCCCCGTCTCGGCTGGAAATTAAGAAGGGCAAATCCCCTTCACCAACTGTCTCGGACGGAATTGCCTCGGCCGGAGCCTTGGCAACACGGGGGCGCTAATAGCGTCAGCGGGCGCAGAGTCAAGGCCCGTCCACGATTTCCGCCGCGTTTCCCGCTTGGCGCACCGGCTCGCCATCACTAGAGACGCGACCATGTTCCGCATCCGCCAATCCACCCCTGCCGATGGACAGCGCGCCATCCAGATCTGGCGCGATGCCGTCGACGCGACGCACGACTTCCTGACGGCCGCAGATCGCGTGGCCATCGAAGCCGAAGTCCAATCCTTCCTGCCCGCAGCACCGCTCTGGCTGGCGGTCGATGCAGAGGACCGGGCGATCGGCTTCATGCTGCTCGACGGATCGAGCATGGAGGCGCTGTTCATCGATCCGGCGCATCGCGGCGCCGGTGTCGGGCGCGCGCTGGTCGCGCATGCGCTGGAACATCATCCGATGCTGACGACCGAAGTGAATGAACAGAATGGACAAGCCGTCGGCTTTTACGAGCGTCTGGGTTTCGTGCCCACTGGCCGGTCGGAGCGCGATGGCCAAGGGCGCGCCTACCCGCTGATTCACCTGCGTTTCGCGCGCCAGAGCTGATCGCCCCGCATTTCCCCTCGGAATTTTTGCTGACGCCCCTTGTGCATTCCTTATTAAGATATATCTTAGACGCATCTAGAATCACTCTAAGGAACGAATGATGATATTCTACGCAAAAATGGAAGGTCGCGGTTGCGGCGGGCGGCATGCGATGCATCGCGGCGGGCGCGGGTTCGGGCATGGCTTTGGCCATGGTTTCGGCGGAGGCCGGCGCGGCGGCGGCCGGGGCGAGCGCGGTGAGCGCCGACGCATGTTCGACGGCGGCGAGCTGCGGCTCGTGCTCTTGAAGCTGATCGCCGACGAACCGCGCCACGGCTATGACCTGATCCGCCACATCGAGGAACTGACCGGCGGCAGCTATGCACCGAGCCCGGGGGTCATCTATCCGACCCTGACGATGCTCGACGACATGGGCCTGATCGAGGCGCAGCAGAGCGACAGCGCGAAAAAGCTGTTCGCGATCACCAACGCCGGCCGCGCCGAACTCGAAGCCAACAGCGAAATCGTCGAAGCCGCGCTCGCCCGCCTGAGCGCAGTGGGCGAAGAAACCCAGCGCACCGACTCGGCTTCGGTGCGCCGCGCAATGGGCAATCTGCGGCAGGTGCTGATGAACCGGCTCGGCGACCGCGATCTGGGCAACGACACGCTGCACGATATCGTCGCGCTGATCGACGAAGCCGCGCAGAAGATCGAGCGCCTGTGATGGTGAGCGCGATCGCAAAAACCCCCACCGCGCACGCGAGCAAATATCTCCAGCAGCTTTGCAAGCACTGGCAGCATAACCTCGCGGTCGAATTCACCCCCGAGCATGGCACCGTGACCTTCCCGAAGGACGCGCGCGGCGCCACCTGGACCGGCGGCGCGCTCGTGACCTTCGATGCGGGGCCCGAAGCCCTGTCGGTCCGCATCGACGCCAGCAGCGACGAACATGTCGAGGCGATGAAGGGCGTCGTCGCACGGCATCTGGACCGCTTCGCATTCCGCGAGGCGCCGCTGAGCTTCCCCTGGCAGGCCATCTGACACCCTGATTATCGTTTTTCGATAATATCGATTGACGATATGAATGAACCGGAATATATCGTTCTTCGATAAGCAAATCATCGGAGAACGATATGCCTGCCGATCATTCGACCTTGCTGGGCGTAACCCGCGGCCTGCTCTGGCTGATGCTCGCGCTCGTCGCGTCCGCCATCCTGTTTGTCCTCGGCTCTGCCGGGGCGCTGATCGTGATGTGGCCCGACATCGCGGCAGAGGTGAAGAACAGCAGCGTCTTCCTCGACGCCGGTACGATGCGGCCGCAGCTCTTTGCGCTGCTCGGCATCCTCGCGGCGATCCTTGCCGTCGCCATCTATATCCTGCGCCAGCTTCAGGCGCTCGTCGCGAGCGCCGCGTCCGATCCTTTCATTCCCGCCAATGCGCTGCGCCTCCGCCGCATCGGCTGGGCGCTCGTCGCGACCCAGCTTCTCGCATTGCCACTCGGGTCGATTGCGCGGAGCATCGCGGTGCCGACGAGCCAGTTCGCCGACATGGGCGGCATCAACCTCCAGAGCATCCTCGCAATCCTGCTCGCCTTCGTCCTCGCGGCGGTCTTCGAACGCGGCGCCGCGATGCGCGACGAGCTGGAAGGGACCGTGTGATGGCGATCGTCGTGAAACTGGACGACCTGCTCCACGCGAAGCGAATGACGCTGACCGACCTGTCCGACCGTATCGGCATCACGCTCGCGAATTTGTCGATCCTCAAGACCGGCAAGGCCAAGGCGATGCGCTTTTCCACGCTCGAGGCGATCTGCACAGAACTTGATTGCCAGCCCGGCGACTTGCTGGCCTTCGAAGCCGATAGCTGAAAACGGCGCGGCGAAACTCGGCCCCGCTCCGCCTCCCCGGTCGGAGCGGGGCCTTCTCTATTGGAAGAGCGTCCTCAGCGAATTGTTCGACTGATCGCGGCGGGGCGCGTCAGGGTTTGAGACCGAAGCGCGCATAGTCGCGTTCGGTCGACGGCGACATCTGACGGGCGACCGCAAGGTCGACCGCCGCATCCTCCGTCTGCCCCATACGCTTCTTGACGATCGCGCGGAGAAAGCGGCTCGATCCCATTCCGGGCACTTGCGACAGTGCCGCGTCGAGGTCGCGCAACGCATCCTCGTCGCGGCCTAGCCGCATCCAGACGAGCGCGCGGCTGTCAAGGATCTGCGCGGTGCTGTCGCTGAGCTCCATCGCCGAGGTGCAGTCCTTGAGCGCGGTATCCATCTGGACATTGCGCGTCGCCTTGATCCAGCAGCGCGCGTTGAGCAGGGTCGGCACCCCGGGCTTGGCCGCAATCAGGGCGTCCAGTTCGGAAATCGCGGCGGCGGCATCGCCGAATTCGCCGACCACCGTCGCTTTTGCCATACGATAATCGTCGCGGGTCTTGCCGCCGAGCGCGATGCGTTCGTCGAGCATCGCCGAAGCCTTGGCGACATCGCCGCGCTCGGCGATCAGCATCGCGACCGAAAAAACCGCGCCCTGCGACGCGGGGTCGAGCTTGCGCGCCTCCTCGGCATCGGCGAGCGCGCCCGCGATATCGCCCAGTTCCTTGCGCACCGCCGAACGGGAGAGATAGGCATCGACCGACGGCAGAAGCGCGATCTGCTTCGTCAGCGCCGCGATCGCGCCCTTATAGTCGCCGATCCCCTGGTGGAAGGATGCGCTGCTGGTCAGCGCGGTGACATTTTCTTCGTCCGCTTCCGCCGCCGCCTTCGCAAAAATGGCGCTCGCGGCCTCGAGCTGCGACACCGATCCGGCGCCCTTCAGATTCCAGCGCCGCCGTGCATCGGCCGGCGCCACCATGCGCGGCGCGCGGGCGAGCAACGTCACGGCGCGGTCGCGTTCGGCGGCGATCTGCGCCGCCGGGATTTCGCGGCCGGCGGTCGCGAACCATTCGTCGACGGTCACCACGCCGCCTTCCATGCTCGCCGTTCTCTTCACATCATAGCCCGCGACCTGCGCGTCGACCGCGGGATCACCCTCGATCGTATAGCCGCGCCCGCCGTCGGGCAGGCGAATGCGCATCCGGTAGCGCGCGAGGTCGGGGGCGGCCGTTGCGACGGGGATGTCGGCCCACGACGCCCGGGCGCGATCGGGTTCGAAGCCGATCATGCTGGATGAGCGCGACATCCAGCGTTCCATGCGCTGGTCGTCGCGGCGCCATCCGGTGGTGAAGACGCCCTTGCCCTTGATCGTGATGCTGCCCGCTTCGGCATCGGTGGTCGTGGTCAGCGCGTCATATTGCGCCTCGCCGACATAATGCTGGAGAAATTTCTCGGTCAGCTCGCGCTGCTCCTTGGCACCGAGCTGCGAACTCGCCAGCGTCATCAGGCTCGCGAGCTGCCCGCGCACGACCATCGTCAGGTCGATCACCGACGGCAGGTCGACACTCGTGCTTTCGTCGGCATCGAGCGTCAGGTCGACGATCGGGCGCGCGGGCGCACGCAGCGCGATCTTGACCAGCTCGGCGCCACCGGTCCGCACCGGCAGCACATGGCCGAACGGCGGCGTATCGCGAATGTCCGCAAGCCGCGCGCCCAAGCCGGTCCCGTCGAGCCACAGCGTTTCCCCGCCCACCTTCGCGCCGACGATGACATGGTTGAACGCCAGCGCGCTCGGGATGCGGCGCTCGACCAGCTCGCCCATGTCTGCGTGGGCGAGCACGGCTTCGGCCTCGATATCCATGGCATGGAGTATGGCGAGGAGGAGCAAGGTTTTTGCCTTGCAGTCGCCGTAGCGCACGTCCCACGTCTTTGCCGGGGTCTGCGGCACATAATTGCCGCCGTCCATGCCCACCGCGAGATAGCGGACCTTGTCCTGCACCAGTTGCAGCGCCATCGCGGTCCGCTTCAGCGGATCGTCGGTCGCTGCCTTGATCGTCGCGACCTCGCCGGCAAGCGCGCTGCCCGCGGCGATCGTGCCGTCGGTGGCATAAAGCGGCGCCATGATCTTCGACACGTCGGCCCAACTCGCGAAGGTCGACGCCTCGATCAGCGGCAGGCGCTGAAAACGCCCCGGCGCGTCCTGGGGAATTTCGGTGAGCTTCGCGATCGGCATGACGATCGGCAGTTCCGAAAATTCGCCGGCGCGTTTCGGCTGTGCATCGACATTGCCGCTCAGCACTTTCCACTGGGTGGCGTCGCCGGTTCGCCAGGACAATTTATACGAGGCGGCCTTGATCGGCGCCGGTTCGGCGATCAGCGGCAGCGCAAGCTGAGCCCGACCGCCCAGCGCCGCATCTTTGACCGTCGTCGACATGCGAACGCGCAGCACATCGCCGACGCGCAAGCCTTCGACCGCAAGCGTCGCCGACAAAATGCCGGTCAATTCGCGTTGTTCAAGCGCCTGCTCGCGGCGCAGGACGGTGAATTTCTGTCCGCCCGCAAGCGCATCGATTTCTTCGCCATTCCTGATAATCGCAACCTGGTGGATGATCAGATCGCCCTTGTCGGGCGCCCAGGCAAGCGTCAGATTGCTGCTTTGCGACAGCGCTTCGGGCGTATCGAGCTTGAGCGCCGTGTCGACATAGTTCCACACTGTCGCACCATCGACGCGCTGCTGGACGTCGTAGAGGACCGGCCCGGCGACCGCGCTGCCCGTCGCGGTGTCGGGAAGCTTGGCGACGGTGACCCACCCAGGCGCGGGCTCATAAAGCGGCTGCTCGCCCGCCCAGGCGATCTGCGCAGGCACAAGGACGACGGCGACACAAGCCGCGCCACGCCAGATATTCATCACCCCGTTTCCCCCGTAACTTCCTGTTCGCCCTGCCAAATCACTGCACCGCCAAGCGGCTCGATGCAATCGCCTTTACCACCAATCAGGCGATGACCGCGTTGCGCCGGGCGTAAAGGAAATAGGCGCCGAGGCCTGCGACATTCCAGACGAGGAACCACAGCTGGGTCTGCGCCGGCAGGCTGAAGAACAAATAGATGCATCCAAGCACCGCGATGCCGCCGACCACCCAGGGCAGCGGCGTACGGAAAGTGCGCGGCGCATCGGGCGCGCGTCGGCGCATGATGAGCATGCAGATCGACACTGCCGTGAACGCCGCTAGCGTCCCGGCGTTGGCGAGTGCCGCCAGTTCGCCCAGGGGAATGAAGCCCGCGAGCACCGCGACGACGACTGCGGTAAAGATCGTGATCCGCACCGGCGTCCCGCGCGACGACAGCTTGGCAAGGCTGGCGGGCAACAAACCATCGCGCGCCATGGTGAAGAAGATACGGCTCTGGCCATAGAAGAAGGCGAGGATCACGGTCGGCAGCGCGATGATCGCCGACACGGCAAGATATTGCGCCGCGAGCGGGCTTCCGAGTTCGCGCAGGATCAGCGCCAGCGGCTCGGGACTGTTGGCGAAGCGCGTGTAGGCAATGGCGCCCACCGCGGCGACGGCGACGCCGATATAGATGACGACGCAGGCGAACATCGATCCGACGATGCCGATCTTGAGGTCGCGGTCAGGATTCTTGGCTTCCTCGGCCGCAGTGGCGATCGCGTCGAACCCATAAAAGGCGAAAAAGATGATCGCCGCGGCAGCCATCACACCGCGCTCGACCCCATCGGGACCGAGATGCTTCGCAAAGCCATAGGGGCTGAACGGCTCGAGATTGGCGGCGTTGAACGCGGGCAGCGCGACCGCGACGAACACGACCAACGCGACGATTTTCACGAGAACGAGGATCGCGTTGAGCGTCGCACTCTCGCGCGTGCCGACGAGCAGCAGCCCCGCCACGACCGCGATGATCGCGATCGCCGGCAGGTTGACGATCCCGCCGAGTTCGGGCCCCTGCATCAGCGCCATCGGAAAGCCCGCCCACGCTTCGAGCAAGGGCGCGGCATAGCCCGACCAGCCGACCGCAACCGCGCTGACCACCAGCGAATATTCGAGGATCAGGCTCCACCCGACGACCCAAGCGAGCAGTTCGCCGATCACGACATAGCTATAGGTATAGGCGCTGCCCGAGGCCGGGATCATCGTTGCCATTTCGGCATAGGCGAGCGCGGCGCACGCACAGATCAGCCCGGCGATGCCGAAGGACAGGATGACCGCCGGGCCCGCCTTGTCGGCGCCGACGCCGATCAGCGTGAGGATGCCCGTACCGACAATCGCCCCCACCCCGAGCGCGATCAGGTGCGGCCAGCTCAGCGTCCGCGCAAGCTCCTGTTCGCCCTCCTGCCGTTCCGGAACGATCGGTTTGCGGCGGAACAGGCTGTCGGTCATATGGTGGGCTCCCCTTATGTGCTTTGGGGTGCTTGTAAGGTCACTGAGTAGCAGCGCAACCCTCACCAATTACGAACAAGATTAGACCAACGCTTCGATCGCCTCGGCCAGCTTCGCGTCGCGTTCAGACAATCCGTCGGCGTCGTGCGTTGTGAGCAGGATGTCGACGCGATTATAGACATTCGACCATTCGGGATGATGGTCCATCTTTTCGGCGAGGATCGCGACGCTCGTCATGAAGCCGAAGGCCTGCGCGAAGTCGGCGAACTTGAGCTGACGGGTGATCGCGTCGCGTTTCGGTTCGTGCGTCCATTCGGGAAAACGGGCGAGCAGCGCGGCGCGGGCGTCTTCGTCTAGTTTCTGGACCATGATTTATCTCCCGCTAGCCAATGTCGTGCGCCCGCCATAAGGAAGGGTGCCATGACCGACAAGTCTGCCCTCGCCCGATTGCCTGCCGGCTGGACCGGAGGCGCCCCCGACGCCGATGCACTCTTTGCGATGGCCGAGGCGGCACTGGAAACCATGCCCGCAGTCTTTGCGCCGCATATCGAGGGTGTCGTCATTTCGATCGAGGAATTCGCCGACGACGAGATGCTGGCGTCGCTCGATATCGAGCATCCCTACGAACTCACGGGCCTCTACGAAGGCCGCCCGCTGACCGAGCGCAGCATCGACCAGAGCGGCGGCATGCCCGACCGCGTCACCCTCTATCGCATCCCGATCCTCGTCGAATGGATCGAGACCGGCGAGCGGCTCGATACGCTCGTGCGGCATGTGCTGATCCATGAGATCGGGCATCATTTCGGCTTTTCGGACGATGATATGCACGCGCTTGAGGATATGGCGTGACGGCGTTGCTGCTGCTCGACCGGGTGGCGTGCATCCGCGGCGACCGGCTGCTCTTCGAGAATTTGTCGCTGGAGCTGAAGCGCGGTGAGGCGCTGTGGCTGCGCGGCCCCAATGGCGCGGGCAAGTCGAGCCTGATCCGGCTGGCGGCGGGGCTGCTACGCCCTGCGGCCGGCACGATCGAACGCCGTGAGCGCGTCGCGCTGATCGACGAGGCTGCGGCGCTCGACGCCGAGCAGCCGCTGCGCCGCGCGCTCGATTTCTGGGCGCGGGTCGATACTGTCGATGGGCATAGCGTCGACCGCGCGATGGACGAGATGGCGCTCGCGCCGCTCGCCGAGGTCCCGGTGGCGATGCTGTCGACCGGCCAGCGCAAGCGCGCCGCGATGGTGCGGGTGATCGCGAGCGGCGCGCCGACCTGGCTGCTCGACGAGCCCGCGAACGGCATGGACGATGCGGCGCTGGCGCGGCTGGTGACGGCGATTACGAAGCATCGGTCGAATGGCGGGGCGGTGTTGCTCGCGTCGCACTTCGCGCTCGGCATCCCCGATCTCGCCGAGCTCGACATGGGGGCGCTGGCATGACCGCGCTGATCGCCCTCTTCTGGCGCGACCTGCGCCGGGCATGGGGCAGCGGCGCGCTGTGGCTGCCGGTGCTCTTCTTCCTGCTCGTCGCGACCGCCTTTCCCTTTGCGGTCGGGCCCGATGCGCCCTTGCTGCGCCGCGCAGGCGGTGGGATGGTCTGGGTCGCGGCGCTGCTCGCTGCCTTGCTGCCGATCGACCGGCTGGTGAAACCCGACAGGGACGCGGGGGTGCTCGACCAGCTCGCGGTGCGGGGTTTCGCCGACGAGGTCATCGCGGCGGTCAAGATCGCCGCCCATGCCATCGGCTTCGGGCTGCCGCTGATGATCGCCCTCTTCCCCGCTTCCGCGCTGCTGGCGCAGGATGCGGGGCGCGTCGAACTGCTCGCGACAGGCATCGCCATCGCTATCCCGGCGCTTGCCTCGCTGGCGGTTCTGAGTGCTTCGCTGACCGCCAACCACAAGGGCGGCAGTGCGATCGGCGGGCTGCTGATCCTGCCGCTCGCGGTGCCGATGCTGATCTTCGGCGCGGGGATGCTCGACCCGTCAGGACGCGGCGCGATCAAGCTGCTGGCGGCGACGAGCTTACTGCTGACGGTGATTGGACCATTTGCGGCGGGCGCCGCGCTGCGTGGACTGCGCGAATGACGCGCCAGTCGCTCGCGCATGTCGCGCTCGTCGTGCGCGATTATGACGAGGCGATCGACTTTTATGTCGGCGTCCTCGGATTCACGCTGGTCGCCGACGAATATCAGCCGGCGCAGGACAAGCGATGGGTCGTCGTAGCGCCGCCTGGCAATCCGCCGGGCGGGGCAACGATTTTGCTGGCGCGCGCCGCGAACGAGGAACAGGCGGCGTTCATCGGCAACCAGTCGGGCGGGCGCGTCTTCCTGTTCCTGCAGACCGACGACTTCGCCCGCGACTATCAGCGTCTGCAGGGCAAGGGCGTGCGGATCGAGCGTGAGCCGCTGGAGGCCGACTATGGCACCGTTGCGGTGTTCCTCGACCTTTATGGCAACAAGTGGGATTTGATCGAGTTCGCCCCGGCGGCTCGCGCATAAGAAAAGGGCCGGAGTTTCCCCCGGCCCTTCCCTAATTCGTTAGCGCTTCGATCAGGCGCCGGTCACGTCGGCCGTATCGACCTTCACGCCCGGGCCCATCGACGACGACAGGGCGATCTTGCGGACATATTTGCCCTTCGCGCCGGCCGGCTTGGCCTTGACGATCGCGTCGACGAAGGCGTCGAAGTTCTGGCGGAGCTTTTCCTCGCCGAACGACAGCTTGCCGAGGCCGGCGTGGATGATGCCGACCTTTTCGACGCGGAATTCGATCTGACCGCCCTTGGCGGCCTTCACGGCTTCGGCGACGTTCGGGGTCACGGTGCCCAGCTTCGGGTTCGGCATCAGGCCCTTCGGACCCAGCGTCTTACCGAGGCGGCCGACGATGCCCATCATGTCCGGCGTCGCGATGACGCGGCCATAGTCGAGGTTACCCGCGAGCATGTCTTCCATCAGGTCTTCGGCACCGACCTTGTCGGCGCCGGCGGCCAGCGCCTTGTCGGCATTGTCGCCGCGCGCAAACACGGCAACCTTGACGTCCTTGCCGGTACCGGCGGGCAGCGTCACGACGCCGCGGACCATCTGGTCTGCGTGACGCGGGTCGACGCCGAGGTTGATCGCAACTTCGAGCGTTTCGTCAAACTTGGCCGAGGCCAGCTCGCGAACGGTCTTCAGCGCTTCGTCGACAGTGTGCAGCTTCAGGCTGTCAACCTTGCCCTCGAGGGCCTTCTGCTTCTTGGTCAGCTTTGCCATCGGTTCAGCCCTCCGTCACTTCGAGGCCCATCGAGCGCGCGCTGCCCTCGATGATCTTCGTTGCCTGTTCGAGATCGTTCGCGTTGAGATCCTTCATCTTGATCTCGGCGATTTCGGCGAGCTTCGAGCGTGCGATCTTGCCACCGCTGATCTTGCCCGGCTCCTTCGAACCCGACTTCAGGTTCGCGGCCTTCTTGATCAGATAGGTTGCCGGCGGCGTCTTCGTGACGAACGAAAAGCTCTTGTCGGCGAACACGGTGATGATGGTCGGGGTCGGCGTGCCCTTTTCCAGACCGTCGGTCGCAGCGTTGAACGCCTTGCAGAATTCCATGATGTTGACGCCGCGCTGACCCAGTGCCGGCCCAAGCGGCGGCGACGGGTTGGCGGTGCCGGCGGGCACCTGCAGCTTGATGTAGCCGCTAATCTTCTTAGCCATGATGGCCTCCTGTCTTTCTGTCGCCCCGGACGGATCCAGGGCTCAAAATTAGCGGTCGAACAGAAGGGCATCACCCCTTCCTCCCGCGCGGAATCACGCCCTTGTCTGACGCGAAGCGGCGCGCATAAGCGCAAACGCCGCGGAAAACAAGCCTTATGCGTCGGGCGCGGGCGGTGTGATGCGCAGCAACCCTTCCTGCATCGCCGAAGCGATGAGCGTCCCGTCGCGGCGATAGATCAGCCCGCGGTTGATCCCGCGGCTACCGCCGGTCCAGTCGCTGTCCATCACATAGACGAACCAGTCGTCGACGCGAATGTCGTCGTGGAACCACATCGCATGGTCGAGGCTGGTCGAGAAAAGCCCCGGCGTCGACCAGGTGAAGCCGTGCGGCAGCAGCGACGAGGACAAGAGCCCCATGTCCGAAACATAGGCGAGGAAGGCGCGGTGCAGCAGCGGATCGTCGCCGATCGGCGCCGCGAGCCGATACCATTGATAATGTTTCGTGCCCCGCTCGGTCGACGACGGACGGACATTGCGCGTCTCGAACGGCCGCAGCCGAGCCATCCGCTCGAGCTGCGCGTCGCTGACATTCGGATCCGCCGCCAGATTTTCGACGAGTTCGGCGCATTCCTCGGGCGGCAGGACGTCGGGCATCGGCGCCTGATGCGCCGCGCCGGGCTCGGGCGCGTGGAACGAGGCGGTCAGGTTGAAGATCACCTTGCCGTCCTGACGCACGACGACGCGGCGGTTCGCAAAGCTGCGTCCGTCAAAGTCGCGGTGAACGCGGAAATGGAGCGGCTTCGCCTCGTCGCCTCCGCGCAGGAAATAGGCGTGAAGCGAATGCGCCGTCTTGCCGGGATCGACGGTGCGCGCGGCCGCCATCAGCGCCTGCGCGATGACCTGTCCGCCAAAGATACGCTGGCGCGTCGGCTTGTCGAACGCCGGAAAGGTGAACTCGTCGGGTTCGTCGGCCGGGGCAAGATCGAACAGCCGGGTCACGCCGCGAACGACTTTTTCGGGCGAGAAGCTCGCCTGAATTTCGCGCACGCGATCGAGACGAGCCTGCATCTCTTCGGGAGTGAGGCTCATAGGTTCGATCCGTTGGCTGGGCCGCGCCCGCCAAGGCGCGGCGCGATGTTATTTGAAGCGTTCGACCTGTTCGAAGTCGAGCTCGACCGGGGTGGCGCGACCGAAGATCGACACCGACACCTTGACGCGCGCCTTTTCGAAATCGAGTTCCTCGACCAGCCCGTTGAAGCTGGCGAAGGGACC
>JAESGS010000907.1_pt1 | contig 12351 bp, 6 predicted proteins | sample 9269761 | NCBI WGS metagenome assembly JAESGS01 (sample SAMN15741799, study PRJNA653493) | algae metagenome | isolation source: Cyanosarcina radialis HA8281-LM2 and co-occurring heterotrophs from damp... | place: USA: Makauwahi cave, Hawaii | collected 2011-01-06 | reverse complement strand
TGGACCGAGGCATAGGTCGGGAACCCCTTCCACAGCACCAACATATCGAGCGTGTCGAGCCCCGGCGCCTGTTCGAGTGCGATGTTCGCGGCGATCTCGCCTGTCGTATACATCTGCGCGATACAGGGTGAGAGCAGCAGGCCTTTCTTGGCAAAGGCGTCGCCCCATTTTTCCTGCGCGAGCAGCATCCAGTCCTGCTCGCCGGTGGTATCGAGATAATGGACGTCGGCGGCAAGGCACGCCTCGACCGTTTCGGGCCCATATTTGATGAACGGGCCGACCATGTTGCACACGACCTTCGCGCCCTTGAACAGCTTGGTCAGCGCTTTCACGTGATGCTCGACCTCGACGACCTCATAGTCGGCGGTCTCGATGCCCGGCACCTTGTCCATCACCTCCTGCACGCGCTTCGCATCGCGCCCCGCCGCGATGAAGGGGATGCCGAGTTCGCGCAGATATTCGCAGACGAGGCGGCCGGTGTAGCCCGAGGCGCCATAGACAATGACGGGTTTCTTGCTCATGGAATGTGTCCCTGTTCTTTGAAGGATGGGGGTCAGACCGCGGTGTAACCGCCGTCGACGATCAGCTCGCTTCCGCACATGTAGGCAGCATCGTCGCTGGCGAGGAAAAGCAGCGGCCGCGCGATTTCGCGCGTCGTCGCCATGCGGCCGAGCGGGATAGCGCCAACGGTCGCGGCGGCAAAATCGCCGGCCGCATCACCCAGGCTGCCCACGGCATCGGCGACCAGCTTGGTCTCGCAATAGCCGGGGTGGAGCGAGTTGATCCGTACCGGCCAGCCCTTGCGCGCGCAGTCGACCGCGACCGCCTTGGTCAGCATCGCGACCCCGGCCTTGCTGGCGTTGTACGCGGGGAAGAGCGGCTCGGCGACGTTCGCGGCGATCGAGGCGACGTTGACGATCACGCCGCCCTTTTCCTTCATCGCCCCGATGCCGGCGCGAACGCCGAGGAAGACACTCTCCAGATTGACCGCCATCAACCGCTGCCATTCGGCCAGATCGGTATCGACGACCGATTTCAGGAAGCCCATGCCGGCGTTGTTGACGAGGATATCGAGCTTGCCGTCGCGCGCGACGATATCGGCAACCAGCGCCGCCCAGCCCGCTTCGTCGGAGACGTCCTGTCGGCGCGCTTCGGCCTTGTACCCTTCGCCGCGGATCGCGGCGGCGGCGGCTTCGGCCTCGTCGCTGTCGATATCGGTGATCGTCACCGACGCCCCCTCGCGGGCAAACTCCTGCGCGGCGGCGAGCCCGATCCCGCGCGCGGCGCCGGTGATCAACACGCTCTTGCCGGTAAAACGCATCATGACATGCTCCTCAAACAAGGGTCAGCACAAAAGTCCGGGGACGGCGGGCCTAGGGAGGGGGCGCCCGCCGGTCCCCGTGGCGTCGGCGATCAGAATTTGAAGGTCGCTTCGACGCCGTAGGTGCGTGGTGTCCCACGGTTCAGATAATCGAGCCCGAAAACGTCGATGTTGAGGCCGTAGGTGTAATAATATTTGTTGGTCAGATTCTTGACCCACGCGCTGACCGACAGATTATCGTTTGCCTGATAGGTCAGGCGGCTGTTGAGCAGCCAATATCCCGGATTGCCACAGGTAAAGGCGACGCCCGCGGGACGAACCGCGCCGGGCGCGCCGGGCTTGTCGCAGGGGTCGAGCCCGTAATCGCCAAAGGCGTCGAAATAATATTTGCCCATATAGCTGGCGTCGCCGCGCAGCGTCAGCTTGCTCTCGCCCTTCTCGAAAATGTCCCAATCGAACCCGGCGTTGAACGTGATTTTAGGCGCATTGGGGAACGGATTGCCATTCACATTGCGCGTGAACTGGGTCGCGGGGTCGTTCGGGTCGACCACATTGCCCTTATATTTGCTGTTGAGGTAACCGAAGGCCGCATTGAGCTGCAGCCCGTCGACCGGCGCGACGGTCAGTTCGGCCTCGCCGCCCCACACGCGACCGTTTGCGCTGCGCGTGAAGGTGGTGGCGCCGACGACCTGCGTCGTCTGCTGGTTCGAATAGTCATAATAGAAGCCCGCGAGATTGAGCTGTACGCGGCGGTCAAGGAACTGGGTCTTCAGGCCGCCTTCATAGGCGTTCACCTTCTCGGGTTTGATGTAATAGACCTGATTCGTGCCCTGATAAGCGAGGCCGTTATAGCTGCCGCTGCGATAACCGCGGCTATATTGCAGATAGCCCATGATATCGTCGGTGAACTGATAGCTGATATTGGCCCGGCCGGTCAGGCGGTTCGCCTTTTCCTGCAGGTTCATCTTCGGCAAGTTGGGATTATAGGGGAAGGCATAGGGGATCAGGTTGACGACCGGCGTCACGCCGTCGAGGGCCGTGATGATCGTGCTGCCATTGCGGAACTTCACCTTGTCCATCGTGTAGCGGAGGCCGACGGCCAAGGTCAGCTTGTCGGTCGCCTTCCATGTGAGGTCGCCATAGATCGCCTTTGACGGGCGCTGGATGTCGAACCTTTGTTCGCCCATGATTGGTCCGAAGGGGCCCGCACCGGCGGCGAGGCATCCCTGATAATAGGCGCCGCCCGCCGGGAAATTCCCTCTGTTGTTGATCGCGGCATCGGTCTGGTAAGCGACCAGCGTCCGCGCATCGAAAAAGCCGTTCGGGTTGACGACGACGGGATCGCAGAAGCCGGCCGAGCCCGGGGTCAGCGTCGGATCGAGCGCGAAGGCCGGCAGCACGCGGATCGAGTCGGGAGTCCCGATCGGGGCGTTATTGTAACCGCCGGGAACGCCCAGTCCCAAGAGGAGTGGCCGCAATTCGCCGAAGAAATCGGGTTCGTTGCGCGTCTTGATGGTGTCCTTGCCGTAATAGAGGCCGCCGACGAAATCGATGCTGTCGTCCGAATAGTTCAGGCGCAGGTCCTGGTTGAAATTCTTGCTGCGGCTGTTGAACCGGATCGAGCAGACATTGAGCGGCGAGCCGTCACAATCGTTCGGCGAGATGCTGTATTTGCCCGTGTCATAGCCGGTGATCGAGGTCAGCGTGAAATAGTCATTGAGCTCCAGCGCGATGTTGAGCGCGACGCCCTTCGACGAGGAAAGCGACTTGCCGCCTTGGTCCGCTGACACCTCATTCTTGCCCAGCGCGCGGCCGCCATTCTGCGCGGGATTGAAGCGCGAATAGCCGACGATATCCTCGCCGTTCGCGAATTGGCCGATCGAATAGGCATTGGCCGTCCACGGATCGTCCTTCGCCGCATAGACCTTCAGGTTGATGTCGAGCGTGTCGGACGGCTTCCAGCGCAGCGAAATGCGGCCGGCCATCGAGTCGGTCGTGGCGGCGTCGCGGCCCTGCGCGGGATTATACTGCCAGCCGTCACCCTTTGCGACCGTCCCCGCGACGCGGATACCGAGGACGTCGGGGATCAGCGTCTTTTCGAAGCCGCCCTCGACCGTCTTGGTGTCGTAATTGGCGTAACCGATGGTGAAATAGCCTTCGTCAGCGCCCAGTCCCGGCTTGCGGGTGAAGAAGCTGATCGCGCCGCCCGTCGTGTTGCGGCCATAGAGCGTGCCCTGCGGGCCGCGCAGCACCTCGACGCGGTCGATATCGTAAAGCTGCCCGCCATGGCTGGCGCGAAAGCTCTGATAGACTTCGTCGACATAGACGCCGACCGGCGATGCGGTGGACGCCGAAAACTCGTTCGCGACCGAGATCCCGCGCAGTGAGAAGTTCGGTTGCGTTTTGCCATAGGGGGTCGAGATCTGAAGGCTCGGCACTGCGCCCATCAGGTCGGAGGTTTCATTGATACCGCGGGCCTGAAGCGCGTCGCCGCCGATGGCGGAGACCGCCGCCGGCACATCCTGCAGCCGCTGTTCGCGCTTTTGCGCGGTGACGACGATTTCCGCGATGCCGCCACTCTCTTCGGCGACCACAGGGGCGGCTGACTCCGCCTCTTGCGCCTGCGCGGCGCCATGCCAGCCGAACAACATGGTGGTGGACAAACAGCTTGCCAGGATAGCCTTCTTCGTCACGCCTTTTCTCCCACGGTTCGGACCCATTCTGTGTGGGCCCTTCGACATATGGGAGGCTATGGCGCGCACCCCTGCAATGACAGACCGGGCGGCGGGGGGAGCGATGGGGGGGACGCTTGCAGTCGTGCCCGCATGGCTATAGCCATGGTGGGCAGATGGAGGGCGAAGATATGACCATCCAGCCGGGATCGAGGACCGACACAAAAGCACCGCACCGCGTGGCGGAACCGCGACCGGTCACGCGCGGCAAGTTCGCCCCGCCCCGCTTTCCCGACGATCTCGTTGGTATCGAACGGTGGCAATCCTGGCTCGATGCGATTGCGCGACATGAAATCTGCTTCGTTCGGGCGCCTGCGGGCTATGGCAAGACGGCCTTTGCCGCGGCGCTCTTTGCACAAGCCCGTTCGATTGGCTGGTACGCCGGCTGGGTATCCTTCGATCCCGACGACAATGACTCCGGAGCTATCGGGCACTTATTCGAAGCGGTGCGCCTCGCGCGGGGCGCGCCCGCCGAGGATAGCGTCAGCGCACTATGTGCCGCCCCCGCCTCCGCGGCCACCCTCGCCAGTGCGCTCGCCGAACGGATCGAGGCCTGCGACCAGCCGGTGCTTCTTGTCCTCGACAATATCGACCGCGTGGCCGAACCGCGCATGGTCGACGTTCTCGACCGCCTGTTACGCCATCCACCGCCCCAGTTGCGCCTTGTCCTCGTCGGGCGCAATGCTTCGGCGATCCGGCTCGACGACATCGAAGGCCGCGGCATGCTGCTGCGGTTCGGCCGGGCCGAGATCGGGCTGACGAATGAAGACATATGTGCCTTTTTGCGCACTGCGGGTTCGGGGCTTGATGCCCGTGGCTGCGAAAAACTCCATGGATTGCTGCTCGGCTGGCCCATTGGGCTGCGGATGGCCGTACAGAAACTGGATCGGCTCGAAAAAGGCGACTGGAGCGCGCTCACGGCGCAAATCGATGCCTATCTGTTGCCGCTATGGAATGAACGGCACGACGGAATATGGCGATTTCTCGGCCGCGCCAGTGTCGCTCCGCTATTGAACGACGAGCTGGTGCGTCTACTGGGCGAAGGAGACCGGGGCATATCGATCCTCGAAGATCTTCACGCACAAGGGATGTTTGTCGAGCGATCCGACGACGGCAATGGCTGGTATTATGTCCACCCCGCCGTTCGGGCGGTATTCCGGACATTTCTCGACCAGCACGAGCCCGAACGCGCAGTCGAACTCCATCGCGTCGCGGGGCGCTACTACGAAGCGCGCGGCCTTGTCGCACATGCGATCGACCAGTTTCTGTCCGCTGGCGCTGACGCCGATGCGGCGCGACTGGTCGGCCTCACCGCGCTGTCAGCCCTCGCGCGCGGCGATGTCGAGCAACTTGCCGCTTGGCTCGATGCGCTTCCGCGCGAGCAGGTTTCGGAAAACGCCGCCCTCATCCGTGCTCGCGCCTGGATAGCAGTGCTGACTGCGGAGCCCGATGCCCCAGCGGCAATTGCCGAACTCCGGGCCGCGGACGAAGCAGGCGAAGCACAAGTGATCGGTGTGCTTCACACCGCCCTTGTCCAAGACCTACCCGAGACTGTGGTCGAGGAAGGAGACCAGTTTCTGGCGGCGCCAGAGCGATTGTCGGGCTTTGCCGTCGACATGATGCGCGCCTTTCTTGCATGCGGAGCGCAAAACCGCGGTCTTTTCGGCTTGGTGCACGATGTCGTCAGGCCGCTCCGGCCCTGCGCTGCCGCGACCGCAAAGGCTTTGCCAACGGCGCTCGCGACCCGTGCCAGAGCGGCCGCCGCCCGTGCCCAGGGACAGATGGCGGAGGCCGAACGGGTGCTGCGTGACGGCCGCCGGCTTCCGGGCCAGCCCGGTTTGGCGGGCGCCTTGATCGATGCCGCGCTGGCGCGCAGTCGTTACGAACGGGATGACCTGTCCGGGGCCGCGAACCTCGCCGCCAGCGCCCTTCCCTGGCTGGAACCAAGCTGTTTTCAGGACGCGCTTATCGAAGCGTTTCAAATCTGCATTCGGGCCGCAGCGGCGACAGCCAAGGTGGATGACGCCGCGACCTTGATCGACCGCGCCGAACAGATCGCTTTCGAACGTAATTGGATGCCGTTGAAGGCCATGTGCGTTGTCGAGCGGACGCGGCTCAGATTGCCGCCGACGATCGATGCGGAAGCCGTATTGGCGGCCGCCGATGAGGACGCCGCCGTGCTCGACCCGCTATCGGCGCAGGGACGCGCCTTTGCCTTACTCTGCGAAATGCGTGCCTATGAAGCGATCGCCCATGGCGACCGTCCCCGGCTCACGACGGTGGCGGAGCGGCTTCTGCGCCTTGCGTCGAATGCCGATGATGCCGAGCTTCGAGCTACCGCGACGCTGCTCAACATCCTCCCGCAGCTCAGCGGACGCTGTGACAAGATGGTCGAACTCGAGACGGTGCGTTTTCTCAATCACGCAGCCAGCGCCGGCTTCCATCGCACGATCGTCGACATACTCGATGTCACAGGCGTACGCGCGGTCCAGAATTTTTGCAGCGAGGCCTATTCGTCGGGCTCCTTCCTCGCGCTGCTCAAGCTGGCAGAACCGTCGCGGCGCAATCCCGCGCTCGAGGGCAGCACCTCCGCCGCGCCGGGCGAAGCCTTTTCCTTCCTGACCGAACGCGAGATCGAGATATTGAGCGCGCTGAACGCCGGGGAATCGAACAAGGAAATCGCCCGGACGCTCCAGCTCGCGCCCGAAACGGTCAAATGGCATCTCAAGAATGTCATGCGAAAGTTGCGTGCGAACAGCCGCGAAGAGGCGGTGCAAAACGCCTCGACGCTGGGCCTGACATTGATCGAGATTGCCCCGCGCAATTAGGGTCCATTATTTTTCCAAGGCTGCGCGGTTCCCGCTCCGTCTTGTGATTGTCGCCGGGATGACATCCCGGCCCCCGATCACAAGAGGAACCCGATGCGCAAGACTTTGCTGGCCTCCACCTGCCTGGCCACCCTTCTTTCGACCCCCGCTTTTGCCGAGACGACGATCAGCACCGCGACCACCGCGCCGGTGCGGACATCGACGATCAAATCGGGCGCTGCCGACGATATCAAGATCGTCGCAGCCGGCTCGATCAAGCCGACCGTCACCGGCCCCGCGGTCACCATCGACAGCAACAACAAGGTCGTCAACGAAGGCACGATCGAGTTCAGCAACGTCGACGGGGCCACGGGCATCCTCGCAAACGCCGGGACGACGGGCGGCATCACCAACAGCGCCACGGGCAAGATCACCATCGGCGAAACCTATGCGCCGACCGACATCGACAATGACGGCGATATCGATGGCGCCTTCGCGATCGGCAGCAACCGTGTCGGCATTGCCACCGCTGGCGCTTTCGCCGGCAACATCATCAACTCGGGCGCGATCGCGATCGAAGGTAACAATTCCGCGGGCATCCGCCTCGGCGGCCCGCTGACCGGCAATTTCACCAATGACGGCACGATCAGCGTTATTGGCGACAAGGCCCTCGGCGTCGGCCTGCAGAATGTAACGGGAAATGTCCGCCTGGCTGGTAGCATTTCGGCGCAGGGCGCTGATGCGATCGGCGCACGGCTCGCCGGCGACATCACTGGCGCGCTCGTCGTACAGGGCAATCTTACGGCAACCGGCTATCGCTTCACCACCCCCCCCGCCGACCCGTCGAAGCTCGACGCCGACGATCTGCTGATCGGCGGCAGCGCTCTGTCGGTCGAAGGCAATGTTACCGGCGGTATTGTCCTTGCCGCCGCGCCCAAGGATGCGAAGCCCGACGACAAGGATGAGGACAAGGACGGGATCGACGACGACAAGGAAGGAAACGCGGTTGTACGTTCCTTCGGTTCGGCGGCCGCGATCAAGATCGGCTCGGCGGATCGTGCCGTCACAATCGGCGCGGTGCCCGGCACCGGCACGGGCCTGGGCTTCATCATCGACGGCGCAGTACTCGGCAACGGCCTCTATGCCGGCAAGGATGGCAATGGCATTCAGGTCGGCGGTCTCGGTGGTGCAGTCTCCATTGCCGGCGGCATCGGTATCGGTGCGACCGGCAGCGTGACTGCGCTGTCGAGCGACGCCGCAGCCACCGCGATCCGTATCGGCAGCGGCGCCACGACCCCCGAAATCCGCAATGCGGGCAAGATCGAAGCGACGACCGGGGGCAAGGCCGCAAGCGCCGTCGCTACCGCGGTCCTTATCGAAGCCGGCGGCGACGTGCCGCTGATCCGCAACAGCGGCTCGATCACCGCCAAAACCGGCGGCGACGGTGGCACCGCGCGCGCGATCGTCGATCTGTCGGGCAAGGTCAGCATTGTTGAAAACAGCGGCACGATCAGCGCGACGGGTGCGCTTGCCACGTCGGACCGCAACATCGCGATCGACCTGTCCGCGAACAACACCGGTGCGACGGTCAAGCAGACCGCAGTCGCCGCGGGCATCGCCGCCCCCAGCATCGTCGGCGACGTCCGTTTCGGCGGTGGCAATGATGTATTCGACATCGCCGACGGCTCGGTGAAGGGCAACAGCTTCTTCGGGGCCGGCGACAACAAGCTCGCGCTGTCCGGCGACGCAACTTACGCAGGCAATGCCCGCTTCGGCACCGGCAACGATACGATGACGCTTGCCGGAACCTCGAAGTTTACCGGCCTCGCCGACTTCGGCGGCGGAACCGATACCCTTACGATCGGCGGAACTTCGATCTTCTCGGGCACGCTCGCCAATTCACAGGGCCTTGCGGTTTCGGTCACCGGCGGCACCTTCGACGTCGGCGGCGCCGCTACCATCTCGTCGCTCGCCGTCACTGACAAGGGTACGCTGGGCGTCATGCTCGATACCGGCACCACGGGCACCAACCTTCAGGTCAGCGGCAACGCCAGCTTCGGGGCTGAATCGAAACTCGCACTCAAGCTGTCGAGTATCGAAAAGGCCGAGGGCAAGCATATCGTGCTGACCGCCGGCACGCTGACCGGCGCGGACAAGCTCACTGCTTCGCAAGCATTGCTGCCCTTCCTCTACAAGGGCACACTGACCTCGAACGCGACCCAGCTGATCGTCGACGTGTCGCGCAAGTCGACAACCGAACTCGGGCTCAACCGTTCCGAAGCGGGCGCGTTCGACGCGGTGCTCGACGCGGTGGTCGCCGACCAGAAGATCGAGGACGTCTTCCTCGGCATCACCGACGGCGACCAGTTCCGCAATCAGCTTGGCCAGATGCTTCCCGAGCATGAAGGCGGCGTCTTCGAAACCGTCACCTCGGGCTCGCGCGCCCTGTCGCGCTACCTCCAGGATCCCAACGCGCCGTTCCAGGACGAGGGCAAGTGGGGCTATTGGGTCAACCAAGCCGTCTGGGGCACGTCGAAGAGCGTCGGCGACACCGCGAGCTACGACGTCAGCGGCTGGGGCATTTCGGGCGGCGCCGAAATCAAGACCGACCTCGGCAACTTCGGTGGCTCGATCGCCTATCTCAGCGGCAAGGACGGCAATGGCAGCAACGCCAATGAAGTCAGCACCAGCCAGTTCGAAGGTGCGCTGCACTGGCGCCTGCGCTCTAACGGTTTCATGGCGAACGCCCGCGTGTCGGGCGCCCCGATCAGCCTGAAGGGCACGCGCATCTTCCGCGCCGAAGCCGGTGCCGATGACATCGAAAAGACGATGAAGGGCAAATGGGACGGCACCTTGTGGTCGGCCTCGGGCTCGGTCGCCTATGACACGCGCGTCGGAGGCTTGAGCTTCCGCCCGATGGTTGCGGTCGATTACTTCAAGCTGAAGGAAGACGGCTATCAGGAAACCGGCGGCGGCGACGCGCTCGACCTCACCGTGCTGAGCCGTGACAGCGACGAACTCGCGGTGTCGGGTACCGTGGCCGTCGGCCTCGATTTCGGCGGTGCCGACGAATATGACGGCTGGACGCGCTTCGAACTCGAAGGCGGCCGCCGCCAGATCGTCGGCGGCACGCTGGGCGCGACGACGGCGTCGTTCAAGAACGGCACGCCCTTCACCCTTACTCCTGATGATCGCACGAGCGGCTGGGTCGGCCGCTTCCGTGGCATCGCCGGAAATTCGGCCTTTCAGGTCGCTGGCGAAGTGTCCGCGGAAGAACAGCAAAGCCATATCGGCTGGGCTTTCCGTGCGAGTCTGCGGGTCGGCCTCTAGCCCCCCGGCCGGCCCCGCCCGCAAGGGGGAAGCGTAACCCCTACCCACGCTTCCCCCTTGCCTAGGCAGAAATGAAACGACAAAACAGATGCTTGCACAGTCCGCCCTCTCTTTCAAAGCACCGCGGTTGCGTGGCGGACGATGGGCGCTATATGACGGCCTCATCAGGGGGACGTATGGCGCGCATCGGGGTGGCGCTCACCGGCAGAAGATGGCGTTCCAAAGCAAGCAATCCATGACAGAGTCGCGCGACCGAACCGACGCCGTACAGGGCATCGAAGGCGTATTGCTCGCCAACCGGGATCGCATCGTGCGCTTTCTGGAGGTGCGCGGCGCGGGCGACGGCGCCGAAGACCTGTTCCAAGACCTGTGGATGCGGATGACCGACCGAAAGACCGGCCCCATCTCCGACCCCCTGCCCTATATCATGCGCGCCGCGAACAATCTGATGCTCGACCGCTATCGGTCCGCGCGTCAGAGCGATCTGCGCGACAAGGCGTGGGGCGAAGCATCGGCCACGCAAATCCCGTCGACCGAAACCTCGCTGATCTCGCGCGAACAACTCGCGCTTGTCGAAACCGCGATCACCGCGACCGGCGAGCGACCGGCGCGCATCTTTCGCCGGTTCCGCGTCGACGGCGTCCATCAACGCGATATTGCCAGTGAAATGGGGGTCAGCCTGAGCACCGTCGAAGCCGACCTGCGCAAAGTTTATGCGGCGCTCGCCGCCATACGGAGGCAGTTCGATGCAAGCTGACGCGGCGAACATCGAGGCCCGCGCGATCGACTGGCTGATCCGCCAGCGCGATCCCTTGTTCGACGACTGGGACGGCTTTGCCGACTGGCTTGCCGAGGATCCGGAGCATAACGCGATCTACGACGCCCTGGCCAGCCTCGACCGCGACCTCGATGCCCTGCCCGCCGCGCCGAAACCGTCGGTCGTGATCGTGCCCGACGCACCGCGCCGTCCGTCACGGCGCACATGGTTCGGCGGCGCGATCGCCGCCGCGCTGGTCGGCGCGATCAGCTTGTCGAGCCTCGGCCTGCTCGGCAACGATAGCCGGATCGAAACCCTCGCGGGCGAACATCGCACCATCGCGCTCGCCGACGGGTCGAAGATCGAGATCAACGGCGCTTCGGTGATCGAGATCGACAAGGATCGCCCACGCTTTGCCCGGCTGGAATCGGGCGAAGCGATGTTCCATGTCGTGCATCGCGACAACGATCCGTTCGTGGTCGAGACGGGCGACGCGAGGATCGTCGACCTCGGCACCGCGTTCAATGTCGTGCGGCGCGACCGCCAGACGTCTGTCGCCGTGTCCGAAGGGATCGTCCTCTACAACCCCGACCGCGACAAGGTCCGGCTCGTCGCGGGCAAGGGAATCGAAGCGCGCGACGGCGACCGCCAGCCGCCCGTCGTTCAGGATGTCGATGTCGCCAGCATCGGCGGCTGGCGCAGCGGCCTGCTCGTCTACAACGGGACCCCGCTCGCCATCGTTGCCGAGGATCTGAAGCGCACTGCCGGAATGCAAGTGCGCATCGCGCCCGAGGCGAGCGACCTGTCGTTCCGCGGTGCACTCATCATCGACAAGAACCGGAACCGAACGATCGCCGATCTCGCGGCACTGTCGGGAACCACGGCCCAGCGCCAGGGCGATGGCTGGATATTGACCCGCTGAGCATGCACCCGCGCCTTTCCCTTGCCGCAGCAGCGATAGCGCTGTGCCTGCCCGCGCAGGTTCAGGCGGCGGAGGAACGCGCATTCGATGTGCCCAAGGGAAGCCTGTCGACCGTGCTCCCGGTGATCAGCCGGCAGGCCGGCGTCAGCATCAGCGTGGGCGATGCGAAACTCTGGCAGGCGCGCGTCAAGCCTGTGCGCGGACGGATGAGCGTCGAAAAGGCGATCCAGCGCCTGCTCGACGGATCCGATGCGCGCGCGGTGCGGGTCAGCGCGACGAGCTGGCGTATCGAACGCCGCCCGGCCCAACCTTCCCGCGTCGCGCGCTCCGCACCGGCGCCACGGCAGGCGCCGCAGCCGCGCGCGCGCGAACCATCGAATGATGCGGTTGCCGCGGCGCAGGACGAAATCATCGTCACCGCAACGAAGACCGATCTGCCCCTTACCCACTTCGCCGGCGTCGTCACCCAATTGGATGGCGGC
>JAESGS010000905.1_pt1 | contig 12361 bp, 12 predicted proteins | sample 9269761 | NCBI WGS metagenome assembly JAESGS01 (sample SAMN15741799, study PRJNA653493) | algae metagenome | isolation source: Cyanosarcina radialis HA8281-LM2 and co-occurring heterotrophs from damp... | place: USA: Makauwahi cave, Hawaii | collected 2011-01-06 | reverse complement strand
AAGACGAGCTCGGAACCGTCACCGTCACGCCACATGCCCTGCGCCTTGGAGTAGGCTTCGACCAGCGCGATGCGCTGCTCTTCGCGGCCGGACATGGTGAGGTAGTTGATGGTTTCGCTGTCGACCGGGAAGAAGCCGCAGGTGGCGCCGTATTCCGGACCCATGTTGCCGATGGTGGCGCGATCGGCGAGCGTCATGTTGTCGAGGCCCGGGCCGAAGAATTCGACGAACTTCGAGACAACGCCCTTCTTGCGCAGCATCTGCACGACCATGAGCACGAGGTCGGTCGCGGTGACGCCTTCCTTGAGCTTGCCGGTCAGTTTGAAGCCGATGACCTCAGGCAGGAGCATCGAGACCGGCTGGCCGAGCATGGCGGCTTCCGCTTCGATGCCGCCCACGCCCCAGCCGAGAACGCCGAGACCGTTGATCATCGTCGTGTGGCTGTCGGTGCCGACGCAGGTATCCGGGTAGGCGGTGACGACGCCATCTTCTTCACGGGTCCAGACCGTCTGGCCCAGATACTCCAGATTGACCTGGTGACAGATGCCGGTGCCGGGCGGAACGACGCGGAAGTTCTTGAACGCCTGCTGGCCCCACTTGAGGAAGCGGTAGCGCTCGCCGTTGCGCTCGTACTCGAGCTCGACGTTGCGGGCAAAGGCGTTCGGCGTGCCGAATTCGTCGACGATGACGGAGTGGTCGATGACGAGGTCGACGGGAACGAGCGGGTTGATTTTTTCCGGGTCGCCGCCGAGCGAGACCATGGCGTCGCGCATCGCCGCAAGGTCGACGACAGCAGGAACGCCGGTGAAGTCCTGCATCAGAACGCGGGCCGGACGGTAGGCGATTTCGTTTTCAGCCGTGCCCTTGTCGTTGAGCCAGGCGGCAACGTTCTCGATGTCCTTCTTGGTGACGGAGCGGCCATCTTCGTTGCGCAGCAGGTTCTCGAGCAGAACCTTCATCGAATAGGGCAGCTTGGAGACGCCGGCGAGACCGTTCGCCTCAGCCTTGGGCAGGCTGTAATAGACGTAGTCGACACCGTTGACGGTGAGCGTGGAGCGACAATTGAAACTGTCTAGGGATTTGGACACTGGATAATACCCCGTTCCGTCTGATCGCCAAAAACTGACGTACGAACGCCCGAGCGCCTGTGAAGCGCGAATTGGGATGCGGGTGCGGCCATTTCCGCTGTCCGTACGTGGAAATTCATTCCATGTTCGGCGCTAGGATGAAATTCACGCCGACCGCTGGCGTGTTGGCCGCCTTATAGATAATTTCTCCAAAACGTGCCAGAGCAACGAAGGTCGAAACGGGACTTTTTTTTGCCCTGCGACAAAGAGAGTGAAGGGAAGCTGAAAATTCATGCGCCTCATGGCTGAAGGGTTGAGCGCGAAGCGCGGTGAGGACCTGATTTTTAACGATATTTCCTTTATTCTCGACGCCTCGGAAGCCCTTGTCGTGACGGGTCCGAACGGCTCCGGCAAGTCCACTTTGCTGCGGGTTCTGGCAGGGTTGTTGAGGCCCGAAAGCGGGCACATGAAACTTGAGAATGGCCCCCCGGAAATAGCCCATCCATCCGAGCTCAGCCACTATCTCGGACACCGCAATGCGATGAAGCGCGAACTCACCGTCGCGGAAAATCTTTCCTTCTGGCGGGACTTCATGGGTGATTCGCCCCAGGGACGCGGCGCCACGCTCACCGAGGCGGTCGAAGCGGTCGGCCTGCCCGATATCGCCCATCTGCCCTTCGGCTATCTTTCGGCCGGCCAGCAGCGGCGCATGGCGATGGCGAAGTTGCTCATTGCCTATCGCCCGATCTGGATCCTCGACGAGCCGACCGCAGCGCTTGACGCCGGCGCCGACCGGCTGTTTGCCGATCTGGTGAAGGCGCATCTTGGCAAGGGCGGCATCGTCATTGCGGCAACCCACCAGCCACTCGGGCTCGACCGCACGAAGGAACTGCACATGACGGGGTTCGAGCATCTGGCAGGAGATCACTGGCATGATGCATAGGGACGCAATGCCTGGAAGCCAATTGCCTGAAGGTTCGCCGGTGCCGAACCGGAGACTGCCGATATGATCGCGCTCTTCTTCCGCGATCTCAAACTGTCGATCCGCGCCGGCGGCGGGGCGATGATCGGCGTGCTCTTCTTCATGACTGTGGTGGCAGTCATTCCTTTCGGTGTCGGCCCGGACCTGAACCTGCTTTCGCGCATCGGCCCGGCGATCCTCTGGATCGGCGCGCTGCTCGCCTCGCTGCTCGGCCTCGACCGGCTGTTCCAGGCCGAGCGCGACGACGGCTCGCTCGACCTGATGCTGATGCAGGAAACGCCGCTGCTTTTCACCGTCTTCGTCAAATGCGCGGCCCATTGGGCGGCGACCGGCCTGCCGCTGGTGATCGCCTCGCCGCTGCTTGGCCTCTTCATGAACATGACCGAGATCGCCATCGGCGCCACCATGCTGACGCTTCTGATCGGCACACCGGCGATCACCTTCATCGGTGCAGTGGGGGCGGCCGTCGCCGTGTCGCTTCCGCGTGGCGGGCTGCTGGTTTCGATCCTTGTCCTGCCGTTGGCGATCCCGGTGCTGATCTTCGGCGTCAGTGCGGTCTATGCGGCGATCGAGGATCCGGCGCCGTTCCTGCCGCCCTTGATGATCCTTGCGGCAATCACCCTGTTCTTCGCCGTCATCGGCCCGGTTGCTGCCGCCGCCGCGCTTCGGCACGCGTCCGATTGACGCAATCGGGGCAGAACGGGCGAAAGTGTTTGCGACATTCTCATGGATTTGGCGCTAAGCCGTTCAGATCGATGACATTTATGATCCGCGTTCCAACTCGATCGTGATCGGACGATTGACTCGGATCAATTGCAGGCGGGCGCCTTAAGCGCTAAAGAGCGACCATGAGCGAAAACAGCCTGGCCATCCGCAAATTCAGCGATCTCGCCAACCCGACGCGGTTCCTGGCGCTGGCCGACCGTCTGTTGCCCTGGCTCGCCGGGCTGACGGCGCTGTTCTTCGTTGCCGGCGTCTGGCTTTCCTTCACGACGGAAGGCGACTACCAGCAGGGCGAAACGGTGCGCATCATGTATGTGCACGTGCCGGCCGCCTGGCTGTCGATGATGTGTTATTCGGTGATGGCGCTCGCCGCCCTCGGCACGCTCGTCTGGCGCCATCCGCTTGCCGACGTCTCCTCGCGCGCAGCCGCCCCGATCGGCGCCTGTTTCACCTTCCTGGCGCTCGTCACCGGCTCGCTCTGGGGCAAGCCGATGTGGGGCACCTGGTGGGTCTGGGATGCGCGGCTGACCTCGGTCTTCGTGCTGTTTCTGATGTATCTCGGGCTGATGGCGCTCAACCGCGCGATCGACGATCCGGCGCGGTCCTCCAAGGTTTCGGCCATTCTGGTTCTCGTCGGCTTCGTCAACATCCCGATCATCAAGTTCTCGGTCGAGTGGTGGAACACGCTGCATCAGCCGGCGAGCGTCATGCGGCTCGACGGACCGACGATCGATCCGGAGTTCCTGTGGCCGCTGATCGTGATGGCGGTCGCGTTCACGCTGCTGTTTTTCACGCTGCACATCGCCGCCATGCGCAACGAGATCCTGCGCCGGCGTGTCACCGCGTTGCGCCGTCTGGCGGCACGCGCCGCCGGCCGGGGAGCCCGCACGCAATGATGAGCCATGCCGCCTATGTTTTCACGAGCTATGGAATTGCGACGCTGACGGTCCTCGGCCTGGTCGCCTGGGTCGTCCTGGATGGCCGCGCCCGCCGTCGCGAACTGGCTGAACTCGAGGCTTCCGGCATCCGCCGGCGCTCTACGGCTAAAGCCCCGGGAGAAACGCCATGAGAAACATCCCCGCTCCGAGCGGTGAGGAGCGCAAGCCTGGGCCGATGCGCTTCGTGCTGGCCGCGTTGCCGCTTGTCATCTTCGCGGGACTTGCCGCGATCTTCTGGAGCCAGCTCAATTCCGGCAAGGACGTGAGCGAGATCCCCTCGGCGCTGATCGGCACCAAGGCGCCGAAGCTCGACATGCCGGTGCTCGAGGGGGCGACACGGGACGGCCAGCCGATGCCGGCTTTGACCGATGCGGCGATCAAGGGCAAGCTGACGCTCGTCAATGTCTGGGCCTCCTGGTGCGTGCCTTGCCGGCAGGAGCATCCCTTCATCCTGGAACTGTCGAAGGATCCGCGGCTGACCGTCGTCGGCATCAACTACAAGGACCAGAACGAAAACGCGCTCAGGTTCCTCGGCGAACTCGGCAATCCCTTCTCCGCCATCGGCGTCGATCCGCGCGGCAAGGCAGCGATCGATTGGGGCGTCTACGGTATCCCGGAATCCTATCTCGTCGGCGCTGACGGCACGATTCTCTACAAGCGCGTCGGGCCGTTCGATGCCGACAGCGTCAAGAACGGACTGCTGCCGGCGATCGAGAAGGCAACTGCGGGTTCGTAACCGCTCCCGGCACTGCTCACAAACTGCCCCTCATCCGGCCTGCCGGCCTCCTTCTCCCCGCAAGCGGGGCGAAGGAGACTCGTGGCGCCCGCCTGATCCCGTCACAGACGTAGCTGATCATGCTTGCAGCAGTGATGTAGCGGATGGAGAGTGCGTCATCTACCTTCTCCCCGCTTGCGGGGAGAGGTCGCGGCAGCGGGATGGGGGGCAGGCTAAAGCCCGCCTAAATCCCCGCCTGCCAATCCCTGACCGCGTCGAGCGGCCAGACCAGCATCAGGACGTTGAGCGTGAGGTTGTCGCGGATCAGCCAGCCGGTGAAGAGCTCGAAGGCGATGGCGACCGTCACGGTCAGCCACACGGGCATGCGGGCGGCAAACAGGAAGCCGGCGGCCATGGCCAGCGTATCCATCGTCGAATTCAGGATGCTGTCGCCGAAATAGTCGAGCGAGATCGTCGCCGAGCGGTAGCGGTTGATCACCATCGGCGTGTTTTCGGCGATCTCCCAGGCGGATTCGATCACGGTCCCGAGGAAGAGCTTTGCCGTCAGCGGCTTGCCGCGCAGGAGCAGATGGCCGAGGCCGTAAAACAGGAAGCCGTGGATGACGTGCGACGGCGTGTACCAGTCGGCGATATGCTGCGAGTTGCCGCTGGATTTGACCACCGGCTCGAACAGCTTGACGTAGCCGCAGTCGCAGATCCAGAGGCGACCCATCAGATGCTGGGTGACGATCTGGATGATGAGAACAGCAAAACAGGCGGCGAGCCAGAGGAGTGCGTGCCGGTTGCGGCTGTCATTCTCCTCGAGCATCGTGCTCACTCGGCGTTCTCCTGGTCAAGCGAGTGTTTCATGATCAGCGGCATCTGGGCAAGCGTGAAGAGAATGGTGATCGGCATCGTGCCCCAGACCTTGAAAGCGACCCAGAAATCGGTGGTGAACGAGCGCCAGACCACTTCGTTGAGCACGGCCAGGAACAGGAAAAACACGCCCCAGCGCAGCGTCAGCTTGCGCCAGCCGGCCTCGTCCAGCTTGAAGGCTGAATGGAAGACATAGCCGAGCAGCGACTTGCCGAACAGCAGGCCGCCGAGCAGGATGGCGCCGAAGAGCGTATTGACGATCGTCGGCTTCATCTTGATGAAGGTGTCGTTCTGCAGCCAGAGCGTCAGCGCGCCGAAGACGAAGACGACGATGCCCGAGATCAGCGGCATCATCGGCAAGGTACGGGTCAGCACCCAGGAGACGGCAAGCGCGATCGCGGTCGCGGCCATGAACAGGCCGGTGGCGATGAAGATCGGACCGCCGAGTTCGGCGAGCGCCGGAAAATGCCCGGCCAACCATTCGCCACGCGAATTGGCAAAGAAGAAGACCATCAGCGGCCCAAGCTCCAGCACCATCTTGAGCAAGGGGCTGACTTCCTTCTGCGGCTTGGCAGCCTCGATCGACGACATCTGGGGGTCCTGTTTCTGCATGTACCTGCTGCTCATAACACCAGCTTTGCGGCAAAACCATATCAAGGCAACGGGCCGGTGTAACTACGCGCAGGCCCGATCGCCCCTTCAGGCGGCAACGCCGGCGATCGCCTCGGCAAAATCCTTGGCTTCGAACGGCTCGAGATCGTCGATCCCTTCTCCGACGCCGATGAAATAGACCGGCAGCTTGTGCTTGGCGGAGATGGCGACGAGGATGCCGCCGCGCGCCGTGCCGTCGAGCTTGGTCATGATCAACCCGCTGACGCCGGCTACGTTGCGGAAGATCTCCACCTGCTGCAGCGCGTTCTGGCCGGTGGTGGCGTCGAGCGTCTGCAGCACGGTGTGCGGCGCATCCGGATCGAGCTTGCCGAGCACGCGCACGATCTTTTCGAGTTCGGCCATCAGTTCCGCCTTGTTCTGCAGGCGGCCGGCGGTATCGATGATCAGGACGTCGGACTTCTTCTCGCGCGCCTGCTGGAAAGCCTCATAGGCAAGGCCAGCGGCATCGGCGCCGAGTTTGGAGGAAACGATGTCGGAGTTGGTGCGCTCGGCCCAGATCTTCAGCTGCTCGATCGCCGCGGCCCGGAAGGTGTCACCGGCGGCGAGCATGACCTTCAGGCCCGCGCCGGAAAGCTTGGCGGCGAGCTTGCCGATCGTCGTGGTCTTGCCGGTGCCGTTGACGCCGACCACCAGGATCACGTGCGGCTTGTGGCTGAGGTCGAGTTCCAGCGGCTTGGCGACGGGCGAAAGCACCTTGGTGATCTCGCCGGCCATGATGCGTGAAACGTCCTCGCCCGAGACATCCTTGCCGTAGCGTTCCGAAGCGAGCGTATCGGTGATGCGCATCGCGGTTTCGACGCCGAGGTCGGCCTGGATCAACAGGTCTTCGAGATCCTGCAGCGTCGCTTCGTCGAGCTTGCGCTTGGTAAACAGGCTGGCGATCTGGCCGGTCAGTTGCGACGAGGTGCGTGCAAGACCGCGGCGTAGGCGCTGGTACCAGCTGAGCTTTTCCTTCGGCGCGGCGACGGGCTCTTCCTTGGGCTTGCGCTCGCTGGCGGAGAAGCCCTTGGGGAGGGCGGGGGCTGCGGTGGCTACCTCGGCTTCATCGGCCTCGGTCGGCGCGACTTCTGCCTCTGCGGCGTCGGTCTTCGCGGTCTCAAGGCTTTCACGGAGCGCTGCGGTTGCGGCTTCAGCCCCCTCTGCCCTGCCGGGCATCTCCCCCACAGGGGGGGAGATCACGCTGGGCTCACCCTCAGCGTCAGGTACGAGCGTTTCGCCCGTCGTGATCTTGTTTGCTTCGGCATCGTCCGCAGGCGGCGCGGCCTTTGTGATTCTCTCGACGGTTTCGGCCTCGTGGGAAGCGGCGATGATCTCACTTGAATCTGCGGGCGCCTCGTCAGCAACAGATTCCGCAGCCTCGGCGACAGATGGTGTTTCTTCAGCGGTTGCCTCGGCCTCCACCTTCTCTTCCCCCTCGTGGGGAAGAGGTCCCGAAGGGACAGAGGGTATCGCGGCCTCAACCTCGGCCGGCGCTAGTTCAACCTCGACCGGTGCTACGTCAACCTCGATCGGTGCTGCGTCGGCCTCGTCACGCGCCAGTTCCGCGGCGTCGTCCGAAGCCGGGCCACCGGCCGTCTCGATCTCGGCCTCAAGCACCGGATCGCCGTCGGACAACGGCAAGGTCTCGATGTCGACAGGCGGCTCGAAGCTGGCTTCCGGGCTCTCTTCGACGATTTCTGGCTCAGCAACAGTGGCAGACGGTTCGACCGCCTCGGCGCTCGGCTCCGATTGCGCCTCGACTTCGGGCGCAGAGACGATCGTCTCCTCCGGCACACCTTCCGGCGGCTTCGTTTCCTCCACCGCGCCCTTGCCGAAGGTGAAGATCCTCTTGATGAAACCCATTGCCATTCAGGAATTCCGCATAAATCAGGCCGCAGCCATCTGTTTTACCTGCATCGTCAGATGCTTGCCATTGTGGCCGGTGATTGAGACCGGGACAAGCGCACGGGGCGTCAGGCCAGCCGCGTCGACGAGCGTGAAGTTTTGTGTGTGGGCGAGCCCGTTGTTCTCGACCAGGATCGTCTGCTCGCTGCCGACCATGCCGTCGAGGTGGCGGTCGTAGAGCGTCGCGCCGACGGCACGAAGCCGCGCGGCACGATCCTTGACGAGCGCCCGGTCGAGCTGCGGCATGCGTGCCGCTGGCGTGCCGGGACGCGGGCTGTAGGGAAAGACGTGCAGATGCGCGATGCCGCAGTCCTCGGCGAGCCCTACGGCATTTTCAAACATCTCCTCGGTCTCGGTCGGAAAGCCGGCGATCATGTCGGCACCAAGGCTGATATCGGGGCGCAAGCGCCGGACCTGATCGGCAAAGGCGCGGGCATCGGCGCTCGAATGGCGGCGCTTCATGCGCTTCAGGATCATATCGTCGCCATGCTGCAGCGAGAGGTGCAGATGCGGCATGAAACGCGCTTCGTCGGCGATCAGGTCGAAGAGGTGCTTGTCGGCCTCGATGCCGTCGATCGAGGAAAGCCGCAGACGGCGGATTTCCGGAACCTGCTTCAACAGCGTCTTCGCCAGCAGTCCGAGCGTCGGCGTGCCCGGCAGGTCGGCGCCGTAGCTGGTGGCATCGACGCCGGTCAAGACGATCTCGCAATAGCCTGTCTCGACCAGCTTGCGCGCCTGGTCGACGACGGCGCCCATCGGCACGGAGCGGGAATTACCGCGGCCGTAGGGGATGATGCAGAAGGTGCAACGGTGGTCGCAGCCGTTCTGCACCTGGATGAAGGCGCGCACATGGCCATCGATGTGCTTGACCATCTGCGGTGCGGTGGCGCGCACGCTCATGATGTCGTTGACGCGCAGCTTCTCTTCCGCCGAGACGCCGAAATCGGGCAACGAACGATAGGAGGCGCTCTTCAGCTTCTCCTCGTTGCCGAGCACGGCGTCGACCTCGACCATTTCGGCGAAGGTCTCTTTTTCGGTCTGCGCGGCGCAGCCGGTGACGATGATGCGGGCATGCGGATTGTCGCGACGGGCACGGCGGATCGCCTGGCGTGCCTGGCGCACCGCCTCGCCGGTGACGGCGCAGGTGTTGACGAGGATGGCGTTGTTCAGCCCCGCCTTCTCGGCTTCTGCCCGCATCACTTCGGATTCGTAGGTATTGAGACGGCAGCCGAAGGTTATGACCTCGACGCCGCTCAAAGCGCCCGGGCTCCGCCGGCTTCGCCGGCTTTGGCCTCGTCGCGCTGCCAGGTGCCTGTCGTCGGGTTCAATGTGCCCGACCATTCCCATTCGGCAGGGCCCGTCATGACCACATGATCGTCGTGCTCGCCCCATTCGATGGTGAGCTTGGCCGGCGCCGGGGCGGAGGCAACGTCGATCGTTACCTTGCGGCCGGTGCGGCCGGTACGCGCGGCGCTGACCGCAGCCGCGCAAGCCGCCGAACCGCAGGCAAGCGTCAGTCCGGCGCCGCGCTCCCAGGTGCGGGTGCGCAGCGACGAGGGCGAAAGCACCTGCGCCAGCGTGATGTTGGCACGCTCGGGAAACATCGGATGGTTTTCAAGCAGCGGGCCGAAGCGGTCGAGATCGAAAGACATCGGATCCTTGTCGACCCAGAAGATCGCGTGCGGATTGCCCATCGACATGGCCGAGGGCGAGTGCAGGACGGGATTGTCGATCGGTCCGATCTGCAGTTCGATGCGGCTGGTATCGGCAAACTCTTCGGCAAGCGGGATCCTGTCCCAGGCAAAGACCGGCTTGCCCATGTCGACCGAGATCGTGCCGTCCTCATGCTCGGTGGTGTTGAGGATGCCGGCGATGGTCTGGAAGGTGAAAGCCTTCTTGCCGGTTTCGGCGGCCAGCGCCTGGACGACGCAGCGGGTGCCGTTGCCGCAGGCCTGGGCCATCGAACCGTCGCAGTTGACGATGTCGATCCAGGCGTCGGTACCGGAAGCCTTGGGGTCGTGGATCGCCATGATCTGGTCGAAGGCGGTTGCCGGGTCGGCATTGAGCGCGATCGCAGCGGCCGGCGTCACCCGATCCTTCCGACCGCGCATGTCGACGACGAGGATCTTGTTTCCAAGCCCGTTCATCCTGGCAAATTGCACGTTGTCGGTCATGTCGCGATTGTCCAAACGGGCCCGCTCCGGGCGGGCCATCCTTCATTCGGGCTGTATATGGCGGAAAAGCCCGGAAAATACCAGTGCCGCCTTTATTCGGCTCCCTCGCCGCCGGTCGGTACATCGAAGATTTCGCCGGGGCGAAGCGGCCGGAAGCGGTTGCGGGCGATGCCCGCCGCATCGAGTGCCCGTTCCAGCGCCTGTCGCGGCTCTTCGACGCCCTCGTCGGTCAGTCGAAACGTACCCCAATGGTGGCCGGCGACATGGGCGGCGGCGCAATCGACCATGCCGCGCACCGCTTCCTCCGGGTTCTGGTGCTGGTCCTGCATGAACCAGCGCGGCTCGTAGGCCCCGAAGGGCAGATTGGCGAGGCGGAAGGCGCCGTGTTTCTCGCGGGCGGCTCGATAGTTGATGCCGTCGTGAAAGCCGGTGTCGCCGACGTGATAGATCTTGCCGGCCGGCGTCTCCAGCACGAAGGCGGCCCACAGCGCCATGCGCCGGTCGCGCGAGCCGCGCGCCGACCAGTGATGGCAGGGCTCGGCGTGGATCATGATATCGTCGCCGCAGTCCAGCCGGTCGCCCCAGTCGACCACGTCGATCTCGGCAACGGGAACGGCGCGGCGGATGATCGTGTCGTTGCCGAGCGGCGTGACGATGCGGGGAGCATGTTCCTCGTGAAGAGCTGCCAGCGTCTCGACATCGAGGTGGTCGTAGTGATTGTGGGTGACGAGCACGATGTCGATCGGCGGCAGGTCGTCGAGTTCAATGCCGGGCGCGTTGCGGCGCTGCGGGCCGGCAAAGGCAAAAGGGCTGGCGCGATGCGACCAGACCGGGTCGGTCAGAATGTTGAGCCCATGCACCTGGATGAGCAGCGTTGCATGACCGACCATAGTCACGCGCAGGCGATCGCCTTCGACGCTGAGTTCAGGCTTCACCGGCGCGAACGGGCTCGGATTGTGCGCGGGCCAACGCACCTTGCCGCCGCCGAACTGCCATCGCAGGAGATCTGCCGCGCCCTTGGGCGGTTTGCCGTCGGGATTGAAGAACCTGGTGCCGTCGAAATGATCGGTGACGGGACCTTGGTAATAGGGATTGCGTGTCTTCATCCGGGCAGTTCGCCTTGGTTGAATGATAAAAGTTTAATAAATTCTTGAAGACAGCAACTGGATTGCTATCGTGTTTGCATGCTCGTTCGATTCGACCCGCAAGAACGTCTCTACAAGACCCTCAAGCTGGTCCGCTCCATCCACCTCAACATGCAGCGCTCGGCAGAACATATGCTCGACGGTGCCGGCATATCAGTGGCGGAGCGGGCGGTTCTCGAACTTTTTTGCGAAACGCCGCTGACGGTGCCGGAAGCCGGACGGCGCCTGTCGATGAAACGGCAGTTCGTGCTCAGGGTCGTCAACGGGCTGATGGACAAGACGTTGCTGGAAAGACGGCCGAACCCGGAGCACCGCAGCGCCTATATCTGCGCGCCGACGCCGGCCGGGCGTGATCTGTTCGCAGAAATCCATCGCCGTGAGGTGGAGTTGCTGCATGCCCTGCTCGGCGATATCAACCAGACCGAAGTGGTGGCCGCACTTCGGGTGATGACGCGGGTGTCGACCGCCTTCGAGCAGTTGGCCGGCGAACTCGACGAAGCCGGCGAGGACGAGGCGCTCTGAGATGAAAGTGCCTCATTTGCCTGCCGTCCTTGACTTTTGCCGCGCTTTCCTGTTTATCCGCGCCAATTCCTTCGCAAGCTCAAGTCTTCGAAGCCACCGACCGGGTCCCGTAAAGGTATAAAGAGAACCCGGAGGTCAACACCCGACAGCGCGTGGCGCCCTCGGGTGGTTTTTGGCTTTGCGCCTTGTTTTCTGCGCGAAGGAACCCACGTTTCCGGCGAGTTGATCGCCACCGGAAACCAGAAGGAAGTGAGAATGTTCGAGAGCCTCCAGGACCGCCTTGGTTCCATATTGAATGGACTGACCGGCCGCGGCGCATTGTCGGAAGCCGATGTTTCCGCTGCGCTCCGCGAGGTTCGCCGTGCGCTGCTCGAGGCCGACGTCGCGCTCGACGTCGTGCGCTCCTTCACCGAAAAAGTTCGTGAAAAGGCGGTCGGCGCCGAGATCCTGAAGTCGATCAAGCCCGGCCAGATGGTCGTCAAGATCGTCCACGACCAGCTCGTCGAGATGCTCGGCTCCGAGGGCGTCACCATCGACCTCAATGCGCCGGCGCCGGTCGTCATCATGATGGTCGGTCTGCAGGGCTCCGGTAAGACGACGACCACCGGCAAGATCGCCAGCCGGATGAAGACCAGGGACAAGAAGAAGGTCCTGATGGCTTCG
>JAESGS010000901.1_pt1 | contig 12434 bp, 12 predicted proteins | sample 9269761 | NCBI WGS metagenome assembly JAESGS01 (sample SAMN15741799, study PRJNA653493) | algae metagenome | isolation source: Cyanosarcina radialis HA8281-LM2 and co-occurring heterotrophs from damp... | place: USA: Makauwahi cave, Hawaii | collected 2011-01-06 | reverse complement strand
TCCGCGGCGGGAAGCTCACCCCCCTCCCTAGCCCTCCCCCCCAAGGGGGGAGGGAACAAGAGGAAAGCCTTCACCCTCATCGAGCTGCTCGTCGTCATCGCGATCATCGCGATCCTGATGGGGTTGCTCCTCCCCGCCGTGCAAAAGGTCCGCGAGGCCGCCGCCCGGATTCAGGGGCAGAACAACCTCCGGCAGCTCGTCCTCGCGGCCATGAACTACGAGGGGGCGTTCCAGAAGCTCCCGCCGCACACCGACACCAAGGTGTTCTGGCCGAACGGCAAGTACTGGTTCGGCAGCACCGTCAGCAACACGAGTTCGCCGTTCAACGTGCTCACCATCGACCCGCAGAACGGCATCCTCACGAGCTACTACGAGAACAACACGAAGGTGACGAAGTGCCCGAAGTTCGAGGTCTACCCGATCACGCCGGTCTACAACGGCCTGACCGCCGGGTACGCGTACAACCGGCACGTCGCGGACCAGAAGATTCTGCGGTTCGCCACGTCCAGCACGTTCATGTTCACGGAGACGGTGCTGCTGAAGTCGAACGGGACGCTGGAGGAGCCGTTCGGCGGGTACTTCGGGTCGCCGCACCTGCTCGTCCCGCCGACGGCGTTCACCGCACCGGGGCAGACATTCGCGATCACGCCGTTCGGCTTGACGGCGGCGCACTTCCGGTACGCGGGCCGGGTCGCGAACGTGGCGTTCGTGGACGGCCACACGGAAACCCGCACGCCGGTAGACAAGCCGAGCGTCGCCCCGTTCGACCAGGCGACGTGGAACGCCGCCCGCGACAAGTTCCAGCTAGGCTTCCTAGCCGACAACACGATCCCCTACTCGGGTGAGTAGAGAATCAGCCACAGATGAACACAGAGAACACGGATAAGACAAAAAATCATGATGTGGTTCTGATCCGTGTTCTCTGTGTTCATCTGTGGCCGTTCTTTCCCTTTACAATGCCGGGATGACCGAGCGCGAGTTCGCCGTTGATGTCGTTCGCAAGCTGCAAGCCGCCGGGTTCCGCGCGCTGTGGGCCGGCGGGTGCGTCCGCGACGAACTCCTCGGACTCGTGCCGCAGGATTACGACGTGGCGTCCGACGCGACGCCGGAGCAGGTCAAGAAGCTGTTCCGCCGATGCGTCGAGGTCGGGGCCGCGTTCGGCGTGATCGAGGTCCTCGGCCCCCGCGGGGCCGACGGCGAGTGGCTGAAGGTGCAAGTCGCGACGTTCCGCAACGACGGCAACTACTCCGACGGCCGACGGCCGGACACGGTGACGTTCAGTTCGCCGGAAGAGGACGCGCAGCGGCGGGACTTCACAATCAACGGCATCTTCTTCGACCCCGTCGCGGGACAGGTCATCGACTACGTCGGCGGGCAGGCCGACCTTGCGGCGAAGGTACTGCGAGCGATCGGCGACCCGGTCGCGCGGTTCACGGAGGACAAGCTCCGCGTCCTACGGGCCGTGCGGATGGCGATGCGGTTTGAACTGAGCATCGACCCGGCGACGTTGGACGCGGCCCGGCGGATGGCCCCTCAAATCCGCGTCGTGAGCGCCGAGCGGATCGCAGAGGAGCTGCGAAAGTTGTTCGCTCACAAGCACCGCGCCCGCGGGGCGAAGTTGCTCCGCGAGTTCGAGTTGCTGCCGCCGATCCTGCCGGAGGTGACATCGCCGGACGTGCCGTTGTTGGCCGCGCTGCCGGACAAGGCGAGCTTTGAACTCGCGTTCGCGGCGTTCCTTCTCCCCGTGGGAAAGAAGGCGGCGGGCAACGTCGCGAAGCGGCTGAAGCTGTCGAACGAGGAGAAGGCCCGCATCGAGTGGCTGGTCGAGCATCACGCGGGCTTGCGGACCGCGGCGGTGTTAAAGCCGAGCCAGCGCCACCCGCTGCTGACGCACGCCGGCACCTTCGACCTGCTCGCGCTGCTGCGGGCACAAGGTTTCGTCGGTGACGCTGACTTCTGCGAGACGATCCTGCGCGAAACGCCGCGGGAGGTGCTCGACCCGCCGCCGCTGCTGACGGGGGACGACCTCGTCGCGATGGGCTGGAAGCCGGGGCCGAAGTTCAAGACCATGCTGGACGAGGTTCGCCGGATGCAACTCGACGGCGAACTGAAAACGCGCGACCAGGCGGTAACCTTCATGTCAACAAAGAACCCCTAAAGCCCACCCGTCGCTTCGACGGGTGGGACCGCCGCCACGATGTCCGCGACCGCCGCCATCGCCCCCACGCCCACGTCGCCGCACGCCAGCGCCTTCGACACCGGCGGGACCACCCGCAGCCCCTTGCACCGGTCGTTGATCACTGGCACGAGTTGGTCCTCGTCGAAGTGGCCGGGAATGTGCCCGCCGCCGAAGTCGGCCGCGACCGACCGCAGGTGGCGGCGGGTGAACGGGTGCTGCCACATGAGCGTGTTCATCGCCGGGGCGAGCACCACCGGCTTCGCCGGGTCCCACGCCCGCCACACGCACGTCAGGCAGTTGTCGCACAGGCCGACGGCCAGCTTCGCCAGCGTGTTCGCGTCCAGCGGCGCGAGCGCGAACACGTCCGCCCACTTCCGCAACTCGATGTGCTGAACCGCGTGCCCGCGGGCGTATCGCTCGCCCGGCCACTCGTCGGCGTCGCGCACCACCGGGCAGCCGACCGCGGCCGGGTCGAAGAAGTACGCCGCCGCGTCGGTCGCCACGACCTTGACCGCGTGCCCGGCGGCCGTCAGCGCGGCGACGAGTTCCGGCGTCTTCACCGCCGCGACCGACCCGGTGACGCCGAGGAGGACGTTACTCATCGTGCCAGCTACCTTGCCCCGTGCGGCGCATGTGTTCGATGACGAGCATCAACCGGTCCGGCAGTTCCCGCCGCGACACCTTCTCGTACCGGCCGTCCACCGGGCCGACGAGCGCCCAGTGCTGAAGGGATTCCATCGTGCTCGCGACCATGAGGTCGGCGTCGGATTGCTTCCGGGCGAACTCGGCCGCGCCGCGGAGTTCGCCGTCGCTGCGGGCGACTTCGACGGTGAACCGGACGAGCAACCCCTTGTACCCCCACTCGCGGAGGCGGTCGATCAGTCGCGGGGCGCGGACGAGCCGCACCCACAACTCCGGCTCGGACTGGTTGATCCGGTCGGCCGGTTGTTCGTGCAGTTTCGGCTTGCCGCGGGCCTCCCACTCCTTGTTCCGGGCGTTGAAGTACGTGCCGAGTTCCGGCGCGAACGTCCCGGCCACGAGGTAGTCCGTCGCCCCGGCCGCGTGGACGACGACGCCGACCTCCTTCGACTTGATCTGCTGCTGCACGAGGGCCGCGAGGTCGTCGAAGCTGCTGTAGATGATCGGCTGCATCCGCCGCTCGGACAGCCCGGCGTCGGCGGGGATGTCCGGCAGGTGGTCCGGGTTGGACGTGAGGAACGTGACCGTGTGCCCGCGGCCCCACGCGATGCGGGCGAGGGTCGCCCCGGTGCGGCCCGTGAAGATCGTGTTCACGCCCCGCACTCGGTCGATGGGCGATCGCGGGCTGCCGGCGGTGATGAGCAGGTTCATCGGGACGCGAACCACGGGTCGAGAGGCTGATGTGAATTGTACGCGGCGACAAAGTAGTAGGCACACTCCGTGTGCCGTCTCCTCGGTGTATCGGCAAGTTCGTGCAGGTCTCCGCGGCACTTAGGAGACGGCACACGGAGTGTGCCTACTACTATGGCCGTTGCCCGCGGACGGTCGCGGCCGGGAAGTCGGCCTTCGTGAGGTGGTCGGCCAGCGCCTGGTTCGGGTCGAGCAGCGCGTCGCGGAGCTTCGGCAGCAGTGGGTCCGGGTTCGACGTGGTCCGCAACTGTTGCACGTACTCCAACAGCACGTCGCGGGCCGGCGGGCTGCCGCGGAGCATGAGATGGACCCACGCCCACGCCTCGCGGTACTCCGGCTTCTCCATTTGGTTCACCTGTCCCAGCTTTTCCAGCCGCGCCAGATCGGGCTGGAACGGGCCGCGGCGGAGCACTTCCAGGTGCGACGGGTTCACGCCGTTGTGGTTCGGCGGCAGCTCGAAGAACCCGGCGAGGCCCTCGTCCAGCCAGAGCGGGACGCCCTTCAGGACGCTGTGCAGCGTCGCGTGTGTCAGCTCGTGCCGGAGGTCGGTGCGGAGGTTCTCGCTCATCCAGGTGAAGACGAGCAGGTCGTCCGCGGTCCCGGTGCGGGGTTCGGCGACGAAGTAGGCCCGGCGGTTCGGGAACTTCGGGTAGCGGGCCTTCAGGAAGGCGTCGTACTTGTCCTGCGCGTCGAACAGGAACACCTGGATCAGCGTGTCGCCGGGCGGCAGGTGGAGTTCGGTCTGAATCTGTTCCGGCAACTCGCCGAGTTCGCGGAAGAGGGCGTCGTTCTGGTCGAGCGGGGAGTCCGAGTAGAAGACGTACTGGCCGACGCGGAGCCAGTGCTTCGCCGGCCGCTTCGCCTGGGCGGCGGCCTTCTCCGCGTCCGGCGGGCCGGGCGGGAGTGCGCCGTTCTGCCGGAACGACTCGCAGCCGGAGACGGCGATGCCGAACCCGACGGCCGCCGCGAGGAGGGCGGCCGCGTTCCGCCGCTGGGCGGCGGGCTGTTCGGGCGTTGGCGTCATGCCGGCCGTCTCCTGAATCCTGGCAGCCAAGATGTATCGGTTCTGACGGCTGGCGAACTTCACCCCTTCCTTACGCCAGCGGCCGGCCGCTCCGCCGGTTCTTCGCCACCTTCGCCAACGTCTCCCGGCGGACGTCGTGCCACCACTCCTTCCACCCGGCCGAACCGTGCAACCCCCAGGCCATGTACGCCCGCAGAAAGCGCAGCTTGTCCGTTCGCGTCACGGCGGGATGGTTCAAGAAACTCGCGTTCAACCGGGCGAGGTTCTTTACGCAATCGCCGCGGCCGACCGGCTTCCCCGGCACGACGCCGACGAGGTCGATCAGCACCGGCACGGCGGGGTGGCCGCTCATCAGGATGTTGGGCGCTTTCAGGTCGCGGTGGGCGACCTGCTTCTCGTGCATTTTGCGAACGAGGCGGCCGAGCGAATCGGCCCATCCGCGAACTACGCGGTAGTCGTTGGGGCGAAGGGCGGCGACGGTGGCGGTGAGGTCGGTCGCGGCGGGGACCTTCTCCGTCAGCAGGTAACCCTCGGCCGGGCAGCCGAGGCGGTGGCGGTGCAGTACGACAAGCGGCCGCGCGGTCGGCAGGCCGCGGTCGAGCAGGTTGTGCCCGAACGTCCACGACCGCATCGCGGCGCTGCTGCGGAACAAGTTCTTGAGCAGGATCGTAGGCGACTTCACGCGGAACCGCTTGTAGATCGCGGTCGTGCCGTCCGGCAGCGGCAGCTCGATCACCGTGGAGCTGCGGGAGTCCTTTAGCACCTGGAACGCTGGGTCGCGGAACGGCGCGTCTGGGTCGGCGAGGAGCCGCTTCACGAACTCGGACGAGAGGTCGCGAACCGCATGGCCCGTCACGGAGCCGCCGCGCAGCTTCTGGAACTGGCGGTTGCTCTTTTGGTAGCGGTCGAGTCGGCCGTTCCAGAACCGGGCGTTCGACTCGGCCGTGCGGCGCTCCACCTCTACCGCCATGTTCGCGAGTTGCTTCGGACAACTCGGCAGCCGCGTGCGGTGGCCGACGTAGGCCCGCCAGAACGCGAGCCGGTCGGTCCGCGACACCCGCAGTTGGAACCAGCGGTTCAGCAGGACGAGGTTGTCGAGGCTCTCCTGCCACGTCAGCGCGGCCCCGAACCGGATCGCGTGCAGGTCGATGAGGGTGAACCGCGGGAAGCCGGCGTCGAACGAGACGAGCAGGTTGCCGGGGTGCGGGTCCGGGTGCGCGACGCCGAGGTCGTGCATCGTCGCGAGCAGCCGGCCGAGTTCCGTCGCGATCGTCCGCCGCACCGGGTCGGCGTGCGCTTCGAGGTACTCTTGCAGCGGCACGGCGTCCGTCTCGGCCCGCGACACGAACAGGCTCTCGCACGGCCAGTTGCGGTACCGCGACCCCCACGTCAACGGCTCGATGGTTTGGAGGCCGTACCGTCGGAGCGTGAGCGCGTTCTCGAATTCGAGTTGGGATTTCGAGCCGCGGAAGACTTCCCGCCACCACGCCCGGAACCCGTTCACCCGGCACCGCTTCACGATCACCACGCCGTCCGGCAGCGTGACGCGGTAGACCGTCCGCTGCGGCCCGGTCTTGATCGCAATCGCGGCCCCGTCGCGGACCCACGCGGAGAGGTCGGGGCCGTCGGGGAACAACTCGTCGCCGGCGGGAAGAACCTGCCAGTGGAACCCGCCGGCGGCGTGGGCGCGTGGCGTCTCGTCCCCGCGGGCGGGGCGGTGAATCAGGCCGACGACTTGTAGCACGCCGCTCAGCATCCCATCCCGATCCTCAACTGGCCTGTCTCACAGGCACGGTCAGCCGATGCAAGGCATCGATCCACTTTTTCGCGCCCGCGGCCACGGTGTACGCGGCCGCGACCTGCTCCCGCCCGGCGCGACCCATCCGCGTTCGCGCCGCCGGGTCGGCCAGCGCCTTCAAACTTCGCACCCACTCGTCGGCCGTGTCCGCGAGGAAGCCGTGGACCTCCGGCCGCACGAACACGGGGTGAACGCCGACGGCGTTCGCGATCACCGGCAGCCCGGCGGCCTGGTATTGCAGCACCTTCAACCCGCACTTGCCGCGGCTCCAGTCGTCGTCCGGAACCCAGGTGATGCCGACATCGGCCGACGCGAGCGCTTCCGCCTCCGTCGCCGCGGACCACGGGACCGCATCGACGGCCAGGTTCTCGAATTCCATGAAGCGGTCGCAGACGAGCTTCAGCCGCGTACCGGGAATCGCCTTCCCGACCGCTTCGAGGAGCGGCCGGATGCGTTCGAGTCCTTGCAGCGTGCTGGACGAGCCGACCCAGACGAGGTGAAGCTGCTCGAACCGCGAATGCGCGGCGATCGGGTAGCGTGTTGAATCCAGGCACGTCGGCACGACGACCGTTCGTGTGTTGCGAGCCTGCCTTGTCACCTCGGCCGCGAGGAAGTCGTTGCCGGCGATCACGAGGTCGGCGGCCCGCACGGTTCGCGCGAACCGGTAGGATCGCTTGCGGCTGGCGTTCCCCTTCGGCGAGTACGAGTCGCGGAGCCACACGGCGTCGTCGAAGTCGAACATCAGCTTCTTGGCGTACCGGCGGAGGACGGCGAGTTGCCAGCCGGGGAGGAGCTTCCGTTGGAGAATGACGGCGTCGGCCGTGCGGAGGTCGCGGAAGAGAATCGCCCGCGCGAACGGGTTGCCGGGCAGCGGCCGCAGGTCGAGGGCGTGCCCGGCGGCGGCCAGCGCCGGCGCGAACGCGGCCAGCCGGTAGCGGCTGCACACGTGTTCCACCGAGTCCACCAGTGCGACGAGTCTCACGCGGCCCTCCGTGGCCGACGGGTTACGACCTTCGTTTCTTCGCCATCGCGCGGTCCATGTCCCGCTTCGCCTCGGCGTCCTTCAGCGCGTGCCGCTTGTCGTGCGTCTGCTTCCCCTTCGCGACCGCGATCTCCACCTTCGCCTTGCCGTCCTTGAAGTACAACTTCAGCGGCACGAGCGTGAACCCCTTTTGCGACGCCTTGCCGACGATCTTCTCGATCTCCCGCCGGTGCAGGAGCAGCTTCCGCTCCCGCTTCGGCTTGTGGTTCATCCGGTTCCCGGCCCAGTACTCCGGGATTTCGCAGCCGATGAGCCACAGCTCGTCGTCCTGGATTCGCGCGTAGGCGTCGTCGAGCGTGGCGTGCCCGTCGCGGAGCGACTTCACCTCCGTGCCGACGAGGACGATGCCGCACTCCAGCGCCTCGACGATGTCGTAGTCGTGCGCCGCCCGCCGGTTCCGACAGACGTGCACGAGGCCGTCCTTGTCGGGCATCTTCTTGTTCGCCGCCTTCGCCATGGTGCTACCCGTCTATTCATCGGCCCCGGATAGTAGCATACGGTTGGGGAAGCTGCGAAGTCCAACCGGACGGCGCGGGCTGCCAGTTTGACAGCCCGCCGCCACCGCCGCCACCGCCACGGGTGGCCCCGCGTGGCGGAAACGCCACCTGGGTTGACGCGACGGGTATAATGTCCTTTCGTACACTTCTACGGACACGTGCGATGCCCCGATTCGTCATCCTCGAACACGACTGGCCAATCCGTCATTGGGACCTGTTGCTAGAAGACGGCGACGTGCTGCTCGCGTGGCGGCTGCTGGCGGAACCCGCGGCGGGAACGACGGTTCCGGCGGAGCGTAACGCGGACCATCGGAAGCTGTACCTCGACTACGAGGGGCCGGTGTCCGGGAATCGGGGAACGGTTACGCGGTGGGACGCGGGGGAGTTCGAGTGGGTGACACGGGCGGAAGGCGAATGGATGGTGCGAGCCGAAGGCGAACGGATTTGCGGTGAGATTAGGCTCGCCCGAGATGCGGTCGTGTTTTCGGAGGCACGGTTCTCACCCCGAAGGGGTGGGAGTTCTTAGCCCAGGGCAACGCCCTGGGCGGGGCCATGCGTGTCCGCGACCGCCGAAGCGCGCCCAGGGCGTTGCCCTGGGCTATGCGCTTGCAGGCTTTCAGCCTGCCGGGTGGTTGCGATCTCCACCCAGGGCGGCGTCGCTGCGCTCCTTGCCCTGGGCTAACATCTCCCACCCCTTCGGGGTGAAAACAAAAAAAACCGGCCGACGGCCGGTGGCCGGTCATTCCTCCGTCAGCTTCCGCGTGGCGTCCTGGTCCAGCCCGTTATAGTTCGCCGAGCTGTGCCGGCCGACCGACGCGTCGGCGTCGGCCGCCTCGTCCGGGTTGTCGGCCAGTTGCCGCTTCAGCGTCTGGCGGCGGTGCTTGTTCCCGCGCTTCTTCACGGCCCGCTTCAGCTCCCGCATCTTGCGTTTGTCCGGATCGACTGGCATAACAGCCCCCACATGAACCGCCGCATCCTGATCGCCACCGACGCCTGGCACCCGCAGGTCAACGGCGTCGTCCGCACGCTGGATACTACCACCCGCATTCTTCGGCAGCTCGGCCACGCGGTCGAGGTCGTCTCGCCGGATTGCTTCTCCAAGCTGTCCGTGCCGTTCTACCCGGAGATTCCGTTCTCGCTGCCCGCCCCGCACCGGATCGACACGCTCGTGCGGCGGTTCGGCCCGGAGCACGTCCACATCGCCACGGAGGGGCCGATCGGCCACATGGTTCGCAGGCATTGCACGAGACGGGGGTGGAAGTTCAGCACGTCGTACCACACGAAGTTCCCGGAGTACCTGCACCGGCTCATCGGGTTCCCCGAATCGTGGGCGTACCGCATCCTGCGGTGGTTCCACAACGGGGCGGGGACCGTCATGGTCGCGACGCCGAGCCTGGAAGCGGACCTGAAGTCCCGCGGGTTCGCGTCGCCGATCCGCCGGTGGTCGCGCGGCGTGGACTTGACGCTCTTTCAACCGAAGCCGAAGGAAGTGGGGCCGTACCCGCGGCCGGTGCTGCTGTACGTCGGCCGCGTCTCGGCGGAAAAGGGGATCGACGACTTCCTGAAACTCGACACGCCGGGGACGAAGGTGGTCGTCGGCGACGGCCCGGCCCGCGAGGAACTGACGAAGCGATACCCGGACGCCGTGTTCCTCGGCTACCGCAAGGGGGCGACGCTCGCGGACTGCTATGCGTCCGCGGACCTGTTCGTGTTCCCGAGCAAGACGGACACGTTCGGCCTCGTGATGATCGAGGCGCTGGCGTGCGGGCTGCCGGTCGCGGCGTACCCGGTGACCGGCCCCATCGACATCATCACCCGCCCGGAGCTGGGGGCGCTCGACGATGACCTCGGCCGCGCCGTGGAGATAGCGATGCGGACCGGCGACCCGGCCGCGTGCGCCGAGGAGGGTCGGCGGTATACGTGGGAGAACTGCACGAACCAGTTCCTGGGGAACCTGGTACCGACATAGTAGTAGGCACACTCCGTGTGCCGTTTCCTTCACGCGCCCAGAGAGTTCGCCCGAGTCGCTGCGACCCGCAGCAGACGGCACACGGAGTGTGCCTACTACTATGACCGCCGCGGCGAGTTCGGCCGAGCAGCCGCGGCCGACAACAGACGGCACACGGAGTGTGCCTACTACTATTTGCCGCCGCCATCGTGTACACTCTTTTCACCCCATCAGCCACCTTCCCGGAACCACACCCATGACGCCGCTGTCCCGCCGCCGGTTCTTGCAGTCGTCCGCCGCGTTCACCCTGGCCGCCAGCTACGGCCGCACCGCCGACTCGAACGAGAAGCTCAACGTCGGCGTCATCGGGACCGGCAACCGCGGGTCCACCCTCACCCGCGAGGTGCTCAAGAACGGGCACAACGTCGTCGCCATGTGCGACGTGGCCGGGTTCCGGCTCGACAAGTTCGCGAAGTTGGTGACGGACGCCAAGCAGGAGAAGCCGACGCGGTATACCGACCACCGGAAGCTGCTGGAGCACAAGAACCTCGACGCCGTCGTGATCGCGACGCCGGACCACCACCACCGCGACATCCTCATCGCCGCGATGCAGGCGGACAAGGACACCTACGTCGAGAAGCCGCTGACGAAGTCGATCGACGAGGGGAAGGAGATGATCGAGGCCGTCCGGAACACGAACCGGATCGTGCAGGTCGGCAACCAGCGGCACAGCGGCCCGCACTGGCGGAAGGCCCGCGACATCATTCAGTCCAACGACTTCGGCGACATCGTGTGGGTGAAGGTGTGGGACTGCCGGAACTGGGTGAAGAAGGACCCGTTCGCCCCGCCAAAGGACTTCGACAAGGCGGCGATCAAGTCGATCGACTGGGACGCGTTCCTCGGCAAGGCCCCGAAGCGGGAGTTCAACGCGACGCGGTACTGGTCGTGGCGGTGGTACTGGGACTACGCCGGCGGGCTGATGACGGACATCGGGGCGCACCAACTGGACATCGTGCAGTGGCTGAGCGGGGCGGACGCGCCGAAGTCGGTCGCGACGAACGGCGGGACGTACTACTTCAAGCACTGGGAGACGCCGGACGTGGTCCACGGCGTCTGGGACTACGGCAAGTTCGCGGCGACGTTCAACGTCGAGTTCGTGAACGGCGCGGACGGTGTCGGGTGTGCCTTCTACGGCACGAAGATGACGCTGATCGCCGACGCGGACAAGGAGATTCGCATCTACGACACGATCGACAAGATCACCCCGGAGACGAAGCCGGTGGACTCGTGGGCGTCGAAGAACGAGACGGACCTGCACGTGAAGAACTGGCTGGACTGCTGCGTGAGCCGGAAGGAGCCGAACAGCCCGATCGAGCTGGGCCACCGCGTCATCACGGCGGCGCACCTGGCGAACCTGTCGTACCGCACCGGGAAGAAGGTCTACTGGGACGCGGAGCGGGAACAGGTCATTGGTGGTTGATCGCCCGAAAGCCCAGGCACGGCCGTGCCTGGGCTTTCGGGCTTCGATTCCCTCCCCAGGATTCCGACCGTGTTCATCTACGAGAAAGCCCCCTTCCCCTCCTGTCACGCATCCACACTCGTGGAGCACTCGCCGGGGAAGCTGCTCGCCGCGTGGTTCGGCGGCACGGACGAGGGGGCGAAGGACGTGCAAATCTGGTCCAGCGCCTTCGACGGCAAGTGGTCCGAGCCGCACGTCGTCGGCACGATGCCGGGGCAGCCGTGCTGGAACCCGGTGCTGTTCAAGCCCGCGGCCGGCGGCCTCGTGTTGTGGTACAAGGCCGGGCCGAGTCCCTCGACGTGGGTGGGGTACGAGCGCCGCTCGGCCGACGGCGGCCTGACGTGGTCGAAGCCGGAAGTGATGCCCGCGAGCTTCTACGGCCCGGTACGCGCGAAGCCGATCCAACTGAAGGACGGCACACTGCTCGCGGGCACGTCGGTGGAGGCCGGGGCCGGGCCGACGCGGACGTGGACGCCGTTCGTGGACCGCTCGACCGACGACGGCAAGACGTGGCGGCGGTCGAACGCATTCCAAGTACCGGGCAAGCACGCGCAAATTCAGCCGTCGCTGTTCGTCACCGGCGACGGCCGGGTCGTGGCGGTGATGCGGTCGTTCGACCCGCGGAAGGTTTGTCGCGCGGAATCGGCCGACGGCGGGGTGACGTTCTCGCCAGCCGCGGCGACCGACCTCGACAACCCGAGTACCGGCGTGGACACGGTGACGACGAAGGACGGCGACGTGCTCATGGTCTGCAACCCGGTTCCGCAGGGCCGCACGCCGCTGAGCATCGCGCGCTCGACCGACGACGGCAAGACGTGGGCGCGGGTCCGCGACCTGGAGGCGGAACCCGGCGAGTACTCCTACCCGGCGATGATCCTGGGCCGCGACGGGATGTTGCAGATCACGTACACGTGGCGGCGGACGCACATCAAGCACGTCACGATTGATCCGGCGACGTTGAAGAAGTGAAAGGCGAAGGCGAGCGTCGGGGCGTAAGCCCGACGTGGCTTCATTACAGGCGACGAGCTTTACGTTCAC
>JAESGS010000900.1_pt1 | contig 12455 bp, 12 predicted proteins | sample 9269761 | NCBI WGS metagenome assembly JAESGS01 (sample SAMN15741799, study PRJNA653493) | algae metagenome | isolation source: Cyanosarcina radialis HA8281-LM2 and co-occurring heterotrophs from damp... | place: USA: Makauwahi cave, Hawaii | collected 2011-01-06 | reverse complement strand
GATCCGCCGCGCTTCCTCGGGCCCGTCCCACACGCCGACGACGCGCAGCTTGTCGCCGGGTTCGAGGTCGGTCCACAAAGTCTTGCCGAGGCGGCCCGAGTTTTGCGCGATCAGCGCCGAGGCGGCGGCGAGAATCTGGGGCGTAGAGCGGTAATTTTGTTCGAGGCGGATTACGGTCGCGCCGGGGAAATCCTTTTCGAAGCGGAGGATGTTCGCGACCTCGGCGCCGCGCCACGAATAGATCGACTGGTCGTCGTCGCCGACGCAGCAGATATTCTTGCGCGCCTGCGCGAGCAGGCGAAGCCACAGATACTGGCTGGCGTTGGTATCCTGATATTCGTCGACGAGGATATATTTGAAGCGCTCCTGATACTGCTCCAGCACGTCGCGGTGCGTCTTCAGGATCACGAGCATGTGGAGCAGCAGGTCGCCGAAATCGCACGCGTTGAGCGTCTTCAGCCGCGCCTGATATAGCGCGTAGAAATGCTGTCCCTTGCCGTCGGCGTAAGATTCCTTGTCGGCGGCGTCGAGATCGGCGGGGACGAGCCCGCGGTTCTTCCACTTATCGATCAGCCCGGCGAGCTGGCGCGCGGGCCAGCGTTTCTCGTCGAGCCCCTCGGCCTGGATCAGCTGCTTGAGGACGCGGAGCTGGTCGTCGGTATCGAGGATAGTGAAATTGCTCTGCAGTCCGACGAGCTCGGCGTGACGGCGCAGCATCTTGGCCGCGATGCTGTGGAAGGTGCCGAGCCATGGCATGCCCTCGACGACGTCGCCGACCATTCGCCCGATACGCTCGCGCATCTCGCGCGCCGCCTTGTTGGTGAAGGTGACCGCGAGAATTTCGGACGGCCAGGCGCGGCGCGTCGCCATGATATGCGCGAGGCGCGCGGTCAGCGCCGCGGTCTTGCCGGTGCCGGCGCCCGCGAGCATCAGCACGGGGCCCTCGGTCGTCAGCACGGCCTGCCGCTGCGGGCCATTCAGCCCTTGCAGATAAGGCGGATCCGAAGGGCTGGGTGAGGGCAGGTCGGGCAGGGAGGCGGGGCTATCGTTCACGCGCGAACGATTAGGGAACAGCGAGCAGGCTGTCCAGTGCGGTGAGGCGGTCCGAGGGCAAGCTTTCGGCGCGTTTCAGTTCGTCGAGCGTCGCGCGCGCCATCGCGCGATAGGCGGGCAGGAGGTCCGGGCTGTAGGCCGCGAGCGTGACGAGATGCTCGCTGACGGTTTCCGCGTCGCCGCGCAGCAGCGGGCCGGACAATCCGGCGAACCCGCGATCTAGACTGTTTTCGAGCGCGGCACGAACGAGGGGCGCTAGCAACGCCGAAGGACTGTCGACTCCTGCGTCGCGCAAGGTGTCTGCGGCCCCGGTGATCAGCGTCACCAGATGGTTCGACGCGTGGCAAAGTGCGGCGTGATACAGCGAACGGTGCTCCTCCGCGATTTCGACCGCGATACCGCCGAGCAGCGCGACGATGCGTTTGGCTTGCCGTGCCGCCTCGGGCGATGAACCCGTGACGGCAAAGCTTGCCCCGACCATCCGCCGTGCTTCGGCCTCCGGCTCGCCGGTGAAGGTCATGGCCGGATGGATCGCGGCGGTCGTTGCGCCTGCCGCGCGCAGTGGTTCGAGGATCGCGGCGCCGCTGCGTCCGCTGACATGAAAGACAAATGGGGCGTGGCCTGTCGCGACCATCGATGCGATGCCGGCGACGACCCCGGCCAGCGCGTCATCGGAGACCGCGATCGCGATGATGTCGCATTCGGCCGCGAGATGTTCGATGGACGCCGCGTAAACCGCGCCAACTACCGCCGCCGCCGAGCGAGCGTTCTCGGGGGTTCTCCCCCAGAGAATCGGTGGGGCGGACGCGTGCGGAACGAAAGCGTGCGCGAGCGCCCGCGCGACGCGGCCCGTGCCGACAATGCCGGGTCGATGGAAACGAAAATCGGTCATGGGCGTGCGATGTAGCGGGTGGGCCGAATTTTCGCCAATGGAACGTCCTCATTCGACCGGTAGTTGCCATATCTTCTCCCCTCCCGCTTGCGGGAGGGGTCGGGGGTGGGCAGCAACGTTGCGATGACCCACCCCGCTGCGGCTAGCCAGCAAGCTGGCAAGCCTCGCTGCCCCTCCCGCAGGCGGGAGGGGATGTTCGAGCATTACTCCAACGACCGCTCCCCACCCCTAAGCAGACATCGGACTTTATCTCGCCAATCCTGACCTCTAGGGTCGGCCGATGCAGAGATATTCGACGATGCGGATGGCCGGCGCGACTTTGGCAGTTCTGGCGCTCTCGGCCTGCGCCGGCGGCAACTACCGCCCGGTCGCCGATACACCTGTGCGGATCGGTCCGACCTATACGATCCGCGGCACGACCTATGTACCCGCCGCGGCGCCCGCTTATGACGCGGTCGGCTATGCGAGCTGGTACGGCAACGAGTCGGGCAATCGCACCGCCAATGGCGAGCAATTCCGGCCCGGCTGGATCACCGCGGCGCACACCACACTTCCACTTCCGACCTATGTCGAGGTGACGGCGCTTGATACCGGGCGGCGGATCATCGTGCGCGTCAACGATCGCGGGCCGTTCGCGCTAGGACGCGTCATCGACTTGTCGCGCGGTGCCGCGGAACAGCTTGGCATGAGGGCACAGGGCCACGCGCCGGTCCGCGTGCGCCGCGTCGAGCCGTCGGAAAAGGATCGCGAGCGGCTGCGCAACGGCAAGCCGGCGGCCTCGCTGGCGCCCGTGCCCGAGCGCGAACTGCAACGGTTGCGCGCGCAATTGGCGCCCCGAGCGCGCTGATTCCGCGCTTTCCGGCTTGCGCCAAACGAGGGAAGGCGTCCAAAGCGGCGCCGAACCAAAGGGGGAGAGCATAGCCCGTGGATCTGGCACCGTACCGGGCGCATAGGCGCATCCTGACCGCGAGCCTCGTCGGCACCGCGGTCGAATTCTATGATTTCTATATCTATGGCACCGCCGCGGCGCTGGTGTTCGGGCCGCTCTTCTTTCCCGAGAGTTCGGACTCGGCGCAGTTGATGTACAGCTTCATGACCTTCGGGCTCGCCTTCTTCGCGCGGCCCGTCGGGGCGATCGTATTCGGCCATTATGGCGACCGGATCGGGCGCAAGTCGACGCTTGTTGCGTCGCTGATGCTCATGGGCGCCTCGACCTTGTTGATCGCCTTCCTGCCGACCTATGCGATGGTGGGATGGGTCGCGCCGCTGCTGCTCTGCATCCTGCGTTTCGGGCAAGGGTTCGGGCTTGGCGGCGAGTGGGGCGGGGCGGCGTTGCTCGCGGTCGAGAATGCGCCGCCGGGATGGAAATCGCGCTTCGGCATGTTCCCGCAATTGGGCGCGCCGGTCGGATTTATCGCGGCGAACGGATTGTTCCTGCTCCTCGGGCTCGGGCTCAGCGACGCCGATTTTGCGGCGTGGGGCTGGCGTATTCCGTTCCTGTTGTCGGCGATCCTCGTCGGGCTGGGGCTGTGGGTGCGGCTCAAGATCACCGAGACGCCGGACTTTGCCGACGCGCTGGAGAAGAAGGCGCCGGTAGCAGTGCCGATCGGCGACCTGCTCCGCCATCATCTGGTTGCGACGCTTGCCGGCACGTTCGCGGTGGTCGCCTGTTTCGCGATCTTCTACCTCGCGACGAGTTTTGCGCTCGGGCATGGAACACAGGCGCTCGGATATCCGAAGGAGCAATTCTTGCTGACCCAGCTTGGCGCGATCCTGTTCATGGCGGTCGGCATTATTTTCGCGGGCTATGCCAGCGACGCGTCGAGTGAGCAGCGTGTGCTGACGTGGGGGTGCGGCGCGACGGTGCTGATCGGTTTCGTGTTCGGTCCCGCGCTGGCGTCGGGAAGCTGGCCCATCATTTTCCTCGGCCTCGCATCGGCGCTTTTCGTCATGGGGCTCGTCTATGGACCGCTCGGCAGCTGGCTGACCGGCCTGTTCCCGGTGCATGTCCGCTACACGGGCGCGTCGGTGGCGTTCAATGCGGGCGGGATATTGGGCGGCGCGATGGCGCCGATCATCGCGCAAGCCCTCGCCGAATGGGGCGGGACGGGGACGGTGGGCTTCTATCTCGCGCTGGCGGGCGTCGTAAGCTGGCTGGGCCTGTTGATGGTCAGGCGATCGGCTACGCCGGTCTGAGCAAGGTCAGTTTTGCCTTGCCGACTTTGCGCGTCGCGTCGATTTCGAAGCCTGCGACCTCGACCTCTTCCTTCTCCGCGGTTTCGATCGAGATCAGGCTGTCAGGCCCGATCCAGCCAAGGCGATTGAGCTTGTCGAGCGCGACGCTGCCCGCGCCGGTGTCGTAGGGCGCGTCGACCAGGATAAGGTCGTAGGTGCGGCGGGCCGGGCCGAGCGCGAGGACCGATCCGGCGCGGATATCGGCGCGCGCGGTGGCGTCCAGCGCGCCCAGATTCTTGCGCAATACGTCGAGCGCATCACGATCCTGCTCGGCGAACAGGCATTGCACGGCGCCGCGTGAAAGCGCCTCGATCCCGAGTGCGCCCGATCCTGCGAAGAGGTCGGCGACGACCAGCCCCTCGAAGCTGCCGACGCGGCTGGTGAGCATCGAGAAGAGCGTTTCGCGCGTGCGGTCCGCCGTCGGACGCGTCGCGTCGTTCCTGGGCGCGAGCAGCTTGCGGCCGCGCCATTCGCCTGAAATCACGCGCATCGGATCAACCCATTTGCCGGCGGAATTTGAACAATTCGTCGCGCGGCACGACGTCGACCGCGCCAAGCGGCATGCCGCCGAGCTCGAACGCGCCATAACGTGTGCGGATCAGGCGGCTGACTTGCAGCCCGAAATGTTCGAGCACCTTGCGGACTTCGCGGTTCTTGCCTTCGGTGAGCGTCATTTCGACCCACTGGTTTCGGCCGGTGCGGCGTTCGAGATTGGCGTCGATCTTGCCATAACGAACGCCGTCAATCTCGATCCCCATCGCCAGTTCTTCGAGCTGCGCCTGGCTGATGTCGCCGAAGGCGCGCGCGCGATAGGTGCGCTCGACCCCGCTCGCGGGCAGTTCGAGCTGGCGCTTGAATTCGCCGTCGTTGGTGAGGAGCAGCAGCCCTTCGGTATTATAGTCGAGGCGGCCGACGGGCATCAGGCGTGGCAGGTCCTTGGGCAGCAGGTCGTAGATCGTCTTGCGGCCCTTCGGATCGCGCGCCGCGGTGATGCAGCCCGCGGGCTTGTGGAAGCGGTAGAGGCGCGTCGACACGGGTTTGGCGACCGGATTGCCGTCGACGGTCAGGCCTTCGAGCGACGTCAGAAGCGGCGCAGGGTGGACGACGATCTGGCCATTGAGCGCAATGCGGCCTTCCTCGACCATGCGCTCGACGTCGCGGCGCGAGCCGACGCCGGCGCGTGCAAGCAGCTTGGCAATGCGCTGCGGCCCGTCCTCGCGCTCGGCTTCGGCAGGTTTGGCTTTGAGCGCGGTTGCGGCGCCGCGCGCTGCGCGGCGGCCCTTTGAGGCGTCGCGATCGCCAGAGGCTTTCGGCGCCGAGCGGGTCGCGGGGCGGGGTGGACGGCGGGTGTTCATGGGAACAGATGCGACTTTCTTGTCGTTATTTGGGAAAATAGTGTTGCGTTGTGATCACGCTCATAGCCGGAAAAGACCCGCTTCGTCGATGGCAAGCAGAAGCAATCTTGCAGGACGGCGCGGAGCGAGTCATGGCGATGTTAGAGGGAGTCATCATGCTCTTTGGCCACCGTCCCACCTGCATCAAGCGATTGCTGATCATCGAGGATGATCCGCTGACCGCGTTCGACAATGAGCACACGCTGAAAGTCAGCGGGTACGACATTGTCGCGACGGTCGATTCGGGCGAGGCGGCAGTGGGGATCATGGCGGCCGAGCCGATCGATGCGGTAGTTCTCGATCTGGGTCTTGCGGGGAATATGACGGGACGCGAAGTCGCGCGGCTGGCCCGCGACCGCGGTATTGCCGTGCTGCTGGTGACGGGGCAATGCCCCGCCGACGCTGAAGAGATCGCGATTGCCTGCCTCGGCAAGCCGCACAGCGCGTCGGCGCTCGTATCGGCGCTGAAGGCGGTCGAGATGATGGCGTGCAAGAATCAGGCACCGCGCAAGGTCAGCGGGCTGACGACATTCTGGCGTCCCGCCGCCGCCTGAGCGCGGCCAGCCGATAAATAGCTGCTTCCAATTTGGGACCAAGCCTTTAGGCCCGTCGCATAACAATGCGTCCGCCGCGCGGGCGCGCGGGGAGCGACGGCATGTCAGTTGATCTGATTCGGTTTATCATTTTTGTTGCGATCCTTGGCGGGCTGGCGATCGTCGCGCTGTCGATCCCGGCGTTTCGCCCCTATCTGCGCAAAAACCCGATGATCACCTTCCTGCTCGGCATATCGAGCGGCTTTCCGCTGACGCTGTTGATCGCGACGATGACCTTCTGGCTCGCCAAGGTCGGGATCGATACCGCGACGATCGGCTTCGCGGTTGCGCTGGGCATTCCCTATACGCTGAAATTTCTGTGGGCGCCGCTGGTCGACAAGCTGCCGCTGCCATTCCTGACGAGGACGTTCGGACAAAGGCGCGGCTGGCTGTTCCTCATTCAGGCGCTGCTGTTCGCCTCGATCTGGCAGCTCGGAGCGAGCGATCCGAAGCCCGGCGACATCGGCCTGTTCGCGGTGTGGGCGCTGATCACGGCTTTCCTGTCGGCCACACAGGACATCGTCATCGACGCCTATCGCATCGAGATATTGGAAGAAGACGAGTTCGCGCACGGCACCGCGACCAACCAGTTCGGCTATCGCACGGGCAATCTGATCGCGGGCGCCGGCACGATCTATTTCGCGTCGAGCGAAGGGCTGGGGCTTGGCTGGGCAACCGCCTATGGGCTGACCGCCTTTTGCATCGTTCCCGCTATTCTCGGTGCACTGTGGGCGGGGCCGGGCAAGTTCGTCGACCGGTTCGAGCATGCGTCGGGGATGAGAGCGGGGCAGTGGCTGACCGAAGCGGTCGTCAACCCTTTCCGCGAATTCCTGACGCGGCATGGCGCCTTCCTGATCCTCGGCTTTGTGCTGGTCTACAAGGTTGGCGACGCGATGGGGCAGACGATGCTCGGTCCGATGATCGTCGATTTGGGCTTTCCTGACCTAGACTATATTTCAGCGAACAAGCTTTGGGGTTTCGGCGCCTTGATCGTCGGATCGGCGCTCGGCGCGCCCTTTCTGTTGTGGCTCGGCATGGGCCGTGCGTTGCTCATTTCGGGTTTCATGATGATGTTCTCGAACGTCATGTTCATGATCCTCGCGGCGACGGGCAATAATTACTGGATGCTCGTCGCGGCGATCGTGACCGAAAATCTGACGAGCGGGATCGGGCTGACGGTGTTCGCCACCTATCTCTCGGGTCTGTCGAGCATCGCCTACACCGCAACGCAGTTCGCGCTGCTGTCGTCCTTTGCAGGCGTCGGGCGAACCTTCATGGCGGGTCCCGCAGGCATTGTTGCCGAAAAGCTCGGCTGGGTGGGTTTCTGGGGCTTCACCGTCGCTGCAGCGATACCAGGCATGCTTCTGCTGTGGGTGCTCTGGAGCAAAGGCTATGTCGTCGAGAGCATTCGCCAGACTGGCGCGATCGATGACCGACAGCTCAAACAGCCGGTCGGCGCGTGGCGGATCGTCGGATTTGCCTTGATAGTCACCGGATTAGTCGGGGTGCTGATGTACCAGCAACTCGAACTCGGCATGCATGTCCTTGTCGGCTCGCTCGCCGCTTTCCTTGTCGGCATGCTGCTGGCGTGGAAGGGCAAGCCACCGGCGACGGCGGCCTAGCCGATGCATTTCTTCCTCATCTCGATCGCGTTGCAGGTGCTTTGCATCGTCCATGTGTTTCGCACTGGACGGAACACGGCATGGATCATGGCGATCGCCTTTCTGCCGATGGTCGGCATCCTCGCCTATTTCATCGTCGAGATATTGCCGAGCCTGCCGCGCGACCGGCGGGTACGCGAGGCGCGGACCAAGATTGCCGACAGGATGGATCCCGAACGCCGGATCCGCGAAGCGCGCGATGCCGCCGAGTTCAGCGATACCGCCGGGAATCGGATCGAATTTGGCGACGCGCTGATGGAACGCGGACGCTATGCCGAGGCGCTCGATCAGTTTCGCGCCGCCGAACGGCTTTCGCCGCACGCCGACCGGACGATCGGGATGCGGGTTGCCGAAGCCGCCTATGAGGCTGGCCAGTTGAATGTGGCGATTGCGGCGATCGACGCGCTGCCCGAGACGATATCGCGCACCGAGATCGACCGACGCGCACTGCTTCGCGCGAAGGTCGCCGAAGCCGACGGGCGGACGGCGGACGCGCTGGCGATCTATCGCGAGATCGTGGACCGCGTGCCGGGTGACGAGATACGCTGCCGGATCGCCGGCATCCTGATTGCCAAGGGTGACAAGGCGGGCGCACGGACGGTACTGAGGGAAGTCGAACAACGCATGAAACGTACACCGCCCGTCACGCTGAAGGCCGAGGCGGCGATGTACGACTGGGTCAGGCGGACGATCGCCGAGCTTGGCTAGTCCGGCCACTCGCGATTGAGATCGAGCACGACGCCGGCGAGATAGAGCGAACCGCAGATCAGAACGTCGGCTGGCGCGCGGTTATCGGCAATGTGGCTCAGCGCCGCCGTGACATCGTCGCAGGGATGGACGTCGACAATGCCGAGATCGGTCCGAACCCAGTGGCAGAGGTCGTTGGGATCATGATGGTCGTGTCCCGGGATCGGAACCGCCTGAAACGACGCGATGCGGTCGGCGAAGGGACGAAGGAAACCTGTGGCGTCCTTGTTCTTTAGAAGGCCGCATATGACGTGAAGCGGCGGCCGCCGATCGAGCGCCTTGGCAAGCGCGGCGCCCGCGTCAGGGTTGTGACCGCCGTCGAGCCAGATTTCGGCCCTATCGGGCAGCAGTTCGGTCAACGGTCCATCGCCGAGACGTTGCATGCGGGCGGGCCAGAAGGCATCGGCAACGCCACGCGCAATTGCGTCTTCGGTCGGCTGCGGACCGGGCGCGAGACGCAGCATCGCGATCGCGAGTCCGGCGTTCGCCATCTGGTGGGCCCCGGTCATGCGGGGATGCAGCGGCTGCGCGATCGAGCCAAGCTTCGAAGTCCAGCGGAACGCATCGCCTTCGGGCTCGACCGTCCAGCCTTCGCCTTGCGGAAAGAGCGTCGCGCCGACGTTGGCGACCTTGACAGCGATGGTGCCCCGGATATGGGGCGGATAGGTGAGGGTCGCTACGGGCGTATCGGGTTTGATGATCCCCGCCTTTTCCCATGCGATGCGCATCGCCGGATCGTCGGGCGTCCCGGCTTCGGGGGCGAGCAGGAAGGCTTCATGGTCGATGCCGAGCGAGGCGATGCCGCAAACCGCGGGCGGCGGGATGATGTTCGTCGCGTCGAGACGGCCGCCGAGCCCGACCTCGATGATGCAATCATCCGCGGGGATGCGTGCGAAGGCGAGGAAGGCGGCGGCGGTGGTGACTTCGAAGAAACTCGCCTGAAGGTCGGCGGCTTCGTCGAGCACCTCTTCGAGCAACGCCGAGAGCAGGGCATCGTCGATCAGCGTCCCGGCAAGGCGGATGCGTTCGTTGAAGCGGACGAGGTGCGGACTGGTGTAGCTGTGGACCTTGCGCCCCTGCGCTTCGAGGATCGCGCGCAGATAGGCACAGGTTGAACCCTTCCCGTTGGTTCCTGCAACGTGGAAAGTGCGCGGAAGCTGGAGCTGCGGGTTGCCGAGGCGCGCGCACAGCTCGGCGATGCGTTCGAGCCCCAAGATGTCGCGGCCCGGCGAGAGCGCGGCGAGACGGTCGAGCTGGGCCTGCACCGCAGGGTCGGAGCTGTGGGCATGGTCGGCCATGGGGGCACTCTGGTTCGGCTCAGGCGGCCTTTTCGGGCGCCAGATAGCCGATCAGGCGGCCCAGCGTTTCGGGCAGTTCCCTGCGGTGTACGACCATGTCGATCATCCCGTGATCGAGCAGATATTCGGCGCGCTGGAAGCCTTCGGGCAGCTTTTCGCGGATCGTATTCTCGATCACGCGCTGGCCCGCGAAACCGATCAGCGCCTTGGGCTCGCTGATCTGGATATCGCCGAGCATCGCGTAGCTGGCGGTGACGCCGCCCGTGGTCGGGTCGGTCAGCAGCACGATATAGGGCAGGCCCGCGCGGCGCAGACGCGCGAGCGCCACCGTGGCACGCGGCATCTGCATCAACGACAGCGTGCCTTCCTGCATGCGCGCACCGCCCGCAGCGGTGATCGCGACATAGGGAACGCCGCGCCGGATCGCATCCTCGACCCCCGCAACGAACGCCTCGCCGACCGCGACGCCCATCGAGCCGCCCATGAAGGCGAAGTCCTGCACGCCGATCACCACGCCCTTGCCCGAGATACGGCCGAACGCATTCTGATAGGCGTCGCGGTCGCCGGTCTGCGCGCGCGCGGCTTTGATGCGGTCGACATATTTCTTGGTGTCGCGGAACTTCAGCGGATCCTCGGGCGCGGCGGGCGCAGCGATCATCTCGTGGATTCCGCCGTCGAACAGCTGCGCAAAACGTTCCTTGGCGCCGATACGATCATGGTGGTCGCAGCGTGGGCAGACGTTCAGATTGTCTTCCCATTCCTTCACGAACACCATCTGCTGGCACTGGCGGCATTTGTGCCAGAGATTGTCGGCGGTGTCGCGTTTTGCCCCGAAAGGCAGTGCGTTGCGAACGCGGTCGAGCCAGCTCATGCGGCGATCTCCTTTGCGCCGTGGATAGCATCGGCGAGGGTACGGGTGAAGGCCTCGACATGCGGCGCCGCGGCGTCGCCATGCTCGGCGATGATATCGATAAAGGCCGATCCGACGACGACGCCATCAGCGACCCTGGCGATCTGCGCGGCCTGTTCAGGCGTACGGACGCCGAAGCCGACCGCGACCGGAAGATCGGTCGCGGCCTTGAGGCGTGCGACGGCTTCGTCGATGCTCGCCTGTGCGGCCTGTTGCTGGCCGGTGATCCCGGCGACCGAGACATAATAGAGAAAACCGCCGGCGCCGTTCAGCACGTCGGGCAGGCGCGCCGCATCGGTTGTAGGGGTGGCGAGGCGGATGAGGTCAATGCCATTGGCACGGAGCGCGGGGCCGAGTTCGGCGTCTTCCTCGGAAGGGATGTCGACGCAGATAATACCGTCGACACCGGCTTTCGCGCACTCGGCGGCGAACCATTCCGGCCCGCGGATCGTCATCGGATTGGCGTAGCCCATCAGGACGAGTGGTGTGTCGGGGTGCCGCTGGCGAAAAGCTGCGGCGATCCCGAAAAGGTCGGCGGTGGTCGTGCCCTTGGCGAGGCTGCGCAGGTTTGCGGCCTGGATCGCGGGGCCATCGGCCATCGGGTCGGTGAAGGGCATACCGAGTTCGATTACGTCGGCGCCCCCCGCAACGAGCGCATCGAGGTTCGCAGCGGTATCGCCGTCGCCGCCGGTGATGAAGGCGACGAGCGCGGGGCGCGGCTTGGCGAAGGTTGCGGCGAAGCGGGTCATTCGGCGGACTTCTTCTGGTTTGCAGCCCTGTCGAGCCAAACGAACATGAGCGATACCAGCACGACAACGACCCACGATGGCGACTGGAACCGTTCACCCAAGCCGAACATCCAACTGATCAGCGGAAAACCGAGCGCCTGAACGGCGGCAGCGATCAGGAAAACAATGAGCCCACGACGTTGACCAGGCTTCACAACGCGACTCCCAAGGCTTCGGCCACGGTGAAGATGTCCTTGTCGCCGCGGCCCGAGCAGTTAACGATGATGATCTTGTCTTTGCCCAGCGTCGGCGCGATGCGTTCGGCAGCGGCGATCGCGTGCGCGCTTTCGAGCGCGGGGATGATGCCTTCGAGCTTGGTCAGCTTCTGGAAGCTCGCCAAAGCTTCGGCGTCGGTGACGGGTTCGTAGCGCACGCGGCCGATTTCGTGGAGCCAGCTATGCTCGGGGCCGATGCCCGGATAGTCGAGCCCCGCCGAGATACTATGTGCCTCGGTGATCTGGCCGTCCTCGTCTTGCAGCAGATAGGTCTTGTTGCCGTGGAGGATGCCCGGACGTCCACCCGCGAGGCTTGCGGCATGTTTCTTGTCGAGCCCTTCACCGGCGGCTTCGACGCCGACGATCTCGACGCCGTCATCGTCGAGAAACGGATGGAACAGCCCGATCGCATTCGAACCGCCGCCGACCGGGGCGATCAGCATGTCGGGGAGGCGGCCTTCAGCTTCGAGGATTTGCTCTTTAGCTTCGTCGCCGATCACCGACTGGAAATCGCGGACAAGCTCGGGATAGGGGTGCGGTCCGGCGACGGTGCCGATGATGTAGAAGGTGTCGTGGACGTTCGCGACCCAGTGGCGCAGCGCCTCGTTCATCGCGTCCTTCAGCGTCTTCGCTCCGCTCTCCACCGCGACGACTTCGGCGCCGAGCAGC
>JAESGS010000898.1_pt1 | contig 12493 bp, 11 predicted proteins | sample 9269761 | NCBI WGS metagenome assembly JAESGS01 (sample SAMN15741799, study PRJNA653493) | algae metagenome | isolation source: Cyanosarcina radialis HA8281-LM2 and co-occurring heterotrophs from damp... | place: USA: Makauwahi cave, Hawaii | collected 2011-01-06 | reverse complement strand
TAGGCGGCGAGCAGCGCCGCGTCGCTGCGCCCTTTCAATGCGCCCGTATAGACATTGCGATTCTGCCACACGCGCGTCGGATAGCCGCCGGGCTGGATGATCGTCACTTCGATCCCGTGCGGGACCAGCTCATAGGCGAGCTGTTCGGACAGGGCTTCGACCGCGAACTTGGTCGCCGAATAATGACCGCCGCCGGGCACGATCACGCGGCCGAGCTGCGACGAGATGTTGAAGATCTGCCCGCGCTTCGCCGCGCGCATCTGCGGCAGCAGCGCGCGGAGCATGCGCTGGATGCCCAGCACATTGGTTTCGAAGATCAGGCGCGTCGCTTCCATGTCCTGCACCTCGACCGGGCCGGTGATGCCGATGCCGGCATTGTTAACCAGCGTGTCGATACGCCCATTTGCGAGTTGCAGAGCTTTGGCCGTTCCCGCTGCAACCGAGCTGTCATCGGTCACGTCGATCTCGACGATGTGCAGGTTGAGCTTGTCCTTCGCCGCCTCGGCGGCAAGCGTTTCGGCTTCGGGGCGCGGAACACCCCGCATTGTCGCGATTACCTTCGCGCCGAGCCGGGCATAGTGGAGCGCGCCGACGCGGCCGAAACCGCTCGACGCGCCCGTGATCAGCACGGTGCGGCCCTTCAGCGATGGAGCCTCCGGCGTGGCGGCGTGGAGCAGGGCAGGGGCAGCCGCGGTAAGGGCTGCGGCGCCAGCGATAAGTTCACGGCGGCTCGGGCTATGGCGATCGGGCATGAGACGGCTCCTTTCGACCCATCATGCCTTACTTCGGTCGCCCCGCCAAATTGACGTTCGGATGCCCGTTCTGGGGTGGAAAGCCGCCCTCCCCCATTTTCGTCATCCCCGCGAAAGCGGGGACCCAGAGCGTCCGTCGATTGCCCTAGCCCTGGGTTCCCGCTTTCGCGGGAATGACGAAATATTAGAAATAGGGCGTCCGCAATCGGCCGAAACCGGACGGCGCCGCGTCGCCTCAACCCTGCAGGCGCAGCGCGAGGTCGCTCTGGAAGCGTACATCGTCGCCGTCGGCGAGCCATGTCGCCTCGGCCGCAATCGCGCCCAACAGGTCGATCAGCGGTTCCATTTCGCTCTTGTGATAATTGCCGAGGACGTGACCGGTGACGCGGTCCTTGTGGCCGGGATGGCCGATGCCGATGCGCACGCGGCGGAAATCCTCACCGATATGCTGGATCATCGACCGGATGCCGTTGTGGCCCGCTGCACCGCCGCCTTGCTTGACCTTGACCTTCATCGGCGCGAGGTCGAGTTCGTCGTAGAAGGCGGTGACGTCTTTCGGGGTCAGTTTGTAGAAATCGAGCGCGGCGCGCACGCTGCGGCCGCTTTCGTTCATGAAGGTGCCGGGTTTGAGCAGCAGGATGCGCTGCGATCCGATACGGCCTTCCTGGATCCAGCCCTGGAACTTCTTTGCAGGGGCAGGGAAGCCATAGAGGTCGGCGATGACGTCGGCGGCCATGAAGCCGACATTGTGACGGTGCATCGCATATTTGGGCCCGGGATTGCCGAGGCCGACCCAGAGTTGCATGGAAGTGCCTTTCCCGGGGTCTGGTGGACACGCCCCTCCCGTTCGGGGAGGGGCGCTCCGAAATGCTTAGGCGTCGTCGCCGCCTTCGGCAGCTTCGCCTTCGTCCTTCGTCGTGTCGCCGTCGCTCGACTTGAGCGCCGACGGGGCAACGATGGTGGCGATGGTGAAGTCGCGATCGGTGATCGCGCTTGCGACGCCCTTGGGCAGGGTGACGTTGCTGATGTGGATCGAATCGCCGACATCAAAGCCGGTGACGTCGATCGCGATCTCGTCGGGGATCTTGTCCGCGTCGCAGACGAGTTCCAGCTCGTGACGAACGATGTTCAGCACGCCGCCACGCTTCAGGCCCGGCGAGGCTTCTTCGTTCGCGAACACGACCGGAACCGCGACCTGAACCGTCGCATCCTTCGAAATGCGCAGGAAGTCGGCGTGGATCGGGCGATCCTTGACCGGGTGGAAAGCGACGTCCTTCGGCAGGGTCCGCACCTGCTTGCCACCGACTTCGATCATCACGACCGAGTTCATGAAGTGACCCGTCATCAGCTGCTTCATCAGCAGCTTTTCTTCGACGTGGATCATCAGGGGTTCTTCTTTGCCGCCATAGACAACGGCGGGGACGCGGCCATTACGACGCAGTTCACGCGAGGCTCCCTTGCCTCCGCGATCACGCGTCTCGGCCGACAGCACCAGCTGGTCGCTCATCATTTTTCTCCGAAACAGATTTCACAGTCCGCCACGCCTCCAGGGATGACCATGGACGGAAGCGGCGGCGCTTAGCGGGGAAGCGGCCGAAATGCAAGCGCCGGCGCGCTTATTGTACGCGGCGGACCTTGAGCCCCTCGGCTTCGAGCATTGCCGGCACGCCGTCGGGCCCGACCAGATGCCCCGCACCGACCGCCATCAGCACCGTGCCCGGTTGCTCCAGCCGCTTTTGCACCCATGCGCTCCAGCGCCGGTTGCGGTCGGTGATGATGGCCTTGCGTGCCGCCGGTACGGCGTCGACATCCTCGTTGATGACCTTTTCGAGCGCAGCGACGTCGCCGCGGCCCCACGCGGCAGTCAGGGTGCCGACCTCTTTCACGGCATCGGCCGAATTTTCGGCGGCGCGGGTCAGGAGTGTGCGCTGCGTCGCCGGATCGAGCGTTTCGAAGAACGTCAGTTGTTCGCGCGCGGTCTCGAGCCCGCGGATCGGCTTTCCGGCCTCCTCGAACCGCTGTGTCAGGCGCGTTTCGACACCCCCCGACGAATCCAGCGCAGCATTTTGCGCGACGCGCTGGCCCATCAGCACCATCACCGCCCAATCGTCGAGCGCGTCGCCGCCGAAATCGCCGCCGCTCGCCTCCAGCGCGCGATAGCCGGCGAGGGCCGGGGGCGGCAGCCGCTTCTCCATTGCGAGCGGCGCGGTCCGCGGCGCGAGCGACTGGAAGACGCTGCCTGCCTCCGCCAGTTCCTCGGGCGACAATTCCATCACCAACTCGTCGGCGGACCCCACTGCCTCTGCGACCTTGCCGCCGTCCCAATCGGTGCCGCGCGGTAGGGCGTGCATCGCGCCGAGCATATAGATTTGCGTGTCGTCGTCGGCGATCAACCACATCGCCGGCTTCGCCTGCCGTGCGGGCTCGGCGGTGCCGCACGCCGCGAGCAGGCACGGCAAAAGGGCCGCCGCAAGGCGGCGACCCCAATGACCGGAAAGGCGGGACGCCCCGCTCAATATTTGACCCGCTTGGCGACGATGCCGCGTGCCTTCAGATAATCCTGCACGCTCTTATCGCCTGCCAGATGACCCGCGCCGACCGCGACGAACACGGTGCCCGGCTGGTCCATCCGCGCCTTGAGCTGGTCGGCCCAGCGGGCGTTGCGGTCCCAGAGCAGCACCTTCGCGAGTTCGGGTGTCTCGGCCAAGCTTTCATTCATCGTCACGGCGAGCGCGTCGGGATCGCCCTTCGCCCACTGCGCGACCATCTTGTCGAGTTGCGGCCCGAGCTTGTCGAGGTCCCTGACCACCGAATTCAAAAAGCTGACCTGCTGGTTTTCGGGCAGCGTGTCGAAATAGCCGAGCTGCTGGCCCAGCGTTTCAAGGCCCGCGATCGGTTTGCCGGCTTTCTTCGCGGAGCTCGTCAGCAGCTTTTCGACGCCCTGTTCGGGATCATAGCCGAGTTTGGTGAGCGGCAGCACCGACAGGGTCATGGCCGGAAACCATGGCTCGAACATGTCGAACTGCGCCGGCGCCAAGCCAAGGCTCTTGAGCGCGGCCTGATAGGCCTTGAGCTGTTCGGGGTCGAGGCGCGACGAGAGCGTTTTGCCGCTCTGATCGATCGCGAGCGGCATCATTTCGCCGGCCACGGCCGCCTGATCTTCGGGCATGACCATTTCGAGCATCAGCTCGTCGGATTTGTCGAACGCGGTCTTCACCGCCTCGTCGAACCAGCCGAGGCCGGGTTTCAGCACATGGACGGTGCCGAAGAGATAGATCGTCGTGTCCTTGTCCTTGACGACCCACAGCGCGGGGTCGGCGTCGGTCGTGGCGGGGGCCGCAGCGGCAGCAGGCTCGGCCGCGTGGACGGCGGGAAGCGCCGCAGTCGACGAGAAGGCCACGATGGCGCAGGTGGTGGCAAGCGTCTTGAACCAGGTTTTCATCGGGAAATCACTTTCGTTACCGGCGCTTATGGCCGGATCGAATGGGGAAGGGGAGTGGAAAATACTCAGCGGTATTTGAGCCACAGCCACACAATGGCGTTGACCGCGAGCGCGCCGAGGAACAGCAGCATGACATCGGGCGCGGGGGCGAGGCTGGCGCGGTGGAGCACCCACCAGGTCGGCGCCGCGAGCGTCAGCGTGTACCAGGCCGCGGTGCCCGCCCAAAGATAGGCGCGCTCCTCATGATCGTCGACCGAGCGATGGTAGAGGATCAGCGAGATGGCCATGCCGACGACCCACACCATCGACGCGCCGATCGCGAAATTGGCGGGCAAGGCGGAGTCGCTGAGCAATGCGAGGCCGATCGCCGGACCGTCGCTCTGCGCCATCTGCATCCACGCGCCCAATACGCCGCCGAACGCACCTGCTAAGCCGAGCGCAATCCAGTAACGCTTGCGGCGCGGCGACATCGGACGTTTCATATTCCGGGTCTCAGTCATTGCTATTTCCTTCGTGGCCGTCGTCGAAAATCTCTTCGATCGGCATGTCGAACAGCCGCGCGAGCTTGAAGGCAAGCGGTAGCGAGGGGTCATATTTCCCCGTTTCGATCGCATTCACCGCCTGCCGCGAGACATCGAGCCGGTCGGCGAGTTCCGCCTGGCTCCAGTTCCGCATCGCGCGCAGCACTTTCAATTTATTGTTCATCGGCGCCTCGCCAGCATTTCCATCCGAAGGATCACGGCCTTCCCATAGCGCATCGAAATGTTGGGGAAGGGAATTTTATAAGCCTTCGAGATGATGGGGTTGGGGCAACGGGGTCGGATCGTTCGTTCGTCTTGCAATGGGCTGGAACGCCATCATCATAAGGGCGCTCCAGCCCAAGTCGCCAGCCGTCACCGGGGAGGCACGGCGCGAACGAAACCATCAGGATCCTGTCTTCAGCGCGCCGCGCCGATCATCAGCAGCGCGAGCTGGGTGCCGCCCTGAGCCTGCGCGATGGCGCGCTGCGCCTGCGGTCCGGCCTCTGCCAGCGCGGCCGACACGCACGCCGCGCGGCGGCTGTTCTCGGCGGTGCCGCGAAGGCCGGTGTTGCAGACGCTGCGTGCCGCGCTCTTCAGGCGGCTGTCCAACCGGTCGCGATCGGTCGCGCGGGTCAGGTCGAGGTTGTCGATACGGACGGTGGCGGCCTTTTCTTCGGCCTGCGCAGCGACAGGCATCGCGACGGCGGTGAGCGAGAGGGCGAGGATCAGCGTGCGGGTCATCATGTCTATTCTCCTTGGATCGACGGGGTCTTGGTCAACTCAACCTGTCTTCATGTCAGGTATGCATGACTATATGTCGCGATTCGCTGACCATGTCAACAAGACCTTACAAAAAGTTCTGCACACCTGACCAAGTCGCGCATTTTCGCGCCGTGACGAAAGGCGGGGAGCCTTGACCGTGCGCCGCCGCTAGGCCAATGCGGCGGCGATTTTTGCACCTGCGAAGGAATTGCGGCCGTGGCCGACGGGGCGGACAAGACACCACTCAGCTTTCAGGACATGATCCTGACGCTGCATAATTACTGGAGCGCGCGCGGCTGCGCCATTTTGCAGCCTTATGACATGCGCGTAGGGGCAGGGACTTTCCACCCTGCGACGACGCTGCGCAGCCTTGGTCCCGAGCCGTGGAACGTCGCCTATGTCCAGCCGAGCCGCCGGCCCACGGATGGCCGCTATGGTGAGAACCCGAACCGGCTGCAGCATTATTACCAGTATCAGGTCATCCTGAAGCCGTCGCCCGCCGACCTGCAGGAACAATATCTGGGCAGCCTCGCCGCGATCGGCATCGATCCGCTGCTCCACGACATCCGCTTCGTCGAGGACGACTGGGAATCGCCGACGCTCGGCGCGTGGGGGCTGGGCTGGGAAGTCTGGTGCGACGGGATGGAAGTCACCCAGTTCACTTATTTCCAGCAGATGGGCGGTTTCGACTGCAAGCCCGTCGCGGGCGAGCTCACCTATGGGCTCGAACGCCTCGCCATGTATATTCAGAATGTCGACAATGTGTACGACCTGCGCTTTTCCGACGCGGTCGGCGATGTTGCGGCGGTCAGCTATGGCGACGTGTTCCTGGAAAACGAGCGCCAATTCTCGAAATGGAATTTCGAGGTCGCCGACACCGACACCCTGTTCGCGGGCTTCAAGGCCGCCGAGGAAGAGTGCAAGCGCGCCATCGCGGCGAACGTCCCGCTCGCGGCCTATGACCAGGCGATCGAGGCAAGCCATTTGTTCAACCTGCTGCAGGCGCGCGGCGTGATCAGCGTGCAGGAACGCGCCAATTACATGGCGCGCGTCCGCGACCTCGCGAAAGGCAGCTGCAAGGCGTGGATCGACAGCCAGTCCGAGCGCTGGACCGAAAAATATCCGGGGTGGACGCTGTGACCGACTTTCTTCTTGAACTGCGCAGCGAGGAAATCCCGGCGCGGATGCAGGCTGGCGCGCGCGCCGAACTGGAAAAATTGTTCCGGGCGCAATTGAGTGCCGCGGGCCTCGAAGCGGGCGACCTCACCATCTGGTCGACCCCGCGCCGTCTTGCGTTGATCGCGAAGGACCTGCCCGAAGCAACCGCCGCGGTCAGCGAAGAACTTAAGGGCCCGCGCAGCAGCGCGCCGCCGCAGGCGCTCGAAGGTTTCCTTCGCAAGACCGGGCTGACGCAGGACCAGCTCGAGGACCGCGACGGCGTCTATTTCGCGGTGATCGACAAGCCCGGTCGCGCGACCGCCGAAGTGCTCGCCGAGGCGATCCCGGCGATCGTCCGCGCCTTCGCCTGGCCCAAGTCGATGCGCTGGGGCAAGGAAAGCGCGAGCAGCGAGAGCCTGCGCTGGGTGCGCCCGCTGTCGGGCATCGTCGCGATCTTCGGCGAGGAACTGGTGCCGTGCGAAATCGGCGGCATTGCTAGCGGCTTCGCGACGCGCGGCCACCGCTTCCACTGCCCGGGCGAGATCACGATCGGTTCGGCATCGGACTATGCCGAAAAGCTGCGCGCCTGCCACGTCATCGTCGACCATGAGGAGCGGCAGGCGATCGTCCGCGACGGCGCCGCGAAAGCTGCGGCCGACGCCGGGCTGACGCTCGTCGAGGATGAGGGGCTGGTGATCGAGAATGCCGGCCTCACCGAATGGCCGGTGCCCTTGCTCGGCCGCTTCGACGAAGCGTTCCTCGAAGTACCGCCCGAGGTCATCCAGCTCACCGCGCGCGTGAACCAGAAATATTTCGTCGTGAACGGCGCCGACGGCAAGCTTGCCAACGGCTTTGTCTGCACCGCGAACATCGACGCGAAGGACGGCGGCGCGGAGATCGTCGCGGGCAATCGCAAGGTGCTCGCGGCGCGCCTGTCCGATGCGCGCTTCTTCTGGGAACAGGATCAGAAAAAGACGCTTGCGCAGCATGCCGAGAAGCTGGCGAACATTACCTTCCACGAGAAGCTGGGCACCGTCGCCGACAAGGTCGAGCGCGTCGCGAAGCTCGCCGAGTGGCTGGCGAGCGAAGGTATCGTCCCGAACTGCGACCCCGCGCTCGCGCGGCAGGCGGCCGAACTGGCAAAGGCCGATCTCGTCACCGAAATGGTCGGCGAATTCCCCGAATTGCAGGGCCTGATGGGCGGCTATTACGCCCGCGCCGAAGGTTTGGACGCGGCGGTCGCCGATGCGATCCGCGACCATTACAAGCCGGTCGGGCAGGGCGATGATGTCCCTACCGCGCCGGTGACGGTGGCCGTGGCATTGGCGGATAAACTGGATACGCTCGTCAGCTTCTTTGTGATTAATGAAAGGCCGACAGGATCGAAAGATCCCTTCGCTCTGCGGCGCGCATCTCTCGGAATAATTTCGCTTCTGATTGAGAATGGGATTCGCACTTCGCTGATCGATTTGTCGGTATTAGCCAGCACCGAAGTAGTTACCCAGGTACTTGCACAGGTTAAACGGGATGATGAAGCAGCTGCGAAGATCATCGCCGCAGTAGGCAGCATCCCGAAAATGAATCGAGATGAACTCGTCGAGACGGCGGCGAAGCAGGCTCGTGAAGCAGCAAAACAGCACCATTTGATAGTGCCGAAGATGCAGCCGTTATCTGACGCGAAGATGGCAGCGCTACGAGAGTTTCCCGATGATTTTGATGAGCTTTTGGTTTCGTTTTTCGCTGACCGCCTCAAGGTCCAGCAACGCGAAGCGGGCGTCCGTCACGACCTGATCGACGCGGTGTTCGCGCTCGGCGGTGAGGATGATCTTGTTCGCCTGCTCGCGCGCGTGAAGGCGCTGCAGGCGTTCATGGCGACCGAGGACGGCACCAATCTGCTTGCGGGCTACAAGCGTGCGGCGAATATCCTGAAGCAGGCGGGCGAGGTGAGCGGCACTACCGCCGCGACGCCGCCGACCGAGGCCGACGCTGCGCTGCTCGCTGCGCTCGACGCTGCCGAGCCCGCGGCTTCTACTGCCGTTGCCGAAGAGCGTTTCACCGACGCGATGGCCGCGCTCGCATCGCTGCGCGCGCCGATCGACGCCTTTTTCGACGGTGTGATGGTCAACGATCCCGACGAAGCGGTCCGCGCCTATCGCCTCGGCCTGCTCGCGCGATTTACCGGCGCGGTGCATGGCGTGGCCGATTTCTCGAAGATCGAAGGATAAAGCCGACCTTTTATTTCCGTTCGTGTCGAGCGAAGTCGAGACACCGCGAAGGCGCGAACGACCGATGGGCCTCTCGACTTCGCTCGATGCGAACGGAGTAGGGAAGACTGAAATGACCGAAGTAAAACTGAATCGACGATAACAATACTCCACCCTATCCAGCCGCAACCTCCTCCCCGGGGCAGCAGGAGCATATGATGACGAAGATGGTGCATTTGTTCGGCGGCGCGGCCACGACGGCCGAGCGTTCGAAGGAATTGCTGGGCGGCAAGGGATCCAACCTCGCCGAAATGGCCTCGATCGGCCTGCCGGTGCCCCCGGGCTTTACGATCACCACCGACGTCTGCACCGCTTATTATGCCAATGGCGAGCAATTCCCGGCCGGGCTGGTCGAGGACGTTGCCGCGGGCATCGCGCATATCGAGGGCATCACCGGCAAGAAATTCGGCGATGCCGCCGATCCCTTGCTCGTTTCGGTCCGTTCGGGCGCGCGCGTGTCGATGCCGGGGATGATGGACACCGTCCTCAACCTCGGGCTCAACGACAAGACTGTCGTCGGCCTGTCCGAAGCGTCGGGCGACCCGCGCTTCGCATGGGACAGCTATCGCCGCTTTGTCCAGATGTACGCCGACGTCGTCATGGGCCTCGACCATGCCGAGTTCGAGGAAGCGCTGGAAATCGCAAAAGAAGACAAGGGCTTCTATCTCGATACCGAGATGTCGGCCGAAGACTGGCAGGCGCTCGTCAAGGAATATCAGGCGATCGTCGAGCGCGAAACCGGCGCGCCCTTCCCGCAGGAACCGAACGACCAGCTGTGGGGCGCGGTTGGCGCCGTCTTCGCAAGCTGGGAAAGCGACCGCGCGAAAGTCTATCGCCGCCTGAACTCGATCCCCGCCGAATGGGGCACCGCGGTCAATGTGCAGGCGATGGTGTTCGGCAATATGGGCGACACGTCGGCGACGGGCGTGGCGTTCACGCGCGACCCCGCGACCGGCGAGCGCGCCTGGTACGGCGAATGGCTGATCAATGCGCAGGGCGAGGACGTCGTTGCGGGCATCCGGACGCCGCAATATCTCACGAAAATCGCACGCGAAAAGGCGGGCGCCAAGCCGCTGTCGATGGAAGAGGCGATGCCCGAAACCTTCGGTGAATTGGGCCGCGTCTTCGACACGCTCGAAACCCATTATCGCGACATGCAGGACATCGAATTCACCGTCGAACGCGGGACTTTGTGGATGCTGCAAACCCGCTCGGGCAAGCGCACCGCGAAGGCGGCGCTGCGCATCGCGGTCGAGATGGCCGCCGAGGGGCTGATTTCGGAAGAAGAGGCCGTTGGCCGCGTCGATCCCGGCGCGCTCGACCAGCTGCTCCACCCGACGCTCGACCCCGATGCGCCGCGCGATGTGCTGACCAAGGGGCTGCCAGCCAGCCCCGGCGCGGCGTCGGGCAAGATCATGTTCACCGCCGACGGCGCTGAAAAGGCGGCCGAAATGGGCGAGGCGGTGATCCTCGTCCGCGTCGAGACAAGCCCCGAAGACATCCACGGCATGCACGCGGCCAAGGGCATATTGACCGCGCGCGGCGGGATGACCAGCCACGCCGCGGTCGTCGCGCGCGGCATGGGCCGCCCGTGTGTCTCGGGCGCGGGCGGGCTGTCGATCGACGGCAATGCGCGCGTGTTGCGTGTTGCGGGGCGCGAACTGCGCGAAGGCGACATATTGACCCTCGACGGCTCGACCGGCGAAGTGATGGCGGGCGAGGTCAAGACGTTGCTCCCCGAACTCGTCGGCGATTTCGGTACGCTGATGGTGTGGGCCGACAAGGTCCGCCGCATGAAGGTGCGCGCCAACGCCGAAACACCGCAGGACGCGCAGGTCGCGCGCGACTTTGGTGCAGAAGGTATCGGACTATGCCGCACCGAACACATGTTCTTCGACGCCGCGCGCATCACCGCGGTGCGCGAGATGATCCTCGCCGACAGCGAAGCCGGCCGCCGCGCCGCGCTCGCGAAACTGCTGCCCGAACAGCGCGGCGACTTTGCCGCGATCTTCGGCGTGATGGCGGGATTGCCGGTGACGATCCGTCTGCTCGATCCGCCGCTGCACGAATTCCTGCCGACGCGCGAGGAAGATTTCGCCGACGTTGCTGCCGCCGCGGGCGTGGGTATCGAGGCGCTCAAGGCGCGCGCGAACGAGCTCCACGAGTTCAACCCGATGCTCGGTCATCGCGGTTGCCGCCTCGGCGTCACCTATCCCGAAATCTACGAGATGCAGGCGCGTGCGATCTTTGAGGCGGCGTGCGACGTTGCCGCCGAAACCGGCGCCGCGCCGATCCCCGAAGTTATGATCCCGCTCGTCGCGACGCGCCGCGAATTCGACCTGATGAAGGCGGTCGTGGACAGCCAAGCCAAGGCGGTGTTCGCCGAAAAAGGGCGCGAGATCGCCTATCTCGTCGGCACGATGATCGAATTGCCGCGCGCTGCGCTGATGGCGGGCGAGATCGCCGAGAGCGCCGAATTCTTCAGCTTCGGCACCAACGACCTCACGCAGACGACGATCGGTATCAGCCGCGACGACGCGGGCCGCTTCCTGACGCAATATGTCGACAAGGGCATCTTCCTGACCGACCCGTTCGTGAGCCTCGATGTCGAGGGCGTCGGCCAGCTCATCGAGATCGCCGCCGACCGCGGTCGCACGACCCGTTCGAACGTCAAGCTCGGCATCTGCGGCGAGCATGGCGGCGACGCGCCGAGCATCCATTTCTGCGAAAAGACGGGCCTCGACTATGTCAGCGCCTCGCCCTACCGTGTCCCCATCGCCCGGCTCGCGGCCGCTCAGGCTGCGCTGAAACAGGGCAAATAACCCGGGGGCAAACCGCATGAAGAGCTGGCACCGCTATACGATCACATTGGTGGGCGGATTGGCGGTGGGGCTTGGTGCGGCATGGGCGATAACCGGCGGCGGCCTCAGTGGCGGGGCGATCGTCAATGGCCCGTGGTCGACCTCGCTTGGCTTTGGAACCAAGGCTACCGATCCCGTGACCCGTGCGGCGGTGGCGCGCGCGGGCCTGCTCGCGCTGCCGGCGAAGGAAACCATCTATTGGTCGGCCAAGACCGACGCGGCCGGCGCGAAGCTCGACGGCAATTGCCGTTACAGCCTGTCGGGCACGCCGCTCGACGCGCGCTGGTGGAGCGTCACCATCTATGACGAGGAAGGCTATCTGGTCGCCAATCCCGCGAACATCTGGTCGGTGAACGGCGCCAACGTCGCGCTCGATGCCAAGGGCGAATGGCGCGTCACGATCGCGCCGTCGAAGCCGGCCGAGGGCGCATGGCTTCCGGGAACGAAGGGGCAGCCCTTTCATCTGACCTTGCGCATGTACAATCCCGGCAAGGCCTTTCGCGCCAACCCCGAGAAGGCGGTACTGCCGCAAATCTTGAAGGAGGGCTGCTGAGATGCGCGGTTGGCTTGGTCCGCTCGTCTTTGGCCTCATCGTCGCGGCCGCCACCGCCTATGCCGCGATCTGGGCGATTCCCTATGGCCTGATGAATGTCGCGATCGACCGGCTGGGACAGGGCGGTATCAATACCATGTCCTATGGCAATCTCGCGACGCCCGAGCGCCAGCCGGTCGT
>JAESGS010000893.1_pt1 | contig 12560 bp, 12 predicted proteins | sample 9269761 | NCBI WGS metagenome assembly JAESGS01 (sample SAMN15741799, study PRJNA653493) | algae metagenome | isolation source: Cyanosarcina radialis HA8281-LM2 and co-occurring heterotrophs from damp... | place: USA: Makauwahi cave, Hawaii | collected 2011-01-06 | reverse complement strand
CACCGGCATCATGTCTGCTCTGCGCAAACATTCGGACATCATGATCGGCAACATCGTCGGCTCGAATATCTTCAACATCCTGTTCATTCTCGGTGTCACCTCCGTCATACAGCCGATCTCCGTCGCTCCACGATTCGGCAGCTTCGACGTACCAGTCATGCTCGGCATCACACTTGGCTTCTCGTTCCTGCTTCTTGCCCATCTTGGCGTCCGCAGACTGACCGCTGGTGCGATGCTCGTCGCTTATGTCGGATATACGCTGGCACTGGTTCAGGTCTGAGATAGCAGCACCCAGAGCAAACCCTCACAAGGGCCGCCGGCAGAAAATGCCGCGCGGCCCTTGCCTTTTGCGGGAATACGCGTATAAGCGCGCCGTTCACAACACCCGGTCCTCTGGCTGGTGGCTGAACGGAGGGCTGGCAGGCTCGCAAGGTCTGCAGCAGGAACCAGAAGGGTTTCCGGTCTCCCGTGTCTCCGCTCTCGACCGTCTCGAACACACTACTTTTCTTGCCGCGGCGCACGCCGCTCAGGAGCAGTCTGTGAGGCTTAGCGCCGGATCCGGGTGACGACAACCGCAAGAAAAGGCAAAGCTTACATGGCTCTGTACGAACACGTATTCCTTGCCCGGCAGGATATGTCCGCTCAGCAGGTTGATGCCCTCGTCGAACAGTACAAGGGTGTCCTCGAAGCTAACGGCGGCAAGGTCGGGCGCGTAGAAAACTGGGGCCTCAAGTCCCTGACCTACCGCATCAAGAAGAACCGCAAGGCTCACTACGCCCTCATGGACATCGATGCTCCGGCAGCTGCCGTCCATGAAATGGAGCGCCAGATGCGCATCAACGAAGACGTTCTTCGTTACATGACCATCGCTGTCGAAGCCCATGAAGAAGGCCCGTCTGCGATGATGCAGAAGCGCGACCGTGACGACCGTCCGCGTCGTGACGGCGACGATCGTGGCCCGCGCCGCGACTTCGGCGATCGTGGTCCGCGTCCGGACCGTGGCCCCCGTGAAGGTGGCTTCGAGCGTCGTCCGCGCGAAGACCGCGCGTAATCTGAGCAATAGGAGAACACACAATGGCTGATGCATCCTCTTCTCAGGCCCGCCGTCCTTTCCATCGTCGTCGCAAGACCTGCCCCTTCTCGGGCGCAAATGCTCCGCGCATCGACTACAAGGACGTCCGTCTTCTGCAGCGCTACATTTCCGAGCGCGGCAAGATCGTTCCTTCGCGTATCACCGCAGTTTCCCAGAAGAAGCAGCGCGAACTGGCCCAGGCCATCAAGCGCGCCCGTTTCCTCGGCCTGCTGCCTTACGTCGTAGCGTAATTTGATCCGAAGCCCGCCGGCCTTTACCGGCGGGCTTCATCCCTTCCGCGTTGGGCGCGGATCGGAACCGACTGCCGGATGGCGCGATGCCGCGACATCAGGCGAAATCCCATGTTGGGGATGCTTTTGCGAGATCGCTTGAGCCCCTCCCCTAACTGCTAGAACAGCAGGACAGCGACGTTGAACAAACTGGATGCGAAATCGCTGACGACCGGCTTTGTTGCCGGCATTACCGCCGCCCTGCTCGTTCTGGGCGCTGCGGCACAGCCGACGCTTGCCTCCATTCTCTATGCGGCTTCCGCGCTTCCCGTCCTGATCGTCGGCCTCGGCTGGGGCAATGCTGCTGCCATCACGGCGATCGTGACGGCTGCCTTGCTCGGCATGGTCAGCGTCTCGCCGATGTTCGCCTTCGGCATGGCCATCTTCACGCTGGCGCCGGCCGGCTGGCTCGCGCATCTGTCGAGCCTGGCACGTCCCGCGTCCGAAATCGGCGGCCCCGACCACCTGATGGCCTGGTACCCGCTTTCCGACATTCTTCTGCAGCTCTGCGCTTTCGTGACCATCGCTGTCGTCGTCCTTGGTGTGATCATCGGCTTCGGCCCCGAATTTACCGGCCAGCTGGTGGATGCGATGACCCAGGCGATGAGCACGCAAGACCCGGCCATGCTGCCCGATGCCGTGGCGCTCGAGCAGTTGAAGCGGACAATGGTCATCCTGCTGCCGATCATCCAGGGCGGCACCTGGGTTCTGCTGCTGACGATGATGTATTACATCGCCATGCGCATCGTGACGGCTTCCGGCCGCAACAAGCGTCCGCGCGAGGACTTTCCCTCAGCGCTCCGGATGAACCGCAACACGGTCTTCGTCTTCCTTGCCGGTATCATCGCCTGCTTCCTGGGTGGTGTGCCTGCGATGATCGGCGCCGTTGTCTGCGGCACCTTCGGCGCTGGCTTTCTGATGGCGGGCTTTGCCTCCATGCATCTCAAGACACGCGGCAAGGACTGGCGCCTGCCGGCCCTCATCCTCGCCTATCTCTCTTCGATCATGCTCTTGCCGCTCATGATCCCCCTCATCATCGGCCTCTCGGACACCCGTCGGACCGTTGCCCTGACGCCGGCCGCCAAGGCCGACAAAGACCATTCCGAAACTGATTGACACTGAAAGGAACACGACAATGCAGGTCATTCTCCTAGAACGCATCGCAAAGCTCGGCCAGATGGGCGAAACCGTAAAGGTTCGTGACGGCTTCGCTCGTAACTACCTGCTGCCGCAGGGCAAGGCGCTGCGCGCCAATGAAGCCAACAAGAAGCGTTTCGATGCCGAGCGCGCCACGCTCGAAGCCCGCAACCTCGAGCGCAAGTCGGAAGCCCAGACGGTTGCCGACGCTCTGTCCGGCAAGTCCTTCATCGTCGTCCGCTCGGCTGGCGAAACCGGCCAGCTCTACGGTTCGGTTGCTGCCCGCGACATCATCGAAGTGCTCGCTGCCGAAGGCTTCAACGTCGGCCGCAACCAGGTCGACCTCAACCAGCCGATCAAGTCGATCGGCCTGCACAAGGTCACGCTGCACCTGCACTCGGAAGTCGAGATCTCGGTTGAAGTCAACGTTGCCCGTTCGGCCGAAGAAGCCGGTCGCCAGGCCAAGGGCGAAAGCCTAACCTCGGCCGACGCCATCTACGGCGTTGACGAAGACGCGCTGAAGCCGGAAGACTTCTTCAACCCGGAAGCCGAATTCGAAGGCGAAGAAGAATAAGCCTTAAAGGCCATTCAACGTGCGAAAGCCCGGATCATCGATCCGGGCTTTTTTCTTGGCCGCTGCGCGACCGACTCTGGCAATGGCTCTGTGGGCCTCTGCCGTCTTATCCGTGGGCGGCAACAGGCGTAGCGCCGACGTTCGCCTGGTCCGGCGCAACGCGTACCGGCGCGTCCTTGTCGACGCGCACGACGACCGAGAGGCCGGGCGACAACATCTCCGCCAGCGGCTGGCCGGGATCGACGACGATGCGCACGCCGACGCGCTGGGCCACCTTGGTGAAGTTGCCGGTGGCGTTGTCCGGACGGATGATGCTGAACTCCGAACCGGCGGCGGGCGAGAACCGCTCGATATGCCCCGTCAGCTCGTTCCGCTGCAGGGCGTCGACCGCGATGGTGACGGGTTGGCCCGCCTTCATGCCGTCGAGCTGCGTTTCCTTGAAATTGGCGACGACCCAGACGTCGTTCGGCACCAGCGCCAGGAGTTGCGAGCCGGCCGTCACATATTGACCGATCCGCGCGCCGATCTCACCGAGACGGCCGTCCCGCGGCGCGACGATGCGGGTGTTGTCGAGATCGATTCGCGCGAGCTCGACGGCCGCTTCCGCCCCGCTCACCGCGGCTTGCAATCCGGCACGCGCGCCGAGCGTCGTCGCCAGCGCCTGCTTCGACACTTCCAGCCCGGCCTCTGCCTGGCTCACGGCAGCGTCGGCCTGCTCAAAGCCTGCACGCGCCTGGTCGGCATCACTGCGGGTCGAAACACCCTTTTCCGCGAGTGGACGGATGCGGTCCCAGGTCGCCCGGGCCCGGTTGAAGGCAGCCTTGGCACCATCGAGTTGCGCCTGGCTGGCGGCGATGCCCGCCTTGGCGGAAAGCTCCTGCTGAAAGGAATTGGCAAGTGCGGCTTTCTGTCCGGCAAGCGTGGCTTCCGCCTGCGTCACCTTCTGCGCATAGATGCGGTCGTCGATCTTCACCAGCAGTTGCCCGGCCTTGACCGTCTCGTAGTCGTGCACCGGAACGTCGGCGACATAGCCCGCAAGCTGCGGGCTCATGATCGTTACAAAGCCGCGCACATAGGCATTCTCCGTCGATTCCACCGAACTGTGGAACGGCGGCAGCCGCCAAGCGTAGAGCACAAGGGCGAGACCGGCGATGCCGGCGAGAAGAACGATGATGCTCGTGGGAGAGCGCAAGGATTTCAACATGGTCGTCAACTCTGTCAATCAGGTGGCCGGCATCGGCGCAGGAGCGGACAATTTCTGCCTGAGCCAGTTGTAGAAGATGTGCAACAGCAGGCCGGCGAGCGCGAAGAGCGCGACCGCCGAGGCAAGCAGGAAGGCGTCGTTGTAGGCGAGGATGTAAGCTTCGCGGGTCACCTGCTGTGACAACAACACGGTGCCCTCGCCGCCGAGCAGCGTCTTGTCGCCCATCACCTTGGCGTAGGCGGCGGAAAGCTGGTTGACGCGCTGGGCGACCAGCGGGTTCGAGAGCACCATCTGTTCGGCGAGAACGTTGGAATGAAACTTTTCGCGGATCGTGACGAAGGTGCCGAAGGCGGCGGAGCCGATCAGGCTGCCGATGCTCTGGGTAAAGAGGAAGATCACGATGAAGCTGAGGATATAGCTCGGCCCCTTGGCGAGCGCCGCCTTGAAGCCCCGCGCCATGGCCGGCGGCAGGAAGAGCGCCGTTCCGGACGCGATCATCGCCTGGCTTAGGTACATCTGCGCCGGCCGTGTCAGGCTGGTCGCTTGGCTGTCCATGTAGGCGCCGGCCGCCAGGAGGCCGAGTGCCAGGATATGCACGCGCTCCGCATGTTCAGGATTCATCAGCGCGGCGCAAAGCAGACCGCCGCCGATGGCCGCAGCAAGGATGATCCAATAGAGGGTCGCGACCTGCTCGAACTGGAGACCGAGCTGCTGGTGGAAGTTCGCAGCGACGGTCGATTGTTCGGAGGCGACCAGCCGGAAAATCAAGAGAACGGCGGCAAAGTGCACGATCTCCTTGGAAGCGATCCAGCGCACGTCGATCAACGGCACCGGGCGCTGGAGCTCGATCAGCACCGCGGTCGTGAGCGTCGCGATCGAGACGACCAGCAGCACGCCGAGCCAAGGAGCCTCAAACCACCAGTAGAGGCGCCCCATGGTCAGGACCACGGCGAGGCAGCCGAAGGCGACGGCGACGAGGAGGTAACTCAGGATATCCATGCGCTGGATGACCTTGGCATGCGGGACCGGCGTCAGCGGCAGCAGGTAGATGATCGGCAGCGCGATCAGCGCCAGCGCCATTTCCAGCGTGTAGAGCGCATGCCACTGGCCATATTCGATCAAGGTCGGCGAGATCAGGCGGGTGATCGGCGCGGAAATCGTCGTGCAGGTGAGCGCCAGCGCCAGGCCGACCGTCAGCTTGCGCGCCGGCGGAAAGGCTTCGAGCATGTAGAGGAAGCCGAGCGTAGACATCGGTGCTGCGGCAATGCCGCTGATGAAGCGCACGACGATCGCCGAATGCAGATCGGAAACGAAGACGTTCATCAGCGAGACCACAACGAAACCGGCGATGCTGATTTCGGCAAAACGGCGCAGCCCGTATTGGGCGCGGATCTTCACCAGCGCGATCGACAGGCTGACATTCGGCGCCATGTAGGCCGCCGAGAGCCAACCGGCTTCGACAGAGGTCGCAGAAAGCGAGCCTTGGACCTGCGTCAGGTTGGCGAGCGCCAGGTTCATGCCGAGCCCCTGCGTCAGGAACAGGAGCACGGAGCCCAGGACATAGACCGCCGAAAGCAACAGCCCTTTCTCGACGGGGCCCGGCACAGGCGCTGGCGCCGGTTCCGGTGCAAGACCGGCTTCTCCGCGTTGGTCCTCGTCGACCGCCTCCGCGGCCTCAAGCTCGGAGGCAAGGCGATTGTCGTTTGCGGCGGCCGTCGCGACTGCGCCCATCGCCGTCACTCCCGCGCCAGCGACTGAACATTGTCGGCGATCGCACGAACCACCCGCTTTGTCACGGCGAGCTCGGCTGCGTCGATGCCTTGCAGCACTTCCGCCCGGATTTCGTCGGCAAGCCTGAGGATCTCGTCGGCAACCGTGCGGCCGAGTTCGGTCATATGGATCTGCTTGGCGCGACGGTCGGACACCTCGACCCGCCGCTCGATGAAGCCCTGCTTCTCCATGCCGTCGAGCAGGCGCACCAGTGTCGGGGTCTCGATGTCGAGTTCGTCGGCAAGCTCCCGCTGGTTCAGGCCATCCTTCTTCGTCAAGGCGAAGAGCGCGCGGGCACGCGACAGCGTCAGCCCCTTCTCCTTCACCCGCGCATCGAACACGGCGCGCAGCTTGCGATTGAGCAGCGACAGGGCATCGAACAGTTCGCGGTTCACGGTGGGTTGATACATTTGTATCTTTTCCATATTACTAGCATGCTAATTATTCTGCCTCTATCTAATCCAAATGCGGTGGATTTTCAAGATGCGGATTTGAGGCAGAGGAGGACGGCGCTACACTTCGTTTCGTCGGGAAGGTTCGGGTGATTCGCGGCGTCAACGACCAAATTTGTGACGACGGCATATTCCGCACATTTGCGAGCCCCCGCCTGTGGATCAGTCGAACAACGGGAACAGCGCCGGGCGCGGTGACGTCGCTCCGCGACTGTGTCCCTCGTGCACTTGACCCGGCCCGCGCTAAGACGCAAACCGGTGCCACACCAGACAGAGGCAGAGATAAACGAATGAACGAAGCGTCGCGAAAGCTATCCCCTATCGGCAAGGATCAGGCGGACCAGCACTACCGCGAGGCCCCGAACAACCTCGAGGCCGAGCAGGCGCTGCTTGGCGCGATCCTCGTCAACAACGACGCCTACTACCGCGTCTCGGACTTCCTGAAGCCCGTGCATCTGCATGAGCCGCTGCACCGCAAGATCTACGAAGTTGCCGGCGACATCATCCGCATGGGCAAGATGGCCAACCCGGTCACCATCAAGACCTTCCTCAAGGCCGACGAGAAGGTCGGCGACGTGACCGTCGCGACCTATCTTGCGCGCCTTGCCGGCGCTGCCGTCTCGATCATCAACGCCGAAGACTATGGCCGGGCGATCTATGACCTGGCGCTGCGCCGTTCGCTGATCACCATCGGCGAGGACATGGTCAACATCGCCTATGACGCGCCGCTCGACATGCCGCCGCAGGGCCAGATCGAAGATGCCGAGCGCCGTCTGTTCGAACTTGCCGAGACCGGTCGCTACGACGGCGGCTTCCAGTCGTTCAACGACGCGGTGGCGCTCGCCATCGACATGGCCGGCCAGGCCTTCGAGCGCGACGGCAGCCTTTCGGGCATTTCAACCGGCATCCTGTCGCTTGATGGCCGGATGGGCGGCCTGCAGCGTTCCGACTTGATCGTGCTTGCCGGACGTCCCGGCATGGGCAAGACCTCGCTTGCCACCAACATCGCCTACAACATTGCTGCGGCCTACGAGCCGGAAGTCCAGGCGGACGGCTCGTTCAAGGCCAAGAACGGCGGCGTCGTCGGCTTCTACTCGCTCGAAATGTCGTCCGAACAGCTCGCCACCCGTATCATCTCCGAGCAGACCGAAGTCTCCTCGTCGAAGATCCGCCGCGGTGACATCTCCGAGGCCGATTTCGAAAAGCTCGTCGCCTGCTCGCAGATGATGCAGAAGGTGCCGCTCTATATCGACCAGACCGGTGGTATCTCGATCGCCCAGCTTTCAGCCCGTGCGCGTCGCCTGAAGCGCCAGCGCGGCCTCGACTGCCTGGTGGTGGACTATATTCAGCTCATGACCGGTTCGGGCAAATCCAGCGACAACCGCGTGCAGGAAATCACCCAGATCACCACCGGCCTCAAGGCGCTCGGCAAGGAGCTGAACGTTCCGATCATCGCGCTCTCGCAGCTCTCCCGTGGCGTCGAAAGCCGCGAAGACAAGCGGCCGCAGCTCTCCGACCTTCGTGAATCGGGCTCGATCGAGCAGGACGCCGACGTCGTGCTCTTCGTGTTCCGTGAGGAGTACTACGTGAAGAACCTGGAGCCGCGCGACGAGTTCGACCCGAAGTACGAAGAATGGAAGATGAAGATGGAGCAGGTGAAGGGCACGGCCGACGTGATCATCGCCAAGCAGCGTCACGGACCGACCGGCACCGTGAAGCTGGCCTTCCAGTCGGAATTCACCCGCTTCACCGATCTCGCCGATCCATCCTTCACCCAGTACGAAGAACACTAGACAGTTTCATTGTTTCGTCGAAACAGCGAAACAATCCATCACTTGAAGAACGCAATTCCGGACGGAAAACCGTTTCACACTTTTCCTGGGATTGCTCAGAGTTCCGTGGGGGCGGCCGGAGCGGGCTGGGAAAAATGTTTGCGGTTTCCCAGCCCGCTCTCAATTTCAAATGGCACGTGCCTTTCTCGCTGAAGCGCGCGCCGCGCCAGCAATCTCTCAGAACACGAGGCGCAGCAGCGCCACCGAGACGACACCGACGGCGACCGATACCAGGAGCGGCAGCCGCATGGCGGCCACGGCCGTCGCGGCAGCCGCGATCGTTTCCGCAGGGCCGGTCACGAAGGCCGTCGGCGCGATAACCGCCATCAGCACAGCCGGCGGTATCGCCTCCAGTGCGCGCTTCTGGTTTTCCCCGATCGTCACATAGCGGATCAGCACGAGGCCACCGATGCGGGTCGCGATCGTCGCAACCGCCATGGCGACGATGGCAAGCAATGTATTTGGATCGACGGTCATGCATGGGCCTCCTTGCGTGCGCCGGAGAGAAGCGCGACCACGACCCCGGCCGCCGCCCCGGCAGCGATGTACCAGACCCCCGGCAGCAACTGATGCGTAAGGACGGCAGCACAAGCGCTTGCGGCCAGAACAGCACCGGTCTCGCGCCCTTTCCAGAAGCCCATGACCAGCACGATGAAGACGGCGGGGAACGCAAAGTCGAGGCCGGTAACCTTCGGATCGCCCAGGAAGGCCCCAAGCAACGCGCCCGTAAGGCTCGTCAGCACCCAAAGGCAATAAAAAGGCACCGCAAGGCCCGCATACCAGGCAGGCGTCAGCTTGCCGTTGCTCGCCCGCATCTCGGCCATGGCCCAGATCTCGTCGGCCAAAAGCAGCATCGAGGCATAGCGCGCCGGGCCGGAGAAACTGTCGAGCTTGCCGCCGATCGAAGCACTCATCAGCACATGGCGGATGTTGACGAGCAGCGCCGAAAAGCCAAGCGCCGCCCAGGACACCGGATGCGTCCAGATATCCATCGCGACGAACTGCGATCCGCCGGCAAAGACCAGCGCGCTCATCAGCGCCACCTCGGCCGGCGCAAGCCCCTTGCTCGCCGCCACTGCACCGAACACGAGGCCGACCGGCATGACCGCGACGATCAGCGGCGTCATGGCAACCGCCGCGGCCCGAAATTCCTGAAACGCACTTCTTTCCTGCAACGTCCACGTCTCCATTCGCGCGATGCGACGCCTTTCCACACAGGCGCGCGATCGCAATAGCCCGGGTGTTCTAGGTCTCGGGCTGCGGATCGTCTTGAACGAAAGTGATCAGCCGGCGCGGAAGGCCCCAGGGGTGACGCCGGTGCGCGCCTTGAAATGACGGCTGAAATGCGCCTGGTCGGCGAAGCCGCATTGATAGGCCGCATCCACCGCCGACCAGCCGTGCCGCAGCAGCGTCTTTGCCGCCCGCACGCGCTTGTCGGTCAGGAACGCATGCGGGGTGATGTGGAACTCCTTACGGAACGCGCGGATGAGATGAGCGCGGCTGAGGCCGGCGACTTTCGCCAGTTCCTCGAGCCCGACATCCTCGGCATAGTTTTCCGCCAGGAAGTCGCGCGCCCGGTGCACGGCCGATTGCTCCCGCGTTTCAATCGGCGCGATGATCGTGCTTCCGTGGCGTTCGAACATCGCGGCAAGCACCGCGAACATTTTTTCCTCCGCCTCAAGCGTCGCCCCCGACACTTCGAGCGTGCGGTGGGCCTGATGGAAGGAAAGAGCCAGGTCCGGTGCCTGCAAAACACGCTTGGAGAAGGATGGCGTGCCTTTGAAAGCGCGTCCGGTGACATCCTCGATGATGTTCACCAGCAGTTCGGCGCTCGGATAGACCATGCGATAGCGATAGCCGCTGCCGCCCGGATGACCGTCGTGAATTTCGTCGGGATTGATCAGATAGAAGTATCCGGGGCCGGCCTCCGAACGCTCGCCCTTGATCTTGCTGATCTGCGAGCCGGCCTCGATGGCGCCGATGCTGAAGGTTTCGTGCGCATGCGGAGCAAATTCATGGGTGATGAAGGTCGCCGTCAGACATTCCATGCCCATGAAACGGGAATCCCGCCAGAAGCGCGTGCGCTCGGCGCCCTCTATCGGCATGACATCGATGGCTTCTTCCTGCGAAATCGTCTGCATGGGGAGAGAATAGTGATGCCACGCGCCCGCGTCTTGCACAAAAGTGCTCGTTCAAAGCCGCGGTGCCTTCAGTCGGTGCGACAGGCAGGCATTTGCGACGATGGGCGCTAGGCTGTATTGCTCTTGGATCGTCCACGGCAGAGAACCCGGCATGCTCCCTCCAGATTTCCTCGCCGCCTCCAACCGGCTCACCATCGATCTCGGCGCCCTCACCGACAACTGGCGCGCGATGAATGCCCGCTCGGGCAAAGCGCGGGCGTCGGCAGTCTTGAAGGCGGACGCCTACGGCCTTGGAATCGATCAGGCGGCCACTGCCCTCTATGCCGCCGGCGCGCGCGACTTTTTCGTCGCCAATGCAGAGGAAGGCGCCGATCTGCGCCCTCTGGTTCCGGACGGGCGCATCTACATTCTCGCCGGCATGTGGCCGGGCAACGAGGCGCTCTTCTTCGACAACGATCTGGTGCCAGTCATCAACTCGGACGAACAACTCGCCGTGTTCATGGCCGCCCTCTCCGAGCATGGCGACCACCCTTGTGTGCTGCATGTCGATACCGGCATGAACCGGCTCGGCCTTACGGTCGAGCAGGCCGTTGCGCTTGCGACAGACCCGGCGCGGCCGGCAAGTTTTTCGCCGGTGCTGATCATGAGCCACCTCGTCTGCGCCGACGATCCCGACCACCGGCTGAACGGCATTCAGCTCCGGCGCTTCCACGAAGCGACCGCGGCCTATGAAGGCGTCGATGCGAGCCTTGCAAACTCCGGCGGCGTTTTCCTCGGGCCCGACTATCATTTTGACCTGACCCGGCCGGGCATCGCCGTTTATGGCGGCGAGGCGGTGAACGACGTCCCCAACCCGATGAAGCCGGTGGTGACCGCAGAAGCACGGATCATCCAGGTGCGCGATGTGGCCGCCGGCGGCACCGCGAGCTATGGCGCGTCCGCCCGCTTCGACCGCGACAGCCGCATCGCCACGGTCGCGGTCGGCTACGCCGATGGCTACCACCGCTCAGTCTCCGGCGGCGGCGTCACCCTCAGGCAGGCAACGCCATCAGGGGCCTTCGGCTTCCTGCACGGTCGAAAAGTGCCGCATGTCGGCCGCGTCACCATGGATCTCAGCCTCTTCGACGTCACGGACCTGCCGGAAGCCGCGGTGCGGCCGGGCGACTATATCGAGCTCTTCGGTCCGCATGTTGCCATCGATGATGTCGCGCGCGCCGGCGGTACGATCGGCTACGAGATGCTGACCAGCCTCGGCCGCCGCTACATAAGGCACTATGTCGGCGGCGCCTGACGCCGTCCTTGCGATCATTTTTCGGCCATTCTCGTTGAAATTCACCTTTTGTTCCGCGTTTCGCGGCATTATGTGACGGTACAGGTGATTCTCTACCGCCGACGTCCGATCGCGACGTCGGCGGTCTCACATTCCGAAAGTCGATGCCGATGGCGAAAGCGCGTACCCAATTCATCTGCCAGAACTGCGGCACGGTCCACACCCGCTGGGTGGGTAAATGCGAAGGCTGCGGCGAGTGGAACACGATCATCGAGGACAATCCGACGGCAGGCATCGGCGGCGGCCCTTCGCGCGCGCCGAAAAAGGGACGCCCGGTGGCGCTCACTACGCTCTCGGGCGAGATCGAAGACGCGCCACGCATCCAGACAGGCATCTCGGAACTCGACCGGGTGACGGGCGGCGGCTTCGTGCGCGGCTCGGCGCTGCTCGTCGGCGGCGATCCCGGCATCGGCAAGTCGACCGTGCTGATGCAGGCAGCGGCAGCACTTTCGCGCCGCAACCACCGCGTCATCTACGTCTCGGGCGAAGAGGCTGTGGCGCAGGTGCGTCTTCGCGCCCAGCGGCTGGGGGCTGCCGACAGCGATGTGCTGCTCGCTGCTGAGACCAACGTCGAGGACATTCTGGCAACGCTGTCGGAAGGCAAGCGCCCGGATCTCGTGATCATCGATTCGATCCAGACGCTCTGGAGCGACATCGTCGATTCGGCGCCGGGCACGGTGACCCAGGTTCGGACCGGCGTGCAGGCGATGATCCGCTTTGCCAAGCAGACGGGAACTGCCGTCGTGCTCGTCGGCCAC
>JAESGS010000890.1_pt1 | contig 12621 bp, 17 predicted proteins | sample 9269761 | NCBI WGS metagenome assembly JAESGS01 (sample SAMN15741799, study PRJNA653493) | algae metagenome | isolation source: Cyanosarcina radialis HA8281-LM2 and co-occurring heterotrophs from damp... | place: USA: Makauwahi cave, Hawaii | collected 2011-01-06 | reverse complement strand
CACCCGTCTTCATCGGTCAGCGGCATCCGATCGGCAATTCCCCGGTTCTTCGGCGGCTTGCCGGCTACTTCGCGTGCGAAATCCTCGAGGCTCATAACGCTGCTCCGCTGATCTCGATCAGCATACCGCGCCAGCGTAAATGATCTGTTGCGGCCAGATTCGGCGACCTGCCCGCCGCTCTAGAGAATCTCGTGCACCAAATCCTGCGGGCGGCAGAGGCGGACGCCCTTGTCGGTTTCGACGAACGGGCGTTCGACATAGGCGGGATGGGCGGCCATTGCGGCGATGATTTCATCTTCGCTCGCGTCCTTCAGTCCGCGTTCCTCGGCATCGGTCCCGCGCAGGCGCAGCGCGTCGCGTGCGGTCAGACCGGCGTCCTTGAACAGCTGGCGAAGCTTGTCCGTGCTGTACGGATTTTTGAGATATTCGATGACGGTCAGCACGACGCCGGGCGTCTCCTGAAGGATCGCCAGCGTCTTGCGCGAAGTGCCGCAAGCGGGGTTGTGCCAGATGGTCGCGTTCATGTGTCGGCGTCCTAACGAGAGCTTACAGCAGCGTAAACCCGCTATTCATGGCAGATATGGCACAACTTCCCGCATGAAGGGGAACCACCAGCTTGCCTTTCGCGGTCCGAATACGACATGCAAAGTCGTGGGGACCGTCAATGGGCGGCCGATGCGGGGTTGTTGCTCAAAGTGAATGAATTGATTGATCGCAGGGCGTTGTTGGCCGGGATCGCAGGCGTGGGGGCACTGGCCGCCACATCGGCGCGCGCGCAATTGCCCAACTGGATTCAGCAGCCGGTAGCACCCTTGCCGCCACCGGTGGACTATATTGCCGTAGCGAAGAAGCAGCTCGCGATGCAGGGACGCAATATCCCGCAGAGCGACCGCGTCGGCGTCGTCGATTTCGGCCTGCCGTCGTCGCGTCCGCGCTTTGCGCTCGTCGACATGGTCGCGGGAAAGGTCGAGATGTTCCCCGTGACGCACGGGCGTGGGTCGGACCCGCAGCACGACGGCTGGCTCAAGAGCTTTTCGAACCGCATGGGGTCGCTCGCGACTTCGCGCGGAGCGTACCGGACCAGCGACTATTATTGGGGCTCGAACGGATCGTCGATGCGCCTCGCGGGACTGGAGCCTGACAATTACTCGGCCGACCAGCGTGCGATCGTCGTGCATGGCGCCTGGTACGCCGATCCGGCGCTGATCGCGACGCAGGGGAAGCTGGGGCGCAGCGAAGGCTGCTTCGTGTTCGGCGAAGAGCTGCTCCCGATGATCCTCTACAAGCTCGGCCCGGGGCGCTTGCTGTTCGCCGACCGGCTGAGCGAGCCGCCGCCGATGCCCAAGGTCTTCGAGCGGCCTCCGGCCGATCCGCTGCCGGGGATGGAGAATATGCGCCGAGCAAGTTCGGTGAGCGGGCCGTTGCCTAAAACGGCGGATTGATAATCAGCGTCGGCTTGGGGGTGGTGAGCTGCCGTTTGAGTAGTGCTCGAATATCCCCTCCCGCCTGCGGGAGGGGCAGTGAGGCTTGCCAGCTTGCTGGCTAGCCGCAGCGGGGTGGGTCATCGCAACGTTGCTGCCCACCCCCGACCCCTCCCGCAAGCGGGAGGGGAGATTACGTCCCCTACCGGTCGCCAGCCGTCGCTCAATAAATCCCTGAAGTCCCCGGCGTCGTCGCGCGCGCGGTGGTCGTTACCGTCGGCACGACCGCGGGCGGTGTCGGCGCAATGATCGTTGCGGTCGGGCGGCCGGGCTGCGCGAAGCTGGCGACGACGGGGGCGTCGCGGCCGTAGATATCGGCGAGCTTCTTCACGCCGCCCTTGCCGTCGGGAATGACGGTCCAATAAGCGACATAGACGGGGAAGGGACTGTCGAATCCGAAGCGCGTCGTTTCGCCGCTGGCGATTGCCTCGCCGAACTCTTCGGGGCTCTTGCCCGCGAACATCACCGCCATCAGGCCCGAAAAGTGCAGCGCGCGCTCGGTGCGGATGCAGCCGTGGCTGAATGCGCGCGTCGCGGCGGCGAAGGCGCCTTTCGACGGGGTGTCATGCAGATAGATGGCGTGCGGGTTGAGCATCTCCATCTTCATCACGCCGAGCGCGTTGCCGGGGCCGGCCTTTTGCACGACCGACAGCGTTTTGCCGCTGCCCGTCCAGGTATAGCCCTGCGCGCGCGCGGCGCCGGGGTTGCGCGCGATCGTCGCGCCGATGCCTTCGTTGATGATGCTGCGCGGCAGCGTCCAGGTCGGGTTGACGATGATCCCCGTTGCCATCGGGTTGAGCTGCGGCGTCGGGGTCGAATTCTTGCCGACGACGGCCTTGTGCGTCGCGATGATCGTGCCGCCGTGGACGACGCGGGTCAGATATTCGGGAACGTTGCTGACGACGTAGCGTTCGCCGAGCGCGCGCGGCATCCAGCGCCAGCGTTCCATGTTGACGCGGATCGCATTGGCGTCGGCGGGGGTCTTGGCCTTCTTGAGCGAGGCTTTGAGCGCCGCGAAGTCGGGATGCACGGGGTCGAGCGTCGCGAGCGTCTCGCTCACCGTGCCCGCGCCGAGTGCGGCGGCGAGCAGCGAGAGCAGGGGCTCGTTATCGCCATCGCTGTCGACCATGAACCATTGTTTACGCGCGGCGTTCGGCGTGCGCCCGTCGCGCAGATGCGTTGCGAGCAGCAGGAAGGTGTCGGTCGCGGTCTTGTCGAGCCGCGCCTGGTCGCCGCCCATGATCGCCGCAGCGAGCGCGTCGGGGCTGTAATCCTTGGGAAACAGGCCCTCGGCGCCGACGCCTTCGATCGAGACGAGCAAGGCTTCGGCATTCTGCTTCGTCCAGCTCGGCAAATTCGCCTCGGCCGCGGTTTCGACGACAGGCGCGTCGTCCTTCACCTTGTCGGGCTGAAGGATCACCGAATCCTCCTTGACCCCCGGCTGCGCGAAAGCGGGCGCCGCGAGCAGGCTGAGAGGAAGGAGGAGCGTCGCAGTGTGACGCGCGGAAAAGGGAGCGTTTTTGGCCATGGTTAAAGGCCATAGCCAAAAAGCATCCACAGTTAAAGTGAGCTGCCGCACACTCCGTCGCAAGAATAGACGTCAGGCTTTCGCCGCTTCATCCTGCTTTGCCAGCCATTCCTCGAGCCACTTGATCGTATAGTCGCCGTGGATGACGTCAGGATCGGCGAGCAGCGCCTGATGGAGCGGGATGTTGGTCTTGACCCCGGCGATCACCATTTCTTCGAGCGCGCGGCGCATCCGCATCATGCAGCTTTCGCGCGTGCGGCCATAGACGATCAGCTTGCCGATCATGCTGTCGTAATAGGGCGGAATCGAATAGCCCGCGTAGAGGCCGCTATCGACGCGGACATGCATGCCGCCCGCAGCATGATAGCTCGTGACCTTACCCGGCGAGGGCAGGAAGGTGCGCGGATCCTCGGCATTGATGCGGCATTCCATCGAATGGCCGCGGAATTCGAGGTCTTCCTGCTTGACCGAAAGACCCGCGCCGCCCGCGATGCGGATCTGTTCGCGGACAAGGTCGAAGCCGGTGATCATTTCGGTCACCGGATGTTCGACCTGGATGCGCGTGTTCATCTCGATGAAGAAGAATTCGCCATTTTCCCACAGGAACTCGATCGTGCCGGCGCCGCGATAGCCCATCTTTGCCATCGCATCGGCGCAGATGCCGCCCATGCGCGCGCGTTCCTCGGCCGAGATGATCGGCGAGGGCGCTTCTTCGAGGACTTTCTGGTGGCGGCGCTGGAGCGAGCAGTCGCGTTCGCCCAAATGGATCGCGTTGCCCTTGCCGTCGCCGAACACCTGGAACTCGATGTGGCGCGGGTTGCCGAGATATTTTTCCATGTAAACGGTCGGATCGCCGAAAGCGGCGGCCGCTTCGGACGAGGCCTGGCCCATCAGGCTTTCGAGGCTGTCCTCGTCGGGAACGACCTTCATGCCGCGACCACCGCCGCCCGAGGCGGCCTTGATCAGCACCGGATAGCCGATTTCCTTCGCGAGCTTTTTCGTCTCGTCACTGAAGGTCACCGCGCCCGGCGATCCGGGAACGACGGGAAGGCCGAGCGCGACCGCGGTGCGCTTTGCTTCGACCTTGTCGCCCATCGTGCGGATATGCTCGGGCTTCGGCCCGACGAAGATCATGTCATGCGCTTCGATGATTTCGGCGAAGCGCTCGTTTTCGGAGAGGAAGCCGTAGCCGGGGTGGATCGCGTCGGCGCCGGTGATCTCGGCGGCCGAGATGATCGCGGGGATGTTGAGATAGCTGTCCTTCGCTGCCGGCGGGCCGATGCAGACGGCTTCGTCGGCGAGGCGGACGTGCATCGCGTCGGTATCGGCGGTCGAGTGGACCGCGACCGTCTTGATGCCCATTTCGTGGCACGCGCGGTGGATGCGCAGCGCGATCTCGCCGCGGTTGGCGATCAGCAGTTTCTCGATAGCCATGCGATGGATCAGCCGATGGTGAACAGCGGCTGGTCGAATTCGACCGGCTGGCTGTTCTCGACATGCACGGCCTTGAGCGTGCCCGACGCCGGCGCGACGATCGGGTTCATCACCTTCATCGCCTCGATGATCAGGATCGTGTCGCCGGCCTTCACCGCCGAACCGACGGCGGCGAAATTGGGCGCGCTCGGTTCGGGTGCGAGATAGACGGTGCCGACCATCGGCGATTTCACCGCGTCAGCGAAGCTGTCGGCTGCGGGCGCGGCGGCGGCTGCAGGTGCAGCGGCCGGAGCGGCGGGCGCCGCGGCCGGCGCCGCAACGGGCGCGGCCGCATAGGCGGCGGGCGCCGCGGCGGCGGTCAGCGTGCGTGCGACGCGAATCTTGCGTTCGCCGTCCTCGACCTCGATTTCAGACAGACCGGTGTCGTCGAGCAACTCGGCGAGTGCGCGCACATAGGCCGGATCGACGTTGATGCCATTGTCTTTATGGTCACCCATGAGAATTTTTCCTGTTGTTGCGGCGTTGTCGGTGCAACGCCCTGACCCCGTTTTTTGATGCGCCCTATTGTCAGAGACGGGCGGCGGCGTCCAGCGCCAGCGTATAGCTTTCCGCGCCATGACCAGCATAATGGTCGACCGCCGCCATGCCTACATAGCTGATATGGCGGAACTCTTCGCGCTTCATCGGGTCCGAAAGATGGACCTCGATCACCGGCACCTTGATCGACTTGATCGCGTCGTGAATCGCGATCGACGTGTGGGTATAGCCGCCGGCATTGAGCAAGACGGCCTTGGCGCCCGCGACATAGGCCTCGTGCAGCCAGTCGATCAGCACGCCTTCATGGTTCGTCTGGCGGCACTCGACGCGGAGGCCGAGTTCGGCCGCCTGCGCTTCGAGCCGCGCGTGGATGTCGTTCAGCGTGTCGTGGCCGTAAATCTCGGGCTCGCGCGTGCCGAGCAGGTTGAGATTGGGGCCGGAGAAGACAAAGACGGTCGGCTTGTCGGTCAAAGCATGGTCTTTCGGTTGCTACGCAATGCGCTCCCCCTATATGGGCTGCTCGGCAAAGGCAAAGCAAGGCGGGTACGCGGTGATTTCTGTGATCCTCAATGGCGAAGCGCGGCAGGTGCGCGAAGGCAGCGTTGCCGATCTCGTCGCCTCGTTGGGGCTCGACGTGAAAAAAGTCGCGGTCGAGCGCAACCGTGCGATCGTGCCGCGCTCGACGCTTGCCGACGTCGCGCTCGCCGAGGGCGATGCGCTGGAAATAGTCCATTTTGTGGGAGGCGGTTGTTGACCGACACATGGAGCGTTGCCGGACGGACTTTTACGTCGCGGCTGATTGTCGGGACCGGCAAATATAAGGATTTCGAGCAGAATGCGGCCGCAGTTGCTGCTTCGGGCGCCGAGATCGTCACCGTCGCGGTGCGCCGCGTCAATGTGTCGGACCCCAATGCGCCGATGCTGACCGATTATATCGATCCCAAGAAGATCACCTATTTGCCCAACACCGCGGGCTGCTTCAACGCCGACGATGCGATCCGTACGCTGCGCCTCGCGCGCGAGGCGGGGGGCTGGGATCTGGTTAAGCTCGAAGTGCTCGGCGAGGCGAAGACGCTCTATCCGAACATGCGCGAGACGCTCGAGGCGACCGAGGTGCTCGCGAAAGAGGGCTTCCTGCCGATGGTCTATTGCGTCGACGATCCGATTGCCGCGAAGCAGCTCGAGGATGCGGGCGCGGTCGCGGTGATGCCGCTCGGCGCGCCCATCGGGTCGGGGCTGGGCATCCAGAATCGCGTCACGATCCGCCTGATCGTCGAGGGCGCGTCGGTGCCGGTGCTTGTCGATGCGGGCGTCGGGACGGCGAGCGATGCCGCGGTGGCGATGGAACTCGGCTGTGAGGGCGTGCTGATGAACACCGCGATCGCCGAAGCCAAGGACCCGATCCGCATGGCGCGCGCGATGAAGCTGGCGGTCGAGGCGGGACGCGATGCCTATCTGTCGGGACGCATGGGGCTACGCAAATATGCCGATCCGTCGAGCCCGTTGGCGGGGTTGATTTGAGCGGCGGCTAACGACCGGTTGCTGACATCGTCGGTTTTTACCAATGTCAGCGAATGCCTGCTTCGCAGAGCTTCACAAATCGGTCGGCCGCTTCGTTCCAGCCCCGCTCTAATCCCAACGCAAGATTCCGCAGATAATCTTTCTCAGTAAAGTGACGGATCACAGCGACATGGTTTGAATAGCCAGCCTCCGCGTTCCCGACTGACCAGAACCCAACCATCGTTGGCGTTCCCGGATGGCCCGAACCAAGCAAAGCGTCAGTCATGTAGAAATACGTTCCACGACGTTCCTCCAGAATGATGCCTTCCTGAACAGAATCGCAGCCGTCAGCCTTTGCTTGAAAAATCCCATTTGCCCGCCAATCGACGAGAATGTTAGAAACAGGGAGGGATGATGGATGCCACCACCAGTCGGCGATACGTCCGGTGAGAACGCGGTAAGCTAAGTGGCGTTTGAGAGGCACGCGCCTATTGACCCGCATTTCCCAGCAGTTTTCTGCCGAAGCGCCAGACATCTTTTGCTCCTATCGCCGATCGGATCGCAACGGACCTCCACGATAAGAGCAGTCCTAGCTTGAACAGGTAAACGACTGCTTCCCACCCCCGAGCGGACGCGCGTTAGTCTTTCCTTTGCAACGCCTTGTCCCGCGCGGCGCAACGCGGCGCGTTGCCACCCGTTCTTCCTGCAAGAGGCGAGCCCCTCCCGCCTCTGGAAAGCCAAGGAGAAACCCCGTGGGTGAACTGACCGAAAAGGCAAAAGGCCTCGCCAACGAAGCCGCCGGCAATGTGAAGCAGGCGGCGGGCAAGGCGACCGACAACGAGCGGCTTCGCGCCGAAGGCGAAGCGCAGGAGCGCAAGGGCGAAGCGCAGAATTTGAAGGGCAAGATCCAGGGCGCGCTCGGCGACAAGATCTGACCGCTTGCTCGTCACGCAAGCAAAGAAAAAGGCCCCGGGGTTCCCTCTCCCCGGGGCCTTTTCTCTGCGTATCGTAAACCGGCCTATTTGCCGCCTGACGCCACCAGGTCGACGTCGGTCATCCCGCCGTCGCGGCGCAGCATCACGACATAGGCGAGGTCGCCCTTCGTCCCACCCAGCATATGTTCGTTGCCGTTGACGCGGTGGTCACTGGTGTAGCCGGCGCGGATTGCCATTGTGTGATAATAGTCGAGCACGCCCTGTATCGAGGCCGCGGTCTGGAAATTGACGACGCGGATGTTGCACTTGCCGCCGGCGATGCCCGCGGCTTCGCGTAGCGTTGCGCGCGGATAGACTTTGAATGCGGCGGGCAGGCGGTCGGCCCATGCGTTGCTGTAGGTCAGCTTGGCGTCGCAGCTGCCCTTTTGCTGGTCGCGCGCGAGCGCGCCGATCGTCACCGGACGCTTTTGCGCTTCGCAGCCATCGCAGCCGGCCTCGAAGGGCAGGGCCTTGGGCGCGGTGAGCAATTTGCCCGCAGCCTGCGCCGCCGCGGCTTCGGCCGCGGTCGCGGCCTTGCCGCCCGCGATGCCGGGAACGCCGCCGTCGACGGGCTTGTTGCCCGGACCCACGGCATTCCTGTTCGACTGACCCGCGAGCTTGGGATCGACCATGATCTTGTCTTCGAGCGAGCCCTTGATCGCGGGATCGTCGCTCGTCAGCCCGTCGTCGAGCGGCGCGAGGTCGGCCTTGGCCGTGGGATTGTCCCGGCACCCGGCGAGCGGTGCCGCCGCCATCAGCATGCCGGTGACCAGCCATTTTCCGCGCAACATCATCGCTAACACTCCCTTATCCTTTGCGGGGGATGCCCGATTTCGCGCAAAAAGGCCCAAATAAAATGCGTTAACGCGCGGGGCTTTGTTAGCCGAAAACTGTCTCGGAGCGAGACGCTTTTGGCGCGCAGCGGATCAGCCGCGACGTTTCGACGGCGGCCTGGCGGTGGACGACCGCCTCGCGGTAGAGGGGATCGGTGACCATTTCCATGAAGGCGCCGCTGTTCGGATATTCGGCGATGAACACCGCATCCCAATGTTCGCCCATGGGGCCGATCACCATGGCTTCCATCGTTCCGGTCCAGACGACGCGGCCGCCGACGCGCTGGAAAACCGGGCCGCTGTCGGCGCCATAGTGGCGATAGGCTTCGGCGCCGGTGAGCCCCTGGTCCGCCAGCGGGTGGCCGCCGGGGTAGGTCGCTTTGCCCTTGAAGCGAACGAGGTTGAGCATGTTGATGACGGTGTCGCGCGGCAGCGCCTTGAAGGCGTCGAACTGTTCGCGTTCGGGGTCGATGTGCTGGTCGTTCATGGCAGGAACTCCTTGCGCTTGATGCGCCACGCGTCGGCGCTCTGCGTCCATGCGTCGACGGGCGCGTCCTCGAAGGGCGCGGGGAGGCGGGTCGGGCCGCTGTTGGTCGCGCCGAGCCGTTTCGCGAGCGCTTGCGAGCGCGTATTGGCGGGGTCGATGCTGTGCATCAGCTCGGGCCATTTCAGGAATTCCACCGCGAAGTCGCACGCGGCGACGCTGCCTTCGAGCGCATAGCCTTTGCCAGCGAATTTGGCGCGCACGCCATAGCCGATCTCGGGCGCGGGCCAGCCGTCGGGCTCCCACGGACCAAGGCGCCCGACCCATTCGCCGGTCGCGCGTTCGATCACCGAGAACATCGAAAAACCGCGGATATGCCATGCGCCGGCGAGCGTGCACCACATGCGCCACGCCGCCGAGCGCGGGCAGGTGCCGCCGATGAAGCGCATCGTGTCTTCCTCGGTGCACATTTCGGCGAAGCCGTCGAAATCCTCGGTCGCGGGCGGGCGGAGGATCAGCCGCTCGGTAACGAGCAGGGGGCCGTTCAACATGTTCATTCTCCCGCAGCAATTGGCCGATGCTTCTGCGGCAGACGAGCCTATTCGGCAAGCGGATACGCTTGAGGGCGCCGGCGGTGAAACCGGCGCCCTCGCCATCAGCGTGCGTGAGCGGAGGGGTCCAAACTCACACGCGAGACGGTTTACGTATTTGCCTTAGCGGCAACGATATTTGTCGCGGTCGACCTCGCGGCCGATCAGCGCACCGGCACCGGCACCGATGATCGTGCCGAGCAGCTTGTCGCCGCCACCGGCGATTTCGTGGCCGGCGAGACCGCCGACGGCGCCACCGATCAACAGGCCGGTCGTGCCATTATCCTTCTTGCAGCGATAACGGCCGTCCTCGCCGCGCCACACGCGGGTGTTGCGGTTGATCCGTTCGTCGCGGGCATAATAGCGGCGATCCTTCTTGCGATAGAAGTTCGACGACTGGTCGAGCTGATGGAAGCCATCGGCCTTCGCCGGAGCCGCGATACCCGCATAGGCAGGCGCGGTCAGGGCGACGCTGGCGGCGGCAAAAGCGCCCATCAGGCCCTTGGTGAAATTACGCATAAAAAGTCCTTTCCTGGTTCGGCGCCTCATCCCGTTCGACGAGACCGGCGCTTCGAGGGGAAAACGAGCCGGGTCCGAAACCCGTTGCATTAACCCAAGGCAACAAGACGAAATGAGTGTTTTCATCGACGAACCGAAAGGGCCTTGCTGCATCGGCGGCGGCATGCGACAAACCGGACATGCTCAATATCGGATCGCTCGTCATTGGCGCTATCGCCCTGGTTCTGGCCGTTTTTGCGTTCATCCCGCTGCTCGGCTGGGCGAACTGGGTGATCGTGCCCTTCGCCGTCGTCGGCCTCGCGCTCGGCGCGATGTCGGACAAGACGAGCGGGCGGAACCTCAATATCGTCGTCATCGTCATCGGCGTCATCCGCCTGATGCTCGGCGGCGGCATCATCTGAACCAGCCGGGCTAGACAATCATGAACCAGCCTTCCGCCCCCGCGGGGAGCCATCAGGGCGGCTTGCCCTTTGCGATCAGCGCCTACCTGATCTGGGGCTTCGTACCGCTCTTCTTCAAATTGCTGTCGAGCGTGCCGCCGGTCGAGGTGCTGGCGCAGCGGATCGTCTGGTCGCTGCCGCTCTGTTTCCTGATCATGGCGTTCCGCCGCCAGATCGGCGAATATCTGGCGGCGCTCCGCGATTGGCGGGTGCTGCGGATGCTGTTGGTGAGTTCGGTGCTGATCGCGCTCAACTGGCTCGTTTATATCTATTCGATCTTCACCGATCATGTGCTCGCGGCGAGCCTTGGCTATTATCTCAATCCGCTGGTCAATGTGATGCTGGGGATGATCTTCCTTGGCGAACGGCTCTCGCGGCTTCAGGCGCTTGCGGTCGTCATCGCCGGGATCGGCGTCGCGATCCTGCTCGCGGGGGCGCTCGATACGCTGTGGATCAGCCTGACGCTGGCGTTCAGTTTCGGCACCTATGGCCTGATCCGCAAGATTGTGCCGGTGGGTTCGCTGCCGGGGCTTGCGATCGAGACCACCTTGCTGCTGCCGCTCTCGGTTGCCGGGGCGGCCTATTATATCTGGGTCGGCGATGGGCGCGGTTTCGGATCGGCGGCGGGGATCAGCTGGCTGCTCGCGGCGGGCGGGGTCGTGACCGCGGTGCCGCTGCTGCTGTTTGCGACCGCGGCGCGGCGGATGAGCTATGCGGCGCTCGGCTTCGTGCAATATCTCGCGCCGAGCATCGCTTTCCTGCTCAGCCTGTTCGTGTTCCACGAGCCGCTGAAGCCGGCGCAGCTCCTCTGCTTCCTGCTGATCTGGGTCAGCATCGCGGTGTTCAGCTTCGACATGTGGCGCAAGATGCGCGCCGAGCGGATGATGCCGGCAGCTTAGTTTTCTCGTCATGCCGGACTTGATCCGGCATCCATCGCGACGCTTACGTCATGGACCCCGGATCAAGCCCGGGGTGACGAGGATTTTAGATCAGCCGCCAGCCGAGCGTTTCGCCCGCGTGGAAGGGGACGACTTCGCCGATCTTGTCCGGCACGACGGTTTCGCCGCGTTCGAGCGTGATGGTGCCGGTGTTGAGCGGCAGGCCGTAGAAATTCGGGCCGTGCTCGCTGGTGAAGCCCTCGAACCGGTCGAGCGCGCCTTCTTCGTCGAACACCTGGATATAGGATTCGAGCGCATAGGGGGCGTTGAAGATGCCGGCGCAGCCGCAGGCAGCTTCCTTGGTGTGCACGGCATGCGGCGCGCTGTCGGTGCCGAGGAAGAATTTGGGCGAGCCCGACACCGCGGCGGCGCGCACCGCGAGCCGGTGCTGCTCGCGCTTCGCGACGGGCAGGCAATAGGCGTGCGGGCGGATGCCGCCGACGAGCATCGCGTTGCGGTTGATGTGGAGATGCTGCGGCGTGATCGTCGCGGCGACGTTCGCGGGGGCTGCCGTCACAAAATCGACCGCTTCCGACGTCGTGATATGTTCGAACACGATTTTCAGGTTCGGCAGGTCGCGCACCAGGCCCTTCAGCGTGCGGTCGATGAACACCGCCTCGCGGTCGAAGATGTCGACGTCATGGTCGGTGACCTCGCCGTGGATCAGCAGCGGCATGCCGATGTCGGCCATGCGTTCGAGCACGGGCATGATCTTTGCGATGTCGGTGACGCCGTGCGCGCTGCCGGTGGTGGCGTGCGCGGGATAGAGCTTCGCCGCGGTGAACACGCCCTCGGCATGGCCGCGTGCCATCTGGTCGGGGTCGCTGTGGTCGGTCAGGTAAGCGACGATCAGCGGAGTGAAGTCGAGCCCGGCGGGCACTGCGGCGTTGATGCGGTCGCGGTACGCGCGGCCTTCTTCGGCGGTCGTAACCGGCGGCGACAGGTTCGGCATGATGATCGCGCGCGCGAACTGGCGCGCGGTATATTGCGCGACATGGCTGAGCATCGCGCCATCGCGGAGATGGACATGCCAGTCGTCGGGGCGGCGGATCGTCAGGCGGTCGGTCATTTTTGTCTCCCCCCTCCCGCTTGCGGGAGGGGTTGGGGGGTGGGCGAGTCCGTGGCGGCGCATAGCGGATGTTTGATTGTTGCCCAACCCTCCATGCCCACCCCAAACCCCTCCCGCAAGCGGGAGGGGCTTTAAGTCGTCGACCTTCGGCCCTATTTCGCGTGCATGGCCAATACCACCCTGATCAACCGCGCCCTCATCCGTCTGTCGGGGGAGGATGTCCGCGACTTCCTCCAGGGTCTCGTCACCAACGACACGTCGGGCAATCTGCCGGTGTGGGCGGCGTTGCTGACC
>JAESGS010000886.1_pt1 | contig 12765 bp, 10 predicted proteins | sample 9269761 | NCBI WGS metagenome assembly JAESGS01 (sample SAMN15741799, study PRJNA653493) | algae metagenome | isolation source: Cyanosarcina radialis HA8281-LM2 and co-occurring heterotrophs from damp... | place: USA: Makauwahi cave, Hawaii | collected 2011-01-06 | reverse complement strand
CACGCAGAAGATTCTTGATTTTATTGACTACTTCAACCGCACTTTGGCTAAACCTTTTGTCTGGAAATTTCAGGGGTTTCCCGAACCCGCTTAAGCTGGTCACTTATTTTCGCCACGCTGCACTAGTCACCACAGCTTTAGCTCCCCGCTTGCTAAACGCGCTACAAGTCGATATTTTCCGAGGAGCCTGGAACCATCAGTCTTATCGCGCGATTGCGCTAGAACTCAATCACGAATACAGCTACATCAAAGACGTTGGTGCAGAACTGTGGCAATTGCTATCGCAGGCATTGGGAATGCAGGTGACGAAACTCAATTTGTCAGATGCCCTGACGGAGTTCGCCCTACAAAAACGATCGCGCGAACTACAGCCTTCGCCCCGCAGTGGTGTCGATTGGGGAGAAGCGCCTGATGTTTCGCAATTCTGCGGGCGAGAGCCACAATTAGCCACCCTGGAACGATGGGTAATCCAAGACCGTTGCCGATTAGTCGCGATCGCCGGGATTGGTGGTATCGGGAAAACCATGCTAGCAACGCAGCTAGCACAGCAATTGGTAGATACCGGAGAGTTCGAGGTGGTGGTATGGCGATCGCTCCGGCAGGCCCCACCCCTGTTAGATTTGTTAGCAGAGTTGACGGGCGCGATTGCGCCTCAACCATCGCTTCCCCTTCAACTCGATGCAATGCAGCGTCAGTTGCTAGCACAATTGCGCGATCGACGCTGTTTGATAGTTTTAGATAACGTGGAAGCAGTTTTGCAAACTAGCGAATTGGCGGGAACTTACCGATCGGGTTACGAAGACTACGGTTGGCTGTTTCAGCAGTTGGGCGAAGGGCGGCATCAGAGTAGCATCTTGCTTACGAGCCGCGAAATTCCAGCAGAGGTGTCTGCCTTGGCAGGACCGATGGCACCGACGCGATTGCTGCAATTGGAACGGTTGTCGATCGCCGAAGGAGAGGCGATCCTTGCAGCCAAGGGGTTAGCGATCCCAACAGAACAACCGCAAGTAAGAGAATTAATCGATCGCTATCAAGGCAATCCGCTGGCGTTAAAGATTGTAGCCGCGCCGATTCAGAACTTATACGACAGCAACATTGCCGCTTTTTTAAGCGAAGAGGCTCGGCTGTTTAGAGACATTCGCGACCTGTTAGCGTCGCAGTTCGATCGCCTGAGCGACGTGGAACGACAAGTAATGTACTGGCTGGCAATCGATCGCGAACCCGCAACCGCAGCCCAGTTACAAATCGATCTCATGCCCTCGGTTTCTCCCGCCCAGCTACGAGACGCACTGATATCGCTCGATCGGCGATCGCTCATCGAAAAAATCAAGCCGACCTCAGCCCAGCCCGCAGCGCTGATGAAGTTGGATGAGGTCAGCTATACCCAGCAGCCTGTAGTGATGGAATACGTCACAGAACAGTTAATCAAACTGGCCTGTCAAGAAATGGAGCAGGCGCAGATTAATTTTCTCAGAAGCCATGCCCTCGTCAAAGTGCAGGCTAAAGACTACGTGCGAGACATTCAATTGCGGCTGCTGGTGCAACCGATTTTGGCGCGACTAATAGAGACGCAAGGTGGCAGCGAAAACCTCAAAAATCTGCTGCTGCAACTGCTGCGGATGCAGCAAATCCAAGCTCGGTTGCAGCCGGGATACTTTGCGGGCAATGCCATCAATCTGCTGCGCCAACTGGGAACCGAGTTGAGCCATTTGGACTTTTCTCACCTCACGATTTGGCAGGCAGACTTGCGGACGGCGAATTTGCAGGGAGCGAATTTTAGTCGTGCCGATCTGAGCCACTCTATTTTTACTCAATCGATTAGCGAGGTTTTTTGCGTTGCCTTTAGTCCCGATGCCCAAAAGATTGCCACCGGACACGCGGGCGGAGAAATCTGTGTATGGCAGGTCGAAGATGGACAGCAAATTGCCGCTTTTTGGGGAATTGCAGCTAAGGTAAATTCGCTCGCCTTCAGTGCTGATGGCGAAAGTTTAGTTATCGGTAACGCCGAGTGCATCGTCAAACGGTTGCATATTCCATCCCAAACCGTGCGAGGCGAATTCCACGGGCACGCGGGCGCAGTTTGGAGCGTTGCCCTTAGCGCAGACGGTCGCCTGCTTGCTAGTGGTGGCGAGGATCTGACGATCGGCATCTGGGATATGCAGACGGGCGCGCGTCTAAAAACATTGGAGGGACATCGGGGTTGGTTGTTGTCGCTGGCATTTGCTCCTTCTCCTCAAACCTCAACCCCTGGCTACCTGTTAGCGAGTGGTAGTGCTGATGGCACTATTCGGTTATGGAATGTTCCTACCGGAAAAACCTGGCAAATACTTGAGGGACACGCCCGTGGAGTGTCGGCGCTGGTATTTAGCCCCGATGGTCGGACGATCGCCAGTACGAGTGCCGATGGCACGATTCGCCTCTGGGATACTCAAATCGGGCCAGCAGACGCTGACAGTGCAGCCAAACTGCTGACCGCTTGGCAAGGGCACGATGCCACTATCTGGACGCTGGCCTTCAGTCCCGACGGCCAAACGCTAGCCAGCGGCAGCGAAGATCGGACGATTAAGCTGTGGGATGTCGAAACTCGGCAATGTTATCGCACGTTGCGGGGACATACGGCTATGGTTAAATCGATTTGTTTTGCCAACTCTAGAAGCGCCTTGAGTCCCGACGGACTCGTCCTTGCCAGCGTCGCGCTCAATCAATCGATCCGCCTCTGGGACGCTCGCACCGGACACTGCCTCAAAACTTGGCAGGGTTACTCCAAAGCGGCGCTCGGCGCTGTATTTCACCCCGACGGGCAAAGGTTGGCAAGCTGTCACGGCGACCATGTTTTACGGTTGTGGGACGTGCAGACCGGAGACTGCCTGAGTTGTTTGCCAGGACATAGCGATCGGATCGCGTCCGTCGTCTTTAGTCCAGACGGTCGGCTGCTGGCCAGCGGGAGTTTCGATCGAACCGTCCGCCTGTGGGATGTCGATCGCGGCAACTTTTTACGCGCCCTCCGCACTCCTAGCTGGGTAAACTCAGTTACTTTTAGCGCCGATGGGTCGCTGCTCGCCAGTTCGGGGGTCGATGGGGACGTGCGGTTGTGGGATACCGAGACTGGGCGACTGCTGCGAGTTTTTGAGTCGGGGTTTAGCTGGGTTCCAGCCGTGGCATTTAGTCCGCTAGATCGACGTTTAGCCAGCGGCAATGAAGACGGCACGGTGAAGCTGTGGGATGCTGGCAATGCCCAATGCCTGCTGACGCTAGAAGGGCACGCGAGACAGAGCGGTGCGATCGCCTTCGACCCGACTGCTGAAAGACTTGCGAGCGGTAGCGATGACGGTACGGTGAAGTTGTGGGATCTGCAAACCGGACAGTGCCTTCAGACCTTAGAGGGACACAGCCGCGAGGTGGCGAGCGTTAGCTTTCATCCCGACGGCAATCTCCTGGTTAGCGGCAGTTTCGACTCGACGCTCGTACTTTGGGATCTGCAACAGGGAACCCAAATCGCAACCTTGCCAGGACACGCCGGACCGATCTCTTCAGTGGCGTTCGCTCCGGGAGGGCAAATGCTGGCCAGCAGCAGCGAGGATGGCTCAATTCGTCTCTGGGATAGTCGCACGGGCGAGTGTTTGAGAATCTTAAGAGCCGATCGTCCTTATGAAAGGATGAATATCTCCGGCGTAACCGGATTAACCGACGCGCAAAAAGAATCTCTGCGGGTATTGGGCGCGATCGAACGCTAGCAGAATTTATGGTGCAACCATTGTAGTTGACTGCTTAAAATTAACTCTTCGAACAATTTCAGACCCTTCGCCCGAATAAATTCCGAACTTTTCTCAATTGAGGCATTACAAAATGGGAACTTAATTACTGCGAGCATCTAATTTCGTCTTGCAGTTTGACCATCGACTATAGCCTAAGTTCGATCGTAAACCCTATTGGAACCGGAGGTAAGGATTCTCATGATGAAACTCACCTTTCGCGGCAACTCTTACGAAGTTCCCGATCCTATAAAGCTTGACTCCGATCGTACAGATCGACCTCAAATCAAACTTATTTACCGAGGTAACACCTACTACTACACTCCAGTACCTGAGAAGGTTGTTGAAGAGGCTGACACAGATGAGCCAACTGTAACCCTAATCTATCGGGGAAACACTTACAAGCGTAAAATTCCAACCCTTCAACCCGCTCGAAGTCCCTTGGCGATTAACTGGCGTTTGCAGTTGGAATAAAAAAGATTCGTTTTGGATTGACCTCATGAACAAACAATTTACCGCCGAGACTAGCCCTTTTAAAAACCTCATTTTACTCTTTTAAACAAAGCACTCAATTTCTCATCAAACCAACGATAAACAAGGACTAGTCCAATTTATTGTGGGGCGGGCAAGATGCCCACCCCACTAAAAAAGTCGATCGAACAACCATAAAACCTGTAGCAGCGGGTTGACGAATTAATCGATCGGGAGGCGATCGGTTTGACGTGTGCCGCCCCAATGCTAGCAGTCACTTATCTTTGCGAGTTTCGTATTACTAAGTCCGAATTTGGAAAACTAGAGGAACACTATGTCAACCCGGCTAATCCTTAAAAGCAAAAAAAGGCGTAAGTTGAGTATGTTTCACCAAATCAGACGATTAACCGTTAAAATCGATCCGATCGCACCGATGGCTAGATGGTACTTGAAGTACCGCGAAGGTTCGCCATTGCAAGTAGACGATTGGGAAGAGTTTCGCGAAAACTCTCAGTTGATATACCGCAGTTACATCAAACAGCAAAACCAGTCCCAAACCTTTATCGATCGCTTAATTGATAAATTGGAACGCCAATACAGCCATGCCGATCGGAGCGCGGGGTGGATCGAAATTTTAGAAAGGCTCTATATTCCCTCTCAGTATTCCACTCAGGGACTACAAATGATGGCCTTGTACGTCGGGCAAATGGCTCCTTTTGCTCGCATTTCTAGCATTGCCCATTTTCAAGCCAGCGATGAGGTCAGGCGATTGCAGCGCAGCGCCTACCGCGCTCGAATGCTTTCTAGGGTTCATTCTCCTGACGTAGCCTCTAGAAAGAAAATCCGCCAGATTTGGGAAAACGATCGTGCTTGGCAACCGATGCGCGAGTTAATAGAAAAATTGTCAGTGGCATACGATTGGGGAGAGGCGTTTGTCGGACTGAATTTGGTCGTCAAACCGTTGTACGACGGATTGATGCTCGGCCAACTCAGTCAATTGGCTCAACTTAATGGCGATCGATTGCTAGCCTACACTAACAGTAATTTTGCCCTCGACAGTCAACGCAGTCGAGATTGGACGCAGGCGCTAGTCGAACACGCGATCGAGCGGCGTTCGGAGAACCGACAAGCGATCGAAGAGTGGGTGAAAAAATGGCAGCCTTTAGGTTTTAGTGCGGTTGCATCCCTAGCTGAGATCTTTGCAACCGCACCTACCCCAGTCGAGCCTGCTTTTGTCAGCAAAAGTGTTTTGGTATCGTATCAAAAATTTCTCGATCGGTGTAATTTAGGGTCAGTTTTGTCTCAAGTTTGACCAAAACAATTGTCAATTCGCAATTAAATAGCAGCATCCCAAGAATGTTGGGTTTCACTCCGTTCGACTAGGTACTGCTCTCTTGGTGTCGAGTCCAAGCAGAGATAGCAGCGATCGCTAATATTCCTAGCAATGAAGCACCGATTAATAGCTTCTCGCCTTGCAAAATGCCAGCGCCTACTGCCACCACCGGAGGTTTGACGATCGCAATACTCAACCCCAAGGCACTGATAAATCGCTTCCCAGATATGCGAGTCAGTCCGGCAGCGTAGCAAATGTAATCAAAAAAACTAGTCATCAAAGCGCCCGTCATCAAGAAGAAATTGCCTTCGAGATATTTTTGACTCCATCGATCGAGCCTGTCCATAAATCGTTTGCCCACAAGCTTTTGTACTACTCCACGACCGTAGCGACGAGCAATGAAAAAATTAGTAGTGCAGGCAAGAAAATCGGCGATCGCGATGACAATTATGCCCTGCACGAAGCCAAACAAAGCACCCGACAAAATTGCATACGCCGTACCCGGTAGTGCCGGAACTACAACGCTAGTCAGTCTCAGAAACACGATAACCAACGGTGCCCAAATGCCAAATCGAGCCACATCCGATCTGAGGCGATCGATCCCAATTCCATTGACCAACCAAATTGCGCCCGCTATGAGCAGGACGATGAGAGTGAACTACCCGACGCTAACCCTAAGAGGGTATAGCGCGGGCTTCCTATCCAACAAACAGCCCAACAGTAGATTTCTTGCGTCCTCTACTGTTAGGTCTTACGTCTGGACAATAGGCTTTATCCCCCGTTCCAGAGGTCAAAATCCGTAGTCCCTCGTTTCTGAGGTTAATAGCTGCATTGATATCTCTATCGTGCTTGGATGAGCAATGTTCGCAAGTCCAAGTTCTCACTTCTAGAGATAAACTTCCCACTTGGTTCAAACATACGTGGCAGGTTTTAGAGGAAGGGAAAAAGCGCTCGACTTCCTGATACACCTTACCCTCGTTTTCCGCTTTATATTTCAGCATGGTCTGAAACATTCCCCATCCGACTTGAGCTATGGCTTTGGCTAGACAGTGGTTTTTCATCATGCCTTTAATATTCAGATTTTCTGTGACTATGACTTGGTTTTCGTCTACTATCCTACGGGATAGTTTGTGCAGAAAATCCTCGCGGCAATTAGTGATTTTTTGATGAACTTTAGCTACCTTCTTTTTGGCTTTGACTCGCTGATTAGAGTCTTTTTGTTTTCTCGATAAATCCTGCTGTTTTTGTTGAAGGTTATCTTCATGCTTAGTGAAGAATCTAGGGCGATCGAACTTAGAGCCGTTGCTGGTAATACAGAAATGAGTCAAGCCGACATCAATTCCTATAGCTTGCCCCTCTATAGTTGACTGGGGTTTTTCTTTCCCATCTTCAACTAACACAGAAGCAAAGTATTGGTTAGAGCAATTCTTGGAAACTGTAACGGTTTTGACTTTACCCTCAATCGGTCGGTGAATAATAGCTCTTACCTCTCCCATCTTGGGGAGATTTACCACAGACTCTAACACCCTAACGTTTTGGGGATACTGAATAGACTGCTTCCCGTGCTTAGATTTAAACGAAGGGTAGCTAGCTCTTTTTTCAAAAAAGTTGTTAAACGCTACACCCAGATTTAAACAGACTTGTTGTAAGCACTGGGAGTAAGTCAATCCCAACCACTCATGCTTTTTCTTAAGAACGGGAATAAGTTTTTTGACATCGTAACCAGATAATCCTTTCCCCGTTTCTTTATAAGTTTGATTCATCAAATTCAAACTATAATTCCACAGCCAGCGACAATTCCCAAAGCTTTGCTCCAGTATCTGCTGCTGGTCGATTGTAGGATATAGTCTAATTTTGATAGCTTTTAACACCTTAGAGCAAATTCAATTTACTATAAGCCAGGATAACAAATGAGGGTAAGTAGCGTCAAGTGCTTTGTTTGGCTCTGTACCTACGCCAAACCCACTCTCATCCCGACGCTGAATGGGTACATTACAGCGCGGGGCTTCCCGTGGTTTAGCTAAATTCCAGAATTTTGACGATTTTAAGCTGCATCAGTAAAAGTGCGTTTCTAATCGATCGAATCCATTTCTTGCCGCTCTATCTCTTGGCATGAATGTAGTCCACAAAATAAAACCTCGGACTCAGCCAGAATTTCAGCCAAGCGTAAGCTCCTAGTCCGAGTAAGGCGATCGCGATTAGGGGTAAACCTAACTTCAGTTTCAAACTGTCAGGGAAGAGAGCGACAGCAGAAACAGTGAGGGCAAAGTAGATTAAGAGGGCTATCTGCAAGCGTTGTACGATTAGAAGTACCGATCGACAACTACTACAATGACGAGTATGTTGTTGGTAGCGATCGAGAATTTGTTGGCGATTATCGTTAATAGTCCGGGTTAGGCGATCGCTCAGTCCAACTTCGTTCCACGGTAGCTGCCCGCCACAGTAGCGATCGAACCATTTCCTAAACTCAATGACGAATCGATCGGCGCTCGTCGGTAACTCATAAGCGGTTTTCCAACTTTCAGTCAGTTGTCTTTCTTGCAGAAAACTCTCTTGCTGCTGGAGCAGCATCATATCTCCGTCGAGAACCTGATTGCGGACGTTAGTATGCTCCCACCACCGAGGCGTGAGACGATGGAGGGTTTTGGCAAAGTTACGGGGAAACTGAGCGACAATCCTCGACTTGCCTGGAGACACTGGGACGCAGTAGGTGACGAGTCCAACTTGTTTGCTGCCATCGCCGAACTTGAGGGCATACTCCAAGCGACAAGGAGGTTCAAACGCAATCGTTCCAGCAATTCGTCCGGGAACGTTGGCTGAAATTAGGTTTGGCGTTGACTGTAAAATTTCGATGGGCATCGGTACTGCCTTGCTGCGATCGCCCTGTACGCCGTGATGGGAAAACGGCACGTGACTGGGATCTGCCACATTTTCTACCAGAGTTTGCCAGTCGTATTCCAAATCTCGGACGAAAGAAGACCAAACAAAGCCTTGGCTGGCATCTACTTGGGGCGATAGGGGTAAAGGGGTATTCACGGCTCGATCGCTCGAAGTCGCATCGGGCCAAACCCAAAGTAAATCCTGCTGCTGGCGAACGGGAAAGGCTACAGCGCACAGATTCTTTCTTGCCAGTTCTGGATTTTCTGCTTGGGGAATATGAGTGCAAATTCCTCGATCGTCAAATTGCCAACCGTGATAACTACACATCAAATTCCCGGTAGTGTCGTCAATCCGTCCCTCGCTTAAGGGTGCAAGGCGATGGGGACATCGATCGAGAAATACTCGAAACGTTTCAGATGATTTGGGTTTCCAGATGACTAAACGCAGTCCCAAAAGCGTCGCTGTCGTCGGTTGCGTGGGATCTAGATCTTCGACAGGCGAGAGCGGATACCAATGCTGAAAAAAGTTGAATTCAAGTTCCATGTCAAGCCAATTCGCAATTCACAATTTACAATTCGCAATTAGAAACCTAACACCCCAGGTAATGTTGGGCTTCGTTATCGCCAGGGCTAGGGCCTAAGTTCTATGGCCGATCGACCAGATTCGATCTTAGGGGTTTTTCGGTTTAACGAACTTGAGAGTCATGCGATCGCTTTCTCCAATGTCGAGGAAGCGTTGCCTATCTTTGTCACCTTGGCTTAACGTTGGAGGTAGCGTCCAGACTCCGCCTGGATAGTCTTTGGTATCCTTGGGATTGGCGTTTTTCATAAGTTAACTTCTTTTGGCAGCAGAACGTTTTTCAAAAACTTTGCAGATCGCAGACAGTTTTAGGCGACGTTTATCAACCTTTATTTAATAACAATAAGCGATCGATCGTAGCGCCGAGGCGAACTAATGCGAACATCTTCCTACCTTTTTACCGAAAGACTTACGAACTTATCTAACTGTTTCCTTTGATATAAATTGAAAGCAGTGAGTTTGGCATTGGAAGTATATGCAAAGTTCGTTTTCCTTCTCCTGGCTTAAACTGGCGATATTCCCAGAATCTGAAGTAGGCGATCGAACTCCTACTTCAGCAGTCGATCGATCTGAAAGCGATAACTTAGATGCAACTCAACCAAAGTTATCGTTTGAGTTCTGCGATCGAGTCGATCCTTCACTGCAATACATCATTGCTTGTTCTCAATATCTTCCTTTTCTAATATGAAGATTCAATCATCTGGAAATGAAGCCCGATTCAGTCTCGCCAACTAATAAATTGCGACTTTGAGTTTGGAGGTCCACTAATGTTAGAAGCAAAACTAACACCTTGTGCCAGTCTGCTGTACCGCTGGATTCTAGCGCGAGTGCCGCTGGAAACTAAAGTAAAGGTTGACTTGCAAGATTTTCAGGCGTGGACGGGCGAACATCGAGAAAGGTGTTATAGCGATCGCGAAATTCTAGAGGCTCTACAGCAGTTAAAAAAGCTAGAGTTAATCGGCGCGAGCAAAACCGAAGTCACGGTGGAAGCAAAGCCAGTAGCAGATGAGAATTTCAACATCAATCCGACAGCGCACCTATATTTAGCCCCAAGCGATCGATCGAACGACTCCAATCGCTGGCTGCTAGCGAAAATCGTTTTAGGTTCTTTAGCATTAAGCATAACTGCCGCGATCTTGGGTTTATCTCTAGCTCAAACACAACCCCAAATCTTCAATATGTTGGACTTTGGAGCGTCCTCGGTGAAAAGTAAGTAGTCAAGCCAATTCGCCATTGACAATTCACAATTGTTCCAGTCTGACTAAATATCGCTCTCTTTTGATGAGACAGGACTTCAAAAGTGCATAACCATCTAAAGAAACAAGCCGTGAAAAAACTTATTCTGCGGTTGCTCGTCGTCATTCTCGCGATCGGCGGAGTTGTGGGCTATGTCAACGGTGCCACACCTGCCTCAAACTGTAACATCGCCACCTGTTCTACCTCGATCGGCACTGGAAAGGTTTCCTACAGTCAAGTTGGTACGGGACAGCCGATCTTATTGCTGCACGGTTTGTTTGCCAGCAAAGAGCAGTGGTACGACATGATGTGCCAGTTGTCTGAAGCGGGATATCGAGCGATCGCCCCAGATTTACCGGGTTATGGCAGCAGTACCGGGTTTACCGTCAGGGACTATGCTCTAGAGAATCAAGCCGCCCTACTGCACCAGTTTACAGATCGGTTAGGGATGCGATCGCTTCATATTGCAGGTAGCTCGATGGGGGGAGCGATCGCTCTTCAGATAAGCAACGATGACCGACCAGGCTAGCATATGAATAAACCTCATGTAATTCCCGTGCAAGACTACCGGGCTTACCGCATCAGCCCAGAGAGTACAAATCGGTTAGCGCTCGTGTTCGATCCTGAGAGCGTGCATTTCTCGATCGCTTACTACATTGAGATTTTTGATGTCGGCGGACAGACTTCTCCGCATCGGCACCAGCACCAATTTGCGATCGAGACGTTCTTCGTTCTCAAAGGCGAGGGTGTTGCGATCTGCGATGGTGAAGAAGTGGCACTGCGCTCCGGCGATACCTTGCTCGTACCGCCAACGGGAGTGCATGGAATTCGCAACACTGGAGCAGAGCGACTGTATACGCTGACGGTGATGGTGCCCAACGAAGACTTTGCCGAACTGATTCGCAACGGTATTCCCGTTGAACTCGATGCTGAGGATTTAGCCGTGTTGCAACGCGAGCCAACCCTACCCTAAGCTTTTCATTCATCGTCTGCGAAAGGCGCATGATAGCAAATATTCACAGACAATTTCAGACCCTTCGCCCGAAGAAGTTACGAATTTTTCTAATCGGTTTCATTGATATAAAAGGAGCTTGGACTAATGTAGGAATAAGTTAGATTTATTGACATCCTCCCTACCCTGCTTGCGCTGAGGGTAGGGATTCCAAGAATTGCTTCGAGGATCTTTCTGCTTCATAGCAACTGCCATCAGACTTATGCCTTTCCGGTCTTACGCTCGCTCCACAGACTTTCACCGCCAGCCCAGCGGCAAGGATGTTATTGGCAGCGTTGAGGTCGCGGTCATGGGCGATCCCACAATTGGGACAATTCCACTCACGAATATTCAACGGCATTTCTTCTTCGATGTGACCACATCCTCCACATCGTTTAGAACTCGGAAACCAGCGGTCGATCTTAATCAAAGTGCGACCATACCAATCGCATTTATATTCAAGCTGTCTGACCAATTCGCCCCAACTAGCATCGCTAATCGAGAGAGCGAGTTTCCGGTTTTTCACCATATGCTTCACAGCCAAATCCTCGACGGCAATGGTTTGGTTTTCACGCACCAATCGAGTCGTCAGCTTGTGAAGAAAATCAATTCTAGCATCAGTTATTTTCTGATGCACCTTGGCTACTTTTACTCTAGCTTTGTGTCGATTATGAGAGCCTGTTTGCTTCCGACTCAAAGCTTTAGAAGCTCTTCTGAGCTTGGAGTATTTAGTTTTAAATCCCTTGGGATTAGCAATTTTTTCTCCACTGCTCAAAGCCACCAAAGTAGTTACACCCAGATCGACACCAACCTGGTTAGAAGATGGCGGCAAAGCTGCGATTTCGATCTCCACCAACAAAGAAATCGTCCATCTGCCGGATGGAGCAAGTTTCACTGTGACGGTAGATGGTTCAGTCCCTTTTGGGAGTTGTCGGCTCCACCTAATTGGCAATGGCTCGGTACATTTAGCCAGGTAGACTTGGCCGTTTCTGAACTTAAAAGCCGATTTGGTGAATTCCGCACTACCCCCGTTGCGTTTTTTCTTCAAGGTTGGGTATTTAGCCCGTCCTTCAAAAAAGTTACTGAACGCCTTTTGCAGGTGTCTCAGCCCTTGTTGCAACGGCACGCAACTAACATCGTTCAAAAACTGGAGGTCGTCTTGCTTCTTCCACTCCGTCAGCATCGACGAAGTATCGCTGTAGCCGACTCGTTTTTGTTCTTCATACCAGGCTTGGGTTCTTACTGCCAAAGCTTTGTTGTAGACCAGACGAGTGCAGCCCATCGTTCGCCTCAACAGGTTTTCCTGTTCGGGCGTGGGATAAAAACGATACGTGACATTCTCCAGACACCGACCCTAGCGGGTACGGTGCTGGCTTCTTGAGATCGCTCTCAATCAATTTCCTGCTTCATCGGCCTTCCCTATCAGTTGTTGGTTTTATCGATATGTATCTCCCAACAGTGTTGACCCGTTCCAGTTCCTCCACAGGCAGTTTAGAGACTCCTGATGCCCCACGAAGTCTGCG
>JAESGS010000881.1_pt1 | contig 12799 bp, 13 predicted proteins | sample 9269761 | NCBI WGS metagenome assembly JAESGS01 (sample SAMN15741799, study PRJNA653493) | algae metagenome | isolation source: Cyanosarcina radialis HA8281-LM2 and co-occurring heterotrophs from damp... | place: USA: Makauwahi cave, Hawaii | collected 2011-01-06 | reverse complement strand
CTGCTGCTGATGCTCGATGAGTTTCCGGCACTGGGGCGATTGGACTTCTTCGAGACGGCGCTGGCCTTCATGGCCGGTTATGGACTGCGCGCCTTCCTCATTTCGCAGTCGCTGAACCAGATCGACAAGGCCTACGGCCAGAACCATTCGATCCTCGACAACTGCCACGTGCGAGTGACCTTCGCCACCAACGACGAACGCACCGCCAAGCGCATCTCGGAGACCCTGGGTACCGCCACCGAGTTGCGCGCGCAGCGCAACTACGCCGGGCACCGCCTGGCACCCTGGCTGGGCCATCTGATGGTCTCGCGCCAGGAAACCGCCCGCCCGTTGCTGACTCCAGGCGAGGTGATGCAACTGCCTAGCGACGAGGCCGTGGTGATGCTCTCGGGCCTGGCGCCAATCCGCGCGAAGAAGCTGCGCTACTTCACCGACACCAACTTCCAGAGCCGGTTGCTGCCCGCGCCGCGCTTGCAGCCGGGCCGCTATGCCGACGCGCCGACGCTACGCACCGACGACTGGAGCGGCCTGGCCGTGCCTGCCGCCATTGGCGCTTCGCCGGCTGGCCTGACCGATGACGAGACAGTCGACGACGGCGGCCCGAACATTCAGCCCGAGTTGGCGGAAGTCGCCCAGTTGCCGGATCACGACGAACTGGCCAGCGACCTGCTGCTGCTCGACGAGGACGACATTCCCACGCCCTTCCTCTCCCAGCCGGATCCACGCCTGCAGCGCGTAGCGCGGCTGGCCGCCCTCGACCCTGACGATGGAGTAGCCCTATGAGCCGAGCCCGCCTCAACCTGTTTATCCAACCCGAACATGCCAAGCGTCTGAACGAACTGGCGATCACCAAGGGTGTGTCGAAGTCCTCGATCATTGCCGCGGCACTAGCCTCCTGGCTGTCACCCGAATCCGGCGAGCAGCGCGAGGTGGCCATGGCCAAGCGCCTGGACCGGCTGTCGCGCCAGTTCGAGCGTCTGGAGCGCGACCAGCACATCCTGATCGAGACCGTGGCGCTGTACGTGCGTTACTACCTCACGGTCAGCACACCGGTGCCCGAGGCGCATCAGGACGCGGCGCGCGCGCAGGGCAAGCTGCGCTTCAGCCAGTTCGTCGAGCAACTGGGCCGTCACCTGCAGCGCGGGCGCAGCTTGGTCAGCGACGTGCACGAGGAGGTTCAGGCAGGCGCTCAGGTTATGGGAGAGCGCCCATGACCTGCCCCTCTTCCACCGTGCTGAGCGCGGCGGCGGCTTCCCTGGATCGTCGCACCCGCATGCTGCGCACAGCGATGGGCCCGCTGATCGCTGCCGCCCTGGATGATCCTGACGTGGTCGAGGTGATGCTCAACCCCGACGGCGTGCTCTGGCTGGATCGATTGTCCGCTGGCCGCTCCCGGTTGGGCACGCTGGCAGTTGGCGACGGCGAGCGGATCATCCGCCTGGTGGCCGCGCATGTCGGCGCGGAAGTGCATCGTGGCCGGCCGCTGCTGAGCGCCGAGTTGCCGGAAACCGGCGAACGCTTCGAGGGTGTGCTGCCGCCAGTGGTGGCCGGGCCGACCTTTGCCCTGCGCAAACGCGCCGCAGGGGTCATCCCGCTGCAGCAGTACGTCGCCGACGGCATCCTCGGCACCACGCAGGCCGAGTACCTGCGCGTGGCCGTACGCGAGCGGCAGAACATCCTGGTGGCCGGCGGCACCAGCAGCGGCAAAACCACCCTGGCCAACGCGCTGCTGGCCGAGGTGGCCGGCAGCGGCGACCGCGTGCTGGTGCTCGAGGACACGGTCGAACTGCAGTGTCCGGCGCTCGATCACGTCGCTCTGCGCACCAAGCCCGGCGTGGTGTCCATGGCCGACCTGGTGCGCAGCACGTTGCGCCTGCGCCCAGACCGCGTGGTGGTCGGCGAGGTGCGCGGCGGCGAGGCGCTGGACCTGGTCAAGGCCTGGGGCACTGGCCATCCCGGTGGCATCGCCACCATCCACGCTGGTTCCGCCCAGGGCGCGCTGCTGCGCCTGGAGCAACTGATCCTGGAGGTCGCCCTGGCCGCGCCAAGGGCGCTGATCGCCGAGGCGGTCAACCTGGTGGTGTTCCTCGCCGGGCGCGGCAGCGCCCGCCATGTCCAGCAGATCGCCCGCGTGATCGGCCATGACGAGCGCGGCTACCAGCTCAGCTCCATCGACACCCTCCTTCGCTCCACCTCTGCCTCAGGAACTCAGCCATGACTGTCCTTCAGCTTTCCGCTGCTTATCGTCGCCGCGGCGCCTGCGCCTTGATGCTCGGCGCCCTCTGCCTGGGCGCCTCCCTGCCCGCCCTTGCCGCCGGCTCCGGCATGCCCTGGGAAGGGCCGCTGCAAGCGATCCTCGAATCCGTACAGGGCCCGGTGGCGCGCATCATCGCAGTGATCATCATCATCACCACTGGCCTGACCCTCGCGTTCGGCGACACCAGCGGCGGCTTTCGCAAGCTGATCCAGATCGTCTTCGGTCTGTCGATTGCCTTCGCCGCGTCGTCGTTCTTCCTCAGCTTTTTCAGCTTTGCCGGCGGAGCGGTGATCGCATGAACGGCGAGCGCGAACTCATCCCCGGTTTCGAGGTGCCGCTGCACCGCTCGCTGGCCGAGCCGATTCTGCTCGGCGGCGCACCACGCAACGTGGCGATCCTCAACGGTACCCTGGCGGCCGTGGTCGGCCTGGGCCTGCAGCTATGGCTGCCTGGCTTGGCGCTCTGGTTGGTCGGCCACTCGCTGGCGGTGTGGGGCGCCCGGCTGGATCCGCAGTTCCTGCAGGTGTTCGCCCGGCATATCAAGCAGCCCCCGCTGCTGGACGTGTGAGGAGCGCTGCCATGCTGAACCTCACCGAATACCAGCGCCGCCCCGCCCAGCTCGCCGACTGGCTGCCCTGGGCCGGCCTGGTCGCCCCCGGCGTGGTATTGAACAAGGACGGTTCCTTCCAGCGCAGCTTGCGCTTTCGTGGGCCGGACCTGGACAGCGCGACCCAAGGCGAGTTGGTGGCCACCTCGGCGCGCCTGAACAACGCCCTGCGCCGCCTCGGCTCGGGCTGGGCGCTGTTTGTCGAGGCCGAGCGTCTGGCGGCGGCGGACTACCCCGATAGTGACTTTCCAGAGCCGCTGTCCTGGCTAGTGGACGAGGAACGCCGCGCGGCCTTCGAGGCCCAAAGCAGCCACTTCGAGAGCGCCTATCACCTGACGCTGCTCTACCTGCCGCCGGAGGAGTCGCGCTCGCGCGCCGCCGGCCTGCTCTACGAGCATCGGACGCAGCGTGGCGTCGACTGGCGCGAACGGCTGGCCGCCTTCGTCGCCGAGACGGATCGCTTCTTCGATCTGCTGGACGGGGTGATGCCGGAGCTCGCCTGGCTCGACGACAGCCAGACGCTGACCTACCTACACGCCACGGTATCGACCCACCGCCAGCGGCTGGCGGTGCCCGAGGTGCCCTTCCACCTCGATGCCTTGCTGGCCGACAGTCCTTTGACCACCGGCCTGGCGCCGCGTTTGAGTGAGCAGCATCTTCGCGTGCTGTCGGTACGCGGCTTTCCCACCTCGACCTGGCCCGGAGTACTGGATGACCTCAATCGCCTGGGTTTCGCCTATCGCTGGTCGACCCGCTTTATCTGCCTGGACAAGGACGAGGCCGAGAAGGAACTGGTACGCCTGCGCCGGCAGTGGTTCGCCAAGCGCAAGGGGGTCCTGGCACTGCTGCGCGAAGCGATCTTCCAGCAGGAAAGCCCACTGCTCGACAGCGACGCCGCGAACAAGGCCAGCGACGCCGATGCGGCGCTGCAGGAACTCGGTGCCGATCAGGTCGCCTTCGGCTATGTGACCGCCACCGTAACGGTGAGCGACGCCGACGCCCAGGTCGCCGACGAGAAGCTGCGCCGGGTCGAGCGGGTGATCCAGGGTCGTGGCTTCGTCACCATTGCCGAGAGTCTCAACGCGGTGGAGGCGTGGCTATCGTCGATCCCCGGCAACGCCTACGCCAATGTCCGCCAGCCGCTGATCTCCACACTCAACCTGGCGCACTTGATGCCGGTCTCGGCAGTCTGGGCTGGTCCGGCACGCAACGAACATCTGGATGGCCCGCCATTGGTGATCACCCGCACCGATGGCGCGACACCGTTTCGCCTGGTCACTCATGTCGGCGACGTCGGCCACACCCTTGTGGCCGGCCCTACCGGCATGGGCAAGTCGGTGTTGCTGGCGACCCTGGCCCTGCAGTTTCGCCGTTATCCGGGCTCGCGCCTGTTTCTGTTCGATATGGGGCGCTCGCTGCGCGCAACGGTGCTGGGACTCGGTGGCGAGCACTACGACCTAGGCGGCGATGGCGACCTGGCCTTCCAGCCCCTGGCGCGCATCGACCAGCCCGGCTATCGCGCATGGGCCGCCGAGTGGCTGGAGGCTCGCCTGCTGCAGGAAGGCGTGGCCGTCGGCCCCGAGCATAAGGCGGTGCTGTGGACGGCGCTCGACAGCCTGGCCGGCGCGCCGGAGACGCAGCGCACGCTGACCGGTTTGTCCGTGCTGCTGCAGGACAACGCCCTGCGCCAGGCGCTGCAACCCTACGTACTGGGCGGTGCCCATGGCGCATTGCTGGATGCCGACCGGGATCGTCTGGGCAGCGCCGACGTGCAGTGTTTCGAGATGGAGGAGCTGATGCACAGCAAGGCGGCGGTGGCCGCCGTGCTGAGCTACCTGTTCGCCCGCTTCGAGGAACGCTTCGACGGCGCGCCGACCCTGCTGATTCTCGATGAGGCCTGGCTGTTCCTCGACGACCCGCTGTTCGCCGCCCGTATCCGCCAGTGGCTCAAGACCCTGCGCAAGAAGAACGTCAGCGTCATCTTCGCCACCCAGTCGCTGGCCGACATCAAGGACTCCAGCATCGCTGCGGCAATCATCGAGAGCTGCGCCAGCCGCATCTTCCTGCCCAACCCGCAGGCGGGCGAACCGCAGATCCGCAGCATCTATCAGAGCTTCGGCCTCAACGACCGGCAGATCGAGATCCTCGCCCAGGCCACGCCCAAGCGTGATTACTACTACCAGTCGCGCCTGGGCAACCGCCTGTTCGACCTCGACCTGGGGCCGGTGGCGCTGGCCTTCGCCGCCTCGGCCAGCCCGGCCGAGCAGCGCGAAATCGACTGCATTCTGCAGGCGTCCGGTGCTGCAGATTTCGCCCCTGCCTGGTTGCGTCACCGCGGCCTGGGCTGGGCCGCCGACCTGCTCACCACTTATCCCTCGCCACGCAAGGAGTGCCTGCCATGAGATCCCCTGTCCACCATTTCCCTGCGCAACGCTGCTGGTATTGGGTCTGCTGGCCGTGAAGCCGGTAAACGCTTTCACCGTAATCGATCCGACCAACCTGGTGCAGAACACTCTGACTGCGGTGCGCACCCTGGAGATGGCAAACAACCAGGTTCGCCAACTGCAGAACGAGACCCAAATGCTGCTGAACCAGGCCCGTCACCTGCAGCGCCTGGACTACAACGTGGTCAGCCAGTTGCGCGCGAGCTTGGCCAATACTGAGCGGCTGCTCGCCGAGGCGCGAGGGCTGGCCTACGAAGTGCAGCGCCTGGATCAGGAGTTCAGCCGTCTCTACCCGAACGAGTACACCGACGACGTCAGCAGCCAGCGCCTGGCCGAGGAAGCCCGAGAGCGCTGGCAACAGGGGCTCGACGGGCTGCACACCGCCCTGCGCGTGCAGGCGCAGGTGACGCAGAACCTGGCCGAGGACGAGAGCGCCCTGGCCGCTCTGGTGCAGCAGAGCCAATCCGCGGGTGGCGCCTTGCAGGCTGCCCAGGCCACCAACCAGTTGCTGGCCCTGCAGGCCAAGCAGTCGATCCAGGCGCAACAGCTGCAGATCACCCAGAACCGCGCCATCGCCCTGGAGCTGGCCCGCCAGGCTGCTGCGGCCGAAGAGGCGCGCGAACGGCGGCGGCGCTTTATGGGCAGCGGCACGCCCTATACCCCCTACCCCGTTCAGTTCTATCGGTAGGGAGGCCGCACCCATGAGATTCCTGAGGCTGCTACCGCTGCTCGCACTGGCCGCCTGCGGACGCGGTGACGATGGTGTCATGGCACGGCAAGACGATTCGGCTGAGCGCTTCTACTCCGGCTGCGCCCGGCCCGGCGAATTTCTCCGGCCTGCTGACCTGCCTGCGATCCCGCCGAGCTTCGATGAGGACGTGCAATGAATGACGTCAGCGTGATCGACCGTTTTCTCGAGGTGTTCGGGCTGTATATCGACACGGGCTTCGGCCTGCTCGGCGGCGAGGTGGCCTTTCTCACCATGACCCTGGTGGTGATCGACATGACCCTGGCCGGGCTGTTCTGGGCCATGGGCGGCGAGGACGTGAGCGCCAAGCTGATCCGCAAGATCCTCTATGTCGGCGCCTTCGCCTTCATCATCGGCAACTTCAATGCCCTGGCCAAGATCGTCTTCAACTCCTTCGCCGGGTTGGGCCTGCTGGCGGCTGGCTCGGCGCTGAGCCCAGCCGAGTTCCTGCAGCCGGGACACCTGGCTTCGATCGGTATCGAGGCCGGGCGGCCGCTGCTCGAGCAGATTCGTCACCTGAGCGGCTTTCCCAAGGTGTTCGGCAATCTCGACAGCATCCTGGTGCTGTTTCTGGCCTGGCTGGTGGTGATCGTCAGCTTCTTCTTCCTGGCCATCCAGCTATTCGTCACCTTGGTCGAGTTCAAGCTGACCACCCTCGCCGGCTTCGTGCTGGTGCCCTTTGCGCTGTGGAACAAGACCGCCTTTCTCGCCGAGAAGGTGCTGGGCAACGTGGTGGCGTCCGGCATCAAGGTGCTGGTGCTGGCGGTGATCGTCGGCATCGGCAGCGGGCTGTTCGCCGAATTCCAGGCCGTGCCGGACGAGCCCTCCATCGACCATGCGCTGGTAGTCATGCTCGCCTCGCTGGCCTTGCTTGGCCTGGGCATCTTCGGGCCGGGCATTGCCACCGGGTTGGTCTCCGGCGCACCGCAACTGGGTGCCGGTGCAGCAGCCGGTACCGCGCTCGGTGCGGCGGGCATGGCGGCGGGTGCGGCTGCCGTGGCCACTGGGGTCGGCGGCGCGGTGTTGGCCGGCGCACGTATGGCACCCGGTGCGGCGCGCTTGGCAATCGGTGGCGCTCGCTCTCTGGCAGGAGCGCCTTCCGGCGCTGCAGCAAGTGGTGCCCCCGCCACTTCCGATCCCGCAACTGCCCCAGCCAAACAGCCCGACTGGGCCAGGCGCCTGCAGCGCAGGCAACAACTCTCACATGCCACCAGCACGGTCGCCCACACCCTTCGTGGTGGCGATGGCGGTGGCTCATCACCTGGGCCGCAGATCCGCGACCCATCGAATTCGTAAAGGAGGACGAGGATGCGATTCAGACGTCCACGGGTGCGCTACAGCGACACCCCTCAACCTGTCACCCCTTACCAAGCAGCGGCACAGGCCTGGGACCTGCGCATGGGCAGCAGCCTGGCACAGGCACGCAACTGGCGGCTGATGGCCTTCGGTTGTCTGGGCCTGGCGCTGCTGATGGCCGGCGGGCTGGTCTGGCGTTCGGCGCAGTCGACGGTGACGCCCTATGTGGTGGAGGTCGACAACCTCGGCCAGGTACGCGCCGTCGGCGAAGCCGCCAGCCCCTACCAGCCCCAGGATGCGCAGATTGCGCACCACCTGGCGCGCTTTATCGAGCAGGTGCGCTCGCTGTCGATTGATCCAGTGGTGGTGCGGCAAAACTGGCTGGAGGCCTATCACTCCACCACCGACCGAGGCGCGGCCACCCTCAACGACTATGCCCGCGCCAACGATCCCTTCACCCGGGTCGGCAAGGAGTCGGTGTCGGTGGAGGTCACCAGCGTGGTGCGTGTCAGCGACAGCTCGTTCCAGGTGCGCTGGATCGAACGTCGTTTCGTGAATGGTGCCGCAGCCGGCCTGGAGCGCTGGACCGCGGTGATCTCGCTGGTGCTGCAGCCTCCACGCACCGAGGAAAAGCTGCGCCGCAACCCGCTCGGCATCTACGTCAACGGCCTGTCCTGGAGCCGTGAGCTGGACACTACGGAAGGAGCCAAGAAACCATGAAAACCGCCCTGAACCTCTACGTCTGCCCCCTGCTGCTGAGCCTGCTGGCCGGCTGCGCCAGTCAGCAGCCGCCGGTGATCGCCCTGGATGAACCGGTCGAGGCGCAGCGTCTGCCGGAGCCGCCCAAGCCGATCAAGGTGGTGGAAGTGCCCAAGCCCCTGGCCCTGCCGGCGCAGCTCAAGCCACTGCCGGAAACTCAACCCAGTAAACCGGCCAAGGAACCGGCCGATGAGCGCGTGCGGGTCTCACACGCCAATCGCGACGCTCGAGTCGCGCCGAGCCGCGAGGGCTATATCAACGCCATCCAGGTGTGGCCCTACTCCGATGGCGCGCTGTATCAGGTATACACCAGCCCAGGCCGGGTGACGGCGATCAACCTGCAGCCCGGCGAGGAGCTGGTCACCGTGGCCGCCGGCGACACGGTGCGCTGGATCGTCGGTGATACCTCCAGCGGCAGCGGCGACGGGCTACGCACCAGCGTGCTGATCAAGCCGACGCGGGTCGACCTCAAGACCAACCTGGTGATCACCACCACGCGCCGCACCTACCTGATCGAGCTGACCTCCACCGAGCACGCCTGGATGGCGTCGGTTTCCTGGGACTACCCCCAGGACCGCATGCTCGCCCTGCAACGCCGCGCCAGCGCCGCCCAGGCCGCGGCGCCGGTGGATGCAGGCCTGGCGCTGGAGCAGCTGCGCTTTCGCTATGCAATCAGCGGCAGCAATCCACCCTGGAAGCCGCTGCGTGCCTTCGACGACGGCCGCAAGGTGTATATCCAGTTCCCCGCCGGTATCGCCCAGGGCGAGCTGCCGCCGCTGTTCGTGATCGGCCCGGAAGGCGACGGACAACTGGTCAACTACCGCTTCCGCTCGCCCTACTACATCGTCGACCGCCTGTTCGGCGCGGCCGAGCTGCGCCTGGGCGCCGACAAGGGTGACGTGGTGCGGATCGAGCGCACCGATGGCGTGGCACGGAGGCTCTGAGCATGACGGCCAAGGACAACAATCAAGCCGCGGCAACCCCGCTACCGTCCAAGGAGACGCCGGAGTCGCTGGAGCTGCGCGCCAAGCCGCGCCCGGTCACCCGACTCAATCCGCGCATGCTGGCAGCGGTGGTCGGTGGCCTCTCGGCCGCGGTGCTCGGGGCCATGCTGTGGTCGCTGCAACCACAGCAGCGCCGTCAGAGCGCCGAGCCAAGCGAGCTGTACAACGTCGACCGCGTGGCGCGCTCCGAGGGACTGGAGCAGTTGCCGGCAGACTACTCGCAGTTGCCGCCACCGCCTGCGCCCGAGATACCGCAACTGGGCCCACCGCTGCCCGGCGATCTGGGCGGGCCAATGCTCAGGGCCGAGCAGCAGGCGCAGGGCTATGGTCATGGTCCAGACGCCGCTGAAGCCGAGCGTCTTGCCCGGCTCAAGGAAGCCGAGGAGGCGGCCCAGTCCTCGGTGTTTTTCCAGACCAGCAGCGCGAGGAGATCGAAAGTCGCATCTCGTGATGGCGCTCAACTCGATTCCCCAGTTTTGGGTACGGCCTCGTCAGGCGCGGTAGCCGCCGCAGGAGCACCAACGCAACAGGAACGGAACGAGGCGTTTCTCAGTAAATCCGTAAACGCACAAATCCGTAATTCCGGCTTGCTGCAGGTGCCTGAATCGCCCTACCAGGTGATGGCCGGCACCGTCATCGCGGCGGCACTTGTCACCGGTATCAAGTCGGATCTGCCCGGCGACGTAATCGCCACGGTAACCGAACCAGTCTACGACAGCGCTACCGGCCAGCACGTGCTGATCCCTCAAGGAGCCCGCCTGCTGGGCCGCTACAACAGCCAGGTGAGCTACGGGCAAAGCCGCGTGCAGGTGGTGTGGCAGCGGGTGATCCTGCCGGATACTTCGTCCTTCCAGCTCGACAATCTGGTCGGTACCGACGCCGCCGGCTATGCCGGCCTCGAGGATGGCGTCGACTGGCATTGGGATCGGATTGTCGCCGGCGCGGCCATGACCAGCCTGCTTGGCATCGGTGCCGAGCTGGCGGCACCGACCAATCGCACCGACGGCGAGCGCATCGTCATCGCCGGTCGCGACAGCCTGCAGGACACGGTGAATCAGGTCGGCCAGGAAGTCACCCGCCGCAACCTCGATATCCAACCCACGCTGACGCAGCGTCCTGGCCTGCCAGTGCGCGTGATCGTCAACCGCGATCTGGTGCTGCGTCCCTATCAGCCTTTCTCCATTCCCCAGAGGAACCAGCAATGAGCACTACCAAGCTGCGTCTCGGCCCACTGCCGAAAACCGAGAACCTGAAGCTGACTTTCACCTGTCCGGCCAGCCTGAAGGCCGACCTCGAGCGCTACGCGGCGCTGCACTCGCAGACCTATGGCGAAGAGGTCGACGCCCTGACGCTCATCCCACACATGCTGGAAGCCTTCATGGCGAGGGATCGGGCATTCAAAAGAACTAACAAGCCTGCACTATCTGCTGCGCCACAAACCATCGATCCACGCTAAACAGCGGAAAGTGGATTTTCTCATGCGCCCAACTGAATTGATAAAAATCCTCAAGAACGTGAGGTTTCTAATGCTATCCATGGTCCACCCCCATTAATCCTCACGATCATGCGGATTTATGGCTAGAATAGACTTACGACAGCATAATCCGCTTGATCATGAGGATTTAGGCATGCAGTTTCAGATCGACACACCGGAAAAAATTGGCATGGTGATTCGCTCAAGCCGCAAGGCCATGGACATGCGCCAGGACGACGCCGCGGGCAGCATCGGCGTGTCCGAGAACTTCCTCGGCAAAGTGGAGCGTGGCGGCGAGTCAGTTCATTGGGGAAAGCTTTTCCAGGTCATGCGGGAGCTGGGACTTCAAGTCTACGTTGATGTTCCGGATGAAGTCGCGGAACAAACTCGACAGAATCTGGAAAGGCTTCTCGAAAAAGCTGAACAACAGCAATCTGCCCAGAGATAGAAAACTGCAATGGATCGCCAATTAAACGTCTGGATCAACCACACACTGATCGGCGCCTTATCCGAACAGAACGGGCTTTGGAGCTTCGCCTACACCCAGCAATGGCTAAGCCAACCGGGTGCCTACCCTCTTTGCCCTAACCTGCCCCTGCAGAATGAACCGCACATGGATGGTGCCTCGGTGCGTCCAGTACAGTGGTACTTCGACAACTTGCTGCCCGAGGAAGGCCAGCGACAGTTGATCGCTCGAGCCGCGCATACCTCAGTAGCCGATGCCTTTGGCTTGCTTACCCAATTCGGAGCTGAATCGGCCGGCTCTATCACCCTCCTTCCTCCAGATCAGCAACCTACACCAGGTAAACTTCGGGCATTACCTGATGAAGTACTGTCGCAGCGCATTCGTGATATGCCCCGCATATCTCTAGCCGAGCAAGCTGCCAAGCGTATGTCGCTGGCAGGCGCTCAGCACAAGATGGCCATCATCTTAGACGGAGAGCGACTGCTAGAGCCCACCGGCAACATGCCCTCGACCCATATCCTCAAGCCTGACCACCCAGACCTGACCTACGCACATTCGGTAATTAACGAGTGGTTTGTCATGACTCTGGCAAAAAGAATGGGCCTTCAGGTTCCAGAGGTCACTCGCAGGTATGTTCCACAGCCGGTCTACCTCATCTCCCGTTTCGATAGGCGGCAAACACCAAAAGGCTGGGAGCGGCTGCATTGCATTGATGCCTGCCAATTGCTTGGACTCGACCGAGCCTACAAGTACGATCAAGGCAGCGTGCAACGCCTGCTGGATATCAGCAAGATGTGCAACATCCCGGCAAAAACTCGACTCGAGCTATTCCGCTGGCTAGTGTTCAACATCCTGGTGGGCAACGGCGACGCCCACCTGAAAAACCTCAGTTTCTTGGTCACAGCCAAGGGAGTAAACCTTTCCCCCTTTTACGACCTGCTGAGCACCGCGGTGTACACCACTCGTGCGTTTGACCAGGATGGCTGGCCAGAACAGGTCAGAATGGCCTGGCCAGTTGGAGAAGAGGACCGGATTACACGCCTCAATCGCACAAATCTCGTTGCCGCTGCCGAGGCCATGGGTATAAAAGCCAGCGTAGCACTGGCATCAATCGACAAAATGACATCGGGGATCCAGGCCACTGCGAATCAGCTGCTTGAACAAGTCGTCCGCGACAATCAGGAACTGGCGCAGAAAAAGCCAAATCTCCAAGCAACTCTTGCAGGTGAAACGCGTTGCCTGAGAACTATCGTCAGCATCGTGATTGACGAAATGTGCAAACAGCTTTCCTAATATCCGAACGCAACTGTCAAGCAGCATTCCCTTGCATAGTGATTACAGCTATAGTCGACCATACATCCTAATACTCACAAAGGAAAACTGACAGCATGTCGAAACTTGCCGAATTTCGCGCTCTTGAACAGCAACTGGCCGCTCAACTGGCAGAGCTTGAAGCTCTCAAGAAAGACGACGGCCTGAAGAAGGAGATGGAATTCGAGGAAAAGCTCCGCGCCCTGATGTCGAAGTACGACAAAGGCCTGCGCGACATCATCGCTATCCTTGACCCTAAAACCAAAGTCGGCAAGCCCAGCAAACAGGACTCCGGAGTGCGTCGTCCTCGCCAGGTAAAGCGCTACAAGAATCCCAAGACCGGCGAAGTTGTCGAAACCAAAGGCGGCAACCACAAAGTCTTGAAAGCTTGGAAAGAAGAGTTCGGCGCTGACGTCGTCGAAAGCTGGCTGCA
>JAESGS010000880.1_pt1 | contig 12803 bp, 10 predicted proteins | sample 9269761 | NCBI WGS metagenome assembly JAESGS01 (sample SAMN15741799, study PRJNA653493) | algae metagenome | isolation source: Cyanosarcina radialis HA8281-LM2 and co-occurring heterotrophs from damp... | place: USA: Makauwahi cave, Hawaii | collected 2011-01-06 | reverse complement strand
GAAGCCGGACTTCGGAAGTCGGGCCGCCGCTATTTCTTCGCCCGCTCGTCGCGGACGATACACAGGTCCGTCGAGAATCCCCAACCCGTCGTCGCGGCGCGAATCTCCACGTAGTCCCGCAACTTGTCGGGGTCACCCCTGAACCCGCCCGTCTCGTAGACGACGTACTTGAACTTCGCGTTCACCTTCGGCTTCTCGATCCCCGCACCCGCGTGGAAATGAAAAACCCGTTCCTCGGCCAGCTTCGTGCCGTTCACCGTTTGAACGCGGAGCAACGTGTGACCCAGATCCAGCTTCCTGTTCGTGTACGACTCGTCCGCCACCACGCCCTCGATCGTGACGATCGTGCCGAGCGGCTGGTCGAGACGGCCGATGACCGGGATCGTGTTCAAGTGCGCGGCGGAAATCGCTTTCACCTTCGGCTCCTTCTCGGCACGGGTCGGACCGATGGTCGAGAGGACCGTCACGGCGATGGCGGCCCCAAACAACAGGTAATGAACCCGCGACTTCATGACATCACCCTCGGCCCGGAGTAGCGCGTTCGCCCCCGCCGTTGCCAAGAATACCGCGACGACTCGTCGTTCACAATAAAACAGCCACCCACCCACGAGACCCCGCCCCATGACCGAATACGTTTGCCTCACGCTGCTCGGGCACGCCGGCGAGTCCACCGGCGCGTTCCAGTCGCGGCTGTACGCCTTCTGGACGCACGTCCTCCGCACCCGGCCGGCGGACTACGAGAAGGTCTACTCCGAGGCCGTCGAGTTCGAGGGCGAGGGCGACCGCCCGGCCCGCCGGTACATGGTGGAACCCGATGTCGCGGACGTGCTGGCGGCCGAACTCGACACCCAGGGCGTGGCGTACCACCCGGTAGACCGCGACGACCTGTACTCGAAGGCCGAGGCGTCGTCGTCGGAGTGGTTCCAGATCGAATAGTAGTAGGCACACTCGGTGTGCCGTCTCGTTCGTGCGCCCGGCGAGTTCGTCCGGGTCGCCGCGACCGACAGCAGACGGCACACGGCGTGTGCCTACTACTCTGAGGCCGACCCATGCTCCCGATGCTGGTGGCGTGCGTTCTCGTGTCGCCCCGTCTGGACGCCGACGGCGTGCCGCTGCCGCCGGAGGCGGCGCACCGCGTCGGGTCCGCCCGGTGGCGGCATCCCGGCTGGCAGGGGCCGCCGGTCGTCTCCGCGGACGGCCGGCACGTGTTCACGCACACCGACGACAACCGCGTCCTGGTGTGGGAGGCCGAGACCGGCCGCGTCCTGGACCGGATCGCCGTGCCGCCGTGGAAGGAGCAGGTCCAGGCGAAGCGGCCGCACCTCGGGAACCCGAATCTTACCCGGACGGTCGCCGTCCCGTTCGAGAGCAAGCAGCACCGGCGGATCGAACTTCTACCCGACGGCCGGCTGCGGGTCATCGACTTCGCCTACGGCAGTCTGTCGGTCCGCACGCTCGACCCGGCGACCCGCCGCGTCGGCGACGGGCTGACGATGGAAGTCCCGCTCGGCCAGACAGTGGAACTCACGCCCGACGGCCGGTTGGTGGCCGTTCACGTCATCGACGTGACGCGGAACGTCAGCATCGACCACGAGGCGCACGCGCTGAAGGTGTTCGACACGGCAACGAAGAAGCCGGCCTACGCCGTGCCGGTCGTGGACCGCGTTTACGCCTACGGGTTCAGCCCGGACGGGAAGCTGCTCGCCGTCTCGGACACGGCGTCGCTGCGGCTGCTCGACGCCGCGACCGGGAAGCTGGTGCGGACGCTGCACGCGGCCGCCGGGCGGCCGGTCCGCGGGCTGCTCTTCGCGCCGGATTCTCGGTCCGTCGCCGGTCGGGTGAAGGAATTAGTCGGGGACAAGCACGGCGTCACGATCTGGCGGACCGACGGCACGGCGATCCCGACCCGCATCTCGGCCTACTGGTACGCGCCACAGTCGCTGGCCTTCCGGCCCGGCGGCCGGCAGCTCGCGGTGAACACGGACGCCGCCACCTGGACGGTCGTGGACGCCGCGACCGGCCGGGCCGAATCGAACATCGCCGTGCCGCGGACGTTCCACCACGGCGGGGCCTACGCCCCGGACGGCCGGCGGTTCTACGCCGTCGGCGTCGGGTACGTCCGCGACGACCGGCCGTTCAGCGGGACGTTCCACGGCGGGTTCCTGCTGCCCATCGACGTGACGGCGACCCCGCCGGCCCCGGCGTTCGACCTGCGGCCGAACCGCCACCTGGGGGCGTTCGCGGCCGCCGGCGACTACGTCGCGATTCACGATTCGACGCTTACCCGCTGGCACGCGGCGACCGGCCGCGTCACCGAATCGCGGCTGCCGATCCACGTGACGCGGGAGCACCCCGAGTTCGCGTTCTCGCCGGCCGGCGACCGGTTCGCGCTCGCCGTCCCGCCGGACGCCGCGGGCACGCGGCTGGGGACCCTGGAAGTGGTGGAGCTGACGACCAACCGGCGGACCACGTTCGACGCCGGGAAGGCCGGGGCGCACAGCCCGGTCTTCTCCCCGGACGGCGCAACGCTGTTCGCCCACGGCGGGCGCGAGTTGGCCGGTTGGTCGCTCGCCACCGGCAAGCGGTTCGCCCGGCCGTGGCCGACGGTCCCGCTCGCGGCGGGTTCCATCGCCTCGCACTCCTTCGACGGGCGGTGGGCATGGGTGACGCCGATATCCCTACGTTCCGACAGCAAGCCATCGCCACCCGCCGACCCGTTCCGCGTGTACGACCCGAACGACCTGGCGAAGCCGGTCTGGGTGTTCCGGCCATCTGGTGGGGGGGACATCGCGCTGATGTCGGCCGACGGCCAGCGGGCGGTCGTGGCGGCCGACGGCGGGCGCGTCATCGAACTCTGGGACCGCGCCACGAACCGCCGGCGGTGGCGGACGCCCGTGACCGTCTACAGTTGGACCGCCTCCCCGGACGAGCGAACCTTGGCCGGCGTCCACGGCCCGGCGGTCGATCTGGTCGAAGTCGCGAGCGGCCGCGTCCGCCACCGGTTCGTCGGCCTCCGCGGCGACGCCCGCGACCCGAAGTTCTCGCCGGACGGTCGGCTGCTCGCGACGATCAGCCCGGACGCGCCGGTCCTCCTCTGGGACATCCGCGGCGAGTTGGCGAAGCCGCGGACGCCGCCGGACCTGTCGAGCGCGTGGGCCGACCTCGCGTCGGCGGACGCGGCCGTCGCGTTCCGGGCGATCCGCCGCCTCACGTGGTTCCCGGACCAGTCGCTGCCGCTGCTGACGGAGAAGCTGCCGCCGGCCGTCGGCGTCGCGGACGAGAAGTTGGCGAAGCTGATCGCCGCGCTCGACGCCCCGGCGTTCGCCGACCGGGACGCCGCGACGAAGGAGCTGAAGGCGCTCGCCGACCTCGCCGTGCCGCGGCTGGAGGCGGCGCTGAAGGCGACGGAGTCGGTCGAGGCGCGGTCGCGGATCGAGACGCTGCTCGAGGCCATCGCGAACCGGCCGCGGGACGGGGAGTACCTCCGCGTGGTCCGGGCCGTGGAGGCGGTCGAGTGGATGCGGACGCCGGCGGCGGCGGAGCTGCTCGCGGCGTGGGCCGGCGGGGCGGCCGGGGCGAAACTGACGACGGAGGCGACGGCGGCCCGCGACCGCGGAAATGTGAACAAATAGACATTATAGGTGTCGCGTGAACCCAGGTGGCGATTCCGCCACGGGGGCCACCCCGTGGCGGTGGCGGTGGTGGCGGTGTCGCCTGTCAACTTGGCAGGCCGCGACTTCCCCTCGCGTTCGCCCGGCGGGTGGTGTCTAATGAACCGCTCGCAGGAGGGCGGCCGATGCAGCGTTCGTTCGCGGTGGTGTGCGCCCTCTGGCTCGGCACCGCCGCCCCCGCCGCCGACCCGCCGCTGCCGAAGGGGACCATCGCCCGCCTCGGGTCGCCGCGGATGCGGTCGCAGTCCGGCTACTCCAACGGCCTCCAGTTCTCGCCCCGCGGCACGGCCGTCGTCCTCGCCGCCGGCAACGACGCCCTCTGGTGGTTCGACCCCGCCACCGGCGCGGCCCGCCACCGCCACGACTACCCGGTGAAGGAAATTCGCTGCGGCCGCCTCCACGACGACGGCACGCTGACGCTGTTCCACATGAAGGGCCAGGACGCGGCCGCGTTCTACTACGTCTCCCGGTTCGACCCGGCGAAGGGCAAAATCGTCTCCGAGGTCCGCGTCCCCATTTCCAGCGCGGACGAGGCGGCGTTCGACCCGCTCGCGCGGCGGGTGGCCGTCCGCCGGGAGAAGGCCGTCACCGTGTTCGACGCCGCGACCGGCGAGCCGCTCTGGACGGAGACCCTCGCCGCCGCCCCGGACCTCGGCCCGGCGTTCGTCGGCGACGGGTCGAAGGTCTTCGTCGTCGCGGACGGCGTGCTGCGGCTGTACGCCGCGGCCGACAAGAAGAAGGCCGTCGTACTCGACGACCCGGCCCCCGGCCGCGAACGCATGGAGGCGTACAACCACGTCGCCGGGTCGGCCGACGGCCGGCTCGTCGCCGCCACGTATCGGCAGCAGCGGGTGATCGTGTGGGACGCGGCCACCGGCAAGATTCGCCACTCGTTCGACAAGCAGAAGTCGGTCCTCGGCTTCACGTCGGACGGGTCGCGGCTGCTGACGGCGACGGACAACGACACGGCGGCCGTGTGGACGCTCGACACCGGGGCGAAGGACCGCGAGTTCCCGCTGCCCGCCGCGGACCGGGCGATCCTCTCGCCGGACGGCAAGCGGCTGGCCACGCAGCTGCACGACGCCGTACTCCTCCACGACGTTTCGCCGACCGGCGAGGCCAAGCTCGCGCCCGCGTCGGCGGACGTGCCGGGGCTGCCGGACCTGCTGCGGTTCGACGCCGACGGCTCCGTCGTCGGCCGCCTGCCGGACTGGGGCGGGTGGGTCGTGTGGACGGACCGCACGCCCCGCGGCGAGTTGCTCCGGCCGTTCGCGGCCGGGACCGTCCACGGCCTGTCGGCCGACCGCAAGCGGTTCCTGACGCTCGACGCCGGCACGTTCGTCGTCGGCGGGGCGAAGGGGCCGGGCGGGACGAAGTTCATCAGCGACGTGCCGGGCGGCGCGGCGGCGCACGTCGCGGCGCTGTCCGCGGACGGCACGGCGGCGGTTACGGCCCACAACGACGGGCTGACCCGGTTCGACGTGACGACCGGCCGGTCGCGGCTGATCCGCAGCCCGTTCCCGGACCGCGGGGGCGGCCTGGTGGCCGCGGTTTCCGCGGCCGGCCGCGTCGCCGCGACGGAAGGTTACGACGCCGTGACCGACGCCCGGTACGTGGAGGTTTACTCACTCGCGAAGGACGCCGCGGTCCGGAGCGTCCGCACCCCCGGCCCGGCCGAGCGGCTGGAACTGACGCCGGACGGCTCCCGGCTGGCCGTCGCGTTCACGACCTCCGACACGGAGAGCAACGTCAAGAAGAACCTGCTCGTCCTGGAAGCCGAGACCGGGACGGCGTTGTTGAAGCTCGGCCCGGCGGCGAAGGACGAGGGGTCGCCGTTCGCCCTCTCGACCGACGGCCGCACCGCCGTCTGGCAGGACCGCAACGAGTTGCACGTCTACGAGTTGTTGACCGGGCAGGTGCGGGCGAAGCTGCCGATGTCGCGGCCGGTCCACGCGCTGGCGCTGGCCGGCGACGGCCGGACGCTGGCGGCGGCGGCGGCCGGGTGGCCGGTCATCATGTGGGACATCGCCGGCGGCGCGACGTTCGCGCCGCTGACGGCCGAGGAGTGGCCGGCCGCGTGGGAGCAGTTCGCGAAGCCGGACGGGGTGAAGGCGTACCAGTTCGCCCGGCGGATGCACGCGACGCCGGCGGAGGCGGTGGCGTTCCTGAAGGCGAAGTTGACGCCGGCCGCGCCGCCGGACCCGGCCGTGCTGGCGAAGTGGATCGGCAAGCTGGACGCCCCGGCGTTCGCCGACCGGCAGCGGGCGGTGAAGGAACTGCGGTCGCTCGGCGAGTTGGCCGTGCCGGAACTGCGGCGGGTGCTGGAAACGACCGAGTCGGCCGAGGTCCGCGAGCGGATCGAGAAGCTGCTGTCGGCGGACGCGAAGCCGACGCCGGACGCGGTGCGGTCGGCGCGGGCGGTCGAGGTGCTGGAGTGGATCGGCACGCCGGCCGCGAAGGCGGCGCTGAAAGCGGCCGCCGCCGGCGCGGAGGGTTCGCGGCAAACGCGGGAGGCGGCCGCGGCGTTGGCTAGGATGAAGTGAAGGCAGAGGTCAGAAGTCAGAGCTCAGAGGTTAGAGATCAGAGGTCAGAACAGAAGCGCGGTTAGCGTGCGAGCCATCGGCTCGCACGCGTTCCTTTCGGGGGCGGCATGGTCCGGTTCGGCGCGGGCATACTCGCGGTCCTGCTGACGGCGCTGGTCGCGGCCGCGCAGCCGGCGCTGGTCCGCGAACTAGGCTCGAACCGGTTCCGCTACCCCGGCGCGATCACGCGGCTCGTCACGTCACCGAACGGGAAGTATGTCGCCGCCATCGGTTCCGCCGAAATTTGGGTCTACGACTTCGCCACCGGCCGCCCGATCTGGCGGTCGGTCGGCCGCGATACCTGCGAGAGATCACTCAATACGGCGTTCACCGCAGACGGCCGACTACTCACGTTCGACTTAGACCCCGACAGTGACGACGGCGTTGTCCTCCGGCACTACGACCTGCACTCGCGGCTGCCAGTCCTTTCCCTCAAACTCTCGCCTAACCCGGATTCAATTGTCAGAACGGCCTTTAGCCCAGATGGGACGCTGTTGGCCGTTTTGGGTCCGAAACAGGTGACACTCTACGACCCGACCACCGGCCGGGAGTTGAACCGCATTGCGGATCGGGAGGAGGACCGAGACGGATTATCCGCCGCTCACTTCGCGTCGGACGGCCGGACGCTGGCCGTGCAACGAGCCGGGAATACGATCCGTTTCTTCGACCGCACGACCGGCCGCGACCTTGCTTCCTTGAAGACGGAGGAGTCGCGTAGCGTCTCGTTCTCGCCGGACGGCGGCCGCCTCACGGTCGTGCAGGAGGACAACGCGGTCGTCACCCTCGATGTCCGCACCGGCACGCGGAAGACCTGGACGCCGAAGCAGCCTTACGACCGCGTCCTCGGGCTGCCGAACGACCAGCTCCTCGGCGTCGAGCTGTCGCGGATGCGGTTCGACATCTTGGACGCGGCGACCGGGAAGGTGCGGCGGTCGTTCCGCGGCCCGCCGGACCTGGGCGAGGTCAGCCTGACGCCAGACGGCAAGACGGTGCTGGTCCCCGGCAACGACGGCGGCATCACGCTGCTGGACGTGGCCACCGGCCGCCGGCTGCCGCAGTCCGCCGACACCGGCGAGTTCGCGACCCTCCGCTTCCACGGCCCCGACCGGCTGAGCGGGATGAACGGGCACGGCTGGACGCAGTGGAACCTGACGACCGGCACGCAACGGAAGCTGCCGGAGCGGGCGAGCAACTATTGGAGTGAGCTGTCCCCCGACGGCACGCGGCTGGCGTCGGTGATCGGCGAGCGTGAGGTGCGGATCACCGACGCGACGAGCGGGAAGGTCTTTCGACGACTGAAACTGCCGCCCAATGTGGATGTGGTGTCGCTCTGGTTTAAAGACCATGGACGACAAATAGGGATCGAGGCGTCTCAGGCGGTGTTGATCTGGGATTTGGCAACGAATCGGGTGCGGCGGGTCGCAACACCAACGAATCCGAATGCTACAGCGCCGGTACTGACATCGAGCGGCCGATGGTTCGGAGCGTGGAACTTGCCGCTGACCGACGCATCCGAATCTGCCGCACTTCGCATCTTCGATCTTGATGGCAGACAAGCCCCGCGCGATCTGAATCCGACGGGCGAGAACGGCGGGGGTGGCGTTCGCTTCACCACCGACGGCATTCAGCTCCTTCGCTGGTCTCCGAACAACCAAATGGAACTTGACGCGAATCCTTCTACCTCCACGATTGTTGAAATTCTCGACTCCGCGACCGTCCGGTGTCGGCGGCGCTGGGTCGGCGGGTTCGATGCTTTGCTAGACATCTCGCCGGACAACCGTGTCGTCCTAACCGCTAGCCTGGGGGACGGCGCGTTGCAACCCAACCGCCTCCGTGCCGTCGAGGTCGCCACCGGCCGCGTGCGGTGGGAACTGCCGGCGACCCACGGGTGGAACACCGACAGCGTCGGGTTCGCCCCGGACCTGCGGCGGGTGGCGGTCGGCACGTCGGACGGCGTCGTCCGCGTCTGGAACGCCGACGGCGACGCCGCCCCGCCCGTGCCGGACGTAACCGCGTGGGACGCGCTCCTCGACGCGGACGCGGCGAAGGCGTTCGCCGCCGTCCGTGCGCTGTCGGCCCACCCGCACGTCGGCCTGCCGCTGCTGGCGGCGAAGCTTCCGCCGGAATCGCCGCTGGACGCCGCGGCCGTGGCCGGATGGGTCCGCGACCTGGACGCGCCGGCGTTCCGCGTGCGGCAGGTCGCGACGAAGAACCTCGCCGCGGTCGCCGCCCGCGCCCGGCCGGCGCTGGAGGCGGCGCTGGCCGCGACGCCGTCGCCGGAGGCCCGCGAGCGGCTGATGGACCTGCTGGAGTCGCTGACCCGCCCCCGCCCGGCCGACGTGCGGACGATCCGGGCCGTCGAGGTAGTGGAGCGCATCCTCATGGATCGCGCCACGTCGAGCGAGACGCGGCGGACGGCCGTGGCGTTGTTACAGACGTGGGCGGCCGGGGCCGACGGCGCGACGCTGACGACGGAAGCGAAGGAGACGCTGAACCGGGTGAAGAAGTGAGGCCCGACTTCCGAAGTCCGGCTTCGACTTCGGAAGTCGATCCGGCGCGGGAGCATGGACGGCCGTGCGCCGGCGAGCGGGGGCGTCAGCCCCCTAATTCTCGTGGGACGTTCCTCTGAATCAGGGGCTGACGCCCCCCCGCTCGCCGTGAGCCTCCGGGTGTAAGCGAATGATTCCGGCCGACCCGGTGTTCCGGACCGGAATCATTAACATCAACGCCTGTAACTACTTCCGACGCGGCGGCGGATGATTCCGGTTTTTTGCAATGATTCCGGCGGAGGGTGGCAGCATTGGCCGGAATCATCATTCCGCGCCAACCGGCTACACGATCCCCGCCAACTCCGCCGGCGTTCGCACCACGTACTTCGGCCCCGTCGCCGTCAGCAGCGCCTCCGCGTGGAAGCCCCACGTCACGGCCGCGGCCGCCACCTTCGCCCGGTGCGCCGCCTGCACGTCGCGGCTCTCGTCGCCGACGTACAGCAACTCGGCCCGGCCGATCCGCTCCGCCTTCATGATCCGCCGCAGTGCCTTCGCCTTGCCGAACAGCCGCGGGTAGCCGACCACGAACGCGAAGTGCCGCTCGACGCCGTTCGCCCGCAGGCAGGCGCGGATCGCGTCCTCGCGGTTGGACGACAGGATGCCGAGCCGACACCCGCGGCCGGCCAACTCCGCCAGCACCTCCGGCACGCCGGCGAACAGCTTCAGCGTCGCCGCGTCGAGGGCCGCCTCTGCCTGGAACGCCCGGACCAACCGCGGCAACACCCAGAACCGCACGCCCATGCGGCGGAACAGCTCCTTCGTCGGCAGCGTCCGGGCCGTCTCCAGGTCGAGGTCGAGGTTCAGCTTGAACCGCGGCGCGATGCGCTTAAACACGGCGATGGAGTGCGCGAGCGAATCGACGAGCGTGCCGTCGAAGTCGAAGACGACGTGCGGGTACGGCATGGGTTCCTCCCGGCGGGTGCGTGACGCTCGCGGATTCTTTGCTACGCTATCAGAACCTTCCCCCGGAGTCCGTTCGCATGCTCCGCCTCTTCCCGCTGTTGGTCCTCGTCATGAGTGTGTCACCCGCCGCCGCGGCCGACAAGGGCACGTTCGTGGACAAGACGTTCAAGAACGCCGACGGCACGGAGTCGCCCTACGTCGTGTTCGTGCCGGCCAAGCACGACCCGGCGAAGCCGTCGCCGGTGCTTCTGTTCCTGCACGGGGCCGGCGAGACGAAGGGCGGCAAGATGATGCCGGTCGAGCAGGGCCTCGCCCCCCACATCAAGCGGCTGGAAGAGAAGAAGCAACCGTTCCCGTTCGTCACGATCATCCCGCAGGCCGAGGCGGTGAAGACGCAGATCCCCGGTCGGTGGCACCCGGAGAACCCGGACGGCAAGCGGGCGCTGGCGATGCTCGACGCCGTGGTGAAGGAGTACAACGGCGACCCGAACCGGCTGTACCTTTCCGGGTTGAGCATGGGCGGGTTCGGGACGTGGGCCATCGCCGCGGCGCACCCGGAGAAGTTCGCGGCCATCGCCCCGATCTGCGGCGGCGGCAAGGTCGAGTGGGCCGAGAAGCTGAAGGACCTGCCGATCTGGTGCTTCCACGGCGTCGAGGACAAGGCCGTGAAGGTCGAGCTGTCCCGCGAGATGATCGACGCGATCAAGAAGGCCGGCGGCAACCCGCGGTACTCGGAGATGCCCTATGTCGGCCACAACTCGTGGGACGCGGCCTATTCCCACGACGAGCTTTACTCGTGGCTCTTGAGCCACAAGAAGAAGTAGAATGAACTGACGCCCCCCATGCAAACCTTCCGCGACGTGGACCCGGCCGAGTTGCGAACCCCGTCGTCGCGACCGGTAGCTGATCCGGGCAAACTGGCCCGGCAAATATCACGGTACGGGCGATCGGTGGCCGGAATGCCGCCCCTAATTGTGTACGAGAGTACCGATGGCCACTTGGTCATTTACGACGGCGTGACCCGCGCCACACGGGTGGCTAAGCTGTTGCCGGGCCAATTCGTGCGAGTCGTGATCGTCGGTCGCTACCCTGGTGCGGCCGCCGGCCGGCCGACGATCAAGGAGACGCTGCCATGAAAACACCGGTTCAACAAGATTTGATCGCCGCACTCTCAGACGTTCTCGACCTCAACCCGGACATCCGGCTCGGCCAATTGATTGCTTTCATGGGCGACCTCGGCCAGCTCGAGTTTGAATACCACTTGGGCGACCTCGAAGACGAGCAACTGCTCACGGTCCTCGAACGCCACCGGGCCAACTTGCTCGCCACAGGCCGTATGCTCCCGCAACTACCGGAATCGACCTCAGTACCTCTTCTCACGGAGACCCCATGACCACCCCGAAGAAACCGAACCGCCGCGGGTTCCTGCAGACGGCCGCCGTCGCCGGGACCGCGATGTCGCTGACCGCCAAGTCCTACGCCCAGGTCCCCGGCGCGAACGGGGCCGCCCGCATCGCGTTCGTCGGCGTCGGCGGCCGCTGCCAACAGCACATCGACGTCATGCTCCGCCGCAAGGAACTGGCCAAGGACGTCAACCTCGTCGCCGCGTGCGACGTGTGGGACGGCGACCAGTCCAAGGGCAAGGGCAAGGGCCAGGGCCTCCAGCCGTCCGCCAAGCGGATGGGCGTCACCGAGGCGTCCCACATCGTCAAGGACTACCGCAAGCTGCTCGAACTGAAGGACGTGGACATCGTCTTCATCGGCACGCCGGACCACTGGCACGCGAAGCAAACCATCGACGCGATGGAGGCCGGCAAGCACGTCTACTGCGAGAAGCCGATGACCCGCACCATCGCCCAGGCGCAGGCGGTGGTCGATGCGTGGAAGAAGACCGGCAAGGTCATGTCCGTCGGCGTGCAGAGCATGGCCGACCCGACGTGGCAGAAGGCGAACGACCTGGTGAAGGCCGGGAAGATCGGCCACGTCATGCAGGCGCAGACGCGGTACTACCGGAACTCGCTCGTCGGCCAGTGGCGGTACTACAACCTGACGAAGACGATGACGCCGACGACGGTGGACTGGGACCTGTTCCTCGGCCACCAGTTCGAGGTCGCCGGCGAGAAGCTCGGGCCGACGCCGGAGCAGATGCCGTTCGACCGGGCCGTGTACGCCCAGTGGCGGTGCTACTGGCCGTTCGGCGGCGGCATGTTCACCGACCTGTTCGTCCACCAGGTCACGCACCTGATCGCCGCGATGGGCGTCCGCTACCCGCGGCGGGTCGTCGGCGGCGGCGGGCTGTACCTCGAGTACGACACCCGCGACGTGCCGGACGTCAGCATGGTCTGCGCCGACTACGACGAGGGCTGCCAGATGTTCGTGACGGCCACCATGTGCAACGACTACCCGATCGACGAGTGCATCCGCGGGAAGACGGGGACGATCAAGTTCGTCCCGCTCATCGGCGACATCATGAAGGGGTTCGAGGTGATCCCGCAGGACGCGTCCGGCCGCGCCCGCGGCCCCGGCGACGCGCAGACCGCGAAGGGCGAGATGGTCGAGGGCGGGTTCGAGGGCGTCGGCGGGTACGAGCCGACGAAGGACGGGGCGTCGGCGAACGCCGCGCTGACCTACGCCCTGTGGGACAACTTCCTGAAGTGCGTGGCGGCCGGCAACCAGGGGACGCTGAGCACGCCGGAACTCGGGGCGGCGGCGTTCAGCACGGTCGCGATGGGCGTGCAGAGCTACCGGACGGACAAGGTGCTGTACTGGGACAAGGAGGCCCGCAAGGTGGGCGAAGGCGACGGCTCTTGGGCCGCGAACTGGGAGAAGCGGAGCGAGCAGCGGGGCAAGCCGAACCAGATTCAGGGCTGGTCCGGCGGCGACGCCGGCAGCAGCATCACGTCGCCGGAAGACTTCAAGCAGCTCGCCGGCCCGTGGGTCAACGGCAAGGATCCGGCCGGCGAGTAATTCGAGCGCGGAGCTCGGCACGCGGGGCGCGGGGGTGAAACTCGCGGCCCGCGTTTTTCATTTCACCCGGACCTTGCGCATCTTACCCAGTCGGAGTCGTGCCGGGCCGCCGCACGGTGCGCGACGGGCCG
>JAESGS010000879.1_pt1 | contig 12804 bp, 10 predicted proteins | sample 9269761 | NCBI WGS metagenome assembly JAESGS01 (sample SAMN15741799, study PRJNA653493) | algae metagenome | isolation source: Cyanosarcina radialis HA8281-LM2 and co-occurring heterotrophs from damp... | place: USA: Makauwahi cave, Hawaii | collected 2011-01-06 | reverse complement strand
CGACGCTTCCGCGCGTCTCGTCGGTGAGCGGTATGTGCAGCGAAACGACATCGGCTTCGGCGATCAACTCGTTGAATGAGCGATATTCATATGGGCCATCGCGGCGATTGCGCGCCGTGTAAATCACCTTCGCGCCGAGCGCCGAGAGCACCGGTGCGAGCAATTGCGCCGAATTGCCGAAACCGACGAGGCCGACGGTGCGCCCGCCAATTTCGCCGACGCTGTCGAGTTCGGACGGATCGGCGATCCAACCCTCGCCCGCGCGTGTGCGTGCATCGAAGAAGCAGGTGCGGCGCAGCACCGCCATCATCAACGACAGCGCCATTTCGGCTACCGCCTGGCTGTTCGTGCCCGGCATGTTGCACACCGAGACTCCATGGTCGCGGGCGGCGTCGAGTGCGATGGTGTTCACGCCGACGCCAAGTTTCTGGATCAGCTTCAATTTCGGCGCCGAGGCGATGAATTCGGGCGTAACCGGCGCGAGGACATGGAGGAGCGCGGTGATCTCGTCCGCCACGCCGTCGAGCGGCGCCGCCTCGTCGACATGCGTCACGACGCCCGCGCCGAAGATGGCGTCGACGGCTTCTCGAAAACCGGGACTTGGGCGGGCGTGAAGGACGATCATGCGTGCACCGCCCCGATCGGTCCCGCAAAGGCCGAGAAACCCGCGAACACCGCGTCGGCGCCCATCGCTTCCTCGATCCGCAACATCTCGTTCCACTTCGCCATGCGTTCGGAGCGAGTAAAACTGCCGACCTTTAATTGCCCGGCGTTCCAGCCCGTCGCGAGATGCGCGATGGTGACATCCTCGCTCTCGCCCGACCGCGCCGAGACGATCGCGCCCCAGCCGCGCGCAACCGCCGCGTCGAGCGCCGCTTTGGCTTCGGTGACGGTGCCGACCTGATTGACCTTGATCAGCGCCGCGTTGCACACTCCGGCGTCGCCCGCGCGTTCGACGCGCGCGGCGTTGGTGACGAGCACATCGTCGCCAATGATCTGGACTTGCTCACCGATCGCGGTGGTCACCGCCGCCATCGTCGTCCAGTCGTCCTGTCCCGCCGGATCCTCGACCGACAGGATCGGATAGGCTTTCGTCCATTCGATGATACGCGCCGCCATCTCCTCGCCCGACAATCGCCGGTCGTCGAGCGCGAGATTATAGCCGCCGGCATCGCCGAGTTCGTTCGCGGCGATATCGAGCGAAATGAAGACGTCCTCGCCCGCGCGGTGCCCGCTCGCCTCGATCGCCTTGGTCAGCGTATCTAGCGCATCCTCGTTCGACGCGAAATTCGGCCACCAGCCGCCTTCGTCGGCGACCCCCGACAGCGGCCCCTTCGCCTCCATCAACTTTCCTGCAGCGCGGTAAACGTCGTCGGTGATCTCGAGCGCGCGGCGGAAGCTCCCCGCCTTCGGGCACATCACCATGAAATCCTGCACGTCGGTGCGCCGCCCGGCGTGCGCGCCGCCGCCGAAAATCTGTATTTCGGGCAAGGGGATGCGAACCCTTCTTCCCTCGGCGAGATAGCGCCACAATGGCTCGCGCGCATCGGCCGCGGCCGCGTGCAGTACCGCCGTCGACACCGCGACCACGGCATTTGCTCCCAGCCGCGCCTTGTTCAGCGTACCGTCGAGCGCGCAGAGCGCGGCGTCGACCAGCGCCTGCTCGCGCGCATCCATGCCGCCAATCGCTCCGGCGATCTCCGATCCGATCCCGGCAACCGCGCGATTGACGCCGAAGCCGCCGAACGCCCGGCCGCCGTCGCGCAAGTCGATTGCCTCATGCGCCCCACGCGACGCACCAGCAGGCGCGATAGCACGTCCGACTGCTCCGGATTCCAGCGCGACCTCGGCCTCGACCGTGGGCCGGCCGCGCGAGTCCCATATCTGGCGGCCGGTGACAGAGGCGATACGCGAAGTCATGCAAAAGTCCTTTTCCAGTGGGTCACGAGCGTGTCGAGAGGCTGGGGCACCAAGACCAGCGCGCGCGCCTGATCGCGCACGATGCGCTGATGTTCGGGATTGGTAAGATAGGGCGCCGGCGATTTGCCCTCGACCCGCGCGAGCAGCAGCGCTGCGGTAAGTCCGCCCGCGCGCAGCAGTAATCCGTCCGCATCTTCCCAGTTGATCCCCGCGCGATACGCATCGACAAAGATATCCGCCGCCTGCGTCAGCCAATGATCGTCCAGCCACACGGCCTTGAGCAGCAAGTGCGTCGTGCAAAAAGCGAGGTCGAATGCCGGATCGCCGTAGACCGCACACTCGGCATCGAGGAACACCGGTCCATTGGCGCTCACGAGGATATTCTTGGGGCTGACGTCGCCGTGCACGAGCGCAATCTTGCGCGACATCAGGTCGGCGGCGAGCGTGTTGAGCGCCGGCGCCAGCTCGGCGTCCTTCCGCGCGACATGCAGCAGGAAGGGATCGACACGCAGCGCGCGGAACATCTCATCGTTCGGAAAGGCGTCGCGGTCGGCGACATTGTTCGCGGTTGCGGCATGGACCGCGGCGATGCCCCGCCCCACAGCACCGGCGAAATTGATATCGACGCGGCCTGCAACCAGCTCGTCCTTCCAAACCGGGCATCCGGGCAGGAAGCGCATTGCAAAGGCGTGACCCGTCGGCAATTCGGCCAGCACCTCGGGAACGATGCGCGGATCGACACTGCGCGCGCGGCGAAGCCAGCGCACTTCGCTCTGCCCGCGTTCGACCGGCGCGTGCCATTCGGCGGCGACGCGTAGCTGTTCGAGCGGACGTTTGACGACGATCGGCCCCGACGGCGTTTCAACCTTCCACACATCGCACGACACGCCACCGGTCAGCGGTTCAAGGACGACATCGCCCTCGCCGGCCAACCCGGCGCCGCGCAATTCTTCCACGATGTCGGCGTCGGCCGTCACGTCAAAGCTTCTCCCGTATCCACGCACCGACAAGATCGGCCGCATTCTGCCGCTCGGCAACCGAATCCTCGAAATAATGCGCGCCGGGGATCAGTTCGAGCTTCTTGTCGGTCGAGCCGAGGAAGTCGAAAATCTTGCGCGCATCGCTCGGGAAGACGCCGGTATCGGCGAGGCCCTGAACGACCAGCGCGGGTGTGTCATGCTTGGCGAGGTGCGGCTGCCCCTGGCACGGCGAGGTTTCGAGGCTCCACATATTGAGCCAAGTCTTCAGCGTATTGGCGCGCCCGATGCTCGGCGTGCGGTTCGCGGTCGCGGGGTCGCCGCGATAGCACCAGTTGGGTTTGCGGTCCGACGGGTCGATCGCCGGATCGACGCAGCGTATATCGCCCCAGCAGCGGAACATCGGAAAGATACGGTCGGGGATACCCGCAGCGTTGAGCCGCGCCAGTTCGGCCTTCGCCCAGTCGGTGATGCGCTGGTTGCGCGCCCGTTGGCCCGCGCGATATTTTGCGATGAATTCGTCCGAATATGGCGGGCCATTGTCGGGGTTGAACGGGTCGAGTTCGGGATCGGTCAGCGTCGGATCATTCTCGTCGATCACCGACGCATCCATCCAGTCGGTGAGCACCTCGGGACGCCCCTGATGCGCGTTGAAGCTGATGTAGAGATCGCCCTTGATGAGCTGCGCCAATGCATCCTGCCCTACGGACGGCAGCCGATTGGTCAACGTCGGAGCAATCGCCTCGGCCTGATAGGCCCCCATCAGCGAGCCGCCGCCCGAATTGCCGAGGATGACGACCTGCTCGACCCCAGCCTCCTCTTTCAGCCATTTCATCCCGACGCCGATATCGAGCACCGCATGCTCAAGCAGGAACTGATCCTCGAACCCGCGATAGCGCGTGTTCCAGCCGAGGAAACCGAAGCCCTGCCGCGCGAAATAGGGGGCGATATAATGTTCGGCGAAATCGACATTATAATGGGTTGCGATGATCGCGACCTTCGGCCGCTTGCCCGCCGCGGTCCAGTAAATGCCCTGGCACGGATGCCCGCCCGCCTGAATGCGCGGCGCAGTGGGCGACACACGCCCGATAAATTGCGCGTCCAGTCCCTCGATCCCGTTCGGGTCCATCATCGTCTCTCCTGATTATCGATATTGTTCAGCGGGTAACTTCGAAGGGCAATTTATAGCCCTCCAGCCCGGCGCGGATCGCCTTCTTGTCGATCTTGCCTGTCGGCCCCAGCGGGATCTCCTCAACGAACAGCACATCATCGGGCATCCACCAGCGCACGATCTTGCCGTCGAGATACGCCTTGAGATCGTCGGCGCAGGCGTCGGCGCCATCCTTGAGCTGGCAAAGCAGGATCGGGCGTTCGTCCCACTTTGGGTGCGCGACGCCGACGACGGCAGCATTGGCGACCGCATCATGCCCCATCGCGATATTCTCGATCTCGATCGAACTGATCCACTCGCCGCCCGATTTCACGACATCCTTGGCGCGGTCGGTGATTTGCATATAGCCTTCGGCATCGATCGTGCTGACGTCGCCCGTGTCGAAAAAGCCCTCGTCGTCGAGCACATCGCCGCCCTCGCCGCCATAATAGGCGCCCGCGATCGTCGGCCCCTTGACAATCAGCCGTCCCGGCGTCTTGCCGTCATGCGGCAGGCGGTTGCCGGCATCGTCGACAAGCTTCATTTCAAGCCCGCAGAGCAGGCGGCCCTGCTTGAGCTTATACGCCATCTGCTCAGGCTCGGACTTTGCCGCGACCGACGCGTTCGGAACCGATACAGTTCCCAGAGGCGAGGTTTCGGTCATGCCCCAGCCCTGAATAACATCGACGCCATAATCGTCGCGGAAGGTGCGGATGATCGATTCCGGACAAGCCGATCCACCGATCGTCACGCGCTGCAACGTCGTGAAGCGTTTTCCGTTTTCCTGCATATATTGCAGGAGCATCTGCCACACAGTTGGCACCGCAGCCGAATAGGTGACGCCCTCCTGCTCGATCAGATTATAGATCGATTCGCCATCCATCCTCTGCCCCGGCAGCACAAGTTTCGCGCCGACCGCGGGCGCCGAATAGACGACGCCCCAAGCGTTCGCGTGATACATCGGCACGACGAGCAGCACCGTGTCGCGCGCCGACAGTGCGAGCGCGTCGCGCTGCAAGGTCATCAGCGCGTGGATGTAATTGGAGCGGTGCGAGTATAACACGCCCTTGGGATTGCCCGTCGTGCCGCTGGTGTAGCAAAGACCGCAGGCGGCGTTCTCGTCGAAATTGCCCCAATCAAATTCGACGGAGTGGCCGGCGATCCAGTCATCGAACGCGACGGCCGGAAAGCCGGTCTTCGGCAGCGCCGCGCGGTCGCAAAAGAAGATCACCTTCTCGATCGACGGCACTTGCGGCAAGAGTTCCTCGACAAGGTCGGCGGTCGCCGGATCGGCGATCAGCAGCCGGTCGCCCGCGTGGTTCGCGATATAGGCGATCTGTTCGAGGAAGAGCCGCGGGTTGAGCGTGTGGAGCACGGCGCCCATTCCGGCCGCGCCATACCACGCGGCGAGATGGCGCGCGCCATTCCACGCCATCGTCGCGACACGGTCGCCGGGATTGATTCCCTCGGCCGCCAACGCGTTCGACACGCGCTTTGCATCGGCATGAACGTCGGCATAGGTCGAACGGGTAACGCGCCCCTCGGCGTCGCGCGAAACGATCTCGCGGGCACCGTGCCAGTTCGCTGCATGGTCGATGATCCGGTCGACCGTCAGCGGCACATTCTGCATCAACCCGTCCATGCGACCTTCTCTCCCTTCTCGTTATATAGATAGTATGCTAAGTATTTTGCGATTGCAACGCCGCTCTGCCTTGCTTCGCCCGCCCTGCTCTTCTAGCGTGGCGACGTCGGCACTCCGCAGGCAACAGGGGCTAATCACAGCGTCATATGCGCACAAACCAGCTTATCATCGCCCTTTTCCAGCGCTTCTGTTGGCTCGACGAAGGGCTGCAGGCGCGGCTTCACGATCATGGCTGGCCCGACGTCAATCGCCCGCAATCGATGGTGATGACCAATATCGTCAGCGGCGTCGTGCGCCCGTCGGACATCGCGCGCAACCTTGGCGTGTCGCGGCAGGCGATCCACAGCACGATCAACCAGATGGTGAAGCTGGGCATCGTCCAGCTGGAAGTGGACCCCGCCGACCGCCGCCACATGATCGTGTCGCTGACCGATCTCGGCGCGCGGATGCGCAAGGATGCGCAGCGCTCGATGGACGAGCTTACCGCGCAAATCGCCGCGGTGCTCGGCCAAGACAAATTCGACGCACTGCTCGCAGCGCTGGAGGCCGACTGGGGCAACAATATCGTGCGTGACGTCGCGGCCCCACGGCGGCGCGGCGCCTAAGCGGCCAGAGCCTTCGCCACGGCGATCAGCCGTGCGGCGGTCATTTCGACAAGCGACGCCGGCAGCGCCTCCTTCAAACTGCCATCCTCAGCGAACGCCGCATGCGCATTCGGTATGACGACCTGCTCAGGGATCACCAGCATCTGGATCGTCGACAAAATCTGGCGAAGGTGCATCAGCCCGCGGAGCCCGCCGAACGGACTGATCGACGCCGACATGATCGCAGCTGCCTTGCCGCGATAGGCGGAGAGCGCGATCAGGCTCTCGTCGCCGGTCGGCCGCGACGCCCAGTCGATCGCATTTTTGAGCAGCGGCGAGAGCGAGCCATTATATTCGGGCGAGACGAAGAGCAGCCCGTCCTGTGTGCCGAACAGCGCCTTGAGCTTGAGCGCGTCGGGCGGAAATGCACCGGCTTCGAGCGCCGCCGAATAGAGCGGCAGGTCGAACGCGGCGAGGTCGACGCGCGTCACTTTGGCGCCCTGCCTTTCGAGGCTGGCAGCAGCGAGTTCGCCCAAGGCGCGATTAAAGGACCCCTCGCGGGTGCTTCCGACGATAATTGCGATATTGGTCATCCATCCTCCCGGACAATATAGTTAGCATGCTAACCTATTGTCCGGCCGGCGGGCAAATTGCAAGCGGTCAGGCCTTGATGTCGGACAGCACCGCCAGCTTGCGCGTTTCGTCGCCGAGATTGTCGATGACGCGGCGCATCAGCCCCTGTAACACCTCGACCTCCTCGTCGGTCATACCCTTGGTCGCGATCTCGTGAATCTCGGCGTTCATCGGCGCGAGGATCAGTTCGAGCTTCTTGGCGTGCGGGGTCAGGTGGATGAAGGTCTTGCGCCGGTCGTCGGTCGTCTTCTTGCGCGTGATCAGCCCGGCCTTTTCCAGCCCCTTCAGCGCGACAACCGTTGTCGGCTCGCGCATCCCCACGCGTTCGCTGAGTTCGCGCTGTGTGATGCCGTCCTCGCGCCAGAGTTGGCGCAGGAAACGCCACTGACCCGCCGAGACGTCGTGCGTCAGCGTGCGACGTTCGAGCAGCCGCGAAAAGGAACGGAAGACGACGCGCGCCAAATAGCCGATGCTGTTTTCAGGATCGGTATAATATTCGGCCGGATGCCGGTAATCCTGTGGTTTCTTTGCCAAATCCTGCTCCCCTGTCGCGGTCCCCGACGTCGGGCGCCGACCCGCGCGATTGCGAACCTTAGGACGCGAAGATTCGCGCGGCAACTATCTTCATCGCCATCTTGCGTCGCATCGCCGTTCCAACCCCGCGATAATGTTGGACAAGATCGATCCATCTATTTACTTAGAATGCTAAGTTAATGGAGGCGGTGTGCAGAAATTTATCCGGTTGAATGCGGTTGCGGCGCCCCTGCCGCTCGCCAATGTCGACACCGACATGATCATCCCGGCGCAATATATGAAGGCGCTTACCCGGACGGGCCTCGGCAAACATCTGCTCCGCGAGCTGCGCTTCGCCGAGGACGGCAGCGAGCGCGGCGAATTCATCCTCAACAAGCCGGCCTGCCGCCGCGCCCAAATTCTGATCGCCGACCGTAATTTCGGTTGCGGTTCGTCGCGCGAGCATGCGGTGTGGGCGCTGGCCGACTTCGGTATCCGCTGCGTCATCGCACCGAGCTTCGGCGATATCTTCGCGGGCAATGCACGCAAGAATGGCCTGTTGCTGGTCCGCTTGCCGGGCAAAACATGCGCGCGACTGCGCGATGAGATAGCGCTCGCACAATATGCGCCGATCGAAGTCGATCTGGAGGCACAACAGATCCGACTTGCATCGGGCGAAAGGATCGATTTCGACATCGATGGTGGCGATCGCCGTATCCTGATGGAAGGACTCGACGACATTGCCCGCACACTGCGCCATGTCGACGCGATCGAGCGGTTCGAAGCGGCGCTCTAGGCCAGCATTTCAGGCGACTCGATGCGCCCTGCAATCGCGCTCGCCGCCGCCAGCGCAGGGCTCATCAGGTGGGTGCGGCCGCCGCGCCCCTGCCTGTTCTCGAAATTGCGGTTCGACGTCGCGGCGCAGCGTTCGCCCGGTTGCAACCGATCGGCGTTCATGCCCACACACATCGAACAGCCAGGTTCGCGCCAGTCGAACCCGGCATCGCGCAAAACGCGATCGACCCCCTCTTCCTCGGCCTGCCTTTTGACGAGCCCCGACCCCGGAACGACCATCGCACGAACATGCGGCGCGACGCGGCGACCGCGCACGACGCCCGCAACAATACGCAAATCCTCGATCCGGCTGTTCGTACAGCTCCCGATAAACACGCGGTCGAGCCGCAGCCCGGCAATCGGCGTACCCGGTGCCAGGTCCATATAGGCAAGCGCGCGCTCAGCAGCTCCACGTGCTTCGGCGCTTTTCAGCACGACCGGATCGGGAACCAGTCCGTCGACCGCGACGACCTGCGCCGGGTTCGTGCCCCAGCTCACCATCGGCCGCACTTCACGCGCGTCGACCCGCACCTCGCGGTCGAATACTGCTTCGTCGTCGCTCGCCAGCGTCCGCCAGCGCATGCCGGCCGCATTCCAATCCGACCCCGTCGGTACCGCCGGCCGCCCCTCCAGATAGGCGAGCGTCGTCGCATCGGGCGCGACCAGCCCTGCGCGCGCACCCATTTCGATGCTGAGGTTGCACAGCGTCATCCGCGCCTCCATCGACAGCGCGCGGACGGCTTCGCCGGCATATTCGATTACATGTCCGCCCGCCCCGTCGACACCGATCACGCCGAGCAGGTGCAGCGCGAGATCCTTCGCATGAACATGCGGCGAAAGCACGCCATCGATCATCACACGCATATTCCGCGACCGGCGCTGGCGGATCGTCTGTGTCGCAAGCACATGCTCGACCTCCGACGTGCCGATCCCGAACGCGAGCGCGCCAAAGGCGCCGTGCGTCGAGGTGTGGCTGTCGCCGCAGACGATCGTCATCCCGGGCTGCGACCGTCCTTGCTCGGGGCCGACAACATGGACGATCCCGCCGCGCGGATCGCCCATCGGAAAATTCTCGATCCCGAAACGCATCGTATTATCCACCAGCGCGTCGAGCTGTGCCCGCGCCTCGGCATCGGCGACGCCGGCGGGCCCGGCCGCCTGGCCGACCGTCGGCACATTGTGGTCGGACAGCGCAAGCGCGCGCTCGGGGCGCCGCACCGGCCGGCCCGCAGCCGCCAGCGCGGCAAATGCCTGGGGCGAGGTCACCTCGTGGAGTAGGTGCAAGTCGATATAGAGCAAAGTCTCGCCATCATCTTCGGCGACTGCATGCGCGTCCCAGATTTTGTCATAAAGCGTGCGCGGGCGCCGCATGGTCATCCCGCGCAAAATCCCGTCCTCCACGCCAAATCTCCGGACTCGATCGACACTCACCCCGAACGCCCTAACATCAACTATACTTAGATATCTAAGCTATTATCGTGAAGAGATAGGCGCATCAAGGATTTTTGGGATCTTACTGCATCCGGTCCCGCTTTCGCGGTGGCTCCGGCACCCGCGACCCCGACCAAGCTGCGGTCGCGCAATAAGGCAATCTTTAGAATTGAAGGGCAAAAGAGCGACGGGGACCAGGGAGAGCATGCATGTTCAGCGTCCTCGAGTGCGTCGTTTATCAGCACGATCTGCGATTTGTCCTGATTGCCGCACTGGTCTGTATCCTCGGGAACATTAGCCTTTTTGTCGTTCTGAACCGGTCGACGCACTGCGTCGACGCGCGCCGGCGTCACTGGCTTGTCGTCGCGGCGGTGGCCGAAGGTGTCGGGGTGTGGGCGACGCATTTTGTCGCGATGCTTGCCTATCGCGGGTCGATGCCGATCCGCTTCGACGTCGGCCTGACCGTCCTGTCGGTTGCGATCGCGATCGGCTTTTTCTGGGGCAGCTTTCGGTTGCTCGGCAAGGCGCCAAGCGCCGAGCGCTGTGCGATTGCGGCGGCTGGCGCAGCTATCGGCGTCGCAGCGATGCATTTCACCGGCATGGCATCGATCATCGCGCCAGCCCGCGTAACCTATGACTGGGTGCCGATCTTCGTTTCGGTCATGCTGTCGTGGCTGTGCTTCTTTGCCGCCTTCCTGACATTCGCGAGAACGAAGGGCTGGACGAAAGTCGCACTGCCCGCTGGCCTCGCCGTGCTGGCAATCGTCGTGATGCATTTCACCGCGATGTCCGCCACGACACTCGTCCCCGACCCGACACGCGGCGGCGCCTTGGGTACGGGAAGCAGCCGTGACTGGCTCGTTCCCGCAATCGTGATTGCCAATGTCGCGCTGGTCGCGCTGGCGCTCACCGGCTCGCTCGTCGACCGCTGGCTCACCGACGCACACGGCCTCGCCGATGCGACGCTCGAGGCGCTGGCGATCACCTATGACGGGCGCATCGTCGAAGTGAACGCACGGCTTTGCACCCTGCTCGGCGTCAGTAGCGGCGCGATCGTCGGCAGCACCCCGTCGGACTGGTTCGTCGCCAGCGACGGCGGTTCGTTCGAGGCGCCCGATGGCCATTCGGTCGAAGCACGCATTCGCAGCAGCACCGATGACGACCATATATTGGAGATCGCAACCCAGACGATCGAATATCGCGGCCGAAGCTGTCAGGTCCTCGCAATCCGCGACCTGTCGGATCGCAAACGTGCGCAGCGAGCGATCGAACATCTGGCGTCGCACGACGCGCTGACCGACCTGTCGAACCGCGCCCACTTTGGCCGGGCGCTCGACGCGGCGATCGGTGCGAAGAAGCCCTTCGCGTTGCTCGCGCTCGACCTCGACCGGTTCAAGGCGGTGAACGACCTATACGGCCATGGCGCCGGCGATCAGATCCTGTGCCGGATCGCCGACATCCTGCGGTCGGTGGTGCGCGCCGACGATGTCATCGCGCGCATCGGCGGCGACGAATTCCTCGTGATCCAGACCGGCGTTTCGGACCCGGACGACGCACGCAGGCTTTCGGCGCGCATCCTCGATACGCTGGCGATCGAAATGGACGTTGCGCGCGACCCGATGGCGGTCGGGGTCAGCATCGGGGTCGCGCTCTTTCCGCAGGACGGCACCAATGCCGAAATACTGCAGCGCAATGCCGACACCGCACTCTATCGCGCGAAAAATAACGGTAGGGGCAACGCCGCCTTCTTCGACCAGGAGATGGACGAGCTGGCGCAGGAACGCCGTGCGCTCGAACATGACCTTCGGCACGCGATCGCCCGCGATCAGCTCTATGTCATGTACCAGCCGCTCGTCGCGACCGCCTTCGCTTCGGTCATCGGGTATGAAGCCCTGCTCCGCTGGAATCATCCCGAACGCGGCGAGATCGCGCCCGACGATTTCATCCCGGTCGCCGAAGAAATCGGCGCGATCGTTCCGATCGGCGAATGGGTGCTCCGCGAAGCCTGCCGCGCGGCGGCGACCTGGCCCAAGAATGTTTCGGTCGCGGTCAACGTATCGACGATCCAGTTCCAGGTCCCGAACCTGCCGGCCGTGGTCCGCGACGCGCTGTCGCAATCGGGGCTCGATGCGCATCGGCTCGAGCTCGAAATCACCGAAACTGCGTTCCTGCGTAACCGGCACAGCGCGCTGAAGGCGCTCCACGAAATCCGCGCGCTGGGCGTCCGGATCGCGATGGACGATTTCGGCACCGGCTATTCGTCGCTGAGCAATCTCAAGGCTTTCCCGTTCGACAAGATCAAGATCGACAAAAGCTTCGTCGCGTCGATCTCGGACGACGAGGCGGCGCGATCGATCGTGCGCGCGATCATCGGGCTCGGCCGGAGCTTCAATATGCCGATCGTCGCCGAAGGGGTCGAAACCCAGGAACAGCGCCAGATGCTCCTCGACGAGGGCTGTCCGCAGGCACAAGGCTATTATTTCGGGCGCCCCGCCGCCGATCCCTTCCAAGCCGAAGAATGGTCGCTCGGCTCGCCGCGCCTCGACAAACGCGACGCCGAAGCTTAGCCACGCGGCGCCAAAGTCAGCGATGGCCTTCGCGCCGCGAATGAGGCACAACCTGCCCCGATGGCAGGATGCGGGGGATCAATTGGGCCGGTGAGCGACCTTCTGTCCGCCGACAGTTACTGACGCATGGCCGACGCCGACGAAGCCGATATCCTCGCCGCGGCCATCGCCGGTGACCGTGACGCGTTCGCCGCGCTGCTGCGGCGCCACTATGAGCGCATCCACGGGCTCGCGTGGCAGCTGACGGGATCGCGCGCCGACGCCGACGATATCGCGCAGGACGTCTGCTGCATTCTCGCGGAAAAGCTCTCCGCCTTCCGCGGCGATGCCAAATTCACGACATGGCTATGCAGCATCGTCTATAATGCGTGCCGCGATTTCCACCGGCGGCGGTCGGCGCTGACGCGCTTCACCGGGCGGCTGAGCGTCATGGTCGGGCTGTCGCGGGGGCCCGACGGGCGCGACCTTTATGACGCGCTCTGGATCGAAAGCGCCATCGCGAAGCTCAAACCCGATCTTCGCGACACCGCCGTGCTTGTCGCCGGACAACAGC
>JAESGS010000877.1_pt1 | contig 12865 bp, 10 predicted proteins | sample 9269761 | NCBI WGS metagenome assembly JAESGS01 (sample SAMN15741799, study PRJNA653493) | algae metagenome | isolation source: Cyanosarcina radialis HA8281-LM2 and co-occurring heterotrophs from damp... | place: USA: Makauwahi cave, Hawaii | collected 2011-01-06 | reverse complement strand
ACCGACGGGGCAACCGCCCGCACGGTGGGCCTCGAAGACTCGGCACCACCCTACAAGACCGTCCTCGCCCGCTCCATCACATCTTGCATGAACGGCCGCAGCAAGAATTCGGGGTACAGCACCCACGAGAAATCCCGCCGTTGCAGGATCGCGTTCGCAGCGACCTCCGCCCGCACGCGGGTCAGGTTCACTTCCGCGTCCCGTAGTCGGTTTGCCACGTTCGGCCGCAACTTCTCCACCAGTACTCGAAACTCACGGTAATGTCGCCGCCGCCCGGCCCGGTCGGTAGGACTTTCCGCTAGAAGTTGGGCGTGATCCTGATCTGCCGGGAGATACCGCTGCGGGTTCCACTGCAGGTCGCGGACCAGTCGCTCCGCCTGCTTCAAGTCGTCGGGCGTCGAGGCGAACGTCGGCAGCGGCAGGTGCAGCGTCGCCGAGTGGACCTGGAACGCGGGCGGTTCGAGGCCGAAGTAGTCGCGGATGATGCGGTCCGTGACCTCGTCGTACTTGCCGCCGCCGATGCCGTGGATGAAGAAGTCGCCGAGGCACAGCCGCGCGAACAGCGTCAGCGTCAGCGCCCGCGGCCGGAGGTGGTCCGGCGAGGAAGTCGGCGTCGCCTTCTGCCGCCGGTTCTCGACGACGCTCCAGAACGGCGATTCGTTCTCGGCCAGGTCGGGGACCGGGTGCGTGCGGCTCCGCAGTCCGTGCTGTCGGCGGTACGCCTGGACCGCCGCGTTGTACGCCGCGCGAAACCGGTCGTGGTCCGCGAGCAGGTGGCGGGCGAAGTGGCGAAACGCTTCCGTGCGGGAAAGTTGGCTGACGGTTACTTCCGCGAGTTCGCAGCCCCACGCCCGCTCGAACGACTGCCGGGCCGCGACGAACCGCTTGCCGAGCGTCCGACCCTTCATGCGGGAGACGGCTTCCGCGAGGAGCGGCTGGTCGCCCCAGTTCCGCGTGATCGCCGAAACCTTTTCGCGGAACGATTCGAGCTGGGCCTCCTCCACCGTGAGCGTTTCCCACGTCGGCTCGCCGGAAACCTCAGCGAACGCGCAACTCGCGAGCCGCACCGCCGGCGGCTCCCACGCCTCCCACGCGGGCAGCTTGATGTCGGTCGCCTTCACCGTGTCGTTGTCCACGACGAGGTTCAGCGGCACGCCCCGCACCCGGCGGGCGAGGCCGAACGCGGCGAAGTTCTTCACCCACACGCCGGGGTGGAACAGTTCCGGCTGATGACCGGTGACGATCAGCGGGTGGTCGTGCGAGACGCCGAGGACTTCCCGGCGGGCCAGTTGTCGCAGGTCGCGGAGGGGAAGGCCGTCGATGCGAACGCGGTCGGTGGCGAGGAGTTGGCGGTTTCGTTCGATCAGTTCGGGGACCACCGCGAACGGCGGCTCGGCGAGGAGTTCGCGGTCCCGCTGCGGGGCGCGGAACCGGCGGTGCGGCGCGCTCACGCCATCTCCGGTAGGCAATCGAGACTCGGTTCCCACTCCCGCTCGGCCGCCTCGATCACGGACCGGTAGTACGCCAGCCGCTCGGTCGGGTCGTTCAGCACGCCGCCGAACGCCCGCGACGGGTCGAGGTACAGCCGCGGCACGCCGATCTCGCGGATGCGGAGGCCGGCCTTCGCCGCCTGCACCCACACTTCGAGCGGCATCCCCCAACCCGTCTCGGTGACGCACAGCCGCCGCAGGGCGTCGCGGCGGTACGCCTTGAACCCGCAGAACGCATCGGTGATTTCCAGCCCGAGTTTCTCGTTCAGCTCGCGGGTGATGGTCGCGTTGATGTACCGCCGGTCGGACGGGGCGGGCGTGTCCGTGCGGAAGTCGCGGAGGTAGCGGCTGCCGGAGACGATGTCCGAGTCGCCGACCTGTTCGAGCAGCACGGGAATCCGGTCCGGCTGGTGCTGGCCGTCGCAGTCCATCGTCACGAGCACGTCGTACCCGCGGGTGCGGGCGAAGTCGAACGCGCTCTTCAGGGCCGCGCCATACCCCCGGTTTCGGGCGTGCGTGACGCGGAAGATGCCCGGCTCGGCGTCGAGCAGCTTCGCCGTGCCGTCCGTCGAGCCGTCGTCCACGACGAGGATGTCGGACGAGTACTCGCGGACCTGGGCGAGCACGTCGCGGACGGACTTCGCCTCGTTGTAGATCGGGATCGCGGTGAGCCAACGCATCGTGAAGGGCCGCCTTTCCGGGTGCGAGTCGCGAGCGGTCGAAGCATTTTAGGCCCGCGGCCCGCCGTCCGACAAACATTCCGACGAGGCCGGTGTTCCACGGATACCGGCTGGGGAAGGGGCGGCTTACACGAAACCGTGATTCCGTTGGCCCGGCCGCCCGCGGCGTGGTACGAATGAACGAGCACGGAGGGTCAATCATGCGGTTCATCGTGGCGGTGGCGGCGGTGGCGGCGTGTCAGGCCTCGGCCGACGCGCAGGTGGTAGTCGCGGGCGGGTTCGGGCCGAAGGGCGGGGTCGCCTTCTCCGTCGGCGGGCCGCGGTTCCACGGGACCGGGTTCTGCACGAACCCGTTCGCCGGGTGCGGCCCGTATGCGTTCAGCCCGTGGGGGTTCTACGCGCCGTCGCCGCTGGTCGTGGTCGTGCCGCAGCCGGTGATCGTGCTGCCGCGGGGCTACGACCTGCACGGGTTCGACGACGGCCCGCCCCGGCCGGTCGAGCCGCGGCCGCCGGTGAACTTGAAGAACTGGCACGTCATTCAGCCGAAGAAGCCGCCGGAGTTCCCGGTGGTGGCCCGCCCGCCTGTGCCGAATCTGCCGCCGGACGAACGGGAGGCGGACCCGCGGCGGGAGGCGGCCCGGCAGGTGCGGGTCGCGCAGGCGGCGTTCGCGGCCGACGAGTACGGCCGGGCCGTGGAGCGGCTGGACGCCGCGATCCGGCTGACGCCGAACGAGCCGCTGCCGCACTTCCTGCTCGCGCAGGTACGATTCGCCCGCGGCGAGTACGCGGAGGCGGCCGCCGCGATCCGCGACGGGCTGAAGCTCGCCCCGGACTGGCCGGCGAGCGCGTTCTCGCCGAAGCCGCTGTACGCCGCGAACCCAGCGAGATTCGACGAGCAACTCGCGGAACTGCGGGCGGCCGCGGCCGTGCAGCCCGGCGACGTGACGGTGCAGTTCGTGCTGGCGTACCAGTTGTGGTTCAAGGGCGACCGCGACGAGGCGGCGAAGCTGTTCCGCACGCTCGCGCCGAAGGTCAAGGAGAAAGCGATGGTCGAGGCGTTTCTGAACGTCGCCGATGTGCGGCTAGTCAAGAAGTGAAATCTGGGCGAAAGCCCAGGCACGGCCGTGCCTGGGCTTTCGCCCGAACGTGTCAGTTCACCTGCTCCATCTTCATGTGGCAGTTCTTGTACTTCTTCCCGCTCCCGCACGGGCACGGGTCGTTGCGGCCGACCTTCGCCCCGACGTTGCGGATCGTTTCCACCTTCTTCACCTCGCCGCCGCCCGCGTTCGCGGCCGCCGACACCTGGGCCTGCTGCTCCGCCGACACCTGCGCCGCCCGCGCCCGCATCGCGCTCTCGGCCTGCCGGTGGACGGCCATCGCCCCGGCGTAGTACGCGCTCTGCACCTGCTCCTCGCCCACGTCCTCCATTTTGAACACCAGCTTCGTCGTCTTCTCGTGGATGCCGTCCCACATCATCTCGAACAGCTTCATCCCCTCCTTCTTGTACACGATCTTCGGGTCCTCCTGGGCGTACCCGGCCAGGCCAACGGTGCTGCGGAGGTGGTCCATCGTGAGCAGGTGGCTCTTCCACGCGCTGTCGAGTTCGTCCAGCACCAGCCGCCGCTCCATGTCGTGCATCTCGGGGCGGTAGTGCTCGTCGTAGGCGTTCAGCAGCACGTCGCGGGCCTTCTTCTCAGTCACGCCGGTCAGCGCCGCGGGATCGAGTTCGAGCTTCAACTCGGTCTTCGCCCACTCGACCAACTCGGCGGCGTCGCCGGCCTCGGACACCGTCGCGCCGCTGAACACGTCCTTCAGGTGCGCGTCGATCTCCGGGTAGTCCGCGGCGGGCATCGCGGCCTTGTTGATCTCCAGCAGCTTGTCCTTGATGATCGACCGCGGCTCCGTGCGGAACACGTCCTCGGCGACGGCCGGGCCGCGGAACCGGTGCATCGTCCAGCCGAGCAGTTGCTCGCGGTTCGGCCGGCGGTTCGGCGTCGTGCGTTCGGGGAGGTGTGCCGCCAGCCCGACCGTCACCGGGAACTCGATGTCCTTGTTCCGGTAGACCTCGCGGATTTTCTGCCGCAGCACGCCGCCGATCTCGTCGCGGTCCTGCCCCGCGAAGACCTTCGCGTCGATGTCCAGGCCGAACTGCTGCCGCGCCCAGTCGCCGAGCGAGTCGAGGCCGTACTGCCGGTCGAGGTAGCGGCGGCCGTCGGACAGGTCCACGGCCTCCACCGCCTTCTTCGCCGCGTCCTGAAGGTACTCGCCGAGGTTGTCCTTGCCAATTTTCTTCAGTTCCGCGACGCCGACCTTCAAGCCGAACCGCGTCTCGGCGACGCGGGCAAGCTCCTGCCACTTCCAGTCCTTCTCGTCGTCGCCGCCGAGGTTCTCGTCGATGGCCTCCTGGATGTAGATCGGGGCCGTGTCGAGCGCGCGGTCCTGCGCCACCTGCACGGCCTCCTCGAACGTGCAGCCCTTGAACTCGGCCGCGTCGAACTCCACCCCGAGGCGGCCGCTGGCGAACGCGGCGAAGCTGGCCGTGCCGTAGTCGTCGGCCGTGTACCGCTTCACCGCGTCGCGGATCTGCGCGTCGATCATGTCGAGGATCATGATCCGCGGGTTGCCGCCGTCCAGGATCGCCTGCCGGGCGGAGTACGTCCGCTTCCGCTGCGTGTCCATGACCTCGTCGTATTCGAGCAGGTTCTTCCGCTGGTCGAAGTGGTACTCCTCGACCTTCCGCTGGGCCTTCTCGATCTGCTTGGAGAGCATGTTGCTCTCGATCGCCTCGCCGTCCTTCAGCCCGATGAGGGGGCTATTCATCAGCCGCGCCATCCGCTCGCCGCCGAACAGCCGCATCAGTTCGTCTTGAAGGGAAAGATAAAAGCGCGACGAGCCGGGGTCGCCCTGCCGCCCGGCCCGGCCGCGGAGCTGGTTGTCGATCCGCCGGGACTCGTGCCGCTCCGTACCGATGATGTGCAGGCCGCCCATCTCGGCGACCTTGCGGCCCTCCTCCTTCATCTTCTCCTTCGCCTCGATCTCATCGACCGTCTTCTTCCACACGTCCTCCGGCACTTCCAGCCGTGTCGGGTAGAGCGGGCGGCTGTCGTCGTTCTTGAGCTGCTTCAGCCGCGCCCACGCGAGCGTCTCGGCGTTGCCGCCGAGGATGATGTCCGTGCCCCGGCCGGCCATGTTCGTGGAGATGGTCACGGCGTTCAGCCGCCCCGCCTGTGAGACGATCTCCGCCTCGCGGGAGACGTTCTCCGGCTTCGCGTTCAAAAGCTCGTGCTTGACGCCGCGCCGCTTCAGCATGGCGGACAGCGTCTCGCTCTTGGCCACGTCCGTCGTGCCGATGAGGATCGGCCGGCCGGTCTTGCTGATCTCCGCGACCTCGGCGACCACGCCGTCCCACTTGTCCTTCTCGTTCTTGTACACGAGGTCCGGGTGGTTCACCCGCTGGAGCGGCTTGTTCGTGGGGATCGCGACCACGTCGAGGTCGTAAATCTTGGCGAACTCGCTCGCCTCGGTCATGGCCGTCCCGGTCATTCCGCCGAGCTTGTTGTAAAGTTTGAAGAAGTTCTGCAGGGTGACGGTCGCGAGCGTCTGCGTCTCCTGCTTGATCTTCACCCCGTCCCGCCGGTGCTTGGATTCCACCGCCTGGTGCAGCCCGTCGCTCCACTGGCGGCCGAACATGGCCCGGCCGGTGAACTCGTCGATGATGATGATGCCGAGTTCGTTGTTCTCGCGCGGGTCCTGCGCGATCATGTAGTGCCGGTCCTTGTGGTACAGGTGGTGCGCCTTGATGGCGTTGTCCAGCAGGTGCGGCCACTCCATGTTGCCAGGCGTGTAGAAGCTCTCGACGCCGGCCAGCCGCTCGGCCTCGCGGACGCCGAGGTCGGTCAGGTGCGCGGACCGGTCCTTCTCCTTGATCTCGAAGTAAATCCCGCGGGGGACTTCCTTCACCTTCTCCGGGTCGAGCGTGCCGACGATGGGGAGGCCGTCGCCCTCCGTGCCGGTGAGCGTGGACTTGCCGGACGCCTTCATCTCCTGCCGGGCCTTCTTCTCCAGCTCAGTCAGCTTGCGGACGATCTCGTCGGCCTTCTCGTAGTTCTTCACGTCCGTGTACGCCGGACCGCTGATAATGAGCGGCGTCCGGGCCTCGTCGATGAGGATGTTGTCCACCTCGTCGATGATCGCGAAATTCAGCGGCGTCCGCTGAACCTGCCGGTAGTACGCGTCGTACTTCTCGTCGTCGAACCGGGCCGGCTTCATGTTGTCGCGGAGGTAGTCGAACCCGAACTCGGAGTTCGTGCCGTAAGTGATGTCGCACTCGTAGGCGTGCCGCCGGCGCTCCGGCTCCATGTCCGACTGGATGTACGCGGCCGTCACCCCGAGCGCCTGGTAGATCGGCAGCATCCACTCGCAGTCCCGGCGGGCGAGGTAGTCGTTCACCGTGATGACGTGGACGCCCTTGCCCTCGAGCGCGTTCAGGTACGCCGGCAGCGTGGCCACCAGCGTCTTCCCCTCGCCGGTGACCATCTCGGAGATGTTGCCGCGGTGCAGCACGACGCCGCCGACCATCTGCACGTCGTAGTGCCGCATCCCCTTCGCCCGCCGGGCCGCCTCCCGGCACGCGGCGAACGCCTCCGGCAGCACGTCCTCGAGCGTCGCCCCGGCCTTCAGCTGCTCCTTCAGCTTCGGCGTGATCGCCTTCAGCCCGTCGTCGTCGAGGGCCTTCATCGCGTCCTCGAACTTGTTGATCTTGTCGAGGATCGAGCCGGGGATGACGGTGTGCTGGAGGGCACTCTTCGGCCGCACGAACCCGACGGACTTGACCATCCGTTCGTTCGCGGACCCGAACAGCCGGGTAACGAAGCCGAGGCTGCCCTCGATGAACCCGTTGAACTTGTCGCCGAGCTTTTCGAGGAATCCGGATTCAACCTTCGTGTCGGTCGCCATTGGTCGTGCCTTCGGGCGTCGGGTGCGTAGTGGGCCAGAATGTCAGTCTAAGAATCGGGCGGGGAACGGGTCAATACAGACCGCGCGACCGGCAGAATTCGCCCAGGTTCTCGGACCGCTTCATCCGACAACGGACGCGGAGCTGGCGGAATCTCGCCGTGCGCGAAAATGGTCTCGGTTCCGTGCGAATCACAGGATAAGCTCGATGCCGGAATCATTGTCAAGAGGGTCGCGATGAGATACCGCCGCTTTCTCGCCCTGGCCGTCATCCTGGCTGTGCTGCTCGGCTGGGTCATCCTCCGGGTGGCGATGCCGGGCCTGCCCGAGAACCGTGGGCTGCCGCTCATCAAAATCGGTCCCGGCGGTGGGCCGGTCGCGGAGGCGTTCGACGCGGACGAGTACCTGAGCTACCGCGAGGCGTGCCGGGAAAAGAAGCTGGACCCCGTCGATCAATACGCGGTGGCGGCCAATACGCGGTGGCGGCGTTCTGGGCCGGGCGGGAGCTCGACGCCTACCGTGCGATCGACGGGGACGACAAGCCGAAGGCGTTCAAGTTGTGGACGCTCCGGTTGATTGACAAGTCGGGCAGTTCTACCTGGCCGAAAAACGACGCGAAGCACGGTCGCGCGCTTCAACTCCTTCGCGAATTGAACGACCTCAACCGGTCCGATCCTGTCGGCGAGTCGGAACCGTTCTCACAACTCATCTCCACATATCTCGTTTACTGCGAGGGCCGCTTCGAGGAAGCTGAGGCGGCGTTCGCGCGCTTACCCGCCGAGATGCAGTCCGGGGAGAAACGGGAATACGAGTCCATCTTCGGATGCCGGGTCGCTGGACTCTATCGCCGGAACCTGTGGCGCGAGGCATACGAGAAACTCGCGCCGCGTCGCCGCGTGTTTCAAGCGTTGGCCCATCGCATGTCGGCCGACAAGAAACATTCGGACATGCAAGCCCTGTTAGACACGCACCGTAAGCATTACCCGAACGACCCCGAGCGGGTCTACCACGAGGTCATTTTCAAGTCCGACACGAAGAAGCATTCCGAGGCGGTGGCTTTGGCCGAGGAGTTCTTGGACCCGAAGAATCGGGAAAAGATGCTGAAAAACGGCCCGCCTGAGTATCGAACGCTCCTGGGCTTCTACTCACTGGACATGCGGTTTCGCAAGGCGTATTCGCTCGTCATGTTGGGCCGACTCGACGAGGCGGAAGGAATGCTCGACTCGTTAATCATGACGTACCCGAGTCGCAACGAGTTTTTAAAGGTTCGGGTCGAGTTACTGATCGCGTTGCACAAGCACGACACGGAAAAAGTTGATCAAATCCTGTCCGCCGACCCCTACTGGGCGAACGGCATCTATATGGAAGACGACTACGCCACACCCTTTCTTTCGGAACCGTTCGCGGGCCTTCGCCAGAAGCATCCCCGGCCGACGAAGTGATTGCCCTCGGCCGTCGGCATCGGGTAGTGTGAACGGGTCGGCCCTCGTTCAGGATGACACCCAATGACCGCGCCTCCCGACGCACTCGCCCTGTTCCGCACCGTGCTGGCCAACCCGGCCGACGAGACGCCGAGGCTTGTGTTCGCCGACTGGCTGGAGGACTCCGGCCGGCCGCAGGACGCGGCGTGGGCCGGCTACCTCCGGGCCAACACGCTCGAACAAGGGACGGCATTCGACCCCGCCCGGCGGGACGGCTTCGTTGCTGGCGTGCGGGCGCGGCTGACGATTCCGGCCAGTGTCTTCGTCCGCCACCGTGATTTACTTAGCCGCTTACTGCCGCCGAAAAATGTGCGTGTCCGACTGTCCGACTTCGATCCTCATCCAGCAGCCGTCGAGCTACTACCTGCGGCGGTTGCGTTTGGACACCATCTGGTCCCGCTGACAACAGCTGGAAAGAAGATCGTCTTGGCTACTACCTACCCCGTTCAGGAAAGACTCGTCCCGTATCTCGGATACATTCTGAACCGCGACATCGAGCTTGTGGACGCCGAACCGTTTGAAGTCGAACGCTGCCTTGCGCATATCTACGGCGACTCGCGCCAGTACGAAATCATGGATTCAAACTTGGCGGAGTTCCACGACCCCTTCATCACGTTCACCTGAACCCCGTCCGCCCGTCCGCCCTCCATTCCGGCAACGAGTACGCCGCCGCCATGCACGAACTCTTCGAGCATACCGCCGACCTCGGCCTCCGCGTGACGGCCCCGACGCTCGACGCGCTGTTCGCCGAAGCCGGCGTCTGCCTCTTCTCGGCCGTCGTCGAGGACGTGACGACCATCCGCCCGCCCGCCACCGTAACCATCGAAATCGCCGGCGACGACCGCGAGTTCCTGCTGTTCGACTGGCTCCGCGAGCTTCTCCGCCGGTTCGAGATGGACGGCATGTTGTTCGCACACTTCGACGTGAAAGTCCGGCCCGACGGCCTCACCGCGACGATTAGGGGGGAACCCGTGGACCGCTCGCGGCATCCGTTGAGTCACGAAGTCAAGGCGATCACGTACCACGAACTGAAGGTCGAGCCGACCGCCGACGGGTGGCTGGCGGAAGTCATCGTGGACATTTAAGGGTTTGTCATGAAGGAAAGTTTCGCCGGGCCGCTGGAGCGGATCGACCCGTGCTGCGTCCGCATCCCGAAGAGCTACAAGCCGGGGATGCGGGTGGACGGCCTCATCTTCGCGAACGACCGGCTGCTCGATCAGATTCGCAAGGACCAGGCCGCCGACCAGGTCGCGAACGTCGCGTTCCTGCCGGGCATCCAGGGGCACAGCCTGGCGATGCCGGACATCCACTGGGGGTACGGATTCTGCATCGGCGGCGTCGCCGCGACCGACCCGGCCGAGGGCGGCGTCATATCGCCCGGCGGCATTGGGTACGACATCAACTGCGGCGTCCGCCTCGTGAAGACGAACCTCTTCCTCGACGACGTGAAGCCGCACTTGAAGGAACTGATCAAGGCCCTCTTCTACACCGTGCCGTCCGGCGTCGGGAAGAGCGGGAAGTACAAGTTCGACCCCAAGGAAACCCGCCGGCTCATGGGCGAGGGGCCGAAGTTCGTCGTCGGCCGCGACCTCGGCGTGCCGCGGGATTTGGAGTACACGGAGGCGAACGGGTTCATCGCCGACGGCGACCCGGATCAGGTGACGGACCACGCCGTCAAGCGCGGGGCGGAGCAATGCGGCACGCTCGGCAGTGGCAATCACTTCCTGGAAGTGCAGGTCGTCGATGCCGTCATCGACGGCGACGTGGCGAAGGTCTTCGGCCTCGAATTGAACCAGGTCTGCGTGATGATCCACAGCGGCAGCCGCGGCCTCGGCTACCAGGTGTGCGACGACGGCCTCGCGGCGTTCCGCGGCCTCGACAAGAAGTACGGCATCGACCTGCCGGACCGCCAGCTCGCCTGCGCCCCGGCCGAGTCGCCGGAGGGCCGGAAGTACATCGCCGCGATGCGGGCGGCCGCGAACTACGGGTTCTGCAACCGGCAACTGCTCATGCAGCAGGCCCGCGAGGTGTTCGCCCACGTCTTCGGCCGGTCGTGGGAAGACCTGGACATGTACCAGCTTTACGACGTGGCCCACAACATCGCGAAGCTGGAGGAACACACCGTTGACGGCAAGCTCAAGAAGGTGTGGGTCCACCGCAAGGGGGCGACGCGGGCGTTCCCGGCCGGCCACCCGGAGGTCCCGGCGCAGTTCCGGAGCGTCGGGCAGCCGGTCATCATCCCCGGTGACATGGGCCGGGCGTCGTGGGTGCTGGTCGGCGCGCCGGGCAGCATGGCGAAGACGTTCGGCACGACGTGCCACGGGGCGGGTCGCGCGATGAGCCGGACGGCGGCGGTGAAGGCCGCGGCCGGCAAGCGGATCGACAAGGAGCTGGAGAGCCGCGGCGTGATCGCGATGGCGAGCAGCCGCCACGGCCTCGCGGAGGAGCAGCCGAACGCGTACAAGAACGTGGACCACGTCGTCGAGGTGGTCCACGAGGCGGACCTCTCGCGGAAGGTGGCGCGGATGCGGCCGATCGGTGTGATTAAGGGGTGATAGTAGTAGGCACACTCCGTGTGCCGTTTCCTTCATGTCGCGGCGCGTTCGTCCGAGTCGCCGCGGCCGACAGGAAACGGCACACGGAGTGTGCCTACTACTATGGCTCAGTTCCGGCCCGGAATCCCTTCGGACATCCCGGCCGGCTTCGTGACCTTCGCGATCTTGAACGGCGGGAGGTCGCCCTTGCCCTTCGCGATCCGCACCTTCAGGTTCGAGTGCATGGCGTCGTACCAACCCTTGAACAGGTCGGTGTCCTCGCTTTCCTCGTCCCCGACGTTGTTCACGTCGTGCGGCTTCGACCCGTCGAGCACGACCTGGTAGCCGCCCTCCGGCGCGCCGTCGTCCTTCGCGTAGGTCGTCAGCTTGAACTTCCCCTCGGCGTCGGTGACGCCGTTCGCGTACTGCGGAATCCGCGGCAGGTTCGGGGCGTCCATCGGCACGAGCGTCACCCGCACGCCGGCGGCCGGCTTGCCGTCGTAGATCACCTGCCCGGTCACCGGGACGACCTCGACCGGCCCCGTCTCCGCCGCCGGCTCGCCGCACCCGGCCGCGGCCGCGGCCGCCACCAGCATCAACCACTTGAAGTGTCGCATCGGTCGGCCTCCGGGGGGTTAGTCGATCACGGCGATGTCGCCGCCCTGACGGTTGAGCAACTTCACGAACTGGCGGATGTCCATGTTCGCCTTGATGAAGTGGACCGAGCCGTCCGCGAAGACGTGCATCGCCCCGCCGGTGTGGAAGCTGTACACCTCGTTCCCGTTGTTGCAGTTCGTGTGGCACGGGCCGGGCGCGGTCACGCCGTCGCTCGGCTGCGCCCCGTGGGTGGCGTAGGCGTTCGCCCGGTCCGCCCACCCGCCGTCCGTGCCGATGTCCGGGGTCACGAGCCGGCCGAACACGTACCGGTCCGGGCGGCCGGCGCACTCGGAGATGACGGCCGTGTTCGACGCCCCGTCGTGGATGTCCGCCAGGCTCCAGGCCGCGTTCGTTTCCAGCACGCCGTCCCGCAGCTTGTTGTGGCCGAGGGCGTCCACGTACAGCGGCTCGAGGTTGGAGGCGTAGGCGTTGTTCGGGGCGTAGTCCGTCGGCGGGGCCGCCACCGGGACGCCGCGGACGGTCTTGTTACACGTCTTGTCCGGGTTCGGATTGCTCGGGCAAATGAACACGTTCAGCTTCGTGGAGATCGCCGCCGTGTTCGCCTCCCAGTTGATCTTCATGTCGTACTGGGCGGCCAGGTTGTTCTGCTCCAGGTACGGCAGGATGAACGGCGTCCAACTGTGGATCACGTTCCCGACGAGGCCGAGCCGCCGGGCCGTCTTGGCGTAACTCGGGTCCGTGCCGGACGTGTGGTCCATCGCCCCCGGCGGGAGGAACCCGTTCGCCGAGTTGTAGTTGTGCAGGGCGAGGCCGATCTGCTTCAGGTTGTTCGTACACTTCGTCCGGGCGGCCGACTCGCGGACCTTCTGAATCGCCGGGAGCAACAGGCCGATCAGGATCGCGATGATCGCGATCACGACGAGTAACTCGATCAGCGTGAACCCGCGGCGGGCGGGGGCCAAATTCTTCATGGATGAGTTCCGTAGAGGCTGTTTCACAACTGGTCTTGCACTAACTCCCGCCCTTGCGGCATGATGCGGCCCCGACACGGAGGTCGATCATGCCGGATGCCCGCCGCGAGGCCGAACTCCTCGACGCCCTGTGGCGTC
>JAESGS010000875.1_pt1 | contig 12962 bp, 14 predicted proteins | sample 9269761 | NCBI WGS metagenome assembly JAESGS01 (sample SAMN15741799, study PRJNA653493) | algae metagenome | isolation source: Cyanosarcina radialis HA8281-LM2 and co-occurring heterotrophs from damp... | place: USA: Makauwahi cave, Hawaii | collected 2011-01-06 | reverse complement strand
TCGGTTTCGCGGACTTCTGCGCCCGGGCCGTTCTTCAGGATCGACTCGATGGCATTTTTCGCGGAGGCCTTGCTGCTATAACCCTCGGTCCAGAAGATGGGTTCGCTATTATATTTGAAATAGGCGACAAATTCGCCGGCCTTGTTCTTCTTGATCTCGAAATAATGGGCCATGCCATCCTCCATGGGTCGGGCCGTGCCGGGGGTGGCAGGGCCAAACCCATGTTAATCCAGTCATTTCGCCGTGCAAGCGATCAGATGGATCAGGCGAAGCGCGATGGCGCAAAGGGTGCGGGATCGACGCGGCCGATAGCGCCCTCTGGCGAGGGAGCACCGAGCAGCGCCGCGAGCAGTCCGGCGATCGCCGGCGAAGTCTGAATCCCGAAGCCCCCCTGCCCCGCGCACCAGATGAACGAGGGCTCGTGTGGGTCGGCGCCAAAAACAGGCATGCGGTCGAGCGCGAAGCTGCGCAGTCCCGCCCATTTGCGCTCGACCGCCACGACCGGCCAGTCGACGACCGACTGCAACCGGTCGATCGCAAGCGCGACGTCCAGTTCCTCGGGCGCCGCGTCATGGGGCACGGTCGGCGTCTCGTCATGCGGCGTCAGCCAGATGCGCCCCTCGCTTTGACCCTTGAAATAAAATTCGCCGCCGACGTGGACGACGAGCGGCAGGTCGGCGGGAACCGGAACGCCCAGCCGGACCTGCATCACCGTCCGGCGATACGGCTGGATGCCGACCGGCTTGATCCCGCATACGCCAGCGACCTCGTCCGCCCATGCCCCGGCGGCGTTGACGATCAGCGCGGCGCGGACCCGCGCCCCCGCCAGTTCGACATCCCAGCCCTCGCCGACCCGCCGCGCCCGCAGCAAGGGCGCGCGCGTGACCAATGTCGCACCCGCGCGCTTTGCGGCGCGAAGATAGGCCGCATGCAAGCCGCCAACGTCGATGTCGCGGCACGCCGCTTCATAGGCGGCCTCGCGCCATTCGTCGCGAAGGCCGGGAACCATATCGGCCACCGGCGCGCCCGCCATCCGGATGATGTCGACGCCTTGGGCCGAAAATTCGGCGGTAAAGGCGTCGACCGCCGCCGCCTCGGACCGTTGCCCCACCGTCAATGCACCGCGCGGCGACAGGAAGCCATGAGCCGAAAATTCGGGGGCCGGGTTGTTCAACGTCTCCAGCGATGCGCGTGTCAGGGGCTGAACCCCCGCCCCGCCATAACTTTCGTGCCAGAAGGCCGCCGACCGACCGGTCGCGTGATAGCCGGGTGCATCCTCGCCTTCGATCAGCATGACCCGGCGCCACGGCGCGAGGGCGGCCGCCAAGCTTGCCCCGGCGATCCCCGCGCCGACAATCAGCACGTCGGTGGCAGAAGGCGGCGCGGCGGTCATGCACTGCCGCATATCGGCTGGCCCACGGAATGCAAGCCGGGCGTTCAGCGCAGCATGGTTACGCTTTGGTAAGCCATATTGCGTAGGAGAAAACCGATGGAAGGCAGCATGATCACGCTTGGCTTGATGGCCGTTCTCGGCGCGCTGATGATTGCTGCGGCAATCAGCGACCTGAAGTCGCGTACCATTTCCAACGAACTCAACGCCGCCATGGCGCTGCTCGCCATCCCCTTCTGGGTCGCGACCGGCCTTGCGCTCTGGCCCGACGTTCCGGTCCAGTTCGGCGCCGCCTTTGGCGTCTTCCTGATCTTCGCCGGACTGTTCGCGGTCGGCGGGATGGGCGGCGGCGACGTAAAGATGATCGGCGCGGTGATGCTCTGGATCCCCGTACCCCTGTTTCTGCCCATGCTCACGATCATGGCCATCGCCGGCGGCATCCTGTCGGCCCTGATGCTTATCTATATGAAATTGCGCCCTTCGGACAAACCGGTCGAGGTTCCCTATGGGGTAGCCATCGCCGCAGCGGGCCTTTGGGCGCTTCACCAACAATATCTTAACCAGTTTCAGGTTATCGGATGACCTGAGGGAAAAGCACGACCGTCTCTGGTGGGTGCAGGAGGGCGACAAATCGTCATGGATACGCGAAAGATTATGCTGATCGTCGGCGCGCTGGTGATTGCCATCGGCGCAGCGTTCGGGGTTAACCAGATGATGCGCGGCGCTGCCGCTCCGCAGGCGCGTGCCGCCGCGGCACCGGACATCACCGGCCCGACGATCCTTGTGGCAACACGGCAACTGCCCGTCGGCACGATTATCGGCCCGGACAGCTTCCGTTTTCAGCCCTGGCCGAAGGAACTGGTCGAAAAGGCCTATTTCCTGAAGGACAAGACCGACGTGAACACGTTGGTCGGCACCGTCGTGCGCTATCCGATCACCGCGGGCCAGCCGTTGACGCAAGGCGCGCTGGTCCATCCCGACGATCGCGGCTTCCTTGCTGCGGCGCTTGGCCCGGGCATGCGTGCCGTCACGGTCAAGGTCAGCCAGGAACAGGGTGTCGCCGGTTTCGTCTTTCCGGGCGACCGCGTCGACGTGGTGCTGACCCAGACCATTTCAGTCGAAGAAGGCAGCAGCTTTCCCGACAAGCAGATCGTGACCGCCGAAACGATCATCCGCAACGTCCGCATTCTGGCGACCGACCAGCGCTATGATGCCGAGGATGAAACCGGGAAGACCCCGGTTCGCACGTTCGGTTCGGTAACGCTCGAAGCCACGCCCGAAATCGCCGAGAAGATCGCTGTCGCGCAGGACATGGGCAAATTGTCGCTCGCCCTGCGTCCGCTGGCCGAAAGCGCGGGCGAACTCGATGCGGCGATCGCATCGGGCGACGTCAATGTGCCGGCCAAGGGCGGCTCCGCAGCAGAAAAGCGGATGCTGGCCGAAGTCGCTGCGCGCCCTGTCGCCAGCCGCTCTTCGGTGACCACGGGCGGCGACGTGTCGCGCTTCTGGATCCCGGTGCGCGGCCGCGTGTCGGCCCCGCCGCGGGCGCCGCAAGGCGGAATGGGTGGGATGAATGACGGCGGCTCCACGCCGTCCGTGGGGGGACGCTCCGTCTCCGGTCCGGTCGTGCGCGTGACCCGCGGCGACAAGATGACCGAAGTTCCGGTTGGGGGTAAGTAAGATGAACAGCACAGCCAAACTCAAAGCGATGGCTCTGGCCCGCACCCTGGCCATCGGCCTCGTGGCCGCCACGCTGGTCGCGGCGCCTTCGCAGCCCGCTATCGCCCAGGCCGTCCAGAACGCCAGCAGCAGCATCGAGCTTTCGGTGGGCCGCGGCCGCCTGGTCAGCCTTCCCGCCTCGATGTCCGACGTCTTCGTTGCCGACGACGCCGTCGCCGACGTCCAGGTGCGGTCGAACCGCCAACTCTATCTCTTTGGCAAAAAGCCGGGTGAAACCAGCATCTACGCCACCGACGCCAATGGCCGGGTCGTCTTTTCGACCGTCGCCCGCGTCGGCAACAATATCGAGACGATCGACCAGATGCTGTCGTTGGCCATGCCCGAGGCGAGCATTTCGGCCAACCCGATGAACGGCTTTGTGCTGCTCACCGGAACGGTCCAGTCGCCCGACGATGCGGCCGAAGCCGAACGGCTGGTGCAGGCGTTCGTCGGCGAGCAGACGAAGGTCTTGTCGCGACTGCGCACGGCGACGCCGCTACAAGTTAACCTGCAGGTTCGCATCGCCGAAGTGAACCGCTCACTGGTCAAGGAAATCAGCGGCAACCTGCTGACGCAGGACCGTACGGGCGGCTTCCTCAGCGGGATTTTCCGCGGGCGCCAGGCCGGGACGATCACCACCAATCCGGATGGTAGCACGTCCTATACATTTAATACGATTGCGGGAACGAACACCCTAGCCGGCGCAGGCCGTCTGTTCGGTCTCGATCTGATCGCCTCCCTCGATGTCGGCGAACGGTCGGGCATGGTTGCCACGCTGGCGCAGCCCAACCTGACCGCCATTTCGGGTGAGACCGCGGACTTCCTGGCCGGCGGTGAATTCCCGGTCCCGATCCCGGGCAACTTCGCCGGGACGACGATCGAATACCGCAAATATGGCGTCAGCCTGGCCTATACACCGACGGTCCTGTCGAATGGCCGGATCAGCTTGCGCGTGCGGCCCGAAGTATCGGAACTGTCGACCGAAGGCGCGATCGAGCTTCAGGGCTTCCAGGTTCCTGCGCTGACCGTCCGCCGCGCCGAGACGACGGTCGAACTCGGCTCGGGCGAAAGTTTCATGATCGCAGGGCTGATGAACAATCGTTCGATCGGCGCGATCGACAAGATTCCCGGTCTCGGCGACGTGCCCGTGCTCGGCCTGCTGTTCAAATCGGACAGCTTCCGCCGCGGCGAGACCGAACTGGTCATCGTCGTGACCCCTTATCTGGTTCAGCCGGTATCGGCGAACGAGATCAAGCTCCCGACCGACGGCTATAAGGACGCGGACGATCTGCAGCGGTTGCTTCTCAACCAGACTAGCAACGGCGTGACCGGCGGCGACCGCCCCAAACCGCGGCTTGAGACGAATGTCGGCGATGCCGATCGCCCGCGGGGCAGCGGCGACGCCTCGCCCGGCTTCAGCATCAAGTGACGCGCTGGATTTCAGGAGCAAAGTGATGAAGAAAATCGCAACTTGGACAATCCTGGCCCTGGCCACGTCGCTCGCCGGCTGTACCGGAGCCGCGTACAGCAACCACAGCCTGGAATCGGTGCATCAGCCCGTCGTGCGCAACGCCATCTATCAATTCGATGTGGCAGCGACGAATGGCGAGCTGCCGCCCAGCGAACAGGGACGCCTGCAAGGCTGGCTCGACGCAATGGGCGTCCGCTACGGTGATCGCGTCGCGATCGAGGACACCTCGGTCTATGGCGCCAGTTCGGCGCAGGCGACCGTTCGTTCGATGGTCGAACGCCGCGGCCTGCTGCTCAGCACCGATGTTCCGGTCACGACGGGCACGGTTCCCGAAGGCCATGTGCGCGTCGTCGTGACGCGCGCGTCGGCCTCGGTACCTGGCTGTCCGAACTGGGACAGCAAGTTTGCGAACAATCCGACCAATGCGACCTCCGCGAACTATGGCTGTGCGACGAACGGCAACCTTGCCGCGATGATCGCCGACCCGAACGACCTGATCAAGGGCGCCAGCAACACGCGCAGCGATCCGACAGCCGCAACCCGGGCCATCCAGACCTATCGCACGAAACCCCAGACCGGTGCCGGCGAATTGACCAAAACACCCACCAGCGGAGGCAACTAATGAACGCTCCTTTCAAATCGTCAGGACTGCGTGACCCCTTCAATGCCTTCGTCTGCGACGACGATACGCTGGAGCTGATCCGCGCTGCGGCCAACGACATGGGCTGGCCGATCGAAAAATGTAACAAGGGTGGCCTGCGCAATGCGGTGCAGTCGCTGTCGGTTTCCGCCAGCCCGAACATCCTGTTCGTCGACATGTCGGAATCGGGCGATCCGATCAACGACATCAACGCGCTCGCCGAAGTTTGCGAACCCGGAACGGTCGTGATTGCCGCCGGCCAGGTGAACGACGTTCGCCTGTACCGCGACCTTCTGTCCAGTGGCATTCAGGACTATCTGCTGAAGCCGCTGTCGCTCGAACAGGTCCGCGAATCGCTGACCATGGCGCAGGCCATGCTGTCGGCGCCGAAGCATGCCGATATGCACGACGACAAGCCGCACCATATGATGGGCGTTGTCGGCGTGCGCGGAGGGGTCGGAGCGTCGTTGGTCGCGACGTCGCTCGCCTGGGCGATCAGCGAACAGGCGGGGCGCCAGACCGCCTTGCTCGATCTCGACGTCCATTTCGGCACGGGTGCACTGACGCTCGATCTCGAACCGGGCCGCGGCCTGATCGACGCGATCGACAACCCGAGCCGTATCGACGGCCTGTTTATCGAGCGCGCCATGGTACGCGCGTCGGACAAGCTCAGCCTGCTGTCGGCGGAAGCGCCGATCCATCAGCCGGTGATGACCGACGGTTCGGCCTTTTTCCAGCTGGAAGAAGAGCTGCGTACCGCCTTCGAGATGACGATCGTCGACATCCCCCGGCAGGTGCTGATCCCCTTCCCGCACCTGGTGTCGGAAGCCGGGACGATCCTGCTCGTCAGCGACGTCACGCTCGCTGCGGCGCGCGACACGATCCGCCTCCTGTCCTGGTTCAAGCAGAACGTCCCTGGCGCACGCGTGCTGCTCGTCGCGAACAAGTATCAGACGGCGGTGGGCGAATTGTCGCGCAAGGAATTCGAATCATCGATCGAACGCCAGATCGATATCGTCATTCCGTTCGACCCGAAGCTGGTCACCCAGTCTGCAAAGCTCGGCAAATCCTACGCCGAAACCTGCAAGGGCACGAAGTCGGCGCAGGTGTGGACCAATCTGATGCGGCTGATCCTCGACGGTGCCGATGTCGAAGCCGAGGAAGCTCAGATTGCCGCGGTAAAGAGCAAATCGGGCGGCTCGCTGCTCGGCAAGCTCGGCCTGACCAAAAAGGGCGTGAAACAGGCGGCATGACGCCCCGCCTGACGGGCCGTCACCCCCTCTAGCGATAGAAGCGGACATCAGCTGACCATGAATCTGCCAGTCATCCTTATCGTCGCCGGGGCTTTCCTGGCCTTCGCGATCCTCGTGATCTTGCTTGGCGGGCCTTCGGCCAGCAAGGCGAAGACACGCCGGCTGGCGATGGTCAAGGACCGCCACGCCGCCTCGACCGAAGCGGTGGTGGCGGCGCAGATGCGCAAGACGATCCAGTCGGGCGCGCGCAAGAGCGACTCGTCGCTGATTGCCTTGCTGCCGCGTCGGGAAGAGCTGGATCTGCGCATCCGGCGAACCGGAAAAAGCTGGACCCTTACGCAGTATATATTTGCGTCGATGATCCTGTTCGTCGTCGCAACCGGCGGCATGCTGATCTTGCGCGCTCCGTTTCCGATGGCTGCGTTGGTCGGGCTGTTCGTCGGGCTTGGCTTGCCATATTTCGCCGTCGGCGTGCTGATCAACCGGCGCGTCAAGCAGTTCACCGCCCGGTTTCCAGACGCTATTGATCTGCTGGTGCGCGGTCTGAAATCTGGTTTGCCGGTCACCGAAACCTTTCAAATCGTGAGCCAGGAACTCCCGGGTCCCGTCGGCGAAGAATTCAAGGGCATCATCGAACGCATCCGCATCGGCAATACGATGGAAGCGGCGCTGCAGGAAACGGCGAACATGCTCGGCACGCCCGAATTCCAGTTCTTTTGCATCACGATCCAGATCCAGCGCGAGACGGGCGGCAATCTGGCGGAAACGCTCGCCAATCTGTCGGACGTGTTGCGCAAGCGTGCCCAGATGAAGCTCAAGATCCGCGCGATGTCGTCAGAGGCGAAGGCATCCGCCTATATCGTCGGCTCATTGCCTTTCTTCGTGTTCGGCGTCGTCTGGTCGGTGAACCCCACTTATCTGGCAGGTTTTTTCGTCGAAGAGCGGCTCATCATCGCAGGAATAGGCGGCCTGATCTGGATGAGCATCGGCGGCGCCATCATGGCCAAAATGGTCAACTTCGAAATCTGAAGGGGCAGACACAGTGAACAGCAGCCTCCTGCTCTCCGCCGCCTTCACCGGCGCGCAAAGCGGTCCGACGATCCTCGGCATCGACGTCATATGGGCCGGCACCTTGCTGGCGGCGGTGGGCGTGTTTGCCGTGCTGATCGCCATCTACAGCGCGCTGACCGTTCGCAATCCGATGGCCAAGCGCGTCAAGGCGCTGAACGAACGCCGCGAGCAACTGAAGGCAGGCATCACGGCCTCGACCGCCAAACGCCGCGCGCGGCTGGTCCGCAAGAACCACACCGCCGACAAGATGCGCACCTTCCTTGGCCGGCTCCAGGTGTTGCAGGAAGGCCAGGTCAAGGAGGTCCAGCAAAAGCTGGCACAAGCGGGTATCCGGTCGAAGGATCTGGCTGTGGCGGTCATTTTCGGTCGTATGGTCCTGCCGATCCTGTTCGGCGGCACCGCCCTCTTCCTGATCTATTGGGTCGATATGTGGCCCGACCTCACCAGCACCAAACGCGCGCTCTATTCGATGATCGCCTTGGTGCTCGGTTACAAGGCGCCCGACCTCTTCGTCGACAATATGCGCCAAAAGCGCACCGACAAGATCCGCAAAGGCCTGCCCGACGCGCTCGACCTGCTCGTCATCTGTGCCGAAGCCGGTTTGACCGTCGACTCCGCCTTTTCGCGCGTGTCGAAGGAACTGGGCCGCGCTTATCCCGAACTTGGCGAAGAATTCGCACTGACGTCGATCGAACTCGGCTTTTTAACCGAGCGTCGTCAGGCGTTCGAGAACTTCTCTTATCGCGTCAATCTGGAATCGGTGAAGGGCGTGGTCACGACCATGATCCAGACCGAAAAATATGGCACCCCGCTCGCCAGCGCGCTGCGTGTGCTGTCGGCCGAATTCCGCAACGAACGCATGATGCGCGCCGAAGAAAAGGCTGCGCGTCTGCCCGCGATCATGACGGTGCCGTTGATCCTGTTCATCCTGCCGGTGCTGTTCATCGTCATTCTCGGCCCGGCGGCCTGTTCGCTGAGCGACGCGATGTCCGGCGGCAGCCTCGGCGCCAAATAACCGGCGGCGCCGATCCAAAAAAAACAAAGAGGGCGGAAGCGATTCCGCCCTCTCTTTTTATCAGCCGACGCTCTGCTCGATCGCCCCGAAAATACTGTGATGGCGGTCGTCGTCCATCCAGATGCGGACGGTATCGCCCTTTTGCATGAAAGGCGTCTTGGGCTCGCCCAGCTGGATCGTTTCGACGGTCCGTACTTCGGCAAGGCAGCTATAACCGAGCCCGCCCGCCGCGATCGGCTTTCCGGGGCCGCCGTCGGCATCGCGGTTCGACACCGTTCCCGACCCGATGATCGTCCCGGCGCCCAGATCGCGCGTCTTTGCCGCATGCGCAATCAGCGCGCCGAAATCGAAGGTCATGTCGACGCCCGCGTCGGCGCGCCCAAGCGGCTGGCCGTTGAGGTCGACCGACAATGTGCCGTGCAGCTTGCCGTCCTTCCAGCGATCGCCGAGCGCGTCGGGCGTGACAAACACCGGCGACATCGCGCTCGATGGTTTCGACTGGAAGAAGCCGAAGCCCTTGGCGAGTTCCGCCGGGATCAGGCCGCGGAGCGAAACATCGTTGGTCAGCCCGACGAGCAGGATCGTCTCGCGCGCCGCAATCGCGTCGATCCCCTTGGGAACATCCCCCGTTACGACCACGACTTCGGCCTCCATATCGCAGCCCCAAGCGGGGTCGCCGAGCGGGATCGGATCGCGCGGGGCCAGAAAGGCGTCGCTGCCGCCCTGGTACATCAGCGGATCGTGCCAGAAACTGTCCGGCATCTCGGCGCCGCGCGCCTGCCGCACCAGCGCGACATGATTCACATAAGCGCTGCCGTCGGCCCATTGATATGCGCGCGGTAGCGGCGATGCCGCATCATGTTCGTGAAAACGGTCCTTCGGGATCGCGTCATGATTGAGATCTTCGGCGAGCGCTGCGAGGCGCGGGGCGGTATCGGCCCAATTGTCGAGCGCGACCTGCATCGTCGCCGCGATCTGGCCGGCGTCGGCATACCAGGCGAGGTCGTCCGAAACGACGACCAGGCGTCCGTCGCGGCCCTGTTTGAGCGAAGCTAGTTTCACGAAAACTCCTTTGGCTGACGATGCGGCGGAACCGACATCGCCTTAAAAGGAGCGAAAATCAGCGCGGCGTCGTGATCGATGCGAAACAGGTAAAGCCGCTCTGCCCCGCCTGCAAGCGCCGGATATATTGGAGGTAGGCCTGCGACTGGTTGTAGGTCGTACCTGGCAGCGTCTGCCCCCGGAACGCCCGCTTCACTTCTTCACCCGTAAACGGCCGCGGCGAACCCGGAAACGCGCCCTTCGTGCCCGGCGGGACCAGCTTGCCCGCGGTATCGATATATTTGCCTGCACCCGTCGCGCCCGGAATCGGAATTTGGCAATTCATCACCGATACGGCAGTCTGTGCAAAGGCGGGGCGGATCGTCAGCGCGGCCGACACGCCGCCGGCACCGAGCGCCAGCATCTTGCGCCGCGAGGGGACCGCTTCGCCCATCTCCACGGGATTTTCGGCGGGAATATCGCTGTTTTCCATGTCGCGCGCATAACCCAATGAAGCGCCAAGGAAAAGCAAAAGACAGATAAGCATTCCGCCCTTCCCGCTTTGGGACATTCGCAATTGGAACGTTAATTACCCTAAACATCCTTGCGCTCTATCGCGTCTTCGTGCGAGGCGCGGCGACGATGTTCGATCGCCTTTCCAGCCTGGTCATCGCTTTGACGCTGGTCGCCATCGCGGCAATTTTTGCCACGCTGGCAGGGGGCGATCCCCTGTCGATCGCGATCATGGTGATCGCCGGTTTCCTTGCCGCGGCGGTGGTCTACAGCGCCCTTCCCGCCTTGTCCGACGCGAAGGCCGCGGGGGCCGCGCCCGCCGATGCCGTGCCGATCTCCTTGCTCCGCCATCCCGACTTCGCCCACTGGATCGACCAGGAAAAAGAGCCCTTGATCGGCACCGCCGACAATATCGTCACCATCGCCAACGATGCCGCGATCCGGCTGCTTGGCCGACATATCGTCGGCGCCGACGTCCGCACCGCAATCCGTCATCCCGCAGCGACCGACTGGCTGTCGCAAACTGACGAGAATGCCGGGCTCGACACGATCAACCTGATCGACTTTCCGCGCCCCGGCCAACGCTGGACGATGCGCATCGCCGCGCTGTCGGGCCGCGAACAGATCATCTTCCTGTCCGACCGGTCCGCGATCGACGCAGCGGACCGGATGCGATCGGACTTCGTCGCCAATGCCAGCCACGAATTGCGCACGCCGCTTGCCGCGATCCTCGGTTATGTCGAAACGCTGCAGGATATGAACGGCGAGACCGACGGGCCGACACGCCATCGCTTCCTGTCGATCATCGAACGCGAGGCCCGGCGGATGCAGCAACTGGTCATCGACCTTCTCTCGATCTCGCGCGTCGAGGCCGACCGCTTCCGCCGTCCCACCACGCCGGTCGACCTCGCCGCCATCGTCAAGACCACGATCGCCCAGCTGCGTGACAGCGAACATCCGCGCGCGAAAGACGTTGTCGCGAAGCTAGAGGACGAACCGCAACCGATGCTCGGCGACGAGGCCCAGCTCGGACAACTCGCGCACAATATCATTTCGAACGCGATGAAATATGGCCACGCCGGCACCCCGGTGACAGTCGAACTGACGCGCGAGGGCAGCCGCGTCCGGCTGTCGGTGAGCGACGAAGGGGACGGCATTGCAGCCGATCACCTGCCGCGCCTGACCGAACGCTTCTATCGCGTCGATGAGGCGCGCAGCCGGTCGGTCGGGGGCACCGGGCTTGGTCTCGCCATCGTGAAGCACATCAGCGAGCGCCATCAAGGGCAGCTCGATATCGACAGCGAAGTCGGAAGGGGCACGCGCGTTTCGGTGACTTTCCCGCTCGCCGCGAAGAGCTGATCGCGCGCGGCCCACGGCGAGGATCCTCCGCCTATCCTTGACTTTTCATAGCTCGAGGCCCATCTTCCACGGGCTATCGTCGCCTGCGACGGATTTTTTTGCCTGTTTGGCGGACACTTCCATCTTCACGCTACCTGGCGCCATCGGCATCGGCCGGTGGTAACTCCGATTCCGTGAAAGGAACGACCCCATGCCCACCGGCACCGTAAAATTCTTCAACACCGAAAAAGGTTATGGCTTCATCGCGAACGAAGATGGTTCGGGCGACAATTTCGTCCACATTACCGCCCTCGAGCGCGCCGGGATGACGACGCTGAACAAGGATCAGCGCGTTTCCTATGACCTGGAAACCGACCAGCGCGGCAAGACCGCCGCGGTCAACGTCCAGCCGGCCTGATCTTTCGGCCCAAACGGCGGGCCGGATGCGAGTATCTCGTATCCGGTCGGCTGTGGCCGACATCCCTCCAACCGAAAAAAGAACAAACTTACAGGATATTATGAACTTTAATTTGAATGCTTTTCCTTCCCTCCTTCGGCCTTTTTCCGCAATCGATGCGCGGGCCAACAAGACGGTCCGGCGATCGCCGACCCTCACGCGCCGCGAACTGCGCCGCCTGATCGCCCAGATGGTCGACTAACCTTCCGGCAAACGGCCTTCAGCCGAACCAACCAAGGATTTCCGCCATGTCGAACACCAGCGATTTCTACCTGATCCAGGCGGACAAATGCGCAGCCGACGCGGCGGAAAGCACGCTGTCGCAGGTTCGCGACCGCAATCTGCGCGCCGAACAGGCGTGGCGAAGCATGGCCGAACGGCTGATCCAGACCGAAGCGACGCGCGCTCGGCAGGTCGCCGCTGCCGCCGCCAAGGTGGAAGCCAACGCCGCCGTCGACTGACCGGGTGTTCCGTCAGTCGATGCGGCTGAGCAATTCCCCGATTTTTCCAAACATTTCGTCGATCTGCGACTTTTCGACGATCAGCGGCGGAGACAGCGCGATGATGTCGCCGGTCGCGCGTACGAGCAGGCCATTGTCGAAACAGGCATGGAACAGCTCCATCGCGCGCGCCGTCGGTGCGCCCGGCCGCGGCTCGAGCTCGATACCGGCGACCAGCCCGATAGTACGGATATCGATGACGTGGCGCACGCCTTTCAGGCTATGCGCCGCTTCCTCCCAATAGCCGCCGAGTTCGGTGGCGCGGTCGAACAGACCGTCGCGGGCATACAGATCGAGCGTCGCAAGCCCCGCGGCGCTCGCCAGCGGATGTCCCGAATAGGTGTAGCCGTGGAACAGCTCGATCCCGCCCGGCACGCTCTCGATCACCGCATCGTGCAGCTCGCGCTTCACCGCGACCCCACCCATCGGCACCGCCGCGTTGGTCAGCCCCTTCGCCATCGTGATGATATCGGGGGTCACGCCCCACTGCCCCGCCGCAGTCGCGCCCCCGACGCGGCCGAAAGCCGTGATAACCTCATCGAAAATCAGGATAA
>JAESGS010000873.1_pt1 | contig 12974 bp, 10 predicted proteins | sample 9269761 | NCBI WGS metagenome assembly JAESGS01 (sample SAMN15741799, study PRJNA653493) | algae metagenome | isolation source: Cyanosarcina radialis HA8281-LM2 and co-occurring heterotrophs from damp... | place: USA: Makauwahi cave, Hawaii | collected 2011-01-06 | reverse complement strand
CTTCAACTTCAAGGGCGGCGACCAGCAGCAGAAGGTCGGCAATCTCTCCGGTGGGCAGCGCAATCGCGTTCACCTGGCCAAGATGCTGAAGGCCGGTGGCAACGTGCTCTTGCTCGACGAACCGACCAACGACCTCGATACCGAAACGCTGGGTGCACTCGAGAGCGCGCTCGAAGCCTTCGCCGGCTGCGCGATCATCATCTCTCACGATCGCATGTTCCTCGACCGTCTGGCGACGCATATCTTGGCCTTCGAAGGGGACGGTCATGTCGAATGGTTCGAAGGCAATTTCGAGGACTACGAACAGGACAAGATCCGCCGTCTTGGCCCGGATGCGCTGAACCCGGGCAGTCAGGCCTACAAGCGCCTGACGCGCTAAACCCGGACGGGTTATCCGGTTAACTTCGGAGCATGATCAATGTGGCTCGCAATCTTTGCGGGCCACATTGCGTTTGAGATACACGAAACGCCTCGCGTCAATATATCTGCTTATTGCTATAAACTGACTGTAAACAGTTTGTGTGTCATACCAATTGCGAGGGGCTGCGCATCAGGCGCGGTGGGAATTGGCAGGAGACGACATCAGGTCCGCCTTCTCTGTCTGGAGGGAACTGACAGGTGTCTATCCTGGGAAGAATTTCATTTCAAAAAGCACTGACCCTGATCGCTCTGGTGCCGTTGCTTGCCGTCACCGGTCTCGGTGGCGCGGCGGGCTATAACAGCTATCTGGAATATCAGAAGCTCACGCGCGCCGCAGCGCTCGCGGAGCTCGCCTATCAGGGCGGCGAGTTGATGATGATCATGCCGTTGGAGACGGCGCCCAACCGTCTGGAGATCCGCAAACAATCGGATGCGATCTACCAGGCCATGATCGACCAGATGACGGAGCTCGATCGCATGGGATATGGCGATCCGATCACCGTGCAGCTTCGGAGCAATCTGGAGAAGATGTATGCCCGGATGCCGGAGTATCGCCAGAAAATCGATGCCGGCGACAAGGACCCGATTCTGCCGCTGCGCTATGCCCAGCCGGTCGCTGCAGCCGGCCTTGACCTGACGCTCAGAACGGCAAGCCTGACCGAGGACCTGACGCTCTCGTCCGACATCCGTGCGCATCATGCGCTGATGAAGGTCAACGAAGCCTATCTCGGTCTCAATCGCATGGGCCAGTTCTACATCGAGAACGGCGCTTTCGGGAAAGCGGAGCTTGTCCGGTTCAGCGCTCTGCAGAGCCAATTGCGGACCTTTGACGGTCCCTTCCGTGAACTTGCACGGTCGGATGTGATCAGCCGTTTCTATTCCTTCTTCGATACGGCAGAGGGCAAGCAGATCAGCGAAACGCTCCAGGCCATGGAGAGCCTTGAGGACTACACGGGCCCCCGAGATGCAAAGCCCTTCACCGACAGCATGGCGAAGCGCCGTGACTTTGCGGCCGCGATCATCCGCGACAACGCGACGGCCTTCCTGGATTCAATCAATGAGCGTCTGGCAGATGCGCGCTTCGGCATGATTTCCGCGATCGTCGCCCTTTCCGGCTTTATCCTGCTGGTCGTGGCCTTCAGTGTCTCCATCACCCGCACGTTGTCCCGCTCCATCGGGCGGGTCAGCGGCTCGATGATCGGACTTGCCAATGGCGATACGCTGCAGTCCATCCCTTTCACTGAGCGCACCGATGAGATCGGGGCCATGGCCCGGTCCGTCGAGGTCTTCCGCGAGGCTGCCATTCGCAATGCCGAACTGGAAGCCGAAGCATCGGAAAGCCGAGTTCGCACCGAGCGGGAGCGCGCCGAGATGCATGCGCGCGCGGAAGCGGATGCCGAAGAGCGACTGTCCAAGGCAACGGGTACGCTGGCCGCAGGTCTCAAGCGGCTGGCATCGGGCGATCTGCTTTGCGAGATCGAGGAAGAATTCGCTCCGCAGTTCGAAGCTCTGCGTCACGACTTCAACACTTCGGTGCAGCAGCTGCGTGGCGTGCTGGTCTCGGTCGGCCGATCGGCCCATGCCGTCAGTGGCGGCTCGGGCGAAATCTCGCATGCCTCCGACGATCTGGCCAAGCGCACCGAACAACAGGCGGCATCGCTTGAGGAGACTGCAGCGGCGCTCGAGGAGATCACCTCCAACGTGACGGCCACGTCGCGCCGCACCGGCGAGGCCCGCGACATCGTGCGCAATACCCGCAGCCGTGCGGAACAGTCCGGTGTGGTGGTCGGTAATGCCGTGACCGCCATGGAGCGGATCGAACATGCTTCCAAGCAGATCAGCCAGATCATCGGCGTGATCGACGAGATCGCCTTCCAGACGAACCTCCTGGCGCTCAATGCCGGCGTCGAGGCCGCACGTGCGGGTGAGGCGGGCAAGGGCTTTGCGGTTGTCGCGCAGGAGGTTCGCGAGCTCGCACAACGCTCGGCGAATGCGGCGAAGGAAATCAAGGCGCTGATCGGCAATTCCGAAGTCGCTGTCAGCGAAGGCGTGAAGCTGGTCAACGAGACCGGTGACGGCCTGACGGCGATCGCGGGTCTGGTGCAGGCGATCAACGAGCATATGGACGCCATTGCCTCTGCTGCGCAGGAACAGTCGGTCGGTCTCGGCGAGGTCAACGAGGCCGTCAACCACATGGACCAGGCGACCCAGAAGAATGCGGCCATGGTGGAAGAGATGAATGCGGCATCCGCGGGTCTCGCACAGGAGGCCGCGAGCCTTGCGGAACTGTTGCAGCGTTTCCGGACGGGGCAGGGCAGCACCAATGCCTCGGCTGGCCAGGCTTCGCGTCAGACCCATTTGGCGGCTCCGGCATCGCCGCCGCCAGCACGCGCTGCTTTACCGGCAACACAGCGGGCTGCTCCGCGTCGCATGACGCCGGCTGTGTCCGGAAATACCGCACTCGCAGCTGAGAGCTGGGAAGAGTTCTGAGGCTTTAGCCGATTACCGGACGACTATCCCAAGGAAAGGCAGACGGCCGCCTGAAGAGGCGGTCGTTTTCATTTTCGACCTCAAGCTGGCACTGGACGCAGATTAAGACTTGCATCGCGTCGGAAACGGACATAAAGATATCTTTATGTCGTTATTGCGGTGGTGTGAATGAGACTCGGTGTCGATACTCTTGTGGAATTGCTGAAGGCGGCGGGCGAGCCAACCCGCCTGCGTCTTCTGACGCTTCTGTCTGCGGGCGATCTCACGGTCACCGACCTTACAGAGATTCTCGGCCAGTCGCAGCCGCGAATCTCGCGTCATCTCAAACTGCTCGCGGAAGCCGACCTGATTGACCGTTATCAAGAGGGCGCCTGGGCCTATTTTCGATTGAAACAGGATGGCTCCGGCGCGGCACTGGTCCGGCTGCTGCTGGATGCAGCCGAGGACAGTGATCCGGTGCTTCAGCGTGACCGGGATCGCCTGGCTGGCGTGAAGCGGGCGAGGGCGGAGAAGGCCCAGGCCTATTTCAGCCGCAACGCTTCCGAATGGGACGAGCTTCGCCGTCTGCATGTCAATGACGCCGATGTGGAAGCAGCACTGCTGCGGATCATCGGAACCGACGCGGTCGAATCCCTGCTCGACCTCGGCACTGGCACCGGCCGCATCCTGCAACTGCTTTCGCCGCGTTACCGTCGGGCAATCGGCATCGATGCCAGCCGTGACATGCTGGCGGTCGCTCGCTCGAACCTCGACAAGGAAGGTATCCTGTCGGCGAGCGTGCGTCACGGCGACATCCTGAACCTGCCGCTCGATGCCGGCGACTACGATCTCGTGACGATCCATCAGGTCTTGCACTTCCTCGAAGAGCCGGAACTGGCGCTGGCCGAAGCGGCTCGCATGCTGAAGCCTGGCGGCCGGCTCGCGATCATCGATCTCGCACCCCATGCTCATGAATATCTCCGGGACGAGCACGCCCATGTGCGCCTCGGCTTCTCCCATGCCGTCATGGCCGAATGGCTCGACCGTCAGGGTTTGGCCGTCGAGGACGTCATCGATTTGCCGCCGGAAACTGCGGCCGGACGCGGGTTGACCGTGACCATCTGGCTTGCCCGGCGCGGGAGTGCCGCAGGCAGCGCCGCCTCAGAAAAACCCCTTGCCTTGACCGGGAGCAGATAAATGACCAAGCCCGAACGGCCGATCACCAAAACCCCCGATGCGCGGATCTCCTTCGAGTTCTTCCCGCCCAAGTCGCCGGACATGGAGGATCAGCTCTGGCAGACGGTGAAGGCACTGCAGCCGTATCAACCTGATTTCGTCTCGGTGACCTACGGTGCAGGTGGCACGACACGCGAGCCGACGCTTGCGACCGTCAAGCGGTTGATTGCCGAGACGCCTCTCGCAACGGCTTCGCATCTCACCTGTGTCGGTGCAACGCGTGACGAGGTGCGTGCGGTCGTTGAAGAGTTTCAGGCGGCCGGCATTCGTCACTTCGTGGCGCTGCGTGGCGACCCGCAAGGGGGCGTTGGAACGCGCTATGCGCCGCATCCGGGCGGTTTTGTGAACGCGGCTGACCTCGTCTCTGGTCTGCGCGACTTCGGCGATTTCGAGATTTCGGTCTCGGCCTATCCTGAGCGGCATCCAGAGAGCGAAAACGACGATGTCGATCTCGATATGCTGAAGCAGAAGGTTGATGCCGGAGCAACGCGTGCGCTAACGCAGTTCTTCTTCGACAACGACATCTTCGAGCGATATCTTGAGCGGGTGCGGGCAGCGGGCATCACCATCCCGATCGTGCCGGGTATCATGCCGATCCAGAACCTGACGCAGCTGAAGCGTTTCGCCTCGATGTGTGGCGCGAGCACCCCGTCATTCCTCGACGAGCGCTTCGAGGGAACCGAGGGCGACGCTCAGGCGCGCGCCGCGGTTGCGGCTGATATCGCAGCCGAACAGATCGCAGATCTTGCGCGGCGTGGTATCGAGGAATTTCACATCTACACGATGAATCGGGCGCCGCTGACCATTGCGACGCTTGACCGGCTCGGCATCGTGGCGAAGGGCGCAAAGGTTTCCAGCGCTGCTGCGTGATCTGAGGTTGCCGCTGACATTAAAAAAAGGCGCATGACGGTCCGTGTCATGCGCCTTTTGTCATTTTTGGATTCATATCTGCTGGAGAGGCCTAATCTGGCCAACTCATGGGTTTCAGTTACTCAGACCCGTGTCAGATGAACAGCATCGTTGCGACGAAAACAAACGCTGCACCGACGATCAGGACATTGATTGAATTAGTCAGTCCCATGTGTGCCTCCTTGCGTTGACCGTTAGATATTATGTCTGATTTGTGTCGGCGCAAGGGCCAATCTGTGCTGCGCTGCGTCAATAAGCAGTGAAAAAGATATCCATAACATACGATAGTCTAGTTTAATCAACGGGTTGCCACCCCTCTCGCGCTGTTAATGAAGTTTAATTTCCGTGAGCGTTTTTCCCTCGAATTCGAGGAACTGAAATGCTGACGGGACAGCTTACGGACAATCGCCGCAAACAAAAAAGCCGGGGCGTGGACACGCCCCGGCTTGATCATGTGGTCTCAGATCCGGATATCAGAGCGCGGCCAGCAGCGCCGGTGTTGGCCAGCCATCGGCGGGCAGGCCCACTCGCTGCTGCTCCTTCTGCACCGCGACGCGTGTGCCCGCGCCGAGGATACCGTCAATCTTGCCGACGTCATGGCCAAGGGCCTGCAGCTTGGTTTGCAGCGCCATCATCTGGTCGGTGTCAAGGCCCGGTTCCGGATTGCCCTTCTGGTAGGCAGGCGCCCCGCCAAAGCGCGTGGCGAAGTAGGCTGCCGAGGTCGTGTAGATGAAGGACTGATTCCATTCGAGATAGATGTTGAAGTTCGGATAGGTAATGAAGGCCGGTCCCTTGCGACCCTGCGGCAGAATCAGCGAGGCGGGCAGGGCAGAGAAAGCGGTATCGCCGTCGCGGGGCTGAACGCCGAGCGCAAACCACTCTCCTGCCGTCATCGTGCCGCCAAGGCCGGATTTCTCGAAGGGCAGGTTTTCCGGAATGCTGACTTCCTGGATCCAGGGTTCTCCGCGCTTGAAGCCGAGATGCTGAATAAAGCGTGCGGCTGTGAGAAGGGCGTCAGGACTGCTCTGCTTGACGTTGACATGGTTGTCTCCATCGCCATCCACGCCGAAGGCGATGATGTCTTCCGGAAGCATTTGCACCTGGCCAATTTCGCCGGCCCAGGCGCCGGTGTTGGTCGCAGGATCGAGATCGCCATGCTCGACCATCTTGATGAGCGCCAGTAGTTGCGGACGGAAAAGTTCCGGGCGGCGGCAATCATGCGCGAGCGTGACCAGCGCATTGCGGGTATTGAAGTCGCCCTGCACGGCACCAAAATCGGTCTCCTTGGCCCAGAAGGCAGTGATGACGCCGGCCGGTACACCATATTCCCGTTCGGCGCGTTCGAAGACATCGGCGTATTCCCTGATCTTCTTAAGGCCGGTGTCGAGCCGCGCCTGACTGCCGGTGCGGCTCGAGAATTCCAGGAAAGTCTGGCGGAAGACGCCCTGCGAACGGTCGCGGGAGAGAACCTTCTGGTCGATGACCGCACCCGCGAGCGCCTTGTCGGCAATCTCTGGGGGCGAGCCCGCGGCAACGGCTTCCGCCTTCACGCCTTCGAGGAAGGTCGCAAGATCGCCGCCGCATTGCTGCTGCGCCTGGGCGAAACCTGCAGAGGCAAGAATGAGGGCGAGAGGGAGCGCATGACGCAGGGCTTTGTTCATAGATCAGTCCTTCGGGTTGCGTACCGCCGCAGGCCGCGTTTACGCGCGGCGTGCGATGGCATGGGTTCGTTTCTCAGTCCTCTAGGGTCCGTTTGCGATCATTTCGAGACGGCGGCGACCCAGTTTTGCCAGTTCTTCTGACTGCCGGCAAAAACGTTGATATCGGTTTCGCCGCGGATGCCGGGAATGACGCCGGTCGACGTGTATTGCCAGAAGGACCAACGCCGTTCCGGATAAATCACGCTTGGATGCTGCGCGACGGCCCGGACCCAGAAGTGATGATCCCTGAATGCGCCTTCGAGGTTGTCGCGGTGGAAGTCGACGGAGGTGTAGATGATCGGACGCTTGCCGAAATGGGCCTCGATCCTCTGCATGAAACGTTGCATTTCGCTGCGCACCGTGGCGGGATCCGGCCGTAGGCGGCAGGTCGGGGAGGTGGGATTCCACTCGACGTCGAGAACCGGCGGCAGGAGGTTGGCATCGCGCGGCACGTTCTGGATGAACCAGTCCGCCTGTTCGTCGGCCGTCGAACAGAAATAGTAAAAGTGGTAGGCGGCATGCGGGATCCCGGCATCGCTCGCGCCCTTCCAGTAGTCCTGGAAGCGGGGATCGAGCATGTCCTTGCCCTCCGTCGCCTTGATGAAGACGAAGGATACGCCGGACTTCTTCACCTGACGCCAGTCGACGTCGCCGTTCCATTTGGAAACATCGATGCCATGCACCTCATGACGATGCGGTGTCTTGCCGTCGAAATGCTGGGGATCGTTATCCTGGAAACGCGGAGAGAGGGAGGCTGTCTCCAGGAGGTCATAGGAGCCCGATGTGCAGCCCGAGACTGCAAGACAAAGGGGAAAAAGGAGTGTGGGAAGCCACCGCATCGGAGGTCCGTGATCTCATCATCGAGGGAAGATGCCCCGCAAGGCGCAACAACGACACACGTGGGAGCCGACCGTCGTCACCCATCATCGTCAAATCCGGATTAGATGCAATCTTGCTTGCGCGAGGCCGTCAGCGGCTGAGGACCGCATGCCAGGCATAGCCACGCCAGAGGGGCTCGAACGTCAGTCGCAGGCTCTGTGCGGCCGCCCGCTCTTCCAGGGCGCTTTTCAAGTATGGGCGCGGGGTAACGTGGAAGCGGGCAAGCCAGGCCTGCAAACCCCTGTGAAACCAGTGGGGCAAACGCTCCTGCTGACCGAAATCGACAATGTGCAGGGATCCCTCGGGGCCAAGCGCCTCGATGCCCCGGTCGATGGCACTCTGCCAATCGGGAATCATCGAGAGGGCATAGGAGATCATCACCCGATCAAAATGCGGCTGTCCGAAATCCGAAGCTCGAAAAGTCGTCGCATCGGCGACCTCGAGCCTTGGGCGCGACGCCTGACCCTCGAACTTGACATGGGCGGTTGCGAGCATCTCGGCCGAGATGTCGAGGCCGAAGAGCCTGGCATGTGGAAAGTGTCGTTGAGCCAGGACGAGGTTGCGCCCCGTGCCGCAGCCGATTTCCAGGAGCGAGCCACCGTCTTGCAGATCCAGCCCTGCAATCATCTGGTCTCGACCGAGCAGGTAGTATTTCCGCGTCAGGTCGTAGATGTGTCGCTGATAGCGGTACATGTGGTCCATGCGCGCCGCATGGTCCCGGCTTTCGGTCGCAGCGAGGGCGGCAGGGCTCTCGCTCATGCGGGCCGCTTCTCATAGATGTGGAAGCCACCATAGATGGCGGAGCGGTCCTGAGTGTTCAGGGTCTGCGAGCGTTCGGCCTGATAATGCCACTGGTCGAGAAGATCGGGTGCGAGCTTTCCGTTGAGGATGCTGTCTTCCGCGGCTGTCCGGAAGATGACGCGGGCGCCTTCCGAGGCGGTGCGGGTGATCTCTGTCCACAGGTCGTTTAGCTGTCGCTCGTTCATCCAGTCCTGTGCGTCGAGAAGCACGTAGCGATCGACGCTGCCGGCGGGCTTTTTCGTCAGGAGTTCGGTGAAGTTGGCGTGGTGAACGATCACGCGATCTGCTGTGTCCCGGATGGCGCGGTAGTGCTGTTCCTGGAGATAGGCTGGCAGGACACCTTCTTCCGGCTTCGGATAGCGGCGGACAAATGCCTGCCAGGCGAAGTAGTTGTCGCGCAGCAGGAAATGGCAGCAGAGCTTTTCCAGGCGATGGCGCAGGACGGGGGCGATCGTCCCGTCACTGGCTAGAGATGCGAGCTCATCATATTGCTGCGGCGGGATGCCGAGGCCGAAGAGCGAACTCTTGCGGCGGGTCAGCCAGCGAATGAGCGGCTTGTCGAACAAGGGGGCAATGCGGTTGTCGAAGAACATGCGCTGTTCGCGCAAGGAGCGGGTTTCGGCAAGTTCTTCCAGGCGAACACCATGGCTGCGGGCGATCAGGTGGCCGACAAAGATGAACCGCCCTAGAAGCCCGGTGCGGTAGATATTGCGGTTGAAGACGGAAATTCGTTTGCGACCCGTCAAGCCGCGGGCTTCCCAGTGGAGCCGTGTCGCCGCGTCCAGTTTGGGGGCAATGTGGCGGTCATACAGCCGGACATTTGTGCTGACGCCTTGTTCGCCGAGCAGACGACGGACGGAGGCATGGTCTGGCAGGTGGCGGAAGGCGGCAAGCTTCAGGCGATTGAGCGCGATGTGGTTCGGGTTCAGGTCGACCACATCGATCGAGGCCGGGCGACGGCTGAGATAGGCGAGCATGTTGCAGCCCCCAGAACCGATGGTGACGATGCGATGGCCTTCGGCAAGATCCATGGCCTGCATGTCGACCTCCGGATCCTCCCAGATCTGCGCATAGACGAGGCCGGAAAACAGCAGCCCGAACAGCCTTTCAGACACGCCCGCAGATGAAAGCGCAGCATGCTGCAGCAGTGCCCCCTTCAGCTTCTCGTTTCCACGAAATCCGGCATCGGGTGCAAGCTCAGTCATGTCGATCCGCCGTCCAGTTGGGTTTCACGGCGTGTAGCGCTCGGGTGCTACAATTTGATGACGTAGTTGACGGGCGGCGGTAACCGAATTTCAATGCATTTTATACAAATTGTCCTCAGTTATTTTAGGGGTGTTTAACATGATGTTAAGTGAAATCCCGCTTGGGAGGCGACTGCGCTACGGACTTGCCGGTTTTCTCGGCGGCGCTGCAGCGCCAGCTGCCATGGCGCTACCGGTCGTGACGCAGTCCGGATTTGATGCTCTTTCCACAGCTTTCCTAAGTGAATGGTCCTCGCTTGCGGCGATCTGCCTGCCGCTTGTCGGCACCGCAGTCGGTTGGCGAATCGCCTCCTGGGAGGCAATGCTGCATGAGCGCATCAGAGGCCTTGAAGGTGGTGCGACCGCGCTCAAGGCCGCCTCGCGTTTCGATCCCCTGACCGGCCTCGGCAACCGTCAGGCCCTGAATGAATCACTCGAAGCCATGGTGGCACCGCGTGGTTCGTCGGGCGGGACGCTGCTCTTGATCGATCTCGACCGCTTCAAGTACGTTAACGACACGCTGGGACATGCGGCTGGCGACGCACTGCTGGTCGCTGTGGCTGATCGGCTGCGTCAGGCTGCAGGCGAGGGGGCACTCCTGTTTCGGCTCGGGGCTGACGAGTTCGCGGCGATCTTGCCCCATGTAACTCGCCGTCCGGTGGCGCAGTTCGTCTGCCTTGCGATCGAAGACGCGCTCGCCGCCGCTTTCGAGCTGGAGCATGGCCGCGTGATGGCCGGGGTGAGTATCGGTGCTACGCTGATTTTGGCGGACGATAGGGATGTTGCAGCAGTCCTGCAGCGGGCTGATCTCGCCCTCTATCGTGCCAAAGAGGTCTTCGGTCCGGCGCATGCCTTTCACGATGAAAGTCTCGCCCGCGAAGTGAAGGACGGGCTCGAGCTCGAGCGGGATCTCTCGCGCGGTTTCGTGGACGGGGAGTTCTATCTCGAATACCAGCCGATCATTGCTGTCGAAAATGGAGATGTGCGTTCGCTGGAGGCGCTTCTGCGCTGGCGCCATCCGACGAGAGGGCTCATCACTCCTGATATCTTTATCCCCCTCGCGGAAAAGACCGGCATCATTCAGTTGATCGGCAAATGGGTGGTGCAGCAGGCATGCGCTGCGGCTGCAACCTGGCCGGCACCAACCGGGGTCAGCGTCAACGTGTCGGGCGATCAGTTCAAGGATCCGAACTTCGTCACGTATATCCTTGACTGTTTGGTGGAAACAGGGCTCTCGCCGGAGCGATTGACGATCGAAGTGACTGAAGCGGTCTTTTCCGTTGATATCGATCTTGTTTGCCGCAGTCTCGCAGAGCTACGGTCAAGCGGTGTGCGCATTGCGCTTGATGATTTCGGTACCGGCTTCTCGTCGATCAACAATCTCCGGCTCTTCCCGCTCGATGAACTGAAGATCGACCGTTCCTTCGCCAAGCAGATGCTCGAGACCAGCCAAGGGGCGAAGCTCGTCGACCTGATGCACAAGCTGTCGGAAACCTTTCAGATCCGAACCACCATTGAGGGGATCGAGACCAGTAACCAGTTGGATTTCATCAAGCGCCTCGGCATCGGAGAGGCTCAAGGGTTCCTGTTTTCAAGACCTTTTGCGGCAGCAGAAGCCCTCAGCTACCTCGAAGCAAATCTGGCGCAGCGCGCAGCCCCGGTCGCTTGAAAGTCGCGGGATAACTTCAAGCACGCGGTCTCCTCATCTTTCGCCTGTCATCCATTCCTGCTTCGATAGCTGCAACAGGAGGATAAGCTGATGCGGAGACTGATGACGTGGGGCATACGAGTGGCGGTGGCCCTGGTCGGCATCGTTGCTGTGGCGGCAGCCTGGATTACCGCGTTTCCGCCCGAACTTCTGAGGGTTGGCACAGGTTATGCCGCCAAGATCGTCTGCTCGAACGTGTTTATCGCCGGTCGCGACGCCGACGAAGTGCTGCGCGACGACGTGCAGGCCCCTGGGCACCCCTTGCTGAAACTCGTGCGCGCCGAGGTCGATCTCGACCAGGGCCTTGTGAAAACGGCTTTGCTCGGCGTCGTCGCGCCATCGACCGCATTGCACCGCACGGGCCTGGGCTGCGCATCAGTTGAGGAATCAGAGATCGAGGCGGCAAGGCGTCTGACTGCTCCGCCGGCCGAAGTGGCCTCCGTGGACGCGGCCCGGGCCTGGCCGGAAGGTGACGCAGTCTCGGAGAACGATCCGCGACTCCAGGCCGTATTGTCCGATCCGGATCTTCTCGGACCGAGCGCCCGTGCAGTCGTCGTCGTCAAGGACGGCCGGATTGTCGGTGAGGCCTATGGTCCAGGTTTCAATGCGGATACACCGCTCCTCGGCTGGTCGATGACGAAGACAGTGACGGCTGCGCTGGTCGGAATTCTCAAGGGGGAGGGACGGATCGACGAGAGTGCCATGAACCTCTTTGCGGAATGGAACGGTGACGGCCGTGCCGATATCTCGCTTGCGGATCTGCTTGCCATGCAAAGCGGTCTCAGTTTCAACGAGAGCTATGGCGACGTGACTGATGTGACGCGCATGCTCTACCTCGAAAGTGATATGGGCGCCTACGCGGCGTCGCTGCCTCCGGCTTCGGGGCCGGGTACGCGCTTCAACTACTCATCCGGCGAAACCGTGCTGATCTCGCGCTACTGGATGTCCCGCTTTTCCAATAGGGAGGCGGCAGTCGCCTATCCGCGGGAAGCTTTGTTCGACGTGATCGGCATGCGCAGCGCAGTGCTCGAAGCGGATGCGAAAGGCACCTTTGTCGGAGGGTCCTATCTTTACGCGACGGCCCGAGACTGGGCACGGTTTGGTCTCTTGATTGCGGAGAATGGGCGCTGGTCGGGCCGCCAGCTCGTCGATCCTTCCATCATGGCACAGATTTACAAACCGGCTGCCGTGTCCAACGGCGCCTATACGAGAGGGCAGGCCTGGCAGAATGGTCCCGGAGACAAGGACAGCAATTTTTCGCTGCCCGAGGAAACGCTCTGGATGCTCGGCCATGACGGACAGTCGATTGTTGTCATTCCGTCTGAGAGATTGGTGGTCGTCAGGCTTGGCCTTACGCCTCGCCGCCTGGACTACAGACCACAGAAGCTGGTGCAGGCCATACGTGATGCCCTAGGCTGACGAGACGGATTACTGCATCAGATGCAGCAGGCCCTTGCGCTTGGCATCATAGTAATAGCCACGAGAATAGAGGCGGACAGCCTGGTCGTGGTCATTATCGGCGACGACCCAGGCGCCCTTCAGATACTTGACCGCATATTTGATGTTGGTCTCGGCATCGAATAGCCCATCGGCAGGGCCGTCATAACC
>JAESGS010000872.1_pt1 | contig 13005 bp, 12 predicted proteins | sample 9269761 | NCBI WGS metagenome assembly JAESGS01 (sample SAMN15741799, study PRJNA653493) | algae metagenome | isolation source: Cyanosarcina radialis HA8281-LM2 and co-occurring heterotrophs from damp... | place: USA: Makauwahi cave, Hawaii | collected 2011-01-06 | reverse complement strand
TGGTCGTGATCTTGCGGTCGGCGATCGGCGTTTCATAGATGATCTGCGACGGCGGCAGCTTCAGCGCCTCGACGAGATTGATCGAATTCAGCGCGTCGATCTGCATCTGCGGGCCCAGCGCTTCTTTCAGATATTCGGCTTCGCTGATGTTGCGATTCTTGTTCGATGCGGCGTCGGCGATCGCGCCGACGACGCCGAAGCCCGACAGCCAGCCCGTCGTCATCGCCTGGCCTTCGAGGGTGGGGAAGACGTGGAGTTCGCACGTCGGCTGCGGCGCGGCGGGTGCGGCGGGGACCGCCGCCACAGCGGCGTCGACCGCTTCGGCCGCTACGGTGGCTTCGGCCGCGACAGTGGCTTCGGCCGCGACAGTGGCCGATTCAGCGGCAGCGGTGCTGTCCTGCGCGATGGCCGGCGCGATCGCGATGCACGATACGGCGATCGCGGCCAAAGCGGTCCTGGTAGTTGCGAACTTCATATTCATCCTCCTGTTTTGGATATTGTTTCCGGTTCTTCGGCCGGGGAATCGCGTGTCGCGGCCGGTTCGGCTGCGACGGAAATGGCGAGATCGGGCGCTTCGGCCACGACGAGGGCCGCAGTGGCCGGCGGGGTGGGCAAGGTTGCCGCCAGGCCGGGCGTAAAGACGATCGCTTCGCCGGTGCGGGCCTTGAGTTCGCGGCCTCTGGGGATGGCGCCGGGTTTTCCGTTGATGAAGCCGGCGAAGACACCGACCGCAAAAAAGGTTGCGGCCGTGGCGCCATTGTTATTCGCCCCTTCTTCCCGATAGCGGCCGCTGAGCGCGACCTGCCGGTCGCCGAGTTGCAGGCGGCGCAGCGCAATGCCGATGATGCCGGGTTTTCCGAAGCCGCCCTTGTTGGTCGTGAAGGTCACCTCGCCATAACCCGTCGCACCCTTGGGGATGACGATCGTGTCCCGATCGACGACATCGTGCAGGACGACGACGGGAAAACGGTCGCCCAGTACGGCGGTCGTCGTCGACAGATCCTGGTCGAGCATGACGAAGACGGGCGTTCCGGAGGCGAGCGTCGCGGTCGGGCGGGATTCGGGTTCGGGAGACGGGGCGGGCGCGACGATGGCAGGCGCCGGCGGGATGCTCGCCGTTTCCAGCTGCGCCGCTCCGCACGCAGTGCTCCACCAAGCGGCCGCCGACAAGCCGGCAGCCATTCCCCCCCAACGCATTGTGCGACCCCCGTCACACTAGCCAATAGGCTAGATAAAGCAGGTTGCTAGCTGCTGCTTACATCTTTGCAAGCGGTTTTTCGCGGGCTGCCGGACGGGGCCGGAAAACATGGCGCAGCGGGAGGCGAAATTGGGAGGCGGTGCCTGATCATACCTGCTGCGGCGGCATTTCGTCCGGCCCGCGACCAGGCTGGTCGATGTCGCCGCCGCCGGGGCGGCCGGGGATTTCGGTCGGCTGGCCGGCAGGGTCTTCGACCGGCGTCGGCTGCACCGGCTGTTCGGGCGGCGCCTGCGGTTCGATCGTGTCGGGCTTCGGCTTGGGAAGCGGGTCGGGGCTGCTTGTCATGGTCACTCTCCTTGAGTTAACCAACGAACGGGCGCCGAGCATGTTCCGCTGGCGGAATAGGGGGCTTTGTGCCCTTGCCCTTGGCGGCGCGTCTGCTATAGCCCCGCGCGGCCCGCACGGGCGTGCGCGGCAGCGCGCGATTTCGTGCACCCGGCCGAAAGCACCTGCGGGCGTGGCGGAATTGGTAGACGCGCTGGTTTTAGGTACCAGTATCGCAAGATGTGGGGGTTCGAGTCCCTTCGCCCGCACCATTCTGCAATGCAGGCCGGGATCATGGGGAACTCCGCCGCTCCGGCGGGGTTCGATACGAGATTTTGAGCAAGGATAAGACCAAGGCAATGAAGACCGTCGAAACGCTGAACGAAGGCCTGAAGCGCGAATATCGCGTGACCATCACCGCCAAGGATATCGACGCGCGCGTCGACGACGAGGTGAAGAGCATCGCCCCGACCGTCCGCATGCCCGGCTTCCGCCCCGGCAAGGTTCCGCCGAACCTGATCCGCAAGATGCATGGCCCGGCGCTGTCGGCCGACGCACTCAACAAGGCGATCGACGCCGGCGTGCGCGACCTGATGGCGAAGGAAAAGCTTCGCCCCGCGCTGCAGCCCGCCGTTTCGCTCGCCGATGGTTATGAAGCCGGCAAGGACGCCGAACTGACCGTCAGCCTCGAAGTGCTGCCCGAAATCGAAACGCCGTCGATCGACGGCCTGAAGCTCGAACGCCTGACCGTTCCCGCCGACGACAAGGCCGTGATGGCCAAGATCGAAGAATTCGCCGCGCAGATGAAGCGCTTCGAAGAAGCACCGAAGACCAAGAAGGCCGCCACCGGCGACCAGGTCATCATCGACTTCGCCGGCAGCGTCGACGGCGTCGCCTTCGACGGCGGCACGGGCGAGGACATGGCGGTCGAAATCGGTTCGGGTCAGTTGATCCCGGGCTTTGAAGACCAGCTGGTCGGCGTCAAGGTCGGTGACGAAAAGGTCCTGAAGGTGACCTTCCCGGACGAATATCCGGTCGAGAACCTCAAGGGTCAGCCCGCCGAATTCGCCGTGACGGTGAAGGAAGTGAAGGTTCCGGCAACGTCCAAGATCGACGACGAGTTCGCCAAGACGCTCGGCCTCGAAAGCCTCGACAAGCTGAAAGAGCTGATGAAGGATCAGGTCGAGCAGGAACTGAACGGCCTGACGCGCACCTATATGAAGCGCAAGCTGCTCGACCAGCTCGCCGCGAGCCACGATTTCGACGTGCCGCCGACGATGGTCGAGGCCGAGTTCAACCAGATCTGGCAGCAGCTCGAGCATGAAGTCAGCCACGAGGAAGATCCCGAAGCGGCGAAGGCCGAGCTCGAAAACGACCGCGACGATTATCGTGCGATCGCGGTGCGCCGCGTCCGCCTCGGCCTGCTCCTGTCGGAAATCGGCCAGGCGCATGGCGTGCAGGTGTCGCAACAGGAAATGTCGCGCCTGATCGCACAGGCCGCGCAGCAGTATCGCCCCGAAGATCGCACGCGCTTCATCGAATATGTGCAGCAGGACGCGCTCGCCGCAGCCCAGCTGCGCGCGCCGCTCTATGAAGACAAGGTCGTCGACTTCCTGTTCGAAAAGGCCGAGATCAGCGACCGCGAAACCACCCGCGAGGAACTGGAAGCCGCGATCGAAGCCGATGACGACGGCCACGTCCATGGCCCGGGTTGCGGCCACGATCATGACCACGACCACAAGCCCGCCAAAAAGGCTGCCGCGAAGAAGCCGGCCGCCAAGAAGGACGCGGTGAAGGAAGAGGCCAAGGCCGAGGAAGCGCCCGCCAAGAAGGCCCCGGCGAAGAAGGCCGAAGCCAAGGCTGAGGAAAAGCCCGCTGCCGCGAAGAAGGCTGCTCCGGCGAAGGCCGCCGAAGACAAGCCCGCTGCGAAGGCTCCGGCCAAGAAGGCCGCTGCCAAGAAATAAGCCTGACTTCAGGTTACACAAAAGGCCGGGTGGAGCGATCCATCCGGCCTTTTTTGTTGGGGTTTGCTAACGTACTTGAAGCTGGAGCGGGGGTGCTTGAGGTTGCTCGCCCCAATGTGCGGGGCCACGCACCGCGCCGTTTCGGCGTAGTTCGGCGAGCGCATCGAGATCGAGATCGGCATAAGTCCAGCCGGGTTTGTCCATCTCGCCGAGCGCGACGATACCGTCAGCCGGCATGCCGAGGTCGGGCGGAGCGAAGATGCCCGCCGCGCCGACGTTCATGTCGACCACCGCCGACCAGGGCGCAGCGCCGATCGTCGGTGACTGGACGGTAAAGCATTGCGTCTCCAGCGCGCGCGCCATCGCCCCGATCCGCACGCGCCAATAGCCGGCGAGGCTGTCGGTACAGCTGGGGATCAGCAAGATGCCGGCGCCCGCAGCGGCGAGCGCCTGCGCGGCGGCGGGAAATTCGCTGTCGTAGCAGATGATGACGCCGACTTTGGCAAAGCCGAGGTCGAACAGCGTGACCTGCGGCGCGCCGGGGGCAATCGTCCAGTGGGTGCGCTCCCACATCGTCAGGATCAGCTTGTCCTGATGGCCCATGCCGCCCTCGGGGCCGAACAGACGCGCGCGGTTGACGATGAGACCGCGTTCGTCGCGTTCGACCATCGATCCCGCGAGGATATGGACCTTGTGGCGCCGGGCGAGGTCGGCGTGGAGGCTGGCGACGGTGTTCGCCATGGCGGCGATCGGCTCGACCTGCGCCGCGGCATCGAGCGCGATCGCGGGGTCGAGGAGCGCGGCGAGCTCCATATTGCCATATTCGGGGAAGATGAGGAGCTGCGCGCCATTGCCCGCCGCCTCGGCGACCCAGGTCTCGAGTTTTGCGGCGTAGCTGGCCCAGTCGGGGTGCCGGTCGATCGGCCAGGCTGCGCTGGCTACGCGGATCATAAAGCGCGAGTCCAATATTGGAGGCTATGGCTGCTCTCGGCCGTCTCGCCGACGCATTTCCAGCCGAAGGTTGCGGTGACCCCGGCGAGCGGGGCATAGCCGCGCCCGCGCCAGAAGGCGTCGAGCGGGCGGTAGCCATCGGGGCGGGAGGGGTGATCGTCGGCGCGGATCACGCTGCAGAAGGCGGCGTGCGATGCGCCGAGCGAGCGCGCCTGCGCCTCGCGATGGTCGAAGAAGGCGTGGCCGATGCCCTGGCCGCGATGGCTGGCGAGCAGCACCGATTCGCCGAAGTAGAAGGTGCGGGGGATGTCGAAACCGGCGGCGGTGAGGGGCGCTTGCCATGCCGCGTCCTGCGTCGCGAGCGGGGCGGCGGTCGCGGCGCCGACAATCTCTTCGCCGTCGCGCGCGACGACGATCACCGCGCCTTCGGCCGCCGCGAAATCGGCGAGATAGCCGGACTCATAAGCCGCGTCGCCGTCGTAGAGATAGGGAAAGTCGCGGAATACGGTCGTGCGCAGGCGGGCGAGGGCGGGGATGACCTCTGCCAGCCCGGCGCCTGTCACCGGCGCGACGCCGACCGTCATGCACCGACCTGCTTCAGCCAGTCCTGCAGGTTGTAATAGGTGGTGACACGGTCGATCAGCCCGTCGGCATTCACCGACAGGAAGGCGCCACCGGGGAGTCGGTAGGTCTGGCCGTTCGCTTCGGGCAGGCCCTCGTCGGTGGCGAGATAGGTGCCGTTGACAACGAACTCCGCTGCGGCGCGATTTCCTTCGGCGAAGATCACCATGTCGGTGAGCTGTTCGCGGTAGCAGTGCGTCATATGCGCGTTGAACTCGGCGAACAGCGCCTTGCCGTGGCGCGGTTCGCCCTGGTTGACGTCATGACGCATGTCGTCCGCCACGAGCGCGAGCATCGCGCCGGTGTCGCCCGCATTGAACGCGGCATAGTAAGCGGTGACAATATCGCGGGTGGTCATGGGTTAGCTCCGAATCCTGTTTCACCCCCCCATATCGTCATTCCCGCGAAAGCGGGAACCCAGTTCGGTTTATCGGCTCGAAGCCGAATGTTTCGGCGAGGTCGCGCCAGTCGGGATTATCCTTTTCAATTAGATCGAGCTTCCACGCGCGGTTCCATTTCTTGATCCGCTTTTCACGCTGGATCGCGGTATCCATCGTCGCGTGCTGCTCGAACCATACTAGCGACTTCACGGCATATTCCAGGGTGAAGCCGGGCATCAAACCCTCGCGATGTTGATATACGCGCTGGAGGAGGTTCGAAGTGACGCCGAGGTAGAGGGTGCCGTTGCGGCGCGACGCGAGCAGGTAGACGGTCGGGCCGAAGTCCTGTCGCATAGAGGGTGCTACTGGGTTCCCGCTTTCGCGGGAATGACGAGGGATGGGTGGTCAGTCCCCACCTAGATCACATCCATATTGTAGCAGTGCCAGCTGAAGATCGCCGCGGCGCCGCGATGCGGACGCCAGGCTTCGGCCAGTTCGCGCGCCTGTTTCTCGCTGGGGCGCGCGCCGAGCTGGAGGATGCGGCCGACCGCTTCCTGCACCGCGAGGTCGCCCGCAGGCCAGATGTCGGGGCGCCCTTCGGCGAAGAGGAGATAGATTTCTGCCGACCAGCGGCCGATGCCCTTGACGCGCGTGAGCAGTGCAATCGCTTCCTCGTCGTCGGCGGGGAGGGCGTCGAATTTGAGTTCGCCGTCGAGGATCAGCTGCGCGAGGCTCTTGGCATAGCCCTGTTTCTGGCCCGAAAGACCGCACGCGCGCAGGGTTTCGAAATCGGCGGCGGCGACGGTTTCCGCCGGGCAGCCTTCGCCGAATTGCGCCTCGAGCTTGTTCCAGATCGAGTTGGCGGCGGCGACGCTGACCTGCTGGCCGACGATGGTGCGAAGCAGCGTGGTGTAGCCCGGCGCACGGATCCGCGGTTCGGGATAGCCCGCATTGCCGAGCGCGCGCGCGAAGTTCGAATCCTGCGCCGCGAGGGCGTCGATGCCCGCGTTCAGCTGCTGCTGGCTGAGACCCATCGCGATATTCTCCTTTTGTTCCCAAAGCTGCCTTTAGCAACGCTTGATTTGGGGCGCAACGCGCGACATAGCGCCTGCAACAAGAAAGAGATGGGGACTAGCATGGCCAAGCTGATTGTCGTGACGCGCGACGGAACCGAGCATGAGATCGAAGGCGACACCAGCCTGACGGTCATGGAAAATATCCGCGATGCCGGGTTCGACGAACTGCTCGCGCTGTGCGGCGGATGCTGCTCGTGCGCGACCTGTCATGTCCATGTCGAGGCGGGAGATACGGCCGCGATGCCCGCGATGAGCGAGGACGAGAACGACCTGCTCGATTCGACGACCGATCGCGACGACGCGTCGCGCCTGTCGTGCCAGATCCCGTTCAGCGACGCGCTCGACGGCCTCCGCGTCCGGATCGCCGCCGAGGACTGAGCCTTATTGCCCCGCCGTCGCGACCGCGTAGAGCGCGATCGCCGCGGCGTTCGAGATATTGAGGCTCTCCATGCGCGGCGAGATGGGGAGTTTCGCCAGCACGTCGCAATGTTCCATGACATTGTGGCGCATGCCGTCGCCCTCGGACCCCAGCACCAGCGCGACCTTGCTGCCGTCGAGCGTCGAGCCGAGCGTCGTTTCGGTGTCGCCCATCAGGCCGATGCGCCAATATTGCGCCTCGGCGATTTCCTCCAGCGCGCGCGACAGGTTGACCACGCGGACCCACGGCACGATTTCGAGCGCGCCCGATGCGGAGCGCGCGATCACGCCGCTTTCGGGCGGGCTGTGGCGGTCCTGCGTGATGATCGCGGCGGCATCGAAGGCCGCGGCCGAGCGCAGCACCGCGCCGATATTGTGCGGGTCGGTGACCTGGTCGAGGATGACGAGCGGGCGCTTGCTGCCCGAATCGCTTTCTTCCTGCAGCAGATCGCCGAGATAGACGCCTTCGAGCGGGTCGACCTCGATCACGAGCCCCTGATGCGGCGCGTCGCGCGCGACGAGTCGCGCGAGGTCGGTGACGTCGGCGTAGCTGATCGGAATCACCGGCGGCAGGTCGAGCTGACCGAGCGCTTCGCGGGTGCCCCAGATGCGCTTGACGGTGCGTTCGGGGTTGGCGAGCGCGGCCAATACGGCGTGGCGGCCCCAGAAACGAATGGGCTGACCACGGGTGCTTTGGCCCTGCGGGCGGCGGTGACGGGAAAATTGTCTCATAGCGCGCGCCTTTCCCATGACTGGCATTGACAGGCAAGCATCGTTTCGCCATTGGACCGCTTCCCAAAGCGGGCCCCAATGGACAGGTGGCCGAGTGGTTAAAGGCAGCAGACTGTAAATCTGCCCGGGTTTCCGTACGCTGGTTCGAATCCAGCCCTGTCCACCACCCTCCCATCCGAGGGCTCCCCCCCAAATCCCTGGAAATGGTGCAAAAGCTGAGGGCCGTCCGCTCTCGGCCGAACTTGTATGGGGAAGCGGGATAGGCTGACGGGGTAATCTGTCGGCGTTCTATTTTCCGGCGCGGACTTCGTTGATGGTCTTTCCTGTCCATCGTCTGATGGCGCGGCGCAGGTTTGCGCTGTCGCTAAATCCCACTTTCCACGCGACATCGTCCACGCTCATCCGGGTTGTCTGCAGATATTCGATCGCAAGCTTGCGGCGAACGTCGTCCACGATCTCGCCATAACTTGTGTCTTCCGCGGTGAGCCGGCGGCGCAAGGTGCGCTCCTGCAGGCCAAGCTGCTCCGCGATCGATGTCATCGAGGCGGCCTGGTTCGGGGCGAGCAGCAGGAGCTGGTAGACCTCGCCGGACAGTCCCGATGCGATCCGCGACTGGCCGATCAGCCGGTCGCATGTTTCTTCGAGCATGGCCCTCGTGAGCCGGTTGCCCAGTTCCGGCGTCTGCTCGAGAATGCCGATTGGATAGTGGAGTTCATTGGCGTCCTCGCCGTAGACACAGGAACAGGACAGTTCTTTTTCATCGTCTGCCGACTGCGCATCTTCGGCCAATGCGAATATTGCCTGCACCGGCAGGTTGTCCGCCCCGGCAGTGTCACGAATATGGGTGTAGGTCATCTTCATCTGTTGGCGGATGAGGAAAGTCCGGACCTCGTTGCTCATCACGTCGCGATAGATTTCCTGAAACCGCCAGATTGCGAATGCGCCTTCGGTACGCCACCCCAGCCGCACGGTCGGCGTGGCGAGCGGCTGGTATCGCACCGCGAAATCGAAGAACTCGCGCATCGTCGGCGAGCACATAAGGGCATAGCCGTACATGCCGTAGGCGGAGAGGTGGAGCCGCGAGCCGATCTCGAAGGCGTCGGCAAACTCGGCGCCCGCGGCGACAATATTCTCGCACGCGATCAGATACTGGCCGATCGAGGTCAGCGTATGCGGATCGCGGACCTCGGCAAGCGTCAACCCAGTGCGGTCCAATACCGTCTCCGGCATGATGCCGCGGCCGGCGACCGCGTCTATGACGGTCGCCAGCTTGAAGGGCGCGAAGATCCGCTGATTGAGCGAGGGAAACCCGGCGCGCGCGCTGCTGCCCACGCCGCCTTCTGCATCGCCGATAGACATCGTCTGTCTCCTGTATCGCCTGTCCGGAAAAGACACATCGATGTCCGGCAGGGCGCTTACAAACCGCTCTGGCAGACCATAAGCACGGCATCAAGTCGGCAAAGCCCGGCCGCGGCCAAGGCCGCATCCAAGAAGCGAGGGAGAGGACCATCATGTCGAACAATATCATTCTCGTGGCCCGCCGTGCCTGTTTGCTGTCCGGCTCGGCAATCGTCGCGGCGGCATGTTTTGCGCCGGCCGCTGCTGAGGCCCAGTCCGCCGACGATAGCGTTCAGGCAAGCGTGGACGGCGCAGCGGATAGCGAAATCGTCGTCACCGGAACAAGCATCCGCGGCATTCCGCCGACGGGGTCGGGCCTCATCGGCGTGTCGCGCGAGGACGCAAAGCTGGTCGGCGCGGCGAGCACGCCCGAACTGCTCGCGACCGTGCCGCAGCTCAACAGCTTCAATACCGCGCCGCGTACGAGCAATGGCGGGCTCGGCTCCTTCGCGCCGGGCCTTCGTGGTCTACCGCCCGCTGCCACCTTGCCGCTGATGAACGGACACCGGCTGATTTCAGGGAGCACGCAGCAGACCAATCCCGACTATCCGTTTCTTCCCGAGCTCGCGATCGAGCGTGTCGAGATCGTCGCGGATGGCGCATCGGCGATCTATGGGTCGGATGCCGTCGCGGGTGTGGTCAATTTCATCACCCGCAAGCGCGTCTCGGGGGTCGAGGCGAACGTGCGTTATGGCTTCGCCGACGATTATCACGCGTTCAACGCGGGCGGCATTTTCGGCCATGAATGGAGCAGCGGTTCGTTTGTCGCCGCCTACCAATATTCGGAGAATAGCAACATCACCGGCGCTGACCGGCGGTATCGATCGCTCGATTTCCGCGCGGCCGGCGGGGTCGACACGCGATCTGCGGTGTGTCCGGACGCAAACGTCAACCTGTTCACCGGCACGATCTATGCCGCGCCCAGCCTGGCACCGGGGCTCAATAGCTGCGATCCGCGCGGGCCGGTCGACCTTGTACCCGAGAACCGCACCCACGCCGCGTTCGTCTCGGCCCGCCAGGAGCTGTCGTCGGCCGTGACCTTGTGGGCCGATCTTCTCTACTCGGATCGAAGGGATGTCGTGCAGGCAGCACTACCCGGGCAGACCTTCGTGCTGGTTACCGCGGCGAATCCCTTCTTCCGGGCGCCCCCCGGTACCGGGGCGACGTTCGAGTTTGTCGACTTCCGGCCCGACAATCTGGTTGGCGCCGATCATTTCGACCAGACATTTCGCGTCAGGAGCGGCAATGCGACGGCCGGGCTCGACATCAAATTGCCGGGCGACTTCAAAGCCAGCATTTTTGGCACATTCAACTGGGCGAGAAACGACACCTTCCAGCCGGGCATCAACACCACCGCGCTGACGGCAGCGGCAGCAGGTACGACGACCGCAACTGCGCTCGACCCGTTCGGAACCCGCACCAATCCGGCTGTCGTTGCGGCCATTCTCGATAATCCGACCGATTTCACCAACCGCCAGCGCACGCGGATCGGCGCGGTAAAGATTGACGGGCCGCTGGCCGATTTGCCGGGCGGGGAACTCAAGGTCGCGCTTGGCGGAGAATATCGCCGCGAGACCTATATGCAGCGCGGATCGAGCGGCGGCGTGGGCTTTCCCGAAGATTTGAGCCGCAATGTCGGGTCGGTATATGGCGAGTTGTTCGTCCCGATTTTCGGCGCGGACAATGCGGCGCCAATGTTCCGCAGTCTCGCCCTGTCGCTGTCGGGGCGCTACGACCACTACAGCGATTTCGGTTCGACGACCAACCCCAAGGTCGGCATTACCTGGGAGCCCGTCGAGGGCATCAACCTTCGGGGCAGTTACGGCCGGTCGTTCCGGGCGCCCGGGCTGCGCGACCTCGGCTCGACCGTCGGCTCTTATTATGCAGCCGCCGCGCTGGTCGACGCCTTTGGCGCGCGAGATCCCCTGCGCGGTGCGACGCAGGTCAACACGATGTTGCTCTTCGGTGGCAATCAGAACCTGAAGCCCGAAAAGGCCCGGACCTTCTCCCTTGGCTTCGACCTGCGGCCGCGCTTTGCGCCCGGGTTCACCGCGGGTGCGACCTTCTACGACATCAGATATCGCGATGTGATCGGCACCCCATCGGGTCTCGGCGCCCTCGTCTTTACCGATCCCACCTTTGCCTCGCTGGTCATTCGCGACCCGAGCGCCGCGCAAGTCACGTCGGCGATCGCGGACACCGTGCCCTTCTTCTACACCTTCTCGGCCGTGCCGACGATCGGCAACATATTGGATCTGCGTCAGGGCAATTTCGGCATCCGCAAGACGAACGGCATCGATTTCGACCTGCGGTACAGGCATACCGCCGGCTTCGGGACGATATTCGGCGGGATCGCCGGCAACTACATCCTGAAATATCGCACCCAATTGTCGCCGACCTCGGCGGTCAGCAACTCGCTTGACGCCGGGATCCCCCGAACCACCCTGCGCACCACGCTTGGCTTCACAGCGGGTCCGGTGACGTTCGTCAATTTCGTCAATCACCGCAGCGGGATTACGGCGTCTTTCGCGACCCCGACCGGCTCGAGCCTCTATCAATCGAAGAGCTATACGACGGCAGACCTGCGCCTTTCCGTCAAGCTGCCGGACACGGGCTTCATGAAGGGCACCGAAATCGGTCTGCAGATCAACGATCTGTTCGACAAGACGCCGCCCTACTTCCCGGGGACGGACGGTATCGGCGGTACCTACAATGCCATCGGTCGCTATGCGGCCATGAGCCTCCGGACCGCTTTCTGACCTCTCGGCGGCGCACCTTGTCGAGGTCGCCGCCTGTCCTTCGCTGTCGAGGCCGGGAGGGCTCGGAGCGACGCCGGACTATGCCCCGATCCTTCCCGCCGTTTGAACAAGGTCCTGTCAGTCGATGAATCTTTCCAGCAACAGCGCAAATGTCTCGGCGCCGGTTCCGCAGATGCGCCTGTATTCGGAATGGCTCAAGGTGAGGCACGGCCTTGAATTCGCGAGCTACGAAGATTTGTGGCGCTGGTCGGTCGACGATCTGGATGCCTTCTGGCGCAGCATCTGGGAATATGATGAAATCGCATCTCCGACGCCGTTCTCCGCGGTGCTGAGTACGGAAGCCATGCCGCGAGCACGCTGGTTCGACGGCGCCCAGGTCAATTATGCGCGGCATATATTCCGGCACGCCGCAGCGGCGGATGCAGCTGGCCAGCCGGCGATCGTCGCCATGAACGAGCGCGGCGAGAGCGAAACCCTTGCCTGGGCCGAGCTTCGACGGCAGGTGGCGTCGCTGGCACTCGAACTGCGCCGGCACGGAATAGGGAAGGGTGACCGCGTCGCCGCCTACCTCCCCAATATTCCCGCGGCAGTCGTAGGCTTGCTCGCTTGTGCGAGCCTCGGCGCGATCTGGACCCTTTGCTCGCCCGATATGGGGACGAGCGCGGTGCTCGACCGGCTTCGGCAGACCAGGCCGAAGGCCCTGATTGCGGTCGACGGCGTCTTTTATGCGGGCAAGTCGATCGATCGCAGCGCGGCCGTCGCCGAAATCCGTGCGCAACTGCCCTGTATCGAGCTGCTGTTCGTGGCCGCCAGCGGACATGGCGCGACCGGGGTGCCCGGTGCACTTGATTTCGTTGAGGCGATCGCTCGCGACGATGCGGAGGTGGCGGCGTTCGAACCCGAATGGGTCCCTTTCGATCACCCCCTCTGGATTCTCTATTCGAGCGGGACGACCGGGCTTCCCAAGCCGATCGTGCACGGTCATGGCGGCGTCCTTCTGGCGACCGCCGCGGGTCGGCTGCATTTCGATCTCGGGCCAAGCTATTCCGCGAATAATTTCGGTGACCGGTTTCACTGGTTCAGCGCCACGGGCTGGGTCATGTGGAACATCCAGGTCGGCGGACTGCTGAGTGGCACGACCATCTGCATCTTCGACGGGTCGCCGAGCGGAACGAAGGCAGATCC
>JAESGS010000869.1_pt1 | contig 13026 bp, 17 predicted proteins | sample 9269761 | NCBI WGS metagenome assembly JAESGS01 (sample SAMN15741799, study PRJNA653493) | algae metagenome | isolation source: Cyanosarcina radialis HA8281-LM2 and co-occurring heterotrophs from damp... | place: USA: Makauwahi cave, Hawaii | collected 2011-01-06 | reverse complement strand
CGCGGCTAAAAATATCAAAATGGTTGGGGCTTCAACCATAAGGTTAGGGGATGTCAGACAGTCGCAGACTGCAATCCCTGCTTGAGCCTTGAATCCCACGTCATTCATGCGTGGGAGTAGGTCAAATATCCACATTCATCGCAATGATGCACCCGTTCGTTGAGTTCTTTCTTTCCAGTATGCGCCCCACATTGAGGGCAAGTCTGGCTTGTTCCATTGGGGTCAACCTTAGCAAAGTAGACACCCCGTTTCCAAGACACCCATTTGAGGATGTCAAGAAAACTGCCCCATCCGGCATCAAGACAATGCTTTGCCAACATACCGCGACTGGTCATTTTGAGGTTCAAATCCTCAGCAAATATCATTCCGGCGATGTCGCAAAGTTTGTGAGCCGTCAGGAAGTCGAACTCACGGCGAACGTTGTGAATGTGTTCATGCAAAGTGCGAATCTTGGCTTGAATCTTTCGGTAGTTGGGAGAACCTTTTTTCTTATTTCTCAATTTACGTTGCAGCCATCGAAGCTTGCTTTGCAAATCCTTTCTAAAGCGAGGGCGTTCTACCAATTCACCTGTCGATATAGCCAAGAACTTTTCCAATCCCAAATCAATGCCAATGGGTTCGCCATGCGGCATGACATCAGGAACGGAAACATCCGCGCGGCATATCAGTTGAGCATACCAGCCCGACGCTTTGAAGACGACCCGAACTTGCTTGACCTCAAACCCTTCTGGAATGGGTCGATGCAGGTTGATGGACATAGCTCCAACTTTCGGCAGCTTTATTTTAAATCCATTGACTGGATTCGATTCTCATACTGCAAGCATTGACCAAACATTTGCGCGAGTTAATCCAGTCTTTGCGCTCTGCCAATGCGTAGTTATACACGCGACGGCATTGTTCCAACCAGTCAAGCATTTGAGCTTCTTGGTCAAGTCCTGGATAGATTCGGTAGCTGTAGGTCAAATTCAACATACCGACATTCTAACAGATTTATATCTTCTGTTAGAACCGATAGATAGTGTGTCGATTTTCTCTCTCATCGAACCCCTCAATCGACACGGGATGTCCATGTATCAAGGGCGTTGACCTTTCAGCTTTGGGCGCGGGACTTATAGCCCCCCGAACCCCCCATTAGTTAAATCGGCTTTTTAGGTAATAGGTAATAAATTGTTCTCGACCGTATTATATCGAATCGGGTTAAACACCCATAATAAGATTGATGGTAGACCCTAGCACTGGCGATAGCGAAAACCAACATTCTTGGGGTGTTGGGTTTCACTCCGTTCAACTAGGGCCTACATTAATTATGGCCAATCAACCGGATTTGATATTAGTCGATCGAACGGATTAACATATTAGAAGCTGACTTATTACTTATTACTTAAAAAATGCCTTCTCCTTTCCCTGGGATGAACCCATATCTAGAGCATCTGGCATTGTGGTCTGGGGTTTACCATCGATTGATTACAGCCATTGCTAATCAAATTGCCCCTCAGATTCGCCCCAAGTATATTGTGGCAATCGAAGAGCGAGTATATGAAGTTAGCGGTGAAACTTCTCTGCTAGTAGGAGTTCTTGATGTTTCAATGCAGAGAGTGCAGACAACCAAACCTACTAGCAATTTAAACTTGGGAGTTGCTGCTGTTGCCTCCCAGCCCATAGAAGTAACATTACCTTTGTCAGAAACCTTAACTGAGGGATATTTGGAAATTCGAGCCGTGGCAACAGGGGAAGTAATTACAGCGATTGAGGTACTCTCTCCCAAGAACAAACTGTCGGCTGCGGGTCGGCTTCAGTATGAAACCAAACGGCAAAAGGTTCTGGGAAGTGCAACTCATTTAGTAGAAATCGATTTGCTTCGTCAGGGAGAACCCATGCCCATCTTAGAGCAAGGTATCCAAAGTCATTATCGAATTTTGGTCAGTCGGAGCGAGATTCGTCCGAAAGCACAACTGTACGGGTTTAATCTGCCACAGCGAGTGCCTGTGTTTCCAGTGCCTTTGGAGGCTTCAGAGGCAGAACCCTTGGTAGACTTGCAACGATCGATCGATGAAATTTATGACCAAGGGGGTTACGATTTACGCATCGATTACAGCCGGGAGCCAGTACCAGGGTTGGCAGAGACGGACGCTCTGTGGGTTAAAGAATTACTTCGATCGCGTGGATTTTCTCTAGAACCTCCCGAAGAGGGTAGAAACTAAAACTGTAGATCGAGATATTTTCCCTAGAAGCGTCCTCCAATTTGGAATTTTATCAGCACGGAACTGGCGCTCAACGGATCTCAGAGCGAGAAGAGATTGCGCCCGATCCTGCTGCCAATTGCCCATCTGGGTTAGGGTTCGACTTTCGGGCAAAAAGCGATCGCAACTGCACGTCAATTTTAGTTTCCGTACCCGTAACGATAAATGCTGCTTCGGCAAACTTAGGCGGCCCGGTAAGGACTGTAGGATTTTGGGAAAAGCCAAACTTTTCAGTCGGAATCCCAAATTGATTCTGATTGAGGATGCCATCACCGTTGAGATCGTGAAAGACGGCAAGGGCGTAGTTTCCTGCCTCTAAGTTCTTAAACGCAACCTGGAGGGGATAGCTTTTGATTTTGACGCAGCCAGATTGCTTGGCTCGTTGTTTGCTGCTAGGAAATCCCCGTCCGCTGGCAAATAGGCTATAACAAATCTGCCCCTTTTGGTTTTGCAAACCGCTAACAGTCACAGTTAGGCTACCGGGAATTAGTGCGTTCCCTCGTGCTGAAGTTAATATAGTGCCAATAGTGGCAAGCAGAACAATGTTAGTCAAACAACGATGCATTCAGGTTGGTGTCCTAGAAGAAACGACAAAATTGCTCTGTCCTGGATATGAGGAACCAGGAGCGGGCAAACATTCTTTAAAAAAGTAACATATCTTTAACTTTAAGAATTGAATCTGGCACATTTACTATGGCAAGCTACTGATTTAGGAGGATGAGCTTGATGCAGTCACAGATACAGGAGATTACTCCAGAGTTTTTTATTAATCCCAGAGTTGACTTACAAAAAGGCAGTCAAGAGTTGCTTACTATGGTCAACCTGTCAAAAGAGCAACTCAGACAGAGATGGAATAGTCAAAAAGGTCAATACATTTTAAGTAAATGGAAAAGTAACGGATTCGATCGACAAATATTAGACGATATTGTAGGTAAGTATTATGGTCATACAGATATAAGAGGAATTTACTTAAACGGAGAGGATTTAAGTCGAGCTAATCTCAGTGAGATGGATTTTTATGGCTCCAATTTAGAAAATACTATATTTAAATACGCCGACTTAAGTAATTCTTGGCTTTCAGAATCTAATATTAAGGGAGCTTGTTTTGACGGTGCAAATATGAACGGTGTCTTGATAGATAACGTGAAATTTAATAACAAAACTAGCTTCAGAGGAGTTAATTTAAGTGCTATTAATTGGAATTTGGCTTTGTTAGTGCAAGACTTAGCTAATGGACAACAGAGAATTGAAAACCTTAAAGCCAAGCATCCTATATTAGCAATCTTCCTCAGAATTACCTGTGACTATGGACGCTCTTTTGTTAGGTTCTTGCTTTCATGCTTAATTGTTGTGATAGTTTTCGGTTTACTGTATAGTCTGGTTCCTGGCTCTCTTAGCAAAACTAATTTTTGGGATAGCATTTATTTTTCTGCAATGACATTCACTACAACAGGTAGCGACATTCAAGCTATATCTGTTGTCAGTAAAATTCTGGTGGTAATAGAAGCAGCCATCGGTTATTTGATGACTGGATTGCTGATAGCAATCTTAGTCAGGAGAACTATAGGAGAATGATTTTTAAGATTTTTGATATTGCATTCCAGGCAACTGAGACACCAACCCTTGAAGTTCTAATTGCAACAGGCCGCTGGATACAGAACTAGCAGGCAAACCAGTCTGCTGGACGATCGCATCGAAGGGGGTGGGTTGAGAGGCGATCGCATCTAACACCTGTTGCAGTTCTGGTTCTAAATTTGGCGGCGGGGTTGAAGTGGTTGGCGGAAAAAGCTGTAACTGTTCTGCTGAGTCTAGTTCGGGGATACTCCCTAGCAAATCTAACAGATGTCCAGGGGTAATAATGGGATGAGCGCCTCTACTTAACAATCCCAAGCAACCAAGCGATCGCTCTCGATCGACATCCGCAGGTAAAACATAAACATCGCGACAAAAATCGTTAGCCAGATGGGCTGTAATTAACGCCCCCGATTTAGTCGGTGCTTGGATGACTACAGTAGCCCGACTCCATCCGGCAATAATCCGGTTGCGTTGGGGAAAGTGAGGGCGATTGGGTTGAGTACCGCTGGGATATTCGCTGACAACTAGCCCCTGTGCTTGAATATCTTCGTAGAGGCCGTGATTGCGGGGTGGATAAATCACATCTACGCCAGTACCTAAAACGGCTATAGTCCTCCCACCACCATCGATGCAAGCTTGATGGGCTACGGTATCGATTCCTTCTGCCATCCCAGAAACAACAGTGAAGCCTTTTTGGATCAGGGCCGTAGCAATTTTGCGAGTCCAACGTTTGCCGTAGTCATCTGGATCGCGAGTCCCGACGATCGCAATACTGGGGATAATTCCTAAGTTTTCCTCAAGTTCGACTCGCCCTCGGTAATACAATACTGGCGGCGGATTGGGGATTTCTAACAGCAAGCGGGGATATGCTCGATCGGCTGGAGTCCAAAAGTTAGGATTTTTGTCTAAGTGTTGCTGGTAGAACTTTTCTGGATCGAGGAGCGATCGCTTTTGCATTAGGGTGTTAATGATGCGATCGCCAAATCCTTCTACTTCTCCTAACTGGGCTGGAGTTGCTTCCCATGCCTCCTCTAACGTGCCGAAGTGCTGTTCCAGTCGCCTGAGCAAAATCGGCCCGATTCCAGAAATTTGCGCCCAAGCTAGCCAAAATATCCGTTCTACTTGCAATTATTTCTCCTAAGTTCTTGCCTGAAGTTAAAAAAACATCGATTAGTGATTCAATTTTGAGACAGCGAACCTGCACGCTCTAAAGGATATACGCGCCAAACGACTTTGCCGAGAATTAGATCGCGAGGGACAAAACCCCAGATGTGACTATCGTAGGAGTTGTTGCGATTGTCGCCTAGAACAAAGTAGCTGTTCGGAGGAATCTTAATCGGGGATTGCTGATATCGAGGAGGTTCTTGAATGTAGTTTTCCTTTAAGGGTTTGCTGTTGATGTAAACTATCCCATTTTTAACTTCAAGAGTTTCCCCAGGTAGTCCGATTATTCGCTTGGTCGATACATCTTTAAAATTTTCCTTTCTCAACCTTTCTGTGGGCTGAAATATGACGATATCTCCTCTTTGTGGCGATTGCTTTTGATATGCAGTTCGATCGAGAACAATTCGATCGTCAATTTGTAATGTAGGTAGCATCGCGCCAGAGGGGATATAATATACTTTTACGACTTCATTACATCTGGCAAGCGATTGTGACTGCATTTCTGAAAGGTTCATTTCTAAAAGCTTTGCCAATTCATTCTGCAAAACTGCTTGCATCAAGGTAATGCACTGAGATGCTGAGGGTAAAGGTGCATCGGGGTTTGGCGAAGGGGAAAATTTGCTCCGACATTGAGTCAGAATTTTTCTGTCCTCCTCAGTAACATTTCCACCAGTGCGCGCTTGTTCGACAGCATTTTCTAAAACTTTGAGACATAAAGACTCGGATAGCAAGGGGTTGTCTGCGGAAACGTCACTTATCCCAGCTTGGGCGATAGTCCAACTGGCTCCGATGCCGATTAATCCAAAAATAACTTTTTGGTGCCACCGATAAAACATAACTATTCGATAAATCAGGTTGATTTAAAGAAGTCCAGTATAAACGATCCCATTGGGCAGCCTTGCAGAGCGGACAAACTTGAAACCTATAATTAAAGCCTGCGGTGGCAGGCTTTAAAGGCGATCGCTACAGTCTAAAGCGCGATCGAATAAATTTAATTGCCCCTCCAATTAATTACCGATCGAAGGCGCTTGAATGGCTAATTCCGAGCTATTTTCTAGGGCTAAAGGTGGTGCTGGCGGGGGTTGTTGCTGCGCCAGTGTCGGTACTGAGGCTCGCAGTCTGTTGGTTAACTGCAAAGTCGTCGCATCGTACATCTGAGTTAGCACTTTGGGATACAATCCAATGCCAATAATTGGTACTAGCAAGCAAGCGATGATAAATACCTCTCGCGGTTCGGCATCGACCAAGACTTCGTGTTTGACTAATTCCTTGTTTTCCGGTCCGTAGCAAATTTCTCGGAGCATCGACAAGAGGTAAATCGGAGTCAAAATCACGCCTACTGCTGCTAAGAACACCACCACTACTCTAAAGGTGAGGCTGTAAGCATCGCTGGTGGCAAAGCCAACGAATACCATCAATTCGGCAATAAACCCGCTCATTCCCGGTAAGGCTAAAGATGCTAGGGAACAGGTAGTCCACATGGCGAACATTTTCCCCATCTTCTGCCCGATCCCGCCCATTTCATCCAGCATCAGAGTGTGGGTGCGATCGTATGTCGCCCCGACCAAGAAGAACAAACTAGCTCCAATCAAACCGTGAGACACCATTTGCAACACTGCTCCACTTAAGCCCAAATCGGTAAAAGAACCGAGTCCGATCAAGACAAATCCCATGTGGGAAATGGAAGAATAGGCAATCTTGCGCTTCAAGTTTCTCTGGGCAAAGGAGGTAAAGGCCGCATAAATAATGTTGACTACTCCCAAAATTACTAATATCGGCGCGAAATAAGCGTGAGCGTCGGGCAGCATTCCCGCATTCATCCGCACCAAAGCATAGCCGCCCATCTTTAACAGAATTCCTGCCAGCAACATATGCACGGGGGCTGTGGCTTCGCCGTGAGCGTCTGGCAACCAAGTATGCAAAGGGAAGATCGGCAGCTTGACGGCGTAAGCAATTAGAAAGCAGACGTACATCAACAACTGAAAGTTGAGGGCATAATCTTTAGCTGCGATCGCTCTCATATCGAACGTCACCGTATCGCCGTAGAATGCCATGGCCAAAGCTGCAATCAAAATAAACAGCGATCCGCCAGCGGTGTAAAGGATGAACTTAGTAGCAGCGTACAAGCGCCGCTTCCCACCCCAAATCGCCAGCAACAGGTATACCGGAATTAACTCCAGTTCCCACACCAAGAAAAACAACAGCAGATCCTGGACGGCAAACACGGCAATTTGACCGCCGTACATCGCTAGGAGCAAAAAATAAAACAGCTTGGGTTTGAGGGTAACGGGCCAAGCTGCTAGGGTTGCCAGAGTAGTGATGAAGCCAGTCAGCAAGACTAAAGGCATCGAGAGGCCGTCAACCCCCACCGACCACTTCAAATCTAGTTGGGGAACCCAAGGATAGCTTTCGGCTAGCTGCAAGCCAGAGCTATTGAAGTCGTAATCGAAATAGAAAGCAGCGACGATTAGGGCAAAATCGATCAATCCGATAATCAAGGCATACCAGCGTTCCCAAACCCCTTTTTTGTCCGGGAGTAATGGGATCGCTAGGGAAGCGACGATCGGAAACAGAATAATTGTAGTTAACCAAGGAAATGATGAGGTCATAAATATTAAAATTCAGAATTCAGAATTTAGGATTCAGCTTAGAGCTACAACTGTTGCTGCATCCTGAATTTCAGCCATCCCCGCCAGGGGTTCAAAACCCCCGGCTAATAGCTCAAGTCCATTGAAATGGACTAAGGAATTAGATTTCCCACAGACTGTAGAGTCCTCTTTAGAGGACTTTAGCTGTGAGGCAGGGGTTTTGAACCCCTGACGGATGAAGCTTTTGACCATTAAATTGACACCAATGAATGCTTTGTGCGCCTACTCCTGACTCCTGACTCTTTCTTCAAGTTACGCCGAAGACGACTACCAAACCGAGAACGGCGGCAAAAATGATGAGGGCGTAGAATTGAGCGCGACCAGTTTCAAAGTATTTCAACCCTTCACCGCTCAACAAAGTCGCCAAACCAGTTAAGTTGACAGCCCCATCGACGACTCGATAATCCACCTCCATAATCGCTCTGGCTAAACGGCGAGAACCGACGACAAACCATTTGTGGTAGATATCGTCAAAGTACCACTTGTTGAGAGATAGCTGGTAAAGCGCAGGAAATCGACGCGCGATCGCACCTGGGTCGATCCGGCGCAGTAAATACATCAATGAGGCGATCGTAATCCCGATTAAGGCAATTCCTACCGAACTACCTGCCATGGTGATGAATTCTGCCCAGTCGAACGCTTCCGCCTCTGACACTACTTCAGCTACTTCTCCGGGGGCATGAATGAAGGCTTCAAAGTAGTTGTTAAACGGAGTTCCTACTAACCCTACTAGCATTGAAGGAATTGCTAGCAGCATCAGGGGGAGGGTCATGGATAGAGGCGATTCGTGGGGGCGATCGCTATGATGGTGATGGCCGTGACTATCTTCATCGGCCATAGCTTTTAACTCTCTGGTATCCATCGCCCCAGGGCCGAAAGCCATCTGAGGTTTGAGAGTACCAGCTTCTCGCAAAAGTTGCTGTTGAATGTCTTTCTCCTGACCTCGAAATTTGCCTTCAAAGGTGGTGAAATACATCCGAAACATATAGAAAGCCGTGATCCCAGCGGTCAAAAAACCCACGCCCCATAAGGCCGGATTAGCGGCAAAGGCAGAACCTAAGATTTCATCTTTCGACCAAAAGCCAGCAAACGGAGGAATCCCGCAGATGGCTAGAGTGCCGATTAAAAAGGTAATCGCCGTAATCGGCATGAATTTCCGCAGCCCTCCCATCAGCCGCATATCTTGGGCCAGAACGGGATCGTGACCGACTACTTCTTCCATCCCGTGAATCACGGAACCAGAACACAAGAACAGCATCGCCTTGAAATAGGCGTGGGTCATGAGGTGGAACAATCCGGCACCGTAAGCGCCGACACCCATAGCCATGACCATGTAGCCCAATTGGGACATGGTGGAGTAGGCTAGACCCTTTTTAATGTCATTTTGGGTAATGGCGATCGTCGCTCCTAAAAAAGCAGTAAATGCCCCCGTCCAAGCGATGACGTTCATGACGCTGGGGATACCCTCAAACACCGGGTACATCCGGGCGATCAGAAATACGCCAGCGGCGACCATGGTGGCGGCGTGGATTAAAGCCGAGATCGGGGTGGGGCCTTCCATCGCATCTGGCAGCCAGACGTGTAAGGGGAATTGCGCCGATTTGGCTACGGGCCCCATAAACACTAACACCCCAAACAAGACTGCTAAGGTGGTACTGAGGTAGCCTCCTTCGACAAAGGCTTTGAGGTGTTCCCCCATGACCTCGAAGTCAAAACTGCCAGTCGCCCAAAACAGCCCCAGCATTCCCAACAGCAAACCAAAATCGCCCACGCGGTTGACGACGAAGGCTTTCTGACAGGCATCGGCTGCGGCTTTGCGATCGTACCAGAACCCGATCAGGAGGTAGGAACACATCCCGACCAGTTCCCAAAAGATATATACCTGCACCAAGTTGGGGCTGATTACCAAGCCCAACATCGAGGAGCTAAACAAACTCAGATAAGTGTAAAAGCGCACGTACCCTGAATCGTGAGCCATGTAGCCATCGGTGTAAATCATCACCAGAAAAGCTACCGTGGTGACGATGACCAACATCAGGGCGGTTAAATGGTCGATCGTGTAACCCATACTCAGGTGAAAATTACCTGCTGCCGCCCATTCTAGGGTGCGAGTATAGGTTTCGTGACCTTGAATTTGACTCCAAAGCAGGGCAAAGGAGAGAACCATCGACGTTCCCAAGAGGGAGACGATCGCAGCGGCCGTTAGTTGCCGCAGACGGTTCGTAAATCGGTTAAGCGAGATCAGACCCAAGCCGACCAGCATTGCCCCAGCTAAAGGTAGGACTGCAATCAGCCAGGCATACTGATAGAGCGTTTCCATCACTGCCGCCTTATTTATATTTCTTTACTATTGTGGCTAGACCGTTAACATTGTGACATACGCATTCAGGAATAGTCTGGTAAATTTAAGTAAAAATACCAATTGGAGCAGAATTTTCAGGAAATAATTGGGATCGGTTTGACGTAGATAAGGTAGGAGCGATCGCTGACGACTTGCTACAATGCAAACAGCAGCTTTTCACAAGAGTCCGGCCATGCAAGAAATTGAAGTGATGGGATCGATCGACGATCGAGGACAATTATTGCTGCTACAACCCCTTAACCTGGGTCGGCACGCCAAGGTGCGGGTGCGGATTACTCTTCTAGATGAAGAGGTAGAATCCGCATTCGATCCAGAGACGGATAACAAAGCCAAAATTCTGGCAGACTTGAAAGAATCTTTGCGTCAGGCAGATGCCGGACAAACCTACCCGATCTCCGAACTATGGGATGGGATTGATGTCTGACGAACCCGAACCCGTTGTTAGACTCACTTTTACCAATCTATTCAAACGCCGTCTCAAAGGACTTGCCAAAGGCTATCGTCAAATCCAACAAGATATCTAACCAGTTCTCGAACAACTGACGATGGGTAACTTCATTGGCGATCGAATTTCAGGAACGAAATACACGGTTTACAAAGTCCGGGCTAGAAATAGCGACGCTCAAGCGGGTAAAAGTGGTGGCTATCGTCTGATTTATCAGATCGAATCTGATGCCACCGTCATTCTTCACCTTATTTACTCTAAAACTGACGAAGCAACTATTGCGGCTGATGAGATTCAAGAGCTAATTGAGGCATACGAGAAAGAACGTGAAGAATTAAAGGAGTTTGGAGTAGATTTGCGATCGTCACTATTATCAAATTTTTTTCTCAACGCCTTACGGCATCTAAGGTTGGAACACCCTGAAATCGCTACCAGGGGAGGCGATCGCTATTAAGTGATCAACGCCTTACGGCATCTAAGGTTGGAACACATAGTCACCGGGAGAGCAGTATTTTCGCTCCTGCTCGGTGATCAACGCCTTACGGCATCTAAGGTTGGAACACCCAGGCAGGCAGCCCCGTTCAACAGAGAGTGGCGAGGTGATCAACGCCTTACGGCATCTAAGGTTGGAACACTTGAAGATCGTTAAGGAGATCGTCAAAGCGATCGCGTGATCAACGCCTTACGGCATCTAAGGTTGGAACACTCGACTAGCTTGATAGCGTCGATCGCTCCTTACAATTTCGTGATCAACGCCTTACGGCATCTAAGGTTGGAACACAGCAATTAGCTCGCCCATCGAAGGAGCGATAACGGGTGATCAACGCCTTACGGCATCTAAGGTTGGAACACCCAACCAAGCTCAATCAGTGGATAAAGATTGACGCGCGTGATCAACGCCTTACGGCATCTAAGGTTGGAACACATCTTTACTCTTAGCCCTTCAATCTCTTCTGAAGTTAGTGATCAACGCCTTACGGCATCTAAGGTTGGAACACCCTTCGGGAGAGGGAAACACCAAATCGTTACCGATCGGTGATCAACGCCTTACGGCATCTAAGGTTGGAACACTGAATACTTCCAGACCTCAATATCTGCCTGATGTATCGTGATCAACGCCTTACGGCATCTAAGGTTGGAACACTTGGGCTGAGTTCCCCGACTCCTGGCGTTGGGAGTGATCAACGCCTTACGGCATCTAAGGTTGGAACACGAGAACGGTGCTAAAATGGCGCAACCCACATGGTTTGTGATCAACGCCTTACGGCATCTAAGGTTGGAACACTCAGCACCAACTGAGGCACGGAATCGCCCGGGGTAAGGTGATCAACGCCTTACGGCATCTAAGGTTGGAACACAGTATAGCACAAACAAGGCGGATGTAGCCACGCATAACTAGTGATCAACGCCTTACGGCATCTAAGGTTGGAACACACTGTATTCACCCCTCGCACGATCGCAGGAAACGGGTGATCAACGCCTTACGGCATCTAAGGTTGGAACACTTGTGGTTTTTGTTAAACCTCGGTGATATCTGATAGTGATCAACGCCTTACGGCATCTAAGGTTGGAACACGATATTCTCTTTACGAATTAATGTAGTGTCGATCGCGTGATCAACGCCTTACGGCATCTAAGGTTGGAACACTGCGGAGGCTGAAAGCCTTAACTCGCGTGCGCTCCTAATTCATTTTACAAGCACCTTCTCATTAATGAGCAAACTTTCCTCAAAAGAGCTAAAAACAGAAACTTTTTCCTTAGCTAAAAGCCTGACTCCGTAAGGCTTTCCAGATTTTGCAAGCACCTCCAAGCCTATTGAAATAGCTTTTAACCCAGACAGAATAAAGGTTACAGCCATTTTCAGCCATAAATTTTCCGTCACAGCCAGAGGTGCTTGCATTTTTCAGATAATCCGAAATCCTTTTTCGTCTAACAGCCAAGTGTTGGGGCGATTGTACTTGGGTAAATCCTTCACGCACTGTTGAGACAAACGAATCAAAATGAGATCGTCTTCCTTGGTGAGAATTTTCTCCAATTGCCAACGCAGCTTTTCTCGCATCCGCTGACTCAGCCAGCAGCGAAAAACCGAATATTGAATGCGATCGCCATAACCTCCTAACAGTTTATAAGCTTTACGCCACCGTTTCGGACAGCGAATATCGTAACAGACCAAATACCAGTTCTTGAGTTCTGCCATGACATCCCCTTACCGCACGATTAACTGACCGAATAATCCACCTTCTCCCGACCACTCTTTTTCCAGCAATCGGACTTCTAACTCTAATAAACGGCGATAAGTTAAGGAATAACCCGTTACTGGATGTTTCCAAGTTTCTGCCTTTCGCTGTTCGTAGATATTGATGAATTTTCGCCGTCCGGTGTCGCTGAGCCATACCTGTTGTCCTCGGACATCAAAATCGGCTTCTACCTCCCATTGATGGCGGTTAATTGAAGTCACCACGGGCATAAGCTGTTCAGCATTTAAATAGGGTATAATTAAAGGTTAATTTATTCAAATAATCACTGAAATGCCAGCTAAAAATCATCTGCATCCACCCCAAATAGAAAAATTACAAAAAGCCTTAAAACAGG